>Ga0180215_1000015_pt1 | contig 300664 bp, 250 predicted proteins | sample eDN3rd37CBELigBY_FD_128871 | JGI IMG/M metagenome (GOLD analysis project Ga0180215, IMG submission 128871) | Enriched backyard soil microbial communities from Emeryville, California, USA - eDNA 3rd pass 37_C BE-Lig BY (version 2) (version 2) | ecosystem: Environmental > Terrestrial > Soil >...
GGCGATGGCGTAGGGGATACACCCGATCCCATCCCGAACTCGGAAGTTAAGCCCTACTGCGCGGATGGTACTGCCGGGGCCACCCGGTGGGAGAGTACGGCGCTGCCAGCCCAACTTCTTCAGGTCGCCCCCCGTTTCCTTCCAGGATTCGGGGGGCGTTCTGCTTTTCCACCTGCCAACTCCGGGGCCGGCAGAATCGGGCGCTCCCGACCGCCCTCGCGATTCTCTTTGCGCACAAGGGGAAGGGAGGCGTTCCGGCCTGGCGTGGTCTGCTGCCGAACGGTACCTTGGTGCCATAACCGCCTCTGGCAGGGGCAGCGTTGCTCGACCGGCGACTCCGCTCTATACTCTCCCTGAGCCGGGAGATCCGTGTCGAGAATGCCAGGACCCCACCGCTTCTTCTTGCCTTACGCCATGACCCAGCCGCCCGAGACGCAACCCTCGATCACCGTGCTCATCGTTGACGACGAGGAGCTGCTGGTGAAGAGCTGCGGCCAGATCCTCTCCAGCGAGGGGTATTCCGTGCTGACGGAAGGGCGGGGCCGGAATGCCCTGGAGATGGTTCGGCGTCATCGCCCGGACGTGATCCTGTCCGACCTGCACCTTCCCGACATGGACGGAATGGTGCTACTCAAGGAGATCAAGAAGGTCGCACCGGAAAGCCTGGTGATCATGATCACCGGCTTCGCCACGGTGGACTCCAGCGTGGAGGCGATCCGGGCCGGCGCGTACGACTACATCCCCAAGCCTTTCACCGCCACGCAGCTTCGCATCCTCATCGGACGGGCGGCGCAGCAGGTCATCCTCGTACGCGACAACGCCCACCTTCGCGACCAGCTCAAGAAGCAGTACAGCTTCGAGAACATCGTCGGTACCAGCGAAGCCATCCAGAAGGTGTTCTCGGTGGTCGGCCGGGTCGCGCCCACGGATGCCAGCGTGTTCATCTCGGGGGAGTCCGGCACCGGGAAGGAGCTGATCGCCCGCGCGCTCCACACGAACAGCCGCCGCTCGGACCGGCCGTTCGTTGCGATCAACTGCGCCGCGCTCCCGGACCATCTCCTGGAGTCGGAGCTGTTCGGCCACGAGAAGGGGGCCTTCACCGGTGCGGACGTGCAGCGGCGCGGCCTCCTGGAGGCTGCCTCCGGCGGCACCTTCTTCCTGGACGAGATCACCGAGATGAGCATGGACCTCCAGGCCAAGCTCCTGCGCGTGATCCAGGAGCGGAGGATCCGGCGCGTGGGCGGGGAGGGGGAGCTGCCCATCGACGTTCGCTGGGTCTCCGCCACCAACCGCGACCCGGAGGGGGCGGTCAGGGACGGAAAGCTGCGGCAGGACCTCCTCTTCCGCCTGAACGTCGTCCCCTTGAAGCTTCCGCCGCTCCGCGCCCGCCGCGACGACATCCCGGGCCTGGCGCAGTATTTCCTTCGCAAGTACGCGCAGGAGTACGATCGGCCCCAGATCCAGTTCGCGCCGGAGTCTCTCCGTCTGCTGTGCGACCACGACTGGCCCGGGAACATCCGCGAGCTGCAGAACGTGGTGGAGAGGGTGGTGTCGCTCTGCGTTCCGGGGCAGACGATCGGGAAGGACGACCTTCCCGAGGAACTGATCCGGGGGGATCGGCCGTCGGGTAGGGGATTCGTGAACATCGCCGCGGACCAGCCGTTCCACGAGGCCAAGGCGGATGCCGTCTCCTCCTTCGAGAAGGAGTACCTGCGGAGCCTGCTCGAGAAGCACGGTGGGAACATCTCACAGGCCGCGCGACAGGCCGGGATCGACCGGAAGACGGTCCACAGGATGCTTGCGAAGTACGATCTCGAAGGATGGGGGTGAGAGGCAGCGTGGGGCCGCCGCTCGGTCCTGGGCGGGGCTACTGAATGAAAACGGGCCCGTCTCCGGCTTCTGCCAGGGACGGGCCTATTCTTCGCTCCGGAGGCGGCGCCGCGGTCAGCGTCCTGCTCTCATCCGGTCGAGCAGCGTCCGTACGGCGCCTTCCGGGTCGTCCGCCTGCATCACCGCCCGGATCACGGCCACCCCTGCCGCGCCGGCGCGCACCACGTCCCCCGCGTTTCCGGCGTCGATCCCCCCGATCCCCACCGCGGGGATCGAAGCCGCCTCGACGACCGCCGCCACGTGCGCGAGCCCCACCGGAGCCCCGGCGTCGTCCTTGCTCGCCGTTCCGTACACGGGGCCGACCCCCACGTAGTCCGCCCCGTCACGGAGAGCCTGCAGGGCCTGTTCGGGCGACGCCACCGAGCGGCCCACGAGGAACCCGGGCGGAGCGATCCTGCGGACCTCGGGCACCGGGACGTCGTCGTCGCCCACGTGGACCCCGTCCGCCCCGGCGACCAGCGCCACGTCCAGCCGGTCGTTCACGAACAGGAGCGCTCCCGCCGCGCGCGTCTCCTCTTGGAGGACCCGGGCCAGCTCCACCATCTCGCGGGCGGGGGCCGTCTTCGCGCGCAGCTGAATGGCGGGTGCGCCGCCTCGCAACGCGGCGCGCACCACCTCCACCAGCTCGCGCCCCTCGCCGCAGGCGGGGTCCGTGACGACCACCAGCTCCAGGCGTGCGGCGAGGTGGTCCGCGCGGCTCATCGCTCGCCTCCCGCAGCGGCCTGGGTCGCAGCCCGCTCGCGCTGGGAGGCGCGCTTGGCCGCGTTGTGCTCGGCCAGGGAGCGGGTGAAGACGTGAGTCCCGTTGGGGCGCGCCACGAAGTAGAGGTAGTCCACGTCCGCGGGGTTCAGCGTGGCTTCGATGGATCCGCGGCTCGGCGAGGCGATCGGGCCGGGGGGGAGGCCGCGCCGCCGGTACGTGTTGTAAGGGTTTTCGGCCACGGAGTCGATGTGGCTGTACAGGAGGCGCGCCTGGTGGGCTCCCAGGGCGTACTGGACCGTCGGGTCCGCCTGGAGCGGCATCCCGATGCGCAGGCGGTTGTGGTACACCGCGGCGATGGTGTCACGCTCGGTCCAGACCTTCGCCTCCTTCTCGACGATGGACGCAAGCGTCACGACCTCGCGCTCCGTCATCCCCAGCGAGTCGGCCCGCGCGCGCATCGCGGGGGTCCACGCCTTCCGGTATCGGTCCACCAGCACGCGCACCATCTGTTGCGGGGAGGTCCCGACCGGGAACGAATACGTGGCCGGGTAGAGGTATCCCTCCAGCGTGGGACCGGGAACCTTCCACTCGTCCGGCGCGGTGGTGTCGGCGAGGATCGCCAGCACCGAGTCCACGTGTGTCTCCGCCGCCTCGGCGAGGCGCGACGCGATCTGTCGCCCCGTCCACCCCTCCGGGATGGTGATGCGGAGCAGCAGCACGTCGCCGGAGACGAGCTTGTCGAGCGCGTCCTTCCAGGAGGAGCCCTGACGGAACTCGTAGACGCCGGGCTTCACGGACCTCTCGTCGCCGCGGACCTGGGCGTACAGGCGGAACCCGCCGGGCCAGCGGATCACTCCGCGAACCGCGAGTGAGTCGGAAACTGCGGCCATTCCGCTCCCTTCGGGAACGGTGACCCTCACCGTTTCGCCCTCTCCCTCCCCGCCGCCGGCGCACGCCGCAAGGCTGAGAAACCCCAGGACGAGGGCTGTGTGTCGAATCGTTCTACGGCTCATTCGCGTCGTTCGGTTCGTAGGCCCCGTGGTCGAGGAATCCGCGCAGGATGAGTGCGGCCGCCGTGGCGTCGATCCGTGCCTTGTCCTCTCTCTGGCTGCGCCGCAGCCCCATTCCCCGGACGGCCCGCTCGGCTTCCACCGAAGAGAGCCTCTCGTCCACCCAGTGCACGGGAAGGCCCGTGCGGCGGGACAGCTCCGCGCCGAAGGCGCGTACCTCCGCGGCCCACTCTCCTTCGCCGCCGGACAGGTCCAGCGGGAGGCCGACCACAAGCTCGGTCGCTTCGTGCTCCGAGACCAGCCGAGTGAGTTCCGCCCACGGAGGCCGCTTCCCGGGGCGACGCATGAGCGTGGTCAGCGGCGCGGCGATCGTCCGCGTGGGGTCCGAGATCGCGATGCCGATGCGGCGCCCGCCGTAGTCCACTGCCAGGATCCGGCTCATCGTCTCCACAAGCGAAAACGGCCCGCCGGAGCGGGCCGCCGTGGCGTTTCTCGCTCCGTCAACCCAGGCGCGACAGGGCTTCGTCCACCCCGAGTCCGCTCGCCATCTCGTCGTACACCGCGCCGAGGACGGCGGGGCCCCCGAAAAGGAAGCGGCAGGAGGCGGCTCCCGCGGATTCGCACTCCACTTCCATCACCGCCACGTCGCTCCCGGCGAGGCGGCCGAGGACGTCGGAAAGGATTCCCGTCGTCAGGTGACAGAAGGACTCTCCCGCTTCGCGGGCGGCGACGGCCTCGGCCCATCCCTCGCATTCCAGCGCGGCGACGCCCGGGTGCAGCTGCACGTGGCGGACCGTTCCCCACCCGGCCTCCTCCCAGAACGCGGAGAACTCGGCCCAGAACTCGCCTTCCGGAAGGGTTCCGATCGAGGCGCCAGGGCGCTGCCAGGCGATCCGCTCCTCCAGCGCGGCGTGGAATCCCTCGCCGCTGTCGTACCCGACCTGGCGGAGAAGGGTCGCCGCCGCCTCCTGCGAGCGTTCCTGCGCGAGCGCGCGGCGCAGCGCGGGGAGGAGCGCGGCGGGGATGCGGAGAGTCTGCGCGGCGATGGCGTTCATGGGACGGGCGTTCGAGGGGAGGTCATTCCCCGTGGTGGGATGGGGCGAGCCGCTCCCGCAGCTCGGCCTCGGACGCGATGGGAATCCCCAGCTCCTGCGCCTTCTGGAGCTTGGATCCGGCGTCTTCGCCTACCAGCACGTAGCTGGTCTTCTTCGTGACGGTCCCGGTGACGCGGCCGCCGGCGCCCTCGATCAGGTCGGTGGCCTCGGCGCGAGAGAGCGTGGGGAGCGTCCCGGTCACCACCCAGGTCTCGCCGGTGAGAGGACCCTCGGAGGGGCGGGCGGCTTCCTCGGTCATCCGGACGCCGGCGGCTCTCAGCTTCTCGACGATCTCCACGTTCCGGGGCTCGGCGAAGAACGCCGCGAGCGCGTCCGCGGTGGTGCGCCCGATCCCGTGCACCGCCTCGATCTCGTCGGCGGACGCCTTCATCAGCCGGTCGATGTCGCAGAAGTGCCGGGCCAGGACCTCGGCGGCGTGCTCGCCCACGTGGCGGACTCCCAGCCCGAACAGGACGCGCGCCAGCCCGCGGTCGCGGGACTCGGCGATCCCGTCCAGCAGGTTCCGGGCGGACTTCTCCTTGAAGCCTTCCAGCGTGAGCAGCTTCTCGAGGTCCAGGGAGTAGAGGTCCGCGACGTCGCGGACCAGTTCCCGGTCCAGGAGCTGCTGGACGGTGCGCTCGCCCAGGCCACGGATGTCCATGGCGCTGCGTGCTGCGAAGTGGACCACTCCCCAGTAGATCCGGGACGGACAGGCCACGTTGGGGCAGTAGAGCATCACCTCGTCGGCGGGGCGCTCCACCGGCGTGTGGCAGATAGGGCACCGGGTCGGCACCGGGACCGGCTTCCCTCGCGCCGCTCCTTCCTCGAGCACCGGGCCGATCACCTGGGGGATGACCTCGCCGGCTCGCTTCACGTGGACCCGCTCGCCGATGCGAATCCCCTTCCGCTCGATGTCCTCGAAGTTGTGGAGCGTGGCGAGGCGGACCACCACTCCCCCGATCTCCACGGGCTCCAGCTCGGCGTACGGGTTGATGCTCCCGGTGCGCCCGACGTTGAGCTTCACGTCCAGGAGGGTGGTCTCGGCGATGTCCGGCGCGTACTTGTACGCGGTCGCCCAGCGGGGCTCCCTCCCACCGACCACGCCCAGCTCCTCGTGCAGGCGGAAGGGCTCCACCTTCACCACGATCCCGTCCACCTCGTAATCCAGCCAGCCCCGGGTCTGCTCGAACTCGTCGATCCGGCGGAGCACGCTCTCCAGGTCGGCGCAGTGCGCCGCCAGCGGGTTTACGGGTAGACCCCACGCGCGGAGGGCGTCGAGCAGCTCGCTCTGCGTCGACACGGGCAGCGTTTCCCCACGCCGGGGATCGAGTTCCACCGCGTACGCGAAGAAGCGGAGCGGACGGGAGGCGGTGATCGAGGGGTCGAGCTGGCGGACGGCCCCCGCGGCGGCGTTGCGCGGGTTGGCGAAGGTCGCCTGCCCTTCGGCCGCGCGGCGGGCGTTCATCTCGGTGAAGCCCGAAAGGGGCATGTACACCTCGCCCCTCACTTCCATCAGCCCCGGAACGGGGACCCGGTCGCCGTTCAGGCGCAGGGGGACCTCGAAGATGGTGCGGAGGTTCCGGGTGACGTCTTCTCCGATGGTGCCGTTGCCGCGGGTGGCGCCCTTCTCCAGCACGCCGTCCCGGTAGGTGAGGGCCACGGCCAGCCCGTCGATCTTGGGCTCGACGGCGTACCCCGACTCCCGGACCTCGGAAGCGATGCGGGCGTTGCGGGTCTCCCACGCACGCAGCTCGTCCGGGCTGAAGGCGTTGTCCAGCGAGAGCATCGGAGCCAGGTGCCCCGTCTTTTCGAGGCGGCTCGCCGGCTCCGCGCCGATCCGGAGGGTGGGGGAGTCCGGGGTCTGCAGCTCCGGGTGTGCCTCTTCGATCGCCCTCAGCTCGCGGAAGAGGCGGTCGAACTCGGCGTCGGAGAGGGAAGGGGCGTCGAGTACGTAGTACTCGTAGTTGGCGCGCTCGATCTGCTGGCGTAGTTCGGCCGCGCGTGCGGCGAACTCCGCCGGGGCGTCCGGCCGGGTCATGCGTGGGTGGGCATCTCCGAAGCGCGGGTCACTCGGTTGCGGCCGGACTCCTTGGCGAGGTAGAGCGCTTCGTCCGCCCGTTTCAGCAGGGTTTCCGGCGAGTCGATCCCGATCTGGGGAAAGGAGGCGACTCCGGAGGAGGCGGTCATCCGCACCTCGTTCGGATCGTCGCGGAATACGTACCCCTCGACGCTGCGACGGACCCGTTCCGCGAACTTGGCGGCCTCTTCCTCGTCCGTGTTGGGGAGGATCGCGATGAACTCCTCTCCGCCGTAGCGACCCACCATGTCGATCTCCCGCGCGGTCTCGCGGATGATGCAGGCCGTCTCGTACAGGATCACGTCCCCGGTGGGGTGGCCGTACGTGTCGTTCACGGCCTTGAAGCGATCGAGGTCGATCATCGCGACGGCCATGGGCTCGCCGCTGCGGCGGGACCGCTCGAATTCCTCGTGGAGGAGTTCGTGGACGTGGCGGTGGTTGAAGAGTTCGGTCAGCCCGTCCGTGATGGAGAGCTTGCGGAGCTTCCGGTTGGCGACCTCCAGCTCCTGGTTCGCCCGCTCGAGTTCCCGGTTCTTCAGGTCGAGTTCGTCCTGGAGCCGCTTGATGCGGAGCATGGAGCGCACGCGCGCCTCCAGCTCCGGGAAGTTGATGGGCTTGGTGAGGTAGTCGTCCGCTCCGGCTTCCAGCCCTTCCACCTTGTCCTGGGTGGAGTCGCGCGCGGTCACCAGGATGATGGGGATGTACGGGAGGCTCCCGTCGTTCTTGACGCGGCGGGACACCTCGTACCCGTCCATCACGGGCATCATCACGTCGCAGAGGATCAGGTGCGGCGGCTTCGCGTGCACCTTGGCCAGCGCTTCCTGCCCGTTGCTGGCCGTCTCGATCACGTAGCCGCGGCTGGAGAGCCGGGCGTCGATGATCTCCACGTTGTCCGGGTGGTCGTCCACCACCAGGATCCGGGTCTCCTCCGCCTTCGGCGCCCCGCCGTGGGTCAAGCCTGCACCTCGCGGCCGGACCCGATGAACTTCTCCACCTCGGCCACCACGCGCCGGGGTTCGCACGGCTTCGCCAGGTAGCCGTCGCAGCCGACCTCCTGCGCCTTGGCGCGATCGGTGGCGAGCGCGTGGGCGGTGAGGGCGATGATGGGGATGTTCGCGGTCGCCGCGTCCCCCTTGAGGATCTTGGTCGCCTCCCACCCGTCGATGAGGGGGATGGAGATGTCCATCAGGATGAGGTCCGGATGGTCCTCCCGGGCCATCCGGATCCCGTCTTCTCCGTTGCGGGCCTCGATCACCTCGTACCCGAAGTGCTCCAGGATCGTCCGGTAGACGGTCCGATTATCTTCGTTGTCCTCTACCAAGAGGACGGTCTTGCTGGTTTCGGACATATCCTGGCTGCCTCCTGATCTGGGCCGCGTACCCTCCGCACGTCCGTGGGGCGCGAGGGAGTCGCACCTGAGTACCGAAGGTCGTAATGTAAAGGGCTGCGCGGCGCACCCGCAAGGCGCGGGAGGGGCGATTCGAGGGGCGTGCCGGGCGTGGCACGGCCGTTGCTGCACCGCTCCCGCACCGGACAGTCCTCCACTCTCCCCGATCCGCCCGGCCGCCATGTACTACGAAGAAGAGTCGAGACGCTTCAACCTCGTCAGCGGGCTGCTTTCCGGGGCGGTTCTCGGGGCGGGGATCGCCCTTCTCCTCCTCCCCGAGCGCGGGAGCGTCCGTCGGATCCGCCGGGTCGCCCGGGGCGCCGGACACTCGGCCTCCCGGCGGGTGATGGAACTCGGCGGAGACTTCGGAGAGGTGCTGGCCGGGGCCGTCATGGAAGGCCGCAGGCGGTCGAGACCGTAACCCCACCAATCCGATGCGCATGTCCGGAGAGGGGCTGGAGCCCCTGTTTCGCCGCCTGTTCCCGGGGCGGCGCTTCATCGTCGTTTCCAACCGTGAGCCGTACGAGCACCGCTGGTCGGAGGAGGTGGGCGAGATCGACGTCCGTCGTCCGGCGGGCGGGCTGACCTCCGCCCTCGACCCGCTCCTCCAGGCGCTCGGGGGGACCTGGGTCGCGTGGGGGAGCGGGGAGGCCGACGCGGCCGTCGTGGACAAGGAGCACCGGGTGCTTGTCCCCCCGGAGGACCCCCGGTACACACTGCGGCGCGTCTGGCTCACGCAGCACGACATCCACCGCTATTATCTGGGGTTCGCCAACCAGTTCCTCTGGCCCCTCTGCCACCTCCGGCCCGACCTCACCCGGATCCGTTCTCGCTACTGGGAGCGGTACCGACGCGTGAACCGGCGGTTCGCGGAGGCCGTGCTGGAGGAGGCTCGGGGGGGGGAGGCCGCGGTCTGGGTCCAGGACTACCACCTCGCGCTGGCGCCGCTCTTCATCCGCGCGCAGCGGCCGGACCTGACGCTCGCGCACTTCTGGCACATCCCCTGGCCGCCCATCGACATCTTCCGGCTCTCCCCCCAGGCGCCTTTCCTGCTGCGGGGCCTGCTGGCGAACGACCTCATGGGTTTCCACCTGCAGGCGTTCGCGGACAACTTCCTCCGCTGCGCCCAGCGCATGATCGGGGCGGTGATCGACTGGGAGCGGGGAACGGCCACGCTGGACGGGCACACCTGCCACGTGTGCGCGCTCCCCATCTCCATCGACGTCCAGGCGTTCAGGGACGTGGCGGACGCGCCGGACGTGGAGGCCCAGATCCAGCGCCTGCGGCAGCGGTACGCGCCCCGGGGCGGGATGGTGGGGGTGGGGGTGGACCGGCTCGACTACTCCAAGGGACTCCCGGAGAAGTTCAAGGCCCTGGAGTTCCTGTGGGAGAGGTACCCCGAGTTCCGCGAGCGCTTCACGTACATCCAGGTCGCCGTTCCCACGCGCAGCGACATCGAGGCGTACGACACGCTTTCCGAGAAGGTGGACCGGCAGGTCTGGGAGATCAACGACCGCTTCGGAACCGACTCGTGGCGGCCGATCCACCTGATCAAGCAGTCGCTTCCGGCGGACCGGCTCGCCGTGCTCTACCGCATGGCGGACGTCTGCATCGTCAGCTCGCTCCAGGACGGGATGAACCTGGTGGCGAAGGAGTACGTGGCGAGCCAGGTGGAGGGAGACGGCGTGCTCCTGCTCTCCGAGTTCACCGGGGCCGCGGAGGAGATGCGCGAGGCGATCCTGATCAACCCGTACGCTCCGGAGGACTTCGCGCTGAAGGTCCGGGACGCGCTGACGCTCCCGCCGGACGAGCGGAGGGCGCGTATGGCGGCGCTCTCCGGCTCCATGCGGAGCATCTTCGACTGGATGAACGACGTGTTCACCACCTGGGGAGACGTGGTGAAGGAGAGCGCCGGGGAGGAAGACGACGCGCACGCGGAGTTCGCGATCCCCTCGGAGATGTCCTGAGCGGTGGTTCAGGGCGGCGGGTACAGGCGGAAGGGGACGCCGGCGCGGTCGAGTTCCACGGCGAGCCGGCGCTCGTCCTCGGGAGGCGTCGCCAGGGCGAGGTTGCAGCGGGCGGCGGCTCCGGGGGGAGCGGGGACGACGTCCGCGGGGATCCCGGCCTCTCCGGCCACCTCCTCGGCCCAGAGGGCGTGGTGGGTGGTGTCGAAGGTGAAGAGTCGATTCGTCATGTCCCGTGTGGACGGGGTTCGTGGGGCGGGGTGCTGCGAGTTCCCGGGGCATCGGCGGCCACTCCCGCTTTCGCACTCCGGGGCCGGCAATCCCGGGCTTCCGCGCGATCCGACATTCTCCGGCCTTGCGCCTGCCTCACGCAAGCCATGGCCCGGAGGGAGGGACGGAGGCCAGGGGCCACGATTGGGTCGGACCCCGGCGGATGGGACCCTGTCCTGCTCGGTGGTGTGCGAAATGGGTCATTGTTTGTGGGTCATCCCGCAACTCTTTGTGGTTTCAGCTTTTGTGGGGCTTTTTTTCTCGTTGCCAGTCCGGTTTTGTGCGCGCCGGGTCTCGCGCTTTCGTTCCCTGGCGCTTAGTGTGTTCTTTCCAGCCGATTTCGTACACGGTTAATCTCGAGGACCAGTAGAGCCGAGGGCTGTGTCCCTGCCCGGGCAGCGGCTTTCCGGACAGAGGTGAGACCGCCGTACCCGACCACCTGGCCTGGGTCCTGTTCGACGCACCCCCCAGGCCCTCCGCGAACGAAGCGCAGCGATTCGGTATCGAAATCGAACCGGGTATCGACCGTTCGGCTTTCCAGATCCAGTATCGGGGACGCATTCCGCTCCCCTTCGAATGATCCGGTCCGCGACGCGGGCTGCGTGCCTGTAAGCGCTTCCTGTAAAGCTTTTCTGTCCCGGCGCTGAACCACGCCTTTCCAGGTTCAGCATCTCCGTAGTCGCCGAGCCGGTTCGGTCCCGGTCCAGGGCTCGTTTCACGAGCCCATCCCCTGGCCCTGCGCACCCGAGCCACTCTTCGTTCACCTGTCACGCGGAGGTTGTCGAATCGATCAGACGTCCGAACGCCACCCACGCCCGGCTCCCTGACGAGTTCGGGTCGTCGAGGAACGGGCAACCCCGGAACATTCACCCATAGGTTCACGATGAACGGCTTGAGATGGATGCTGTTGGTTGTGGTGCTGAGCCTCCTCGTGCCTTCGCTGGCCAGGGCTCAGGACCGCGGGACGATCGCCGGACAGGTGGTCGGAGACCGCGGACAGCCGCTTCAGGGAGCGCAGGTGCAGGTGCAGGGAACCGAGCTTCGCGTGGTGACGGGTGTGGAAGGCCGCTTCCGTATCCCCAACGTCGCGCCCGGCCAGCGCGTGGTCTCCGTATCGCTCCTCGGCTACGGCACGAGGACCCAGACGGTGACCGTCGGTGCGGGTAGCGAAGTCCCGGTGAACGTGACCCTCTCGCCCACGGCGCTCGCTCTCGACGAACTCGTCGTGACCGGCACCGCGGGCGCGACGTCCCGGCGCGAGCAGCCCGCGGTGGTGTCGACCGTGAACGCGGCTCAGCTGGTGGAGACGGCGCCGGTCACGTCCGTGGCGGACATCCTGACAGCCCGCTCCCCGGGCGTGTCGGTGACGTCCAGCTCGGGTTCGGCCGGAACGGCGCAGCAGATCCGCATTCGCGGCAACGCTTCGATCAGCCTCTCCAACGAGCCGCTCGTCTTCATCGACGGCGTCCGGGCCGACTCGCGCATCAACGGGCGCGGCATCGGCGTGGGCGGCCAGTCGACGAGCCGGCTTAACGACATCAATCCCGAGGACATCGAGAGCATCGAGGTGGTGAAGGGCCCGGCCGCCGCGACGCTGTACGGCGCGGACGCCTCCTCGGGCGTGATCCAGATCATCACCAAGAAGGGACGGCAGGGCGCCGGCCGCTTCTCCCAGAGCCTGACGGTCGAGTATCACGACATCGACCCGAACTTCACCCCGCCCGACAACTTCGACCTGTGCACGGCCGCCATGGTCGCGCCTGCCAGCATCAACCCCCTCTGCCGTGGCCAGGCGGTGGGCACGCTCATCCGCGACAACCCGCTGGTCCGGGACAACGCGTTCCAGAACGGCAGCCTGCGCTCGCTCGCGTGGAGCGGCAGGGGTGGCGGGGACAACTACGGGTACTACGTCTCGTTCGGCAGCGACGACGAGCAGGGAACGCTTCCCAACAACGGGTACGACCGCCGTACGGGCCGGCTGAACTTCACGTTCAACCCCACCTCGACCCTCACCTTCGAGGGGCGGTTCGGGCTGAGCCGCGTGGTGAACCAGCTCCCCGACAACGACAACAACGTATACGGGTACATGGGCGCTCTCCTGGGCAGCCCCCTGTCCCGGACCGAGGACGGCTCGGGGGCGAACGGGTGGTTCGCGGCCAACCGGAACACGCGGACCATCCAGACCCGCGAGAACGAGCTGCTCACCTGGCGGACGATCCCGTCGATCGAGGTCCGCTTCGTGCCCTACACCTGGTTCAGCCACCGGCTCACGGTGGGTGCGGACATGTCGCGGAACGAGGCGACGGCGTTCACGCCGAAGTCTCTGATCCCCGTATTCAGCACCACGCTCGATCGGGGTGACATCAACGAGGTCCGCACCAGCTACGACCAGTTCACCGTCGACTACCTGGGCACCCTGCGCCGCGAGTTCGGCTCGGCCTCCCAGCTGGCGACGGACCTGTCGTTCGGCCTGCAGGCCACGTCCGAGCGGGACGCCTGGGTGTCCGCCAACGGGAACGGCCTCACCACGAACGCCGCGCGCGTCGTCGGGGCGGCCTCGACGAGGACGGGCAATCAGGGATACTCGCTGCAGCGGACGCTCGGCTACTTCACCCAGCTCCAGCTCGGCTACCTCGACCGGCTCTTCGTGCAGGTGGGCGCCCGCCTCGACGACGCTTCGTCGTTCGGCAACGACGCAGAGCCGTTCTTACTCCCGAAGGTCGGCGCTTCGTACGTCCTGTCGGAGGAGTCGTTCTGGCAGAATTCGCTCCCGTGGGTGAACACCCTGCGTCTCCGTGCGGCGTACGGCACCACCGGGCGGTCGCCGACCTCGGGGGCGGCGCTGGAGACCTACGACCCGTCTCCGTTCGCCATCACGACCAGTTCGACCGGCCCCGGCGTGCTCCCGCTGAACCCGGGGAACCTGAACCTGAAGCCGGAGCGCGGTACGGAGTTCGAGGGCGGCCTGGACGCCGGGTTCTTCAACGACCGGGTCGGCCTGGAGTTCACCTACTTCAACAAGACCTCCAGGGACGTGCTCCTGCGGCGGCCGCTTCCGCCCTCGCTGGGCTTCACGCAGAACCCCTTCGCCAACATCGGCGAGGTGGTGAACCGGGGAATCGAGGTCGCCCTGAACGCGCAGCTCGTCGACTCCGACCGCTTCTCCTGGGGCGCGCGGCTGGCGATGAACACGCTGCACAACGAGATCACGGACCTGGGCGGCATCGCTCCGTTCAACGTCACGACGGCGATCAACCGGCACGCCGAGGGCTATCAGGTCGGGGCCTTCCACCTGCTGCGTATCCGCAGCATCGACACGGTGACGAACCGGGTGGTCGTCTCCGACACCCTGGAGTTCGCCGGCAACATCCTGCCGACGTACGAGGGGAGCCTCGGGAGCGACATTACCCTCTTCCGGAACCTGCGCTTCGCGGGACAGCTCGACTGGAAGGGTGGGCACAAGCTGCTGAACCTCACCGACCTGTTCCGTGAGACCCAGCTCGTCCGGAGCGACGCGCGACTGGATCCGACCAAGCTCTCCAAACACGAGCGGCTCCGTCGCTTCGGCAACGAGACGCCCGGCCAGCCCAGCTTCGTCAAGGAGGGCGGGGGAAATGCGACGGTGAGCGAGGTTCGCGACGCGTACATCCAGGACGCGAGCTTCGTGCGGCTTCGCGAGATCTCCGCCACGTACACGCTGCCGCGCCAGTTCGCGAGCACCTTCCGCGCCTCCGGGGCGTCGATCACGCTCGCCGGCCGGAACCTGGCCCTGTGGAGCGACTACGAGGGCGCCGATCCGGAGGTGATCTCCGGGATCGGGGCCGGCAACGGCGTCGCCGTCGACCAGTTCCTCCGGCAGGATTTCCTCACGGTCCCGAATCCGCGCCGCTTCGTCGCCCGCGTGAACTTCCAGTTCTGACGAGGTCAAACGATGAGACTGCATTTCAAGCCCGTCTCCCGGTACCTGGCACTGCTCGCCATCCCCGCCCTGGCGGGATGCGCGGATGGGTTCCTGGATGTGACAAACCCTGAAGTGATCGAGGCCGGCACCGTGAACCCCGTGGAGGACGCGCAGACGTTCTCCCTCTCCGCGCAGCAGAACTTCGCGTCGGCGTACGGGTGGGACATCATGTACTCGGCCTGGTTCATCGGGGAGGCCTACGTAACGGAGACCTTCCCCACCCGGAACGAGTTCGCGCGCCGTGACATCGCGACGACGAACTCGGACCTGAGCACCGCGTGGACGCAGATGGCCCGCGCCCTCGCGACCAACGAGCGCGTGATCGGCCTGCTCGGAGCCAACTCCGCGACGAGTTCGAGCATTCACCTGGCCCGGGCCTACCTGTACTCCGGGTACTCGATGCTGATGCTCGCCGAGATGTTCTGCGAGGGGACCATCCCCCTGCAGGACGGTAGCGTTGGCCCGAGGTTCACGTCGGCGCAGATGCTCGACTCGGCGGTGACGCGGTTCACCCGGGCCATCGAGATGGATGGGGCCGGAACGATCGGGAACGCGGCGCGGGTCGGCCGGGCGCGTGCGCACCTGCAGGCCGGCCGGAAGGCGCAGGCGGCCTCCGACGCCGCCCAGGTGCCGGCGGGGTTCAACCACAACCTGGCTTACGTGGACGACCTCGCGCAGCGGAACCGTCTGAGCAACCGGATGTGGCAGTTCACGCAGGATCGCGGCTCCATCGGTGTCGCGCCGGCGTTCCGGGTGAACGATCCTCGCATTCGCTTCCTGGCTCCGGGGACCCACACGTTCACCGCGCTGGAGACGCTCGATCAGTCGGAGTTCTACGTGCAGCAGAAGTATCCGACGTTCGCATCGCCGATCCGGCTCGCGTCGAAGATGGAGGCCGACTACATCGCCGCGGAGGCGACCGGGACCGCAGCGATGCTCGCGCTGATCCAGGCGCGTCGCGCCGCGAACGACCAGCCGGCGTACTCGGGTCCGACGGACGATTCGAGCGTCCTCACCGAACTCATGGAGCAGCGCGGCCGGGAGTTCTACCTGGAGGGGAAGCGCCTCGGCGACTTCCGCCGCAACCCCAACAACGTGCTGCACGTGCCCCAGCCGGGAGCATACCGGAAGGGCGGCTACGGCGGAGTGGGGAACCAGACCTGCTTGCCGGTCCCGGTGGGAGAGACCGACAACAACCCGAACTTCAGCTGACACAGCTCGAATAGCGGGGAGTAGGAAAACGGAGCGCCCGGCACCTGCCGGGCGCTCCGCGCTTTGTGGGATTCCGTGGTTCCGGGTCATCCATCTGTTCCCCCGGGCATCGAGGGCGTAAGTTGGACCCCTGGGTCCGGGAAATCCCTGGCTCGGGCAACCCTTCGAACGGACGCTCGTGTGGAACGATCCCGCTCCGGTGAGTCCGAGGTCCTGATCGGTCTCGGGTCCAACCTCGACGACCCGGTGGGGAGGCTGGCCGAGGCGGTCCGGCGGCTCGCACCCGCGGTGGAGATCTCCGCCACGTCCTCCGTGTACCGTTCGGAGCCGGTGGGATTCCGGGACCAGCCGGACTTCTTCAACGCCGTGGTGCGCGGCCGGACCGCCCTGGCGTCGGATGCCCTCCTGACGCACCTCCACGCCGTGGAGGAGGCGATGGGCCGCACGCGCGCGTTCCGGAACGCGCCGCGCACCATAGACCTGGATCTCCTCGCTTTCGGGGACCGCGTCCTGGATCGTTCCGGCCTGGTCGTGCCGCACCCACGCATGGCCGAGCGGGCGTTCGTGCTCGTCCCGCTCGCGGAGGTCGCCCCGGAGTGGCGGCACCCGGTCCTGGGGCGGACGGCTCGGGAGTTGCTTGAGCGTTCCGGCGAGCTGGAGCGGATCGCGCGCTGGGGGGACTTCCCCGTCTCTTTCTCCCGGTCACCCGCTCCCCGAGGATCGCCGGATCGCCCGAGAACCTGAGGCCGAATGCGAACGTCACCCGCGGATTTCACGGTCGGGGTGGAGGAGGAGTATCAGCTCGTCGACGGAGAGAGCGGCGAGCTGAAGAGCCGGGCCCGGTGCGTCATCGACTGGGACTGGACAGGCGACATCAAGCCCGAGATGCAGGAAAACACCCTGGAGGTGGAGACCCGTGTCTGCACCGGGGCCGAGTGCGTTCGCGACGAACTCGCGAGGCTCCGTCTCCAGGCGGCCGTGGCCGCGGAGGCCCGGGGGCTGCGCGTGGTCGCGGCGGGAACCCACCCGTTCAGCGGCAGCGAGGGGCAGGCGTTCACCCCGGGGGAGGTGTACGACCGCCTCCGCGCCGAGTACCGACGCCTCGCCGACACGCAGCACATCTTCGGGATGCACGTGCACGTCTCGGTGCCGGAACGAGTGGACCGGGTCCAAGTGATGAACGTGGCCCGCCTCTACCTTCCTCACCTCCTGGCGCTGACCGCCAGTTCCCCGTTATACCTAGAGGGAGACACGGGGTATGCGTCGTACCGATCGATCCTCTGGCGCCGCTGGCCGCGCACGGGCGCGCCTCCCCGCTTCGAGGACGCGACGGAGTTCGATGCCCTGGTGCGGGCGCTGATGGAGACGGGTTGCATCGACGCGCCCGGGCGGCTCTACTGGGACATGCGCCCGCACCACGCCTATCCGACCCTGGAGTACCGGGTCGCGGACGTGACCCCTCGACTGGAGGATGCCGTGGCGGCGGCGGCGCTCGCCCGCGCGATCACGGCCGGGGTGGTGGAGGGCGTGCTGCGGGAGCCCGAGCTGCCCGAGGCCCTGCTGGGTCCGCTGCTGCGCGAGAACGCGTGGCGGGCCTCCCGGGACGGGCTGGGGGCGGAGCTGGTGGTCGCGGAGGGTGGTCGCCTGGAGGTGGTTCCGGCGCGCGAGGCCATCCTCCGCCTGGCGGAGTCCCTGGCACCCACGGCCGGGCGGCTAGGAGACGGAGCCGTCCTCGCGACGATCCCCTCCGTCCTGAAGCGGGGCGACGCGGCCGCTCGGATCCGGGCTCACGTGGAGCGGTCGGGCGGAGACCTGCGGGAGGTGGTGAGGTGGCTGGCGGATGAGACGATTCTCGGGGTGGGGCTGGACCGACGCACGAGGCAGAGGGAGGCCATGGTCTAATGAAGAGTATGCATCGAATCCGGGTGGCCGCGGCGGCGGAGATCGCCGCGGGATCCACCGGGAACGGCAACGGAAACGGCGCGGGGGGCGGGGGCACCGCCGCGGCCGGCTACGAGATCCTGATCGGGCCCGGCCTCCTGGCGTCGGTGCCCTCCATCCTTTCCCGGTGCGCCCCCGCGTACCGATACGCGGTGATCACCGACCACCACGTGGCGGAGCTGTACGGGATGCGCCTCGCCCGTGGGCTCCACTCCGCGGGGCACCGGGTGGAGACCTTCGCCTTCCCGGCCGGCGAGGCCCAGAAGACGCGAGAGACCTGGGCGGAGATCTCCGACGCGATGGTGGAGACCGGGATCGGCCGGGACTCGGCGGTGGTGGCATTCGGCGGCGGGGTGGCGGGCGACCTGGGCGGCTTCGTGGCGGCCACGTACATGCGCGGCCTCCCGTTCGTCCAGGTTCCCACCAGCCTCCTGGCGATGATCGACGCCTCCGTGGGCGGCAAGGTCGGGGTGGACACTCCGGCGGGAAAGAACCTGGTCGGGGCCTTCCACCAGCCATGCGCGGTGGTGATCGACCCGGAGCTGCTGCGCACCCTTCCACCGGAGCACCTGCGGGCCGGGCTCGCGGAGGCGGTGAAGCACGGGGCGATCGCGGACCGCGAGTACCTGGAGTGGATCGAGGAGGCGGCCGACGAGCTGGCAGCCGGCGATGCGGAGGCGCTCTCGCGGCTGATCGTGCGCTCGGTGGAGATCAAGGCGGAAATGGTGATGCGCGACGAGCGCGAGTCCGGCCCTCGCAAGCTCCTCAACTTCGGCCACACGGTGGGGCACGCCGTGGAATCGCTTTCCGGCTACCGGATGCTCCACGGCGAGGCGGTGTCCATCGGGATGGTGGCGGAGTCGCGGATCGCGGAGCGGATGGGCGTGGCGGGGCAGGGAACGACGGAACGCCTGCGCCGCGTCCTCTCGCGGCTGGGGCTCCCCACGGCGCTCCCCATGACGTGGAGCGCCGAGGAAGTGGTGTCCCGTACCCGGAACGACAAGAAGGCCCGCGGCGGCCGGGTGGAGTACTCGTTGATCTGCGCTCCCGGAGTTCCGGCGCAGGGGATCGACGGCCGCTGGGGATACGCGGTGGCCGACGAGGTGGCGAAGGGGGCACTGGGGGCGGGGGCGGCCGGAGTTCGCTGACCCGAAGTCGTATGAGCGACGCCCCCGCCCGGAGGATCCTCCGGGCGGGGGCGTCGCCGTTCGTGCCTGCTACGGGGCCAGCATCTCCTTCATCCGGGCGAAGAAGCTCCCCTTCAGCTCCTGGCGGTCCTCCTCGGAGAGGGAGCTGGCCGAGCCGGAGCGGATCTCCATCAGCTCCCGGGGCACTTCCTTGAGGAAGCGGGAGGGCTGTCTGGGGACCGGCTCGCGGGGGGAGCGCGTGCGCGTCTCCCCGTCCTCGTCGGTCGCCGGCTTGGGACGGCCTCCCCCGCGGACCGCGCACCCGGACAGGGTGAGGCGGTGGCGCGCCCGGGTGATCCCCACGTAGAAGAGGCGGCGCTCCTCGGCGATCGGGTCGGGGCCGCCGGGGTCCGTGTCCGCGACCGCGTTCACGCTGCGCGCGTGCGGCAGGATCTCCTCCTCCAGCCCGACGAGGAAGACGTGGGTGAACTCCAGCCCCTTCGCGGCGTGGAGGGTCATCAGCGTGACCTTGTCCGCCTCCTCGTCCTTGTCCTTGTCCTTCCGCGAGTCCTCGTCCTCCGTGAGCGAAACGCGCTCCAGGAACGCTTCGAGCCGAGGCGGTGTCCAGTCGTCCTCCTCGTCGGGGAGCGGCTTCTCGGCCCAGGTGCGCGCCTCGTACTTGCCGATGGAGGCGACGAACTCGCGGAGGTTGTCCATGCGGATCTCCGCCACCTTCTCCGCCTTGTTGTCGGCGCGGATGGCCTCCTCCAGGCGCACGCGCTTGAGGTACTCACGAGCCCACCCCTCCAGCGAGCGGCCCATGGGATCGCCGGAGTGGATCGCCGCCTCGGCGGCCAGGTAGTCGGTGCGCGCCTCGCCCACCATCTCCACGAAGTGACGCACCGCCTCCGCCTGGGGGCGCGTCAGGCCGTCGCCGCTCCCGGCCTCGCGAAGGGCCTCCCAGAGCGTGGTCTTCTTCTGGCGCGCGGACTCCACCAGCTTGAGAAGCGAGGTGCGCCCGATTCCACGCGTGGGGTAGTTGATCACCCGACGGAGAGCGACCTCGTCCTGCGGGTTGGTGACCACGCGGAGGTAGGCGACCGCGTCCGCGATCTCCTTGCGGTCGAAGTACGAGGTGCCGCCCACGACGCGGTACGGGATGTTCGCCGCGCGGAGCGCCTCTTCCAGCGGGCGCGACTGGAGGTTGGTGCGGTAGAGCACGCCGAAGTCGGTCCACTTCAGCTTCTCGGTGAAGTGCCGCAGCCCGATCTCCCGCGCCACCATCTCCGCCTCTTCTTCCTCCGCGGTCTTGCCGGCGGTCCCGCGGAACTCCCAGTAGTCGATCTTCGGACCCGGGCCGTTTCCGGTGCGGAGGCGCTTCTCCTTCCGGGACGCGTTGTGGACGATCACCGCGTTGGCCGCGTCGAGGATCCGCTGCGTGGAGCGGTAGTTCTCCTCCAGGATGACCGTGCCCGCACCGGGGTAGTGGCGCTCGAAGTCCAGGATGCTCCGGTGGTCCGCGCCTCGCCAAGCGTAGATGGACTGGTCGTCGTCGCCCACCACGCACAGGTTCTTGCGGGGGCCGGCCAGGAGGCGCGCCATCTCCAGCTGTGCGCCGTTGGTGTCCTGGTACTCGTCGATCATCAGGTAGTGCCAGCGCTTCCAGAGCGCCTCCCGCGTCTCGGAGTCCTCCCGCAGGAGCTGCACGGGGAGGAGGAGGAGGTCGTCGAAGTCGCAGGCGCCGGCCGCGCGCAGCGCTTCCTCGTAGCGCGGGTACACGTCCGCCGCGAGCACCGCGTAGTCGTCGTCGCGGTTCCCGCGCGTGCGTCCCTCCGCCACCTCTCGCGACGCCTCCAGCGGGGTCACGAGACGGTTCTTCCAGGCGGAGATCTGGTGGAGGATCCGCTTCACGTCGAAGCGGTCGTCTCCGGCCGTGGCGGCGACGTGCACCTCCTCGTTCACGATCCGCTTGGCGAGCGCCGTCTGGTCGCCCGTCGCGTAGATGGAGAACTTGGGCGGGAGACCGATCCGCCCTCCGTGCTCGCGGAGGATTCGCGCCCCCAGCGAGTGGAACGTGGAGAGGAGCACTCCCTTCGCCTGCTTCCCCACCATGGCCGCGACCCGCTCCCGCATCTCGCCCGCCGCCTTGTTCGTGAAGGTCACGGCGAGGATCCGCCGCGGCTCCACGCCCAGGTTGAGGAGGTGGGCGATCCGGTAGACGAGCGTGCGCGTCTTTCCGGAGCCCGCCCCGGCCAGGACGAGCAACGGCCCCTCGGTGCAGAGGGCCGCGGCCTGCTGCTCGGGGTTGAGGGAGCGGAGGTACTGGGGAACGTGGGACGACAAGGTGCGGAAGCGCGAGAAGTGCCAGGGCTGATACGGTGGTCCGTCGCGAGGAGGCGGTACCGCCCCACCCACGCCGGGCGCGAAAACTACCCCCGCGCCGGGTGGGTGTAAAGCGCCCCGGAAGGGGAGGCCGGGACGGCCTGGAAGTCCCGGAAACCGGCCCGGAAACCCGAGTTTGACGCCGATTCGCGCTCCCGTTATGTTTGTCGCGGCGTATCAGGCCGAACACCCGTCCGGAGGTTTCATGGCGCTTCGCGACCGCTTCCGTGGTACATCCGTAGCGGAAAGTCTGGCGCTCCGCGCCGCCGAGCACCCTCGACGCACCTTCGTGGTGCTGGGGGAGCGGCGACTCACCTATCAGCAGGTAGACGCACAGTCCACGGCCCTCGCATCCTCCCTCCACGAGCTGGGGATCGAAGCCGGGGATCGTGTCGCGTTGAACCTCCCCAACTGGCCGGAGTTCATCGTGGCGATGTTCGCCGCGGCGAAGCTCGGGGCCGTCATCGTCCCGCTGAACCCGCGCTACACCTCTCCCGAGCTGCAGTACATGCTGCGCCACTCGGAGACGGTGGTGGTGGTGACGGCGGAGAACTTCGGCGGCGTGGACTACCTGGCACGCTTCGAGGGCTTCCTCACCTCCCTCCCCGACCTGCAGTACGTGGTCTCGGTGGGAGAGGAGGACCTCTGGTACGACGACCGGATCCACCAGTTCGAGGACCTCGTCTCCAGTGGAGAGGGGCGGCCTCTCCCGCAGATGCAGGTGAGCCCGGAGGAGGTGTTCGCGATCCTGTACACCTCCGGGACGATGGGGAAGCCGAAGGGCGTGTCGCTCACGCACGCCAACCTGCTGGAAACGGCCGCGGCCACCGTGGAAGCCGTGGGGATCACTCCGGACGACGTGGTGTTCGGCGTCAACTGCCTCTTCAACATCTTCGGGGTCGGCCCGGGGGTGCTGGGGACGCTCGCCGCCGGGGCCACGCTGGTACTGCAGGACGACTCGGATCCCGTCCGCTCGCTGGAGACCATCGAGCGCGAGCGGGTGACCGTGCACCACGGGGTTCCCACCACGTTCATCACGGAGCTGCGCGCGCAGTCGGAGTCGCCTCACGACCTCTCCTCGCTGCGCACCGGGATCGTGGCGGGTGCGCCGGTGCCGGAGGAGCTGGTGGGCCGGATCCAGCGGGAGATGGTTCCCGGGATCCGGATCGGCTATGGGATGACGGAAACCGGCTCCATGGTGTCCGTGACCCGCGAGGACGATCCGACCGGGAAGCAGGTTCGGACCGTGGGTCGTCCGCTGGAAGGGGTGGAGATCCGGGTGATCGACACCGACGGCTCCATCCTCCCGGAGGAGTCGGTGGGTGAGCTGGCGATCCGTGGGCCGGGCGTGATGAAGGGGTACTACCGCCAGCCGGGGGAGACCTCGCACGCCTTCTCCGAGGACGGCTTCTTCCTCACCGGCGACCTGGGGATGGTGGACGAGGAGGGATACCTCCACATCATCGGCCGCAGGAAGGAGATGATCATCCGCGGCGGGTTCAACGTGTACCCGCGCGAGGTGGAGGACCGGCTGCATGCCCATCCCGCGGTGCTGGACGCGGCGGTGGTGGGGCTCCCGGACGAGGTGCTGGGGGAGATGGCGTGCGCCTGCATCGTTCCCGTCGAGGGGGCGATCGTCACCGGCGAGGAGATCAAAGATTTCTGCCGCGAGGTGATGGCGGACTACAAGGTCCCCGACCTGGTCCGCTTTCTCGACAGCTTCCCGTTGACGGGGAGCGGCAAGGTCCGCAGGGTGGAACTCGCGCGCATGATCAGCGCGGAAGAGTCGAGCCGCCGACCGTGACCGCTCCCGAAACCGAAACCGAGGCATAGGCCTCCCCGACGCGACCCCTCCAGCCGTCCCCGCCGCCGCACCGGCGCGGGAGAGGCGGAGGGGTCTCGTCGCAAACAAGGACAAGATTGCGAGAGATGAACCGCAGACCGTTCAGCGCCTTCTATCCGGGCGCACAGACGAGCATGACGCAGCATGCGCCGAACGCGGCGCTCCTGATCGACTTCGACAACGTCACCGTCGGCATCCGCAGCGACCTCGGCAAGGAGCTGAAGGCGCTCCTCAACTCCGACATCATCCGCGGCAAGGTGGCGGTGCAGCGCGCCTACGCGGACTGGCGCCGCTACCCGCAGTACATCGTTCCCCTCACCGAGGCGTCCGTCGACCTCATCTTCGCCCCGGCGTACGGCACCTCCAAGAAGAACGCCACCGACCTGCGCATGGCGGTGGACGCGATCGAGCTGGTCTTCACCCGCCCCGAGATCGGGACCTTCATCCTCCTCACCGGCGACTCCGACTTCTCCAGCTGCGTGCTGAAGCTCAAGGAGTACGGGAAGTACGTGATCGGCGTGGGGATGAGGGAGTCGTCCAGCGACCTGCTGATCCAGAACTGCGACGAGTACTACTCGTACCACTCCCTCTCGGGGCTCACGCGCGCTTCGGTGGGCGGTCAGGCCATGAGCGAGGACCCCTGGATGCTGGTCACGCAGGCCGCGCGTCAGATGGTGAAGGACCGCGACGCCATGCGCCCCGACCGGCTGAAGCAGGTGATGCTCTCGCTCGACCCGGGCTTCGACGAGAAGAAGCTGGGGTACAGCAAGTTCTCGCGCTTCGTGATCGAGGCCGCCAACAAGGGGCTGCTCCGCCTGCGGCGGGGTCCAGACGGGCAGCACGAGATCGCGCTTCCGGATGAGGGCGGCGCTCCGGCGGAGGCGCCTCCCGCACGCGAGGAGGCACCCCGGGCGGAGGAGCGGCCTCGCGAGCGTGACCGCGACCGCGACCGCCGCGGGAGGAACGGCCGCAGGGGCGGTCGCTCCTCCCGTCCGGAGGCTCCCCCCCCGGTGGCGATCATGGCCGACGGGGCGGACCGCGAGGCGGAGCCGGAGGTGGTGGGTGTGCTCGAGCAGGTGAAGGGAGAAGCACCCCCCGCCGAGCCGGTTTCGGACCTCGTCGCCGCGTACTCGCTCCTCCAGCACGCGACCCGCTCGCTGGTGGGGCGTGGCGGGGCCGCCCGGGACGCCGACGTGAAGCGGAAGATGCTGGAGCTTGCGCCGGGCTTCGACGAGACGGGGCTGGGCTTCAGCAAGTTCTCCCGCTTCCTTCGCCAGGCGCACGACGCGGAGGCCGTCGACCTTCGCCGCATGGAGGACGGGAGCTACGAGGTCGCGCTCCCGGCCAGCGGGAAGCGCCTGCCGCCGCCGGCTCTCGGCGAAGCCGCAGCCGCTCCCACGCCTGCGCCGGAGGCGACGGAGGAAGCCGCCGCTGCCGAGGCGCCTGCAGCCGCAGCACCGACGACGGGCTCCCGCTCCGGGCGGGGGCGCCGTGGACGCAGGGGCGGGGCTCCCGAAGGGGTCCCGCCGGTCCTGCCGGGACAGGTCCCGGGTGTCTCCATCGAGGCAGCACCCGTTGCGGAGGAGGCCGCCGCCGAGACTCCCTCGGTCGAGGCTCCCGCCGCGGAGGCGCCGCAGCCCGCCCCCCGTGAGGAGCGGGCGGAGGCCGTTGCCGCTCCCCGCGCCGATGCGGAGGTGACGACGACGGCCGCTCGTCCGAGCCTGCGCGGCCGCCGCGGCTCGCGCAGTCGGGCCGGTACGACGGAGGGGCCGCCGCCGCTCCTCCCCGGCCAGGGCGTTCCGTCCGCCCGCACAGCGGAAACCGGGGCGGAAGCGCCGGCCGAGCTGCCGCCCGTGGAGGAGGCTCCCGTGCTCGCTGAAGCTCCGGCCCCGGTTTCCCTGCCGGTCGGCGAGGGGGCCCCGGAGGTCGCGGAGGCGCCTTCTCCGGCCGAGGCGGAGGCCGCTCCGGCGGAGGCGCCGCGGAAGCGGAGCCGCTCCCGCTCCCGCGGGCGTAAGGGTCGTGCCGCCGAAGCGGCGGCGGAAGCTCCGGCCGGGGAGGAGCCCGCGGCCGAGGAGGCTCCCGCGCCCGCCGCTCCGCCGGCCTTCTCGGCGGAGGCGCTCGGCCTCCCGGTCGAGGCCGACGCCATCCGGAACTACCTGGCCTCGTACAAGGGAGTCGGGAAGAAGACCGTCCAGTCGCTGACCGACGCCGTCGGAGACGACGTGTTCCGGGTCCTGGAAGAGGATCCCGACCGTGTGAGGCAGATCCTCGGCGACCGGCGCGCCAACGCTCTCCTCGAGCAGTGGGCAGCCGACCGCGACGGTCGTCGGGAGGCTCCCGTCGAGGCCCCGACGGTCGCGCCCGTGGAGCCGGAGCCGGAGACCGCCCCTGCCGCGGAATTCGCGGACCAGGCGCAGGCGACGCCGGAGGAGGCGGACGAGTCCGGCGCCGAGGGCTTCGTCGACGCGGCGGAAGACGCAGACGGAACGGCTCGCAAGCGGACCCGCGGCCGTCGCGGCGGCCGTGGACGCGGCCGCAAGAACGCGGGGGCGGAGGCCGTCCCCGCGGGAGAGGCACCCGCTCCCGAGGCGCCCGTGGCCGCGCCTCCCGCTCCCGAGGCACCGGCCCCGGAGGAGTCCACTCCGGAGGGCGGCGAGGATGATGCCGGTACGGCCGCGAAGCGCGCCCGGACCCGTGGGCGCCGCGGCGGCCGCGGACGCGGGAAGAAGAAGGACACCCCGTCGGAGGAGTGACGGGGCAGGGATCGAGGGGGGCGGGCGCGAGCCCGCTCCCCCCGGAGTTCTACGACCGGGGCGCCGAGGAGGTCGCACGCGACCTCCTCGGCGCTCTCGTCGTGTCCGAGATCGGCGGGGTGAGGTGCACGGCCGAAATCGTTGAGACGGAGGCGTACACCGGGCCCGACGACGAAGCGTCGCACGCGCACGAGCGCTTCGGACGGACGGCCCGGAACGCGGCCATGTTCGGCTCTCCCGGCACCGCCTACGTGTACCTGATCTACGGGCTGCACTGGTGCCTCAATGCGGTCACGGGTCCGGCCGGCCATCCCGCCGCTGTCCTGATCCGGGCCGCGCGTCCCATGTCCGGGCTGGAGGCGATGCGCGACCGGCGGCCGGGGCGGCCGGACCGGGACCTCCTGCGCGGACCGGGCAACCTGTGCCGCGCCCTGGGAATCGGCGGGGAGTGGAACCGCCATCCGCTCCAGCAGTCCCCCCTCCGCATTGTCGCCGGCGAGCCCGTGCCCGACGGCCGGGTGGCGGCGGGGCCGCGCATAGGGATCACCCGCGCCGTCGAGGCGCCTCTCCGTTTCCGGGTCCTCGACGACCCTCACGTATCGAGGTAGGGGAGAGATGGAAGACCGGGACGACCTGATGGACTTCGCCGTGCGCCTCGCTCAGGACGCGGGTCGGGTGACGCTGGAGCACTTCGGCCGCTCCGCGGTGGAGTTCAAGGGTGACGGAAGCGAGGTCACGGCGGCCGACCGCGCGTCGGAGGAGTTCGTGCGGCGCGCCCTCGCCGAGGCGTACCCGGACGACGGCGTCCTGGGGGAGGAGGGGGCGGACGTGCCCACGCGGAGCGGACGCCGCTGGATCGTAGACCCCATCGACGGGACGCGCTCCTTTTCCTGCGGCGTTCCCCTCTACGCCGTGCTCCTCGCGCTGGAGGAGGAGGGGCGGCCTACCCTGGGGTGCTGCCACTTCCCGGTGCTGGGCGAGACGCTCGTGGCGGCGAACGGCGCCGGGGCGTGGCACAACGGGCGGCGGGCGCGGGTGTCGGAGTGCGACGACCTGGCCGCGGCCCGCCTGGTGACCTCCGGGCTGGAGTACTGGCGCGACCGCTCCACCGACGCGGAGCGCGCCGGGTTCGACCGTCTGGTCCGTGCGACGCGCTTCTGCCGCACCTGGGGCGACGGGTACGGCTACTTCCTCACCGCGGTCGGGAGGGTGGACCTCCTGGTGGATCCCATCTGCGGATCGTACTGGGACTATGCGCCGATGGTCCCCATCTTCGAGGAGGCCGGGGGACGGATGACCACGTTCGAGGGTGAGCCGCTCCGCGCCTGGAGTTCGGTGGTCGCCGGCAACTCCGTGCTCCATCCGGCGGCCCGGGGCGTTCTGGGCGTTCCGTAGCGCGCGCGAGCCCCTTCCGGGGCGCCGCCTGGAACGCCGCTTGCCACACCCCGTCGCCGGCCCGGACAAGGGGTGCGGGTCGGCCACCAGACGCGGGGGGAACGATGTCGGTCTACAAGTCGCTGGAGCTGGTCGGGACTTCGCCGGAGGGCTTCGACCAGGCGGTCCGCGTCGCCGTGAAGCGGGCCGGTGAGACGATGCGCGAGCTGGAGTGGATGGAGATCGTCGAGCAGCGGGGATACATCCGGAGCGGGGAGATCCACGAGTACCAGGTCAAGGTGCGCGTCTGGTTCAAGCTGGAGGAAGGGCAGTAAGCCCGGACCGCGCTCCCGGAGCCGCGGGGCCGCGTCGTCGCCGGACGGCGCGGCCCTCCCGTTTCCGGCGGCGGTGGAAGCGGTCCGGCCGGGCGGGGCGCCCCGGACGCGACGCTCAGTACCCCGCTTCCTCCTCCAGGGGCGCGCCGCCCACCCGGATGGCCGGGAGCGTGTCGCCGGCTGCGAACTCGCCGCCCGCCTCCGGGACCACCAGGAGCGCGTCCGCGGCGGCCATGGAGGTGAGGACCCCCGAACTCTGCGAGCCGGTGAGCGTCGCCACCGCCTCGCCGTCCCGGCGATCGAGGCGCGCCCGGAGGAAGTGCGTCGTGCCCGGCCGTACGGAGACCGCTTCTCCCAGGCGCGCCCGGACGACGGGGGAGAACACGGCCCGCCGGCCGCACATCCGCAGGAGCGCGGGACGCACCAGCACTTCGAAGGTCACCATCGTGGAGACCGGGTTCCCCGGGAGGCCGAACCACGGGATCCCTCCCAGCGCGCCCACCCTCCCGTACGCGAACGCCGAGCCCGGCCGGGCCCGGACCCGCCAGAAGCGGACGTCCGTGTCCAGCCCCTCCATCACCTCGCGCACGTGGTCGTGCTCGCCCACGCTGATGCCGGCGGTGGTCACCAGCGCGTCGCAGCCGCGTGCCTCCGTGAGCCGCTCGCGAAGGCTCTCCCGCGTGTCCGCGGCGATTCCCAGGAGGTGCGCCTCGATCCCCGACTCCGCGAGCTGCGCCGCGAGCGCGTAGCTGTTGGACGACACGATCTTCCGGCCCGCCCTCACCTCCGCGAAGCGGTCCAGCTCCACCAGCTCGTCCCCGGAGGCCAGCACCGCGACCCGCGGGCGCCGGACGACCCGGAGCCCGTCCCGGCCGAGCGACGCGGCCACGCCCAGCTCCGCCGCGCGGAGCGGCGTCCCGGCCCGCAGGACCACGCTCCCCCGTCGCACGTCCTCGCCGAGCGGGCGGACGTTCCTCCCCGCGTCCGCGTCCGAGAGCACCGCGACCCGGCCCTCCGGCGTCCCGACCCCGCTCCCTCCGTCGGTGTGCTCCACGCGCACCACCCCGTCCGCGCCCCCCGGCACCGGCGCGCCCGTCATCACCCGGATCGCCTCCCCCGGGCCCACGGGCCGGGAAGGGAAGCTCCCCGCGGGTACGTCGTCCACCACGCGGAGCGTTCGGGGGTGTTCCGCGGACGCGCCGAGCACGTCCGCGCTCCGGACCGCGAAGCCGTCCATCGCGCTGTTGTCCCACGGGGGGAGGTCCACGGGGGAGACCACGTCCTCCGCCAGCACGGATCCCAGTGCGTCGAGCAGCGACCTCCGCTCCGCCGGGAGAGGCACCGTTTCGCGCAGGATCGTCTCGCGGGCCTCCCCCACGGAAACCCAGTCCGGCCGCCGGTCGCGGCTCATCGTCCCTCTCCGGGAGCGGGATCCCGTAGCGACCTTCCGTCCTCCTCCCGCGCGGCGTCCTCCGCGCGGGCGTGGTCGCCGGGCGTGTTCACGTTGAGGAAGAGCACCTCCGGCGGCCCCCACGGCGTGACCTCCTCCAGCGTGAAGGGCACCGTGCCCACCCGCTCCAGAAGCTCCACGACCCTCCGCTCCCCCTCCGCCAGCATCCGCTCCACGACCGGGAGACAGTCCACCGGGTAGACCGCGCAGAGCGGCTCCCGACCGCGCCTCCCGGGGCTCTCCGGCACCACCACGCCGGAGGCTCCGGCCTCTGCCCGGTCCACCAGGGCGAGCAGCAGCCCCGATCGGAGGAAGGGCATGTCGCAGGCCAGGCAGAGGGCGCCGGTCCGCCCCTCGTCCGACGCCCAGCGGAGCGCGGCGTGGATGCCGCCCAGCGCTCCCGCGCCCGCCACGGTGTCGGGGCGCACGGGGAGGCCCAGGTCCGCGAACGGCTCCGACCGGTTGGCGATCAGCACCACGTCGAGGCGGGCGTCGCGCGCGGCCCGGACCACCCGGTCGACGATGCGGGTGCCTCCCACGGGTGCCAGCGCCTTGGGCGCGCCGAAGCGCCGGCTCTCTCCGCCCGCGAGGACCGCGGCGAAGGGTGCGAGGGATCGGGCGGGGCGTGCGTCGGTGGGTCCCAGGGCGGTCCGTGCCGGTGAGGGTGAACCGGGCAAGCTACGGCGGCGCGTCGGGGGCATCAAGCGGCGCCTCCGGCCGGAACGGGACTTGCGCCCCCCCGGAGCGTCCCGGGCAACCCCCGGCGGGGTGAACTCACCGCAACGACGGAGGGCCGCATGGCGCGATACGACCGGCACTACGACCGCGGCTACGGCATGCGCCGCCCGCGGATCTGGGGAAGGGGGGAGGAGTACGTGGAGTACACGGAGTACGACGAGTTCGGCGTCGACGCGCGCGGGCGCGGCTGGCCTCCCGGAGGGTGGGGCGGATCCTACGGAGGGCAGGGGCGCTTCGGCGGGACCGGGACCCGCCGGGGGTGGCGGGAGGGCCGGGAGGGGGCCGGGCAGGAGCCGGGCGAGTACGACCGCCGCATCTACGGCGGGGACTATCCGGAATACGGGGGGTACCCCGGCTCCCGCCGCGAGGGGATGTACTACGGCGGTCGGGGCGCCGGTGCGTGGGAGCGTCCGTACGTGGGGCGCCCGTGGTACCCGGAGCGGTACGGCGCCCCGTACGAGGGACCGTACAGCCGGGGGTACGACCGGGGGGCGATCTCCGAGCGCGTGGTGAGGGCCGCACGGTACGGCGCCGACTTCGCCCGTGAGCCGTTCATCCCCGAGCGTGCGTACCTGCTCCACCCCGAGTACGACCGCCCTCCCACCTTCCACCAGGAGCGGTGGGAGCAGCCGGGCCGGTACGAAGTCGTGGACGAGGGCGAGCCCGAGGGCGACGACGAGATCCAGGACGAGGTGAGGCGGCGCCTGTTCCAGGACAGCTGGCTCCGCGCCGACCGGATCGACGTGAGCGTCAGCGAGGGCGTGGTGACCCTCCGGGGCGAGGTGGACGACTTCCTCGAGGCCCGGTACGCCTGGGACGACGCCTGGGAGACGGAGGGCGTGCGCGGGGTCCTCAACCACCTGACCGTCCGCACCGACGAGACCGGCCGGGAGCACCACGGAGACATGTTCGCGCAGGACACCGACGCCGAGGGGACGGGTTCCTGACCGCGTCGTTCCGCACCTCGACGCAAAACACGGCGCCCCCACCGGGAGATCCCGGTGGGGGCGCCGTGCCTCGTGACGCGCTCCTCCGTCAGTGCTGCTCTTCGGAGTCGTAGCCGTCGGCCGTCGGGAGGTAGGGGGGCTCGTACGCGGCCCCGTCCTCGATGGCCTTCTGCATGTCGTGCGTGCCGAACGTCTGGACCTCCAGGTCCTCCACCAGGTGGGCCGCGGTGTCCGACTGGTCGGATAGATCGGCTCCGAGCGCGGCGTCGAGTTCCCGCTCGTACTCGGCCGCGTCGTCGGCGGCTTCCGGCTGGTCGCCGCGGACCAGCTCGTCGACCACCAGCTCGTTCGAGAAGCGGGAGATCCCGAGGGTCTCCGCGACCAGTTTTTCCGAGACTCTCTTCTCGGCGTCCGTGCCCACGCGACCGGACAGGGTCACGAAGCCGTCCTTCACGCGGACGTCGATCCAGCCCGCGTCGATGGTCGGGTGATCGTTGAGCTGCTGGACGACGACGTCGTAGACCTCCTCGTCCGACATGTTCTCGAAATCGAAGAAAAGCTCGTCGAAATCCTGAGCCATCGAGGCCTCCAGTGCGGTCAGAAGTGGAGCGCCGCCCCGAGGTTGAGGGAGAAGTTGTGCGTCCACTCGGACACGCTTCGCCGGCCGGCCAGGTTCGCCAGGTTCAGCGGAGCCTCGACCTTCCACAGACGGTCCCTCGCCTCCACCCTCACGGACATGCGCCGGGTCGGAAACCAGTCCGTCCCGATCCCCATGCCCAATGCAAAGCCGGGGCCGAAGTCGAAGCGCGCCGCCTCGGGGATGTCCGTTTCAAGGCTCGATCCGCGGTTCGCGTCCGTCACGATGCCGCCGGTGCCCGCCAGGAAGGGCGCGAGCCCCTTCCAGGTACGCGGGCCGGTGAGGTGGAAGACCAGCCCCGCCTCGCCGAAGACGAGCGCCACGTTCTCCTCGCCCACCTCCGCAGGGACGAAGAGGGTGGGGTCCTGCTCCGTCGTCGGCGCGTAGACCTTCCGCTTGGTGGGGCTGAAGCCCGCCCTCACCTCGCCGGAGAGGGGCCCTCCGAGCCGGATCTGGTAGCGAGCGTCCACCATGGGCGCGGACTGCGGTCCGAACTCGACTTCGACGCCGTTGATCTCCAGCGAGGGCTGGGTGAACAGGTAGCCGGCGGAGATCCCGAACGACTGCTTCTCGTCGATGTGCTGGAAGGAAGAGGGGATGGTCTGCGCCTGGAGGGCGGACGTACTCCCGAGAACGGCGCCGAGGGCGAGGGCCGCGGTCAGCGTGCGTCGCATGGTCATCTTCGATGTGCGTGGTCGGCGCCCGCGCCTGCGCGGAGCCGGAAGTCAACGGTCCCGGACGTGGATCGTCCGGGACCGTTGTAACGTCGCGAAGCTAGTCTTTGTTCCCCGAGGGGCGCAAGCCGCTCATTCCGCCCGGCGAAGGTCCCGCCCGGTCATCTCCGCGGGCCGGGGGATCCCCAGCAGGCCGAGGATGGTGGGCGCCACGTCGCAGAGGGCGCCGTCCTCCAGCCTCACGGCGGTGCGACGGCCCTCCGGCTCCACCAACACGAAACCCACGGGGTTGGTGGTGTGCGCGGTGTGCGGGCCGCGGGTCTCGGGGTCCCACATCTGCTCGCAGTTGCCGTGGTCCGCGGTGACGATCAGCGTCGTCCCCGTCTCCCGGCACGCCTCCAGCGCCGCCGCCACCCCCACGTCCACCGACTCCACCGCGCGGATCGCCGCCTCCAGCACCCCGGTGTGCCCCACCATGTCCGGGTTGGCGAAGTTGCAGATCATCAGGTCGTAGCGGCGCGAGCGGATCGCCTCGACGAGCCCTTCCGCGACGTCGGGCGCGCTCATCTCCGGCTGGAGGTCGTACGTCGGGACCCTGGGCGAAGCCACCAGGCGGCGCTCCTCTCCGGGGGGCGGCACCTCGATCCCGCCGTTGAAGAAGTAGGTCACGTGGGGGTACTTCTCCGTCTCGGCGGTGCGGAACCCCGTCTTCCCGTGCGCGGCGAGCACCTCGCAGAGGATGTTGTCCATGGGCTGCGGGGGGAACGCTTCCGGGAGGGGGAAGTCTTCGTCGTAGCGGGTCATGGTGACCACGTCCACCCGGGGGTGCCGCTCTCCCCGGTCGAACCCGACGAAGGTCGGGTCGGCGAGGGCGCGCGTCATCTGGCGGGCGCGGTCCGAGCGGAAGTTGAAGAAGATCACCCCGTCCCCGTCCCGGATCGGACCGACGGGCTCCCCGTTCGGATCCACCACCACGCGCGGCTGCACGAACTCGTCGGTCTCCCCGGTCTCGTACGCTTCCGCCACCGCGCGGATCGGGTCGGTGACGGGGATCCCGTCTCCGTGCACCATCGCCCGGTACGCCTTCTCCGTGCGCTCCCAGCGCCGGTCGCGGTCCATGGACCAGTAGCGCCCCATCACCGTCGCCACGTTGCACGCGCTGCCGTGGTTGGCCCGCCCCAGCAGCTCGGTGAGGTAGTCGCGCGCGGACTGCGGCGGGGTGTCGCGGCCGTCCAGGAACGCGTGGATCCGGACCCGCGGGATGCCGTGTGTCTGCGCCATCTCGCAAAGGGAGAGGAGGTGCGCGTCCACCGCGTGGACCCCGCCGGGGCCGATGAGCCCCAGCAGGTGTAGCGTGGTCCCGCGCTCCTTCACCTTCAGGAGCAGGTCGCGGAAGGCCGGGTTCAGGTGGAACTCCCCGCTCTCGATCGAGCGGGAGATGCGGAGGAGCGACTGCATCACCACCCGGCCCGCCCCGAGGTTCATGTGCCCCACCTCGGAGTTCCCCATCTGACCCTCGGGCAGCCCGACGGCGGGCCCGTGCGTGGCGAGGCGGGCGCGGGGGTAGTCCCCCTCCTCCCAGAGGTGCCGCCAGGTGGGTGCGTCGGCGCGGGTTACGGCGTTGTCGTCCGCCGGTTCGCGGAGCCCCCAGCCGTCGAGGATCAGGAGCGCGACGCGAGGTGTGTCCCCTGTCGGGATTTCGGGGTTCAGGTTCATGTCGAACAAGGATTTCGCTTCGTCCGGGGCGGCGGTGGGCGGAGTGCGGTCGAACGGGTCGGTTGACAGGCCGGGGAGCCTTGCCTATCCTGGGTGCCTACCACGGCAGAATCTACATGCGCCCTCCGGGGCGTGCCACCCCGAAGGAACTTCCCGTGAGGTCCCTGCGGTCCCTTCTCTTCCCGCTCTGTCTCCTGTCGGGGGCGGTGCCCTCGCCCGCTTTCTCCCAGGCTCCGGGGGCTCCCGCGAAGGCGGCCACCCCGCCGCCGGGTCCCGTCGTGCTCCAGGCGGCACCGGGAGGCGACACCGTGGCCGTGCTCCCGGCGGGCGTGAACGTGCAGGCGCTCGGCCGGCAGGGCGAGTGGACGCGGGTCCGGGTGGAGGCCTGGACCCGCTCCCCGGTCGCGGGTGCGGAGTCCGCTCCCACGGGGCTCTCGCCCTCGCAGCTCCGGTCGGCGCCGGAGGCGCACCGGGGGGAGAGCGTGGCCTGGTCTGCGCGCTTCATCTCGCTCCAGCGCGCGGACCCGGTGCGAACCGACTTCACCCCCGGCGAACTCTACGTGCTGGCGCGCGATCCCGCCGACGAGCCCGGCTTCGTGTACATCGCCGTCTCCGCCGAGCAGGCGCTCGCCGTGAGGCGGATGCTCCCTCTGCAGAAGTTCTCTTTCGTGGGCCGCGTCCGCGCGGGCGCCTCGCCGCTGATGGGACACCCCGTCCTGGATCTGGTGGAGCTGCGCCCCTGACCGGCACACGTCCGCACCACCCCGTTCATCGTCGTACCCGAACCGCAGGAGCCGCAATGCCCCGTTCCCGCCCCGGTCTCGCCGCGTCCGTTTCCGCCGCGCTCGTCCTCGGCACCTCGCTGGGGCTCGCCGCTCCCGGTGCCCTGGCTTCCTCTCCCGGCGCCCGGGGCGCCGCCGCCTCCGATTCGACCCGGAAGGAAGCGCCCTCGGCGCGCGTCGCGCCCGGCGTCTTCGGGCGGAGCGGTGCGCTCCGTGTCGCGGTGGTGGACCCGGCGCAGGCGCTCGACCTCCCGCTCCTGTGGACCGGCGACGCTCCCGCCCCGCTCACCTACGCCTGGAGCCCGCTTCCGGGGACGCAGGAGGCGCGGGGGACGCGCCTGCTGGGCACCCCGGTGGGGATGCCCGTCGGGGCCGGCGAGCCTATCACCGGGAGCATGGTGAGCGCTCCGGCCGGCTCCGGGGCCTGGCGGCTCCACCTCCACGGAGAGGGCTGGAGCCAGGAGTTGACGGAGCTGACGGTGCTGACGCGCGTTCCGTTCTCCGCCAAGCGGCGCGGGTACGTGAACGGCTACTTCATGGGGAACTGGTACACCGAGGGGAGCGGCCGCTCCGACAACTACGTCCCGCCCGCGGGGTTCATCGAGGTCACGCCGGAGAACCAGGACCTCCAGGTCTCCGAGAACTTCCGGCTCCGGAACTTCCTCACCAAGAACCAGTTCAGCGTCTGGCCCAAGTACGTCGCGCTGGACCTGCGGCTCATCGACAAGCTGGAGCTGGTGATGCAGGAGCTGCGCTCCATGGGGATCCGCGCCGACCACATGGCGGTCATGAGCGGGTTCCGCACGCCGGCGTACAACGGCCCCGGCGAGGGCGGGCGGGCCCGGCTGTCCCGGCACACCTACGGCGACGCGGCGGACGTGTGGGTGGACAGCGACCAGGACGGCTACATGGACGACCTCAACCAGGACGGGCGTCGCGACACGCGCGACGCGGAGGTGCTGCTGCGCGCCGTGGAGCGGGTGGAGGCGAAGTACCCGGAGCTGGTGGGCGGGGCGGGCGTCTACCGGGACAACGGGGCCCGCGGCCCGTTCGTCCACATCGACGTGCGGGGTACCCGCTCCCGCTGGTAGCGGCCGTCCGTCCCGGAGCGGCACGGTACGCGAGCGGCGCCCCACCGGACGGTCCCGGTCGGGGCGCCGCGGCGCTATCGCCGGGAGGAGGGCGCCCGTCCGGCGCGTGGATTGCGGGCCGGGGCGGATGACGGTCCGGTTGAATCTTTTTCCGGCGGTCGTCGTATCAGAAACGGGGGCGGTTCGGTTCGGGGACCATCAACTTCGATCGTTCGCCGCGCGACGCGGCGTGGGAGCTGCGAATGTACTGTTCCACCTGTGGGGCTCACGTGTCGGCGGGCCGGGAAATCTGCCCCACCTGCGGCTCGTGGGTGGGAACGGCGGCGGGCACGGCCGCTCCGGCGCCCTACGCGCATGGAGCACCGGGGCACCTGGCCGCCGTGCCCACGCACACCTGCCACCGGTGCGGCTACAACGGGGAAGGGGTCACGTACTTCTCCAAGGGATCTCACATCGCCGGGCTGATCATGCTGGGGCTGGTGAGCGCGGGCATCATGGGCGTCTTCGCCCTGATCTACTACCTGAGCTTCCGGAATCACCTCATCTGCCCGCGCTGCGGGAAGGACTGGGGGAGCCAGAAGGACCTCGCGCTCGTTTCCGGGCGCGCGGGGAGCCCGGGGCCGTCGTCCGGGCGCATGTCCCTGGCCGGGGGAGGCTCCATCGCGCTCCTGGTCATGGCCGTGATCCTGGTGATCACGGGGATCGCCGGCTTCGAGCTGGCCCCGGTGCTCTTCGGTGTGGCGGCGGGGGGAGGCGGCCTGGTCCTGCAGAGCGCCGCGAGGAAGGAGCGCGAGGCGCGGCGGGCGGCCCTCATCTCCAACCTTCAGCTTCCCGTGCTGAAGCTGGCGGCGGAGCGGAAGGGGCGACTTACGGTGACCGAGACGGCGGCGGCGCTGGGGTGGCCGCTGCCGAGGGCGGAAAAGGTGCTGAACTCGCTGGACGACGGGCTGCGGGTGAACTCGGAGGTCACGGACGACGGCGTCATCGTGTACGAGTTCCGGGAGATCGCCCGCCGCCCGGGGAAGCAGCTCCCGCCTTCGGCGAGGTAGGGGGCGGGGTCAGGGGGCGAGGTCGCCCTCTTCGACCCCCGTGCTCCCGGCGCGCTTGACGCGCCCTTTCAGCTCCGCGACGCGTTCTCCCAGGTGGTCCAGGGAGGTCCAGCGCGCGGGGTCCACGCGGAGGATCGCGGCGGAGAGACGGGGAAGCGCGAACTCCCTTACCCTTCCCTCGCGGTCCTCCGCGCGGTACTTTCCGGCGCGGTACGCCTCTTCCGGGAGGAGGCGGGCGAGCCGTTCGTGGAACGTCTTCTGCACCCTGCGGGCGAGTTCCGGCGTGCGGCCCTGGTCGGCCAGGAGGACGAAGTCGTCGCCCCCGATGTGCCCCACGAAGACGCCCGGCTCCTCCCCGATCTCCCGGAGGAGCCGGCCGGCTTCCTGGATGGCGGCGTCGGCGACGGGGAAGCCGAAGCGGTCGGAGAACGGCTTGAAGTTGTCCAGGTCCAGGTAGCCGACGGAGAAGGGCTCGCCCCGGTCGCGGGCGCGCATGATCTCGGCGTGGATGGCTTCCCCTCCCGGCAGGCCGGTGGTGGGGTTCCGCTCGAGCGCCTGACGGGAGAGCCGGAGGAGCGCGCGGACGCGGGCGACGAGTTCCCGGGGGTCGAAGGGCTTGGCGAGGTAGTCGTCGGCGCCGGCGTCGAACCCCTCGAGCCGGTTCTCCAGCCTCCCCTCGCCGGTGAGGATCAGCACCGGGAGGTACGAGAGGTGGGGGTCGGCCTTGACCTCCCGGCACACGTCGAAGCCGTCCGGCTTCCCCATGCGGTAGTCCAGGAGGAGGAGGTCCGGTTCCCGCTGCCTCACCGCGACGAGTGCGGCGGCGCCGCTGTCGACCGCGCGCACGGCAAAGCCCGCCGCGCGAAGCGTCGCGGCGATCATTTCCCGGAACGAGGCGTCGTCGTCCGCCAGCAGGATCTCTCTCATCTTCCCCACGTACCGAATCTTGATCCCGGATTCACTGCTCCCGTCTATCGGCGCCGCGCGGCGCCCGCACCCGGCGCCCCGTGCCCTCTCGTGGGTCGTGGCCGCCCTCCTGGTCCTGGGGGCGGGCGCGCTTCCGGCCCCAGCGCAGCAAGGTACCTCTCCGCCTGCCTCTGTGTCCACCCGTACGGGGGACACGGCCGCCAGCGTGCTCGCCGGACGCATCGACGCCATCGTCGACCGGCGTCCGTTCGACCGGGCCCACTGGGGCATCGCGGTGTGGGACCCGGCCACCGGCGAGGCGCTCTACCGGCGCGACGCGGATCGGCACTTCGTCCCCGCATCCAACCTCAAGCTGGTGGTGGCGGCCGCGGCGGCGCACCTCCTCCACCCGGACTACCGCTACCGGACCACCGTCCATGCCGGCGGTCCGGTCCGCGACGGGGTGCTGGAGGGCGACGTCGTGCTGTACGGGCGCGGGGACCCCATGATCTCCGGCCGGTACTACCCCTCCGCGACCGCGGTGCTGGACTCGCTGGCGGACGCGCTGTACCGGCGGGGCGTCCGGAGCGTGGCGGGCGGGGTCACTGCGGACGAGAGCTACTTCGACTCGGTGTACCTCCGCGAGGACTGGGAGCGCTACGACCTCCTCTGGTGGTACGCGGCGCCGGTGGGCGCGCTGGGGTTCAACGACAACTCCATCGACTTCCGCGTGGAGCCGGGCGCGCAGGCGGGCGCCCTGGCGCGGATCACGGGCTCCCCGGAGAGCGCCGCCTGGCGCCTGGACAACCGCGGACGGACCGTGGCGCGCGGCCGGCCGAAGACCCTGGACTTCGACCGGGTGCCGGGGACCAACCGGATCATCGCCTACGGGGAGATCCCCCGCGGCGCGCCCGCGTCCACCGAGTACGTGGCGGTGGTGGAGCCCGCGCGCGTGACGGGGACGGTGTTCCGCGAGGCGCTGGAGCGCCGCGGGATCCGGGTGACCCGCACCGAGGTCCGGGTGGTCTCGGACCCCGCCCGGTCCCCGGCGGCGGGCGCGGCGGTCCTGGCCGAGCACGTCTCGCCCCCGCTCCCGCAGGTGATCGGGCCCATCCTGGGAACCAGCCAGAACTGGTTCGCCGAGCAGCTCGTGAAGACGCTCGGCAGGGAGATGCGCGGCGAGGGGAGCTGGAGCGCCGGCCTGGCCGTGGAGCGGGAGTTCCTCACCCGCGTGGTGGGGATCGACTCGGCGGCGATCGTGCTGCGCGACGGCTCGGGGCTCTCGTCCGGGAACCTGGTCACCCCGGACGCCCTGGTGCAGCTCCTCGCCTGGGCGCGCACCGCGCCGCGGGGCGAGCTGGTGAGGGACGCGCTCCCGGTTTCGGGGCGGTCCGGGTCGCTCCGCTCGCGGCTCACGGACATGCCGGGGCGCGTGGCGGCGAAGACGGGGTACATCAGCAACGTGGACTCGCTGAGCGGCTACGTGACGCTGGCGGATGGGCGGGAGCTGGTGTTCAGCGTAATCGCGAACGCGTCCGGGCTCCCGTCGTCGCGGATGAAGGGCGCCATCGACGAGGTGGTGAAGGCCATCGCTTCGTACGGGGGGTGACCGCCGGGCGTCTCCGGCCGGGAACGGCGGGTGGCTCCGACGGGCCTCCCGCCGTTCTCGTGGGAGCGCAGGAGGAGTGTCGTGCCGGCCGAGGGGATGACAGGCCGGGGAACCGATCAGGGGAGGGGAGATGTACGAGGTGAGGAAGACCGGCGGATCGTGGGCGGCACTTCGCAGGGTGGCCCGGGGCCTGGTTCCCGCGGCGCTCGGGCTCGCGGCGGCGCCTGCCGCGGCGCAGTCGCAGGCGCAGGCGTCCCACGATCCCGCGCTGTCGCTGGCGACCTTCGACTCCGCGTGGACGGCGATCCACCGCACGCACTTCGACACCGCGTTCAACGGGGTGGACTGGGACGCCCTGCGGGCGGAGCTGCGCCCCCGGGCGGCGGCGGCGGGGACGCCCGACGAGCTGCGCGCCGTGGTGCAGGAGATGCTCGGGCGGCTCGAACAGTCCCACTTCTACCTGATCCCCTCGGACGTGAGGTCAACGCTCACGGCGGAGGCCGAGGCGCTCCCTGGGTCTGAGGCGGAGGGTGAGGCGGAGGGCGACGTGCCCCCGGCGGCGGAGGAAGTGGTGGAGGATGACGCGGAGGCCGGGCCGGGCGACGCGGGGATGCAGGTGCGCCGGGTCGACGGACGGTTCGTGGTGACGCGGGTGACGCCGGGCGGGGCGGCCGAAGCGGCCGGGATCCGGACGGGATGGATCGTGGAGGCGGTGGACGGACGGGTCGCCGAGGAGGTCCTTTCCGCCCTCCGCTCGCTGGAGGGGAGCGCCGATCCGCGCGCGCTGGAGGCCGTCGGGGTCGGGGTGTTCACGTCGGCCCTGGGCGGTCCCGCGGGGTCCACTGCGAGGGTCCGCCTCGTGGGCGGCGACGGCCGTCCCGTGACGCTCGACCTCGTCCGTGCGGTCTCCACCGCGACCCGCACGAAGTTCGGCAACCTCCCGGAGATGCCGGTGACGCTGGAGCGTGAGCGGGTGAAGCTGCCGGACGGGACCACCGTGGGCGTGATCCGCTTCGACGTGTGGATGCCGGCGATCTCCCGCGCCTTCGACCAGGCGGTGGACGAGCTGCGCGACGCGGACGGGATCGTGCTGGACCTGCGCGGAAACCCCGGGGGCGTGGGCGCGATGGCGATGGGGATCTCCGGGCACTTCATCGACGAGGCGCTTTCGCTCGGCACCATGAGTACCCGCGGCGACGTGCTCCGCTTCGTGGTGAACCCCCGGCGCGTCGACACCCGCGGCCGCCTGGTGAAGCCGTACGCCGGCCCGGTGGCGATCCTCACGGACGCGCTCTCGGCGAGCACCTCGGAAGTCTTCGCGGGCGGGATGCAGGGGCTCGGCCGGGCGCGCGTCTTCGGGGAGACGACCGCGGGGCAGGCGCTCCCGGCGTACATGAGCCGTCTCCCGAACGGGGACGTGCTGGTGCATGCCTTCGCTTCCTTCACGGGGCCGAGGGGAGAGCCGATGGAAGGGAAGGGGGTGGTGCCCGACGAGGCGGCGCCGCCCACGCGCGCCGAGCTGCTGGCGGGGCGGGACCCCGCGCTGGAGGCGGCGAAGCGCTGGATCTCGCAACAGAAGCGGAGCGGCGCCGCCGCCCGCCGTACCGGACCTGACCACCTCACCCGGAGTGAAGGATGAACCGATCGTTCGTGTTCCCGCGCGCCCTGCGCGTCGCCGCGGCCGCCGTCACGCTGCTCGCGGCCCACGCCCCGCTCCTCACCGCGCAGGCGGCGCCCCCGGCGGACGCGCTCCCCGAGGCGCAGCAGCTCTTCGACCGCTACGCCGAGGCCATCGGGGGGCGCGACCGGATCATGGCCGTCTCCAGCCTGCACAGCACGGCGGAGTTCGAGATGCCCGCGGCGGGGATCAAGGGAGCCATGGAGATCTTCGCGGGGAAGCCGAACAAGAGCTTCGTGCGCATGGAGTTCCCGGGGATGGGATCCACCACCACCGGCTTCGACGGGACCGTCGGCTGGACCATCGACCCCATCCAGGGCCCGGCGCTGGCCGAGGGCGGCCCGCTCGAGTACATGCGGGAGACGGCCGACTTCCTGGAGACGCTGGGGAACATCCCGGATCCGGCGCGCTACACCTCGATGGAGACCGTCGGGCGCGTGGAGATGGGCGGGCGGCCCTGCTGGAAGGTGAAGCTGGTCAGCCGGACCGGGCGCGAGTCCTCCAACTGCTACGACACCGAGACCGGGCTGCTCGTGGGGATGGAGCGCACGCAGGAGAGCCAGATGGGGAAGATCGCGACCACCATCCTCCTGAGCGACTACAGGGATTTCGGCGGGATCCGGATGCCCACGAAGAGCGTCGCGAGCATGATGGGACAGCAGATGATGGTCGCCACTCGCACGGTGGAGCTGGACACGGTGCAGCCGTCCCGGTTCGAACTCCCCGCGGAGATCCGCTTGCTGGCGGACGCCCGCCAGCCCTGACGGAGGGGCGCCCTTGACGGGCGGCGGTCCGGGGCGGATGATAGGGCTTTCCGCGCCGGACCGCCCGTGCGCCGCTCCGTCTCCGAACCGCCGCCAACCCAGGAGATTCCGATCATGGTCGCTGCCGTGGTGCTGATCCGCGCCGTTCCGGGGGACGTGCCCGCCCTCGCCCGCAGGATCGCGGGGATCGAGGGGGTGGCGGAGGTCTACTCCGTCTCCGGCGAGTACGACCTGATCGCCATCCTCCGGGTCGAGGAGTACGAGCGGATCGCCGCCATCGTCACGGAGGAGATCGCGCAGGTGAACGGGATCGAGCGCACCAACACGCTCACGGCGTTCCGGGTCTACTCCCGGCAGGACATGGAGCGCGCCTGGGACATGTTCGACTGAGTCCGGCGGGGCGAGCGGCGGGCGCGTGGGCGCGCCCGCGGCGAATGGGGCCGGGAGCGCGAGTCCGCGTTCCCGGCCCCGCCGCGTTCCGGGGGCTTGGCGCGTGGGCGGCGCCCGCGTATGCTGGTGGGTCGGGACCGCCCTTCCGTGCGGCGGGCCGGATACGTCGGGAGCGCGTGGAAAGGGGATGGGATGCCGGAGAAGTACCCACCTGAGGGAGCGGAGCGCGCGGGCGTCGCTGCGCCGGACGCGGAGCGGATCGCGGAGGCGCGGAGGGCCTTCGAGACGCTGAGGGCGCGCCGGGCGGAGAGGGTGGCGCCTTCCGCCCGGGAGCGGATCGAGGCGCTGCGTCGGCTGCGGACATCCGTCACCGCGCGCCGCGGCGAGCTTGCCGGTGCGGTACACGCGGATTTCCGGAAGCACCCCACGGAGACGGAACTCACCGAGATCCAGCCGGTGCTGGCCGAGGTCCGGCACGTCATCCGCCACGTGCGGAGTTGGATGCGTCCCCGGCGCGTGCCGTCGCCTCTCCTCCTCTCCGGTTCCCGCAGCGAGATCCGCTACGAGCCGCGGGGCGTGGTCCTGGTCCTGGGCCCGTGGAACTACCCCGTGAACCTGATGCTGAGCCCGCTGGTCGCGGCGGTGGCGGCGGGAAATTCGGTGGTCCTGCGCCCCTCGGAGAAGGCTCCGCACACGGCGGGGGTCCTGGAGCGGATCGTGGCGGAGTCGTTTCCGCGGGACGAGGTCGCGGTGGCGGGGGGCGGGGTGGAGGTGGCGGAGGCGCTGCTCCGGCTCCCCTTCGACCACTTCTTCTTCACGGGGAGCACGGAGGTAGGCCGGAAGGTGATGCGCGCCGCGGCCGACCACCTGGCGACGGTGACGCTGGAGCTGGGGGGGAAGTCGCCCGCCCTGGTGGACGCGTCGGCGGACGTGGCGGCGTCCGCGGAGCGGATCGCCTGGGGGAAGTTCGTGAACGCAGGGCAGACCTGTGTCGCGCCGGACTACGTGCTGGTGGACCGGGCGCGGGCCGGGGAGCTGGTGGAGGAGCTGATGCGCGCCGTGGGGCGGCTCTACGGCGGGACGGAGGAGGCCCGGCGGCGTAGCGGGAGCTTCTGCCGCCTGGTCGACGACCGGGCCTTCGAACGGGTCGCCGGGATGCTGGAGGGCTCGGTGGCGGCCGGGGCGCGGGTGGAGGTCGGGGGGACGACGGACGCGGCGGAGCGGTACGTGGCGCCCACGGTCCTCTCCGGCGTGACCTGGGAGATGACGGCGATGGCGGAGGAGATCTTCGGGCCGGTGCTCCCGGTGATCGCCTACGATTCGCTGGACGACGCGCTCCGCCGCATCCGGGAGCGCCCGGCCCCCCTGGCGCTCTACGTGTTCGCGCGGGACCCGGGCGTGGTGGAGCGGGTGCTGGGGCGCACGACGGCCGGGGGGACGGTGGTGAACGACACGCTGGTGCACCTGGCGAACCCCGGCCTCCCTTTCGGCGGGGTGGGGGAGAGCGGGCAGGGGAGCTATCACGGCTGGTTCGGCTTCCGCGCCTTCTCGCACGAGCGGGCGGTGCTGGTGCGCGGGCGCTTCGCCCCGGGGCGTGCGCTCTACCCGCCGTACTCGGAGCGGGTGAGCCGCCTGGTGGAGTGGCTGGGGAGGTGGATGGGGTGAGTCGCGGTCCGTGTCCGCCGGGGCCGCCCTGAGCGGCTGTCTCTCCTTCTGCCCCCCTTTTCCTCGAACGATCTGCGCGATGAGCGGGTTCCCCGAATACGATCTCTACGACGGGCTGGGTCTTGCGGAGCTGGTGCGCGCGGGCGAGGTGAGCGCCGCGGAGCTGGCGGAGGAGGCGATCCGGAGGGCGGAGGCGCTGAACCCGGCGCTCAACTTCGTGGTCACGCCGCTCTTCGAGCGGGGACGGACGGTCGCGCGCGGCCGGCTCCCGGACGGCCCCTTCCACGGCGTCCCCTTCTTCCTCAAGGACATCCTCCAGGACCTGGCCGGCGTCCGCTCCACTTCGGGCTCGGCGGCGCTCGCCGGGTACGTGCCGGACCGGGACGCGGAGGTGGTGAGGCGCTACCGGGAGGCGGGCGCGGTGATCCTGGGGAAGACGAACGTGCCGGAGTTCGGGCTCCTGGGGGTGACGGAGCCGGAGGTGTTCGGGGCGACCCGGAACCCGTGGGACCCGGCGCGGACGCCGGGGGGCTCCAGCGGAGGGGCGGCCGCGGCGGTGGCGGCGGGGGTGGTCCCGCTCGCGGGCGCCAACGACGGGGGAGGCTCCATCCGCATCCCCGCGTCGCACTGCGGGCTCTTCGGGCTGAAGCCCTCCCGCGGGCGCGTGCCCGCCGGGCCGGCGTACGCCGAGGTGTGGGAGGGGGCGTCCGTGGACCACGCGCTCACCCGCAGCGTGCGCGACAGCGCGGCGATGCTGGACGCCATCGCCGGTCCCGACGCGGGGGCGCCGTACACCATCGTCCCGCCGGAGCGACCGTACGCGGAGGAGGTCGGCCGGCCGCCGGGGCGGCTGCGGATCGGGTTGACGACGCGCTCCCCGCTGGGGACGCCGGTGCACCCGGAGTGCGTGGAGGCGGTGCGGCGCACGGCCCTGCTCCTGGAGGAGCTGGGGCACGACGTGGAGGAGGCGGAGCCGGAGGTGGACGGGCACGCCGTCGCCCGCTGCTACTTCGTGCTGTACTTCGGTCAGGTGGCGGCGATGCTGGACCGGATCGAGGCGGAGGCGCCCGGGGCGACCCGCCGCACGGAGCTGGCGACGCGCGCGCTCGCCTCCATCGGCCGGAACCTGTCCGCGGGGGCGTACGTCCGGTCGAAGCAGCGCTGGAACGAGTTCGGCCGCGCGATGGCGGCCTTCCACGCCCGTTACGACCTCTTCCTCACCCCGGTGGTGGCGGAGCCGCCGGTCCGCATCGGCGAGCTGGCGCCCCGGCGGCTGGAGCGCCTGCAGATGCAGCTCGTGAGCGGGATGCGCCTGGGGCGCTTCGTCTCCTTCACGCGCCTGGTGGACCGCCTGGCGACGGAGAGCCTGAGCCGCACGCCGTTCACGCAGCTCGCCAACCTCACCGGCCAGCCCGCCATGTCCGTCCCGCTCCACTGGACGCCGGACGGCCTTCCCGTCGGCTCCCACTTCACGGCGCCCTTCGGCGACGAGGCGACGCTCTTCCGCCTGGCCGCGCAGCTGGAGGAGGCGCGGCCGTGGTTCGGGATGCGCCCGGGCCCCCACCCGGCGGCCTGAGAGCCGCCACCCTCCCCCGTTCCGGGGGAGGGGAATCTCCACGCTGGCGTCCGGCCGAGCCCCCCCACCCCCGGCCCCTCCCCCGCAAGCGAGGGAGGGGAGAACGGCTACGGCAGGGATCGCGGTACGGGAAGCCGTCGCATGAGGGATGCGAGCCCGGAGGGGCGAGACCCGCGTGGTTTGCGGGGCTCGCCGCCGTTACACACGGTCGTATCGTGTGTTACGGCGCCGCAGCCCGGCCCCCGCGCCCCGCGGGGGGCATGCCCGAACCCGCAGTTCAGCGCCCTCCCGGCTCCAGCCTCATCCGGCTCACCGCCCGCGCCTCCGCTTTAGAACGGTCCAGGGGAATCGGCCACAACCGCCCCTCGCGCCAGAGCTGCGTCTGGTCCCGGTAGTGGCGGGAGAAAGGGATCCCCGACTGCCCGGTGGGGATCACGAACCCGCCCGCCCCGTCCATGTCGCCGAGGTCCACCACGTGGCGCTGGCTGGGCCCGTGGCCGTTGACGTAGGGGAGCCGCCGCCCGCCGTACCCGGCCACGTTCACCGTGTACGCCGACCCCCGGTTGGGGAACGGGCCGATGTTGAGCCCCAGCGCCCGGTCCAGCGCGCGGACCACGCCCAGCGGGTGGTCGAAGCGGGTGACGTGAAGGTCGCCCCACACCTTCGTCCCCACCTCGCGCACCGCGTCCCGCATCGCCTCGGCCGAGACTTCGTCCAGCGTCTCGACCTGCGGGGTGGTCACGTCGTCCACCCAGGGGCTCCCGCCCGCGTCCAGGATGGCGTTCAGCACCCGGCGCGGGAAGTAGACGGGCTTGCCCCGGAACTCGTCTTCGCCCACGCGGCGTCGCAGCGCGTCGTGCCAGAGGTAGAAGAGCGCCGCGGCGCGAGAGTCCTCCCGCGCCTCGCCGTTCCAGGCGCGCAGCTCGCGCGCCGCGGCGGTGTCCCCGGCGGCCTCCGCGGCGCGGACGGCGTGAGGGAGGTAGCGCTGCGCGTGGGCGTCCACCACGTCCATCTGCTGCTCCGCCACGTCTGCGGCGGTGAGGCCGGTGCCGCGCTCCACCAGCTCGCGGATGCGCTGGGCCCGGTACGGCTCCGCCCACTCCGAGCCGATGTGGTGGGGATAGTCGGCGCCGGTCTGGCGGTTGTTGGCGGTGACGACGAAGCCCTCGGCGGGGTTCAGGACGTGCGGGTGCTCCTCCCACTCCAGGTAGCGGATCCAGTCGTGCTCGCCCGTCCACCCCGGCGCGGGGAGGATCCCGTCGCCGGTGCGGCGCACGGGGACGCGCCCGCCCATCCAGTAGCCGAACGCGCCGTCCGCGTCGGCGAAGACGACGTTCTGGTGGGGGTTGCGGAACTCGTGGAGGACGCCGAGGAACTCGTCGGCGCTGCGGGCGCGGTTCATCCCGATGAGCGCCCGGAACTCGGGCGACGGGTCGTGCGCGGTCCAGCGCATCGCCAGGACGCGCTCTCCGGCGCGCTCCTCCACGTCGGAGAGCACGGGGCCGTGCCGGGTGACGCGGACGCGCTGCACGACGGGCGCGGCGCCCTTCACCTGGATGGTCTCCTCGCGCACCTGGAAGCGCTCCCACCCCTGCGGCGTGCGGTAGAGGGCGGAGTCTGAAGGGTGGACCTGCTCCACGAAGAAGTCCACGTCGTCCACCATGGCGTTGGTGAAGCCCCACGCCACGCGCGGTGTGTGCCCGGCGACGACCACCGGGACGCCGGGGAGCGTCATCCCCGCGGCGTCGATCCCGCCGCCGTGGATCCCCGCCAGGTACCAGAGCGAGGGCGCCCGAAGCGCCAGGTGCATGTCGTTGGCGAGGATGGGCTTGCCGGACCGGGTGCGGGAGCCGCCGATCACCCAGGAGTTGGAGGCGCGGGCGATGGAGACGCCTTCCAGCAGCGTCTTCGCGTGCGGCGGCATCTCCGGGAGGACGAGGCCGGCGACGGGGCGGAGGACGCGGGCGGTGTCGCCGGCGGGGGCGCTCCGGGCCATCCGGGGCGCGTCCTCCTTCCCCTTCCACCGGGCGTCCGCGCCGACGATCCTCACGCCCCACTCCGGGTAGGCCGGGTACAGCTCGCGCGCCAGCTCCGGCCCCACGGCGTCGACGGCGGCCTGGAGCACGAGCCCCAGCTCCCAGTCGGCGAGGTCCCAGGCCATGATTTTCGAGATGGCGAGCGAGTTGCGGACCGTCCACGGCTCGGGGCGGAAGCGCAGCACCACGAACTCCGGGGGGAGGGCGCCGCGGTGCCCGGCGATCCAGGCGTTCACGCCGTCGGCGTACGCCTCCAGCAGCTCGCGGCTCTCCTCATCGAGGATGCGCTCGTTCTCGGCGGCGGCGCGCCCCATCCCCACCGTGCGCAGGAAGCGGTCGGTGGAGACGAGGTCCGCGCCCAGGACCTCGGCCATGCGGCCGTCCGCCACGCGTCGGAACAGCTCCATCTGCCAGAGGCGGTCCTGGGCGTGTACGTAGCCCATGGCGCGGAAGAGGTCCTTCTCGCTCTTCGCCCAGACGTGCGGAACGCCCAGCGAGTCACGCAGGACGTCCACCGGGTCTTCGAGGCCGGCGATCGTGGCGCCCGCGTCCGGGTCGGGGGTGGCGGAGCGGAGGTACATCCAGCCGCCGCCCAGCGCGACGGCCGCGAGCGCGAGGAGGCCGAGGAGGGCGTAGACGAGCTTCTTCATGGAGGGGACCGTCCGGCGTCGCGAAGGTGGGGAAGTGCCTGTAGGGGGGCGAACCGACAAGCTGCGGAGCGCGGAGGTGCGGGTCAAGCGGCGCCGGGGTCAGTACTCCTCTTCGCCGCCTCCGCCCGAGAACACCTCGTCCATCACCTCCCGGATCGCGTCCCCGCCGAAGCCCCGGCGCGCGAGGAAGGCGTAGAATCGGGTGCGGGCCTTCTGGCGGTCCTCTCCCGGCTTCGGGCGCCACTTCGCGGCGGCCTCGCGCGCCAGCTCCGTCTCGGAAACTTCCGCGTCCTCGAAGACCTCGCGGATCGCCTCGTGCGCCGTCTCGGCGTCCACGCCCTTCGTGCGCAGCTCCTGCGCGAGGCGGCGCCGCCCGCGCGGCTTGAAGCGCACCCGGTCGCGGACGAAGGTGGCGGCGAAGGCGGAGTCGTCCACCAGCCCGATCCCCTCCAGCCCGCCCAGGCACTCCTCCACCACCTCCTCCGGGAACTCCTTCTCGCGCAGGCGCCGGCGCAGCTCCTGCGCGCTCCGGGGGCGGAAGGAGAGGAGGACGAGCGCCGCCTCCCGGGCCTTCCAGAGCCGGTCCTGCCGCTCCAGCTCCGCGAGCTGCGCTTCCGTGACCTCGTCGCCCACGTGAAGGTGCGCGCCCCAGGCGACGTCCGCCCCCAGCGCGATGCGGAAAACGCCGTCGATGTAAACGTTTACACGGTCCGGGTGGTGCTTCTGCGGCTCGATCTCGGTGATCTTCATGGGGTCGGCGGAAACGGCGGGCATCGGGGCTTCGTGGCCGGAGTGAGTACCCCCCGGGTCCCCGGGGTGTGCCCCCGGAAGGGGGCCGCCCGCAGGCTTGTCCCCCCCCGGGGGGCGAGTTATCCTACCCGATGCCTTTCCACCACCCGAACAGGTCCGAAACCGAGTCGTGATGGGTCATTCCGCCGTCGTCGCTCCCTCCGGGCTCGCGGAACTCCGCGCCCGTGAATGGCCCTCGCTCGCCGGGGCCGCATACCTGAACGCCGCGTCCATGGCGCCCACGCCGGAGCGGACCCGCCGGGCGCTGGACGAGATGAACCGGAAGCGGGCGCACGTCACGGAGTGGCGGGACGAGGACTTCTCGGGGCCCCTGCGCGCCGCGCGCGAGGCCGCGGCGCGCCTCGTCGGCGGGGACGCGGACGAGATCGCCCTGGGGTGGAACACCAGCTTCGGGATCAACCTGGCGGCCCAGTGCCTTCCCATCCCGGAGGGCTCCACGGTGGTGGTGAGCGACCGGGAGTTCCCCGCGAACGTGTACCCCTGGATGGGGCCCGGCTGCCCCGCCACGCTGGAGGTGGTCCCCGCGGACGCGCTGGGCCGCCCGGACGAGGACCGGATCCTGGAGCGGCTGGACCGGGGCGACGTGTCCGTGTTCGCGCTCTCCGCCGTGCAGTTCGCCACCGGCTGGCGCGCGGACCTCCCGAAGCTGGGGCGCTTCTGCCGTGAGCGCGGGATCTTCTTCGTGGTGGACGCCATCCAGGCGCTCGGGCAGGTGCCCGTGGACGTGCGCGAGGCGGAGATCGACGTGCTCGCCACCGGCGCGCAGAAGTGGCTGTGCGCCCCCTTCGGCACCGGCTTCGCCTACGTGCGCCGCGAGCTGGCGGAGCGGATGGAGCCGCAGGTGGTGGGGTGGACCTCGCTCCGCGCCTCCGCCGACTACGCCGCCCTCCTCGACTACCGCTACGAGTTCGTGGACGGCGCGCGCAAGTTCGAGGTCGCGACCCCGGCGTTCCAGGACTTCGCGGGGATGGCCGCCTCCCTGGAGGTGCTGCTGGAGGCAGGGGTGGAGAACGTCCGGGCGCACATCGAAGCGCTGCTCGACCCGCTGGCGGAATGGCTCGCCGGGCACCCGGAGTTCGAGGTGGTGAGCGACCTCGCTCCCGGGCGTCGCTCCGGGATCTTCTGCTTCCGGCCTCCCGCCGCCGAGGAGACGTTCGCCGCACTCCAGGCAGCGGGCGTGAACTGCGTCCTCCGCCAGGGGGCCGTCCGCGTCTCCCCTCACCTCTACAACGCGGCGGACGACGTGGCGAGGGTGGTCGAGGTGCTGGACCGGGAGGCGGCCCGATGAGCCGGCGCACGCGCCTCACGGACCTGCTGGACGAGGTGCGGGCGGAGTTCGCGCCGGACCCGCGGCTCGCCGTGTTCGAGGTGGAGGCGGAGGTGCACGGCGACTCGCTGCTCCTCCAGGGCGCCACCTCGGAGCCGGCGGCGGCGGAGGCGCTCCACCACGCCGTCGCGGCCCTCGGCGGGTGGACCGTCCGCGACGAGATCGTTCTCCTTCCGGAGGCGGACGGGGAGACGATCCACGCGGTGGTCACCTCGGCGGTGGCGCCCATGCACGTGGCCCCCGCCATCAACACCACGCAGGTTTCGCAGACGGTGCTCGGGCACCACGTCCTGGTGCTGCGGAGAGCGGGGCGCTGGCTCCAGTGCCGCGGCCCGGACGGGTACCTCGGGTGGATCCACTGCGGCTACGTCGCCCTCGTGGACGAGACGGACGCCGTCACCTGGCAGATGGGGACGGAGGGGGAGGCGTGGATCTCGCTGGGCGCCGAGCTGAGGGGCGACGGGGGCGAGGTGGTCGCGCGGCTCCCCTGGGGGGCACGGGTGGTCCGCGAGGCGGGGGGGACGGTGAGGCTCCCGGACGGCCGCCGCGGCAGCCCGGTGGGCGAGCTGGTGTCCGACGCGCACCGGCCGCTCCGCTTCCCCCTCGAAGGCGATGCCGTGGTGGAGACGGCGGCGCGCTGGATGGGGGCTCCCTACCTGTGGGGCGGGGTCACTCCGAACGGGGTGGACTGCTCGGGCCTCGCGCAGGCGGTCTACCGCATGCACGGGCTGCTGCTCCCGCGCGACTCCGACATGCAGGCCCGCATCGGCGAGGAGGTGGACCCCGGCGGGTTCGACGACTTCCGTCCGGGCGACCTGCTCTTCTTCGCGGAGGAGCCCGGACGCTGCACGCACGTGGTGGTCGCCACCGGCGGGTCGCGCATCGTCCACTCCTCGCTCGGAAACGGCGGCGTGGCCCGCAACGACCTGCTGGGACCCCTGAACTACGAGCGGGAGCTGCGCAGGATCTTCATGGGCGCCCGCCGGGTGATCGGCGGGGAGGCGTGAGCGTCGCGCCGCGCGGCTCAGCGGAGGATGAGCAGCTGCACCAGGATCCACCCGATCGCGATGCCGGTGATCACGCCGGCCAGGACCACGCCGACGAGCTGCAGCTTTTCCCTCGTCCGGACTCGCACCTCGTAGCCTCCGTAGCCGTTGCTGGAATGGTGGGGGGCGCGTCCCGCCCCCTTTGCGAGGAGCGTGCCGGGGCGAACGAGGGCCCCGTGCGCGGGATCGCCGCATGATCGTAGGCGTCGGAATGGACCTCGTCCAGATCGGACGGGTCCACGCGCTCCTGGAGCGCAAGGGAGAGCGTGCGCTTTCCCGCCTCTTCACCCCGGCCGAGGTCGCCCGCTGCCGGGGCGGACGGAGCCCGCGGGAGTCCTTCGCCGCGCGCTTCGCGGCCAAGGAGGCGTTCTTCAAGGCGCTGGGTACGGGGTGGGGAAGGGGGGGCGCGTGGACGGAGGTGGAGGTGGTCTCCGCGCCTTCGGGCGCCCCCTCCATCCGCCTTCACGGGGCCGCCGCGGAATCCGCGCGAGCCGCCGGAGTGCGGCGCGTCCACGTCTCCCTCACCCACACCGACGACCTGGCGGGCGCGTACGTGGTGCTGGAGGGCGACGCGCAGGCACCGTAACCCTCTCCGACGACCGGGCCGATTCGTGGGGCCGTCACTGAAGGACGGGAGGATGGCGGTTGACAGTCGATCCCCGCGGCTGTCACTTTTCCCCGCTTGCACCCGATTTCCGTCCGCCTCCCTCGTCCCGGACCCGTTGAGCGCAGCACTCCTGTACGCACTCGCCGCCGCCGGGGCGAACCTCGTGGGCGGCCTCGTCATCACCACCGCCTCGCCGCGGGGGAGACGGGCGCAGCGGACCCTCATCGCCTTCGGGGCGGGGTTCATGCTGGCGGTCGCCTTCCTGGGGATGCTCCCGCACGCCCTGGAGGCCGGTCCGGGCGCGGCGGTCGCCGTGGCCGCGGGATACCTCCTGGTCCACCTCACGCAGCACGTGGCGACCCCTCACTTCCACTTCGGCGAGGAGACCCACTCCGACGAGATGATGGGGCGGTGGGTGGGGCTCGCGGCGCTCGTGGGGCTCCTGCTCCACACCTTCTTCGACGGCGTCGCCATCGCCAGCGGCTTCGAGGTGGGCGCGGCGCTGGGCTTCCTCGTCTTCACCGCGATCCTCCTCCACAAGATCCCCGAGGGAGTGACCGTCGCGTCCATCATGCTCGCCAGCGGGAACAGCCGCCGGCGCGCGCTGGGCGCGGTCGTCCTGCTGGGGCTCTCCACGGTCGCGGGGGTGCTCACGACGGAGTACGTCGCCCCGCTGCGGGATCACGGGCTGGCGCTGAGCGCCGGGGTGACGCTGTACGTGGCGGCCTCCAACCTGATCCCCGAGGTGCAGAAGGAGCGGAGCCCGACCTCCGCCCTGTCCGTGTTCGCGGGGTTCGCGGCGTACTTCCTGGCGCGCTCCCTGGTGGGGGGGCTGGTCCGTTGAGTTTTTTCAACGACTCCGAACGGCTCGTCCGGGCGTGTCCCCCGCGGGCGCGGGGGCCGGGCTGCGGCGCCATAGGACGAGATACGACTTCGTCCAACGGCGGCGAGTCCCGGATACTGCTCGGGTCTCGCCCCTCCGGGCTCGCATCCCTCACGCATCCGGCTCCCGCATGAGCGACGACACGCTGCCCCTCTTCGGCGACGAGCCCCCGGCCGCGCCGTCCTCCCGCGCTCCGGCTTCCGGGCCGTCCGACACGCCCCGCGAGTCCGCGCCGCTGGCCGAGCGGATGCGCCCGCGGACCCTGGACGAGGTGGTGGGGCAGGAGCACCTGGCCGGGCCGGAGGGTACGCTCCGCCGCCTGCTGCGCGCCGGGCACCTCCCGAACCTGATCCTCCACGGCCCGCCGGGGAGCGGGAAGACCACGCTCGCGCGGGTGATCGCCGCGGAGGTGGACGCCACCTTCGTCCCCTTCAGCGCCGTGAGCGAGGGCGTCCCTCGCCTCCGCGAGATCGTGAAGGAGGCGGAACAGCGCCGCCGGGGGGGGCGCCGGACGCTGGTGTTCGTGGACGAGATCCACCGCCTCAACAGGGGGCAGCAGGACTTCCTCCTCCCGTTCATCGAGTCGGGGCTGCTCACCCTCATCGGCGCGACCACGGAGCACCCGGGCTTCGAGATCAACCCCGCGGTCCTCTCCCGCTCGCGCGTGCTGGTGCTGGAGCCGCTCCGCCCGGAGGACGTGCGCGCCGTCCTCCACCGCGCGCTGGACGACCCGGAGCGCGGGCTGGCGGAGCTGGGGACGCGGCTGGACGGGGAGGCGGAGGAGGCGCTGGTGAGGGCCACCGGCGGCGACGCGCGGCAGGCGCTCACCGCCCTGGAGATCGCCGCCCGGCTCGCCGGGCCGGGCGCCGTGCTCACCGAGGAGATGGTGCGCGAGGGGCTCCAGCAGCGGACCGACCGCTACGACCCCACCCTGGCGTACGAGATGCTCTCCGCCTTCCACAAGTCGCTCCGCTCCTCGTCGGGCGAGGGGGCGCTGTACTGGGCGATGCGGATGGTGCGCGGCGGCGAGGACCCCAAGACGGTCTTCCGGCGCATGATCGCGATGGCGTACGAGGACGTGGGCCTCGCGGACCCGCAGGCGGGGGTGGTGGCGGTGCAGGCGATGCTGGCGTACGAGCGGCTGGGCGCCCCGGAGGGGTACCTCCCGATGGCGAACGCCATCCTCTACCTGGCCCAGGCTCCCAAGTCCAACCGGGCGTACATGGCGCTGCACGCCGCCACCGATGCCGCCGCCCAGCATCCCGACGCGCCCGTGCCCGTCCACCTCCGCAACGCCACCACGAGCCTGATGAAGGAGTGGGGGTACGGAAAGGAGTACCGGTACGCCCACAACTACGAGGGCGCGGTGGTGGACCTTCAGTGCCTCCCCGACGTGATCGCGGACGCCCGCTTCTACGAGCCCTCGGACCGCGGCTTCGAGCGCGAGGTCGCCGCGCGGATCGCGGACCGGGAGCGCGCGGCGGGGCGCGGTGACGATCCGGCGGAGGCGCCGTCTTGAGAGAGGGCGCCGGGCTCCTCCTGCGGCTGGACGCGGGCCGCCTCCGAGGCGCGGTGCGGCGTCCGCGCGCGGGCGCCCTGGCCGGCGTCCTGCTCCCGCTCGCGGTGCTGGCGGCGGGGCTGCTGGTGGCCGGGCCGCGCCTGCAGCCCCGCGTGGACGACGCGGAGGGCGCGGTCCTGTTCGGGCTGTGGGTCGGGGGGGCGGTGGGGTTCCTGGCGCACCCCGTCCTCCTGCGCCCCCCGGACGACGGCTTCCTGCGCCGCCTCGGCATCCCCGCGGGGGCGCTCTACGCGCACCGGGCGGCGCGCGTCCTGGGCCTGACGCTGGGGGTGGTCGCGCTGCTGCTGCTCCCCTTCGCCTCTGCCGGGACGGGGCTCGGGCGCCCGCTCGCCGTGGGCGCCGCGGCCGGGCTCGCGGCGTGGGGTGCCGGGCTGCTCTTCCTCTCCCGCGCGGCGCTCGCCCTGGCGCGGGGGGGGCGGGCCGGCTTCTCCGCGCGGTTGATGGCTTTCGACGGGGGCCTCGTGAAGGCGGCGCCGCTGGTGTACGCGCCGCTGTACCCGCTCGTGGGAGGCGCCGTGGGGGCGGGTTTCGTGGGCGCCGCGCCGGGCGTCTCCGTTCTCCGGCTGCTCGCCGTCGTCGTCGCTGCGGTGGCTCTGGCGGCGCTGGGTGCGCGCCTCTTCGCCCGCGCGCTCCCGCGCTTCGCGCCGCGCGCCGCGGAGATGGCGTTCGAGCCGCCGCCCGCGAAGGGGTCGGCGGGGCTCGTGACGGACCGCGGCCTCGCCCGGCTCCTCCCCCGCCGGGTGGCCGCCGCGTGGGCGCGGGACGCCACGGTCCTGGAGCGCCGGTTCCGCTGGGCGGGCCGGATCGCCTGGCCGGTGGCGGTGGGCGGGACCGTCGCGCTCCTCCGCTGGGGCGACGCGGAGGCGGTGCGGAGCTGGGTGGCGGCCGCCGGGGCGGTGGCGCTCGCCGCGCAGGGCGCCGCCGTGGTGGGGCTGGGGCGCGTGGAGCGCGGCCTCCGCTGGATCGACCGGTCGGTCGGGCTGGGCTGGGGCGCGCGGCTCGGCGGGCGCTGGGCCGCGGGCCTGGGGCTCGCCTTCTGGCTGGTGTTCCCGCTGGCGCTCGCCTGGGGCGCGCACGCTCCCGGCGGCCCGGGGTGGGCCTGGATTCTCGCCGCGCTGGCCGTGAGCGGCGGGGCGGCGGCGGTTTCGGTTTCGGCGGCGAGGAGGTGACCATGGAGGACACGGCGGTGCTGGAGGTCCGAGGAATCGGCAAGGCGTACCGCAAGCGTCCGGTACTCCGCGACGTGGGGTTCGCCGTCCGCCCGGGGGAGTGCGTCGCGCTGCTGGGCTCCAACGGCGCGGGCAAGTCCACCCTCCTGGGGTGTCTCACGGGCGACCGCCTGCCGGACCGGGGCGAGGTGCGCGTGTGCGGGGCTGACCCCTTCTCGGACCCCCGCGCGGCGGCCGGGTGTATGGGGGTCGTTCCGGAGAAGCCCTTCCTGTACGAGGAGCTCACTGTGGCGGAGCTGCTCCGCTTCGTCGCCGCGGCGCGCAACCTGCCGGAGCGGGTGGCGGCGGACGAGGCCGACCGCCTCCTCGCGCTCCTCGGCCTGCGCGGCGCGGAGGACCTCCTCTGCCGCGAACTCTCGCAGGGGATGGGGCGCAAGGCGGCGCTGATCGTCGCCCTCCTCCACGGCCCGAAGGCCATCGTGCTGGACGAGGCGCTGAACGGGCTGGACGCTCCTTCCGTGCGCCGGGTGGTGGAGGAGCTGGATCGCCGTCGCGCCGGGGGCGCGGCCGTCCTCCTCTCCAGCCACGACCTGGAGCTGGTGGCCGAGTGGTGCGGGCGGGGGATCCTCCTCGCTCCGGGCGCCCGGTGGGCGTCGCTGGAGGGCGCGGCCTGGGAGGCATGGCGCGCCGCGCCCACGCTGGAGCTGCCGGATCCGCCGGCGGCTGCGTGAGGGATGCGAGCCCGGAGGGGCGAGACCCGGGCAGTATCCGGGGCTCGCCGCACTTGGCCGGCGTCTTTTGCCGGTCCCGTGCGCCGCAGCCCGACCCCCGCCCCGCGGGGGGCACGCCCAGATCGAGTAGTCTGGTATTGAGACCTTTAGAGAGGTAGACGATATGGCACGCTCGACGCTCCGCGCCGCGCTCTCGCTCTTCGTGCTGGTGCTCCTCGCCGGGTGCGGCACCTTCGGCTTCCGGCAGCCCACGGTGACGCTGGACGGGGTGCAGCTCGGCGGGCTGGGGCTGCGCGGCGGCACGCTGCTGGTGAACCTGCGCGTGGAGAACCCCAACGGGTTCGCCCTGAGCGCGCACCGGCTGCGCTACGACCTGTCGCTCCGCAACACCGACGAGATGGGCGACTCGACCTGGATCGACTTCGCGACCGGCACCTACGACCGCGAGTTCTCCGTGGGAGCGCGCGCCACGGAGACGGTGCAGATCCCGGTGGAGTTCACGTACTCCGGTCTCGGCGGCGCGGCCTCTTCCATCCTGCGCAACGGCACGTTCGACTACCGCGCCAAGGGCGAGGTGGACGTGGGCACCCCCATCGGGTCGCGCTCCGTGCCCTTCACCAAGCGGGGAACGTTCACCATGGCGGGGGTGAAGTGACGCTCGTCCGCTTCTCGGGCGTCGGGAGGCAGTTCGGGGACCGCTGGGTCCTCCGCGGGGTGGACTTCCAGGTCTCCGCGGGGGACCGCTGGGGGATCGTGGGGCGCAACGGGGTGGGGAAGACCACCCTCTTCCGGCTCCTCACCGGCGCCGACGACGCCACGGAAGGAGAGATCTGGCGCCACCCCGGGATCCGCTTCACGCTGCTCCGCCAGAACCGGGGAGAGACGAGCGCCGCCACCGTGAGGGAGGCGGCGCTCGAACCGTTCGCGGACCTCCTGGAGATGGAGCGGAGGATCGAGACCCGCGCGGCGGAGCTGGGCGGGCTCGCGCCCGGGTCCGCCGAGGGCGCCCGCCTGCTGCGCGAGTACGACCGCGACGTGGAGGAGTTCCGGCGCCGCGGCGGCTACGACGCCCACGCGCGGGCGGAGGCGGCGCTGGAGGGGCTCGGCTTCCCCCGGGACACCTGGGACAAGCGGGTGCGCAGCCTCAGCGGCGGTGAGCTGGGCCGGCTCCGCCTGGTGCAGACGCTCCTCGCGGAGCCGGACGTGCTCCTGCTGGACGAGCCCACCAACCACCTGGACCTCCCGTCCACGGAGTGGCTGGAGGGTTTTCTCCGCGGCTACGCCGGCACGGTGATGGTGGTCTCGCACGACCGGGTGTTCCTGGAGCGGCTGTCGGACCACGTCCTCCACCTGGAGGAAGGGACGGGCTACGCCTACACGGGCGGCTACGAGTCGTTCCTGGTGCAGCGGGAGGAGCGGCGCGCGCTCCAGCTCAAGCAGTGGGAGCGGCAGCAGGCGCACATCGCCCGCACGGAGGACTTCATCCGCCGCAACCTCGCCGGGCAGAAGACGAAGCAGGCGAAGAGCCGCCGGACGCTCCTCTCGCGGATGGAGCGCGTGGACCGGCCGGAGGACGAGGGACGCGCGATGGCGCTCCGCTTCGGGAGCGGCGGCCGGAGCGGGGGCACGGTGCTGAAGCTGGACGCGGTCACGGCGTCGTTCGGCGAGCGCCGCCTCTTCGCCCCGTTCTCGGCGGAGGTGAGCCGCGACGAGCGGGTGGCGATCGTCGGCGCCAACGGGAGCGGGAAGTCCACGCTGATGCGCGCGATCGCGGGGGAGGCGCGGCCCACCGGCGGCTCCATCGTGTTCGGGGCGGGGGTGCGCGCCGCCTACTACCGGCAGGACTTCACGCACCTGGACCCGGAGCGGAGGATCTGGGAGGAGGTGCTGGAGGTGGCGCCGTCGATGGGGATGGAGCCGCTCCGCGACCACCTGGCGCGCTTCCTCTTCCGCAAGGACGAGATCGAGGCGCGCGTCGGGGATCTCTCCGGGGGAGAGCAGGCGCGCGTCGCCCTGGCGAAGATCACGCTCCAGAAGGTGAACCTCCTGCTGCTGGACGAGCCCACCAACCACCTGGACATCGAGAGCCGGGAGGTGCTGGAGGACGCGCTGGAGAACTTCGAGGGTACGGTGGTGCTGATCTCGCACGACCGCGCGCTCCTCTCCACCCTCGCGACTCGGGTCTGGCACCTGGAGGACGGCCGGTTCGCCGACTTCGACGGCGGCTTCGACGAGTGGCAGGAGCGCCGGCGGGACGCTGGCGCGGGCGCGGCGGCCCCGTCGCGCGCGGGCGCCGCGGACGCCTCTGCCGGGAAGCCGGCCGCTGCGTCCTCCGCCCGCGCCGGGATTTCCAAGAACGAGCTGCAGCGGCGGAAGAAGCAGCTCGAGAAGGTGGAGGCCCGCATCGCGGCGGTGGAGGCGCGGGTGGCGGAGATCGAGGCTTCGCTCGCGGACCCGTCGCTCTACGCCGCGGGTGCCGACCCGAAGCGCGCACAGGCTCTGGCGGCGGAGCGGGACGCGGCGCAGGCGGAGCTGGGAGAGTTGTACGAGGAGTGGGAGCGGGTGGGGGAGGAGCTGGCGGCGGTGTAGACACGGCCGCGGTGAGCGCGGTCCCCGGGACGACGGAGGTGCGAGCGGCCGCGGGGCCGCTCGCCTCGCCTGTTCAGGGTAGGGAGCCCCGAACGGCTACCACACCTCGCCGGTACTGATCGTGAAACCTCCGTGGGCGGGAAGGAGCTGCTCGGACGGCTGCCTGACCGGCAGGGGGAGGCGGTTCCATTGCTCCACGGTGAGGATCGCCCGGATCGTTTCGACCGCGTCGTCAAGCACGCTCTGGGCTTCGCGCGCGAGTTCGTCGGTCTTCTCTCTCGCCTGGCGGACCCGGGCGGCGTCCGCTCCGGTCTCGATGGTACTGATGGAGTGAGCGAGCGAGTCCGCGATCGGAACGATTCCCTGCTCGAATGCCTCGGCGGCCTGCTGAAGGCGGGACACCTGGTCGGGGGTGAGTTCCAGCCGTAAGGTATCCTGAAGCGCCAGGACCTGGAGGGGCAGGTTGGGGATCGTCTCCGAGAGCTTCTCGCGGATCTGCTGGGGACTGCGGCCCTGTGCCCGGATCGAGTTGAACATGCTCCGGAGCGGTTGCCGGACGGGGTCGGCTCCGAGCGTCAGTCGGCCCTGAATGGAGAGGGTGAACGGCTGGAACCGGGCGGTGCGCGACTTCCCGAACGCCGGATTGACCTCGTAACGGAACGCGGGGGCATCCGCATCGAAGCCCCGTACGAAGAGGAGCGTCGGGTCGGCCCTCCCCATCTGCCCCCACCCGCGCATCCCCCTGGCTCCGTGCAGGAGCCGATCGACTCCGGCCACGACGTTTGCGGCGATCACGCTCACGGTGAACCGGCCGTCGCGGAAGTCCGATCCCGGGCGGAGGTCGGCCTGCAGGTCGAGTTCGGCCGTCGCGGAGGAGCGGCAGCTGTTCCGGGCCGCGATCTGTCCGAGCTGCGCGCGGATGCACTTCCGGATGTCCGCGGATGCGTCGTCCAGGAGCCTGGCCATCCCCTCCGCCACCGCCGGATCACGCGCTGCCCGGGGCGAGAAAACGAAGGCCGCGTCGTTGGCGAGGCCATCCCCGTCCAGGTCTCCCCTGGCCCTCGGCGTGAAAGGGGCTCCGGACGTGAACCTGCCCAGGACGCCGATCTCCAGAGGCAAGGGGTGAATCCTGCGGGACAACCTCACCTGCACTAGGTGGCGGCGTTCGAGGTCGCTGGCTCCCTCCACCAGGGTGCCAGCCACCGGCCCCGCGAGCGCGTTCGAGGACGCCCCGGGCACGTCGGCGCTCCCCACGAGGTCCCGGGCCCGGGTGAATGTGTACCAGGCGTTGAGCAACATGAGCCGGCGGGTGAGCACGGTTGCGCCGAGCGAAAGCTGGAGTGTCGAGGAGAGGCCGTCGCCGGAGATCTCACGGACTCTTCCCAGATCCGGATCGAGTCGCGACCCTCCGGGCGCGATCCCGCCCGACGCCGGATCGATCCGGGACACGTCCGCGTACACGGGCCGGGAGGACTCCTCCTCCAGCGTGAAGCGCGGCGTCGTGATCCGGTTGAGGTCGCGGCCGACCGGCTGCGAGAGCCCGAGGGCCCAGCCCCCTTCGGCCGAGAGCGAGAACAATCCCACGGAGGGCACGGACCCGCTCCACCCCCAGCCCAGGGACCCACGCCAGGTGCGGGGGGCGGAGAAGTCGTCCGCGAACACGGTCGCTTCCGGCCTGCTCTCCGCGAACCCGGGCGCCCGGTCGGCACACGTCGTCGGCGCTGCCGAGGGCTCGGACGCGTACCGCGCCCAGTCCGGTACCGGTGCCGCGGGGCCGACGCACACGAGCTGCTGCACTCCGCCGCCCATTCCCGTCTCGGCGAGAGCCGACGCAAGCGAGGCGAGCGGCACGACTCCCCGGAACTCCCCGACACCGGCACGCACGCTCCAGGCTCTCGACGAAGCGTCGTAGGTAAGGCCCACCCGGGGGCTGAGCCCCAGCTCCGAGGGCACTTCTCCGGGCCGCATCCCGAACCGGAGATCGGGTTCGTCGGTGCTTTCAGGCCCGCCGTAGCCGCGTGCTTCGGCGCGAACCCCGTAGATCAGGGAGAGGTTGGAACCGGGTCGCCAGAGATGGCCCGCGAACAGCGCCCCCCGGGTGACGGTCGCCCGGCTCGCCGTCGCCCCCAGGGTCCGGGTGAACGAAGCGGGGCGGCCGGCCTCCAGTTCCGTGAGGCTGTTGAACGTGAATGACCCGTACAGGTTGTTCGTGCCGCTTCCCTCGAAGTCCTCCCGGACGAGGACGAAGCCCACCTTCATCTTTCCGTTCTTCCCGGCGGGGAGAACCAACTCGTCGGACACCTCCAGAAATTCCGTCGAAGACTCCGACCGGGAGAGCCAGCTCCCGCCGAAGTGGAGCGAGGAGATACCTCCCTCCGCATGCTCGCCGATGGAGGCGACCTGCACGCTCGCACCAGGACCGGGCTGGTGGGGAGCCGTTCGCAGGGCGCTCCGGGAAGCGTACGCGCGCAGCTCGTTGCGCGCTCGGCCGCGATACGAGGTCACCCGCACCATCGCGCCCCCGCCGGAGTTCCGCAGTTCCGCGCCGGATCCGGCAAGCGCGAGCGCCGACTCTCCCATGCCTCCGGTTCGTGCGTCCTGCCCGTCCAGGCGAAGCATCAGCACGTCCGAAGATCCGAGCACGTAGTCCAGCCGCAGGAGGGCCGATCCCGTCTCGGACCGACTCACGGCCATCGTCCGCTCCGTTTCCAGCCCCGGCGCGATCCGCCCGACGATCTCCCGGAACCGCAGGACGGAATCCGGATCCACGCCGATCCGGCGGAGCTGGCCGGGGCTCACGCTCGACAGGGTACTCAGCGGCTCGGTGAGCGAGGTGCCCTGCACCGCTGCGTACCAGAACCACCGGTCGGGCACGAGGGCTCCGCCCGCGCCTCCGCTGAAGTAGACCAGCCGGTGTCGATCCCGGTCTTCGAGGGTCGCGGGCGTTCCGGTACGCAGTGCCGGAAGGCCGAGTCGAACGCGCGCCGCGCCTCCGAACAGGTTGGTCCCGTTGAGGGTGGTCGCCGCGATCTGGCCGCCCGAAAACTGACCGCGTGAGGGATCGAAGGTGTTGGTGATCACGGACGTACTGCGAAGCACTTCGGCCGGTAGCGACGTCGCTCGGAAACTGGTTCCATCCAGCGTCACCGAGTTCTGCGAGGCGGGCTGTCCGGCGATCGAGAAGGTACCGTCGCCCAGCATCACGACGCCTCGCCTCGCGCCGGCGATGCCGGAGAGGTCGCCCGGAGAGAGCGGCAGGCCAGCGTCGAACGCCGCCAGCCTCGCGTCCTCCTGGCCTCCCGGTGCCGACGTGACCGTGGGGCGGGAGACCGGCGGTGCGGCGCGGATCTCGATCGTCGCGATCTCGACGGCCCGGGAGTTCAGCATGACGTCGAGCCGGACCGGGTCCTGCCCGGGGGCGGGGGTGACGCCCACCGTCAGCCCGAAGTAGCCGATTCGCTCCACGTGCAGTTCGTACCTCACTCCACCCGCGGGCATCGTGACGGTGTACGCTCCGGACGCATCCGTCACCATGCTGCGGGATGTACTGTCCGGGAAGGAGACGATCTGTACGCGAGCGGCCGCGATCGGTGCGTTCCCCGTGTTGAGGACTCGTCCGGTGAACGTGATCCCGGCCGTGGGCGATTGGGCACTGGCGGTAGTCGGTAGTACAAGCAATACGAGCAGCGCTGCAGCGAGGAGGAGACCGGCGAGCCGCGTGCGTTGCGTGGGTAAATAAGATTTTGCACGAAAATGGTGTTGAGTCAAAGTGTGGGATTGAGTATCGATTGTGTATGGAACTGTGACGTGAGCGCGAGATGGTCGGTGTGATGGCCGATCCTATCATCGGGAAATACCCAGTCAACCGCTTGCGCTACCGAAGAAGCGAATCTCCTCTCAGCCAGCAGATGACTGGGCGGCCTCGCCGAGTCATCTTGAACGTCTTACCGGATCGTTAGATACAAATCGACAAGGCTAGGTTACTCTGCGTGAGTGGGCGGATCGTGGTCGACCTGATTCACACGTAGTTGAGTGTAAATATAGTTGCGTAGAACCGGAAGTGGCGTAGTTTGAGTGAGCCGCGCGGGCGCTGACCGGGCGCTGCCCTCGCCGCGGCGATCCCTACAAATCTACTTCTCATTTGGAGAGGACTGAAATGCGCAAGCCCCATTTTCTACTTTCGACTGTCGGCACGCTGGTGGTCGCCGCTGGAGGAGTTCGGCATCTGTTCTCACCCTCGCGTTCGCCGCTCACATAGCATTTCTCTGCAATGATAACCAAGCCGAGTGGCTCGTGGACATGGCCAGCAGTGTTTGTGGAAATGGAGGCTGGGTCCAGGAAGTGACCTGCACAGGTGAGAGCATCACTATCCACTCAATTGCGTGCAGCTAAACGTCTTGCGGAGTAAATTAGCGAGCAGGTGGTTCGGAGGGCGGGCAGCGCGCCTCCTCGATGTACGGAAGATGGATGACGTCGCTCCCAGAGGGGCAGAATGATTGTTGGCTCACTCTACCTGTCGGACCTTCAACCCTTTGCCAATTCGATATCGTTATGATCTGTCGTTTACGTACATGGGGCATTTCGACTTGCCTTGCCGTTACTCTCTGGGCAGATCCGGGTGCCGCCCAGGAGCGGGTCGTGCCTTCGCCCCAGGCCAGGAGCGGGAGCGTGATCGAGTTCTCTTACGGCTGGACCGAAGGGCCCATCGTGAAGCCCGATGGAACCGCGCAATTCGAGAACTACCCCGTGGTCAAGGACGTCACTCCGGATTCGCCTGCGTCCGAGGCGGGGGTCCGCTCTGGCGACGTAATCGTCTCGGTGAACGGCCGGGACGGGCGCAGCCCACCGCTATTCAACAACGTTCGCCCCGAGGAGCCCGTAGTGCTCCGGGTCCGGCGCGGGGACGAGGAGCGGGAGATCCGGTTCGTACCCCGACGCCAGAAGTAACCGGCGATCCGGGTTCGCCGGACGACAGGGAGCGGGCCACCGGGCCTGCTCGCCCCTCGTACATCGGGACTGCCTACGGCTCCCGGAGGATCAACACCCGGCGCTCGAAGTCCAGCGTCACCCGGAAGGGCTTGAGGAAGTTCAGCCCGAGCAGCCCGTCCGCCTCGACCCCCACCTGCCGGGCGTGCCGCAGGTCCACCTCGCACGCGGTGAGTCCTTCCGCACTCGCGCCGCCTACGCGAACCGAGTCCACCCGTACCAGCCGGATCTGTCCCGCGCCTCCCACGCCCGCCCCGACGCCCCGGGCGCCGGTCCGCTCCGGCAGCGCGAGCCTCCGCGCAAGCTCCGCGTCCACGCAGGTGAAGGTGGCCCCGGTGTCCAGCACGAAGTCGAACGGCCCCTCGCCGTTGACGAAAACCGGCACGACGATCGCCGCGTCGGTGGGTCCCGCCATCGTGAACGCCACTTCGCCGGCCGCACTGTCGGCCGGTGCCTGCACGCGGGCGGGGGCACCCGTTTCGCACCCGGTGGAGGCGGAGAGCAGGACGATCGCGGCGGCGGCGCCCATTGCGGAGCGTGGTCGGTTCATCGCACCATTCCGGTAAGGGTCGCCGTCGCGGGGGGCAACTTCCGCACCGAAGTGGTGGCAAACGGGATGCATCCTCGGGTGTACAGGAGGTGTCCGCCGCGTGCGACCCGTCCGGCGAGGCATTCGATTTTCGTTCGTGCAAACAGGAGAGCGGATCATTACCACCAAGCAACTGATCGAGCTGGAGACCCCGCGGGAGCGGGCGATCCTCGTGGGTGCGCCGGAGAAGGGTCTCCCGCAGCAGCTCGCCGAGGAGCACATCGAGGAGCTGGGGCGGCTCACCGACACCGCGGGGCCGGAGGTGGTGGGCACGCTCTCGCAGAAGATCGACAAGCCGAACCCCCGGTTCTTCATCGGGGATGGGAAGGCGGAGGAGCTGAAGGCGTTGATCGAGGACACCGGCGCGACCCTCATCATCTTCGACGACGAACTCTCCCCCGCCCAGGGCCGCAACCTGGAGGAGTTCACCGGGACGCGCGTCATGGACCGCGCCGAGCTGATCCTCGACATCTTCGCGACCCGGGCGCGTAGCTCGGAGGCGAAGATGCAGGTGGAGCTGGCGCAGCTCCAGTACATGAGGCCGCGCCTGACCCGCATGTGGACGCACCTCTCGCGGTCGCGGTCGGGCCCCGGCATGCGCGGCCCCGGTGAGACGCAGCTGGAGACGGACCGCCGGCTGATCGACCACCGCATCACCCGGCTGAAGGGCGAGCTGGAGAACGTCGCGCGGCAGCGGGCCACGCAGCGCAAGGGGCGCGAGGGGACGCTCCGCGCCTCCCTGGTGGGGTACACGAACGCCGGGAAGTCGTCGGTGCTGCGCGGGATGTCCGGGACCGAGGTGTTCGTGGAGGACCGGCTCTTCGCGACGCTCGATCCCACCACCCGCGCGGTGGAGGTGGGGGAGGGCGCGGAGCTGCTGCTCACCGACACCGTGGGCTTCATCCGCAAGCTCCCGCACCACCTGGTGGCATCCTTCCGGGCGACGCTGGAGGAGGCCCAGGAGGCGGACGTGCTGCTTCACGTGATCGACGCTTCGCACCCGGGGTGGGAGGAGCAGAAGGAGGTGGTGGAGGACGTCCTCGCGGACCTCGGCCTGCAGGACCGGCCCACCGTGCTGGTGTTCAACAAGATCGACCGCCTCACCCACGGCGAGGAGGATGCGCTTCGCGCCCGCTCGGCGTCGTACCAGGGCACTCCCGCGACCTTCATCTCCACGGTGGAGCCAGGCGGGCTCGACCCGCTCCGCGAGATCCTGCTGTCGAAGGTGCAGGAGCTGCGGCCCGAGGTGCGGATCACCCTGTCCTCCTCGGCGGGTGGCGTGCTGGCCGAGATCTACCGGGACGGTGAGGTGCTGGAGCGTACGGACAGCGGTGCGGAGATCACGCTACGTGCCCGCCTTCCCGCGTCCACGCTGGGGCGGCTCCGCAGCCGGGGGGTCAAGGTGTACGGCGGGGCGAAAGCGTGAGGACGGCCACGACGCGGGATCCTGTTCGTTTGAACTCGTTTTGGCCCGGACCGGGAGGGGGATATTCTCCCGAATAAAACCCGTAGCATTTTTCTGGAATCGGTAACTGTTTGATGGTGTTGCGGTTGTGAGGAAGAGGGGTCCCCGCACACGCGGGGGTAGACCGCGCGACGGCGAGTGCTTTGTCCGGATCCACGAGGGGTCCCCGCACACGCGGGGGTAGACCTCGCCGCGTCGGCCTCTACAGCCTCTATCGCCGGGGGTCCCCGCACACGCGGGGGTAGACCTACCCACTCTCCAGGAGGTACCAAGCTACGTCGGGGGTCCCCGCACACGCGGGGGTAGACCGATCGCTGATCGGATTATCGAGGATCAGGAGTAGGGGTCCCCGCACACGCGGGGGTAGACCCCCAGGGCGAGCCGCAGAGCCTCTTCGCGCAGGGGGGTCCCCGCACACGCGGGGGTAGACCTCCGGATCCCGCCCGAGAGCCCCGCCGTAGCCCGGGGTCCCCGCACACGCGGGGGTAGACCTCTCACACTAGTTAACGAAACCCGCGCCGCGCCGGGGTCCCCGCACACGCGGGGGTAGACCTACGCTTTGTAGTAGGTCTCCCCGACGGATGCCGGGGTCCCCGCACACGCGGGGGTAGACCGAGCTGGGCGCGCGCTTGCTGGGTGAGGCTGGAGGGGTCCCCGCACACGCGGGGGTAGACCGTATGGCCGTAGAAATCAACATCGGGAACACCCGGGGTCCCCGCACACGCGGGGGTAGACCCACCGAGGAGATCACCCTCCAGTGGGACGTACTGGGATCCCCGCACACGCGGGGGTAGACCTCTCGGGGTTGTCCTGCACCTCGACCGTGATCTGGGATCCCCGCACACGCGGGGGTAGACCTTCGCCCAGAGGGCCGACCGCGAAGGGGTACGCGGGATCCCCGCACACGCGGGGGTAGACCATACAACCGGGCGATCACCAGAACCCGGCAGTCTCCTGCAGGTTGATCGAAGCAAAGCCAGGAGCAGCAGCATTTTTTAGTGGATTTCGAGCATCGTGAAAGCATGGCGGAAGGACTCTGGATCGTAGGTCCGGGACGGGCAGGGCTCGCCCTTGGACTCCTTCTCCACCGTTCGGGTGCGGTCGCCTCGCTCGTCTACACCGGCCGAGGCGACCGCGCACCTGCGCACCCACTCTTCGCGGGCGACGCCCCCGCCGCGCGATACCTTGCCTGGCGCGAGGCTCCTCCCGCCGATGTCGCCGGCATCCTCCTGGCGGTGCCGGACGACTCCGTCGCCGCCGTGGCGACCCGGCTCGCCGGCCTCGACCTCCCGGACAGGATCCCCGTCCTCCACCTCAGCGGAAGCCTGGGGACGGAAGTGCTGGATCCCCTCGCGGCTGCCGGACACCCGGTGGGCGGGGTGCACCCGCTCTGCGCGGTGGCCGATCCGGTGGAGGGAGCCGAGCGGCTGCGCGGCGCGACGTTCGGCGTGGAAGGAGAGGGCGCGGCACGCGCGCTGGCGGAGCGGATCGTGCGGGCGGCGGAGGGAACGGCGCTCGACCTCCCCCCGGGGAGCAAGGCGGTCTACCATGCCGCGGCCGTGTTCGCGTCCAACTACGTGGTCGGGCTCCTCTCGGTCGCGGAGCGGCTGATGGAGCGCGCCGGAGTTCCCGCGGAGCGGGCGCGGCCGGCGCTCGCGGACCTCGCGGCCGGTGCCCTGGAGAACGTGCGCTCGGGCGGGCCCGCCGCGGCGCTCACCGGGCCCGTGGCGAGAGGCGACACAGAGACGGTAGGCCGCCACCTGGCGCGGTTGTCCGGGGACGAAGGTGCTTTATATTCACTGCTTGCACGCGAAGCGCTCCGGCTGGCGCGCGTGCGCGGGCTGGACGGAGACGCCGTCGTGCGGGTGGCAGAGCTGATCGGGGAGGAGGAAGCGTGAGGCTGTACGTCAACATCGACCACGTCGCCACGGTGCGGCAGGCGCGCCGCACGGACGAGCCGGACCCGGTGCGCGCCGCGGTGCTCGCCGAGTTGGGAGGCGCGGACGGGATCACCGTCCACCTGCGCGAGGACCGGCGGCACGTCCAGGACCGCGACGTCCGCATCCTCATGGAGACCGTCCGCACCGGCGTGAACCTGGAGCTGGCCGCCGCGTCCGAGGTGCTCGCGCTGGCCGAGGAGTGGCGGCCGATGCAGGCGACGCTCGTCCCCGAGAAGCGGGAGGAGGTCACCACCGAGGGCGGGCTGGCGCTCGACACGCCGGAGGCCCGCCGGCACGTCGCCGACGCCGCGGACCGCCTCCGTACCGCGGGGATCCGCACCTCGCTCTTCATCGACCCGGACCCGGAGGCGATCCGCGCCTCCGCGCAGATGGGGGTGGAGGCCGTCGAACTCCACACGGGCGAGTACGCCAACACCCGCGGCGCCGAGCGCGACATGCAGCTCGGCCGCCTGCGCCGCGCCGCCGCGATGGGGCGTGCCCTGGGGCTCGGCGTACACGCGGGGCACGGCCTCACCTACGAGAACGTCGTGCCCGTCGCGGCGATCCCCGAGATCGAAGAGCTGAACATCGGCCACTCCATCGTCAGCCGGGCGGTGCTCGTGGGGCTGGAGCGCGCCACGCGCGAGATGTCCGAGATCGTACGCCGGGCGCGCGGCTGACCTACCGGGGAGAGACGATGTCCCAGTCCCACTCGCTGAGCGACTACTTCGCCCTGGAAGCGGGCGACTTCCTGGACCAGCTCGACACGCTCCTGGGCCGCGAAGGGGCGCCGGACGCGGAGCGGTTCTTCCGCCTGGCGCGCGGCGTCCGGGGAAGCGCCCGGGTCGCGCAGGAGTCGCGGATCGCCCCGGTGGCGGACGCGCTGGAAGGGGCGGCGCGGGCGGTCCACGAACGCGCCCTTCCCTGGAGCGAAGAGGTGAGGGCCCTGGCCGTGCGGACGGTGGACGACCTGAAGGTGCTGATCCGCGCGCGCGGAAACTGGAGCGCGGCGGAGGACGAGCGCGCCGCGGCCGCCGCCGCGCACTGGGAAGGGATCGCGTCCCGGCGGGGAAGCTCCCGTGCGGGAGACGCGGCAGGGAGCCAGTTCCTCGGCTTCCTGCGGCGCGAGGTGACGGAGGTGGTGTCGGAGCTGGACCATGCCGCGGACGCCCTCCGGCGCGCACCGGGGGCGCGCGAGCCGCTGCAGGCCGCGGTCCGTCGCATGCGCCCCCTGCGCGGGATGACGGGAGTGGACGCCCTGGCCCCCGTCCAGGAGGTGCTTGAGGGGGTCGAGGAGGGCGCGGGCGTCCGGGACGTGGACGCGCTCCTCGAGCTGCTGACCGCCGCCCGGGCCGCGCTGGTGGCCTGCCTGGGAGCGGCCGAGCGGGGCGCGTGGGAGGACGACCTCCCGGAACTAGAGCGCTTCCGCGACGCCCGCGACCGGGTGGCGGACGCCAGCGGCGACGAGGCCGAGGACGTCATCCCCGTGGCCACCCTCTTCTACGACGACGCGGGCCCCCACGTCCTCTCCTCGCCGCTCGCGCCCGTGCCCGAGACCGGGGAGAGCGCGGCGGAAGAGGTGGACCGCTTCCTCCGGCTCGAAGCCACGGGCTTCCTCGACCGCGCGGAGGCGCTGCTGGCGGACCTTCCGCCGCGCCGGGAGAAGCGCTTCGGCGGGGTGGCGGCGCAGCTCGCGAAGCTGGCGCAGGCCGTCGGGGAGCTGTCCGGAACCTACGGCGTGACCGCGGTCGCGGATGCCGCGGGAGAGGTGGCCTCGGAGCTGCGCGGCGCATCTTCGGCGGGCGAGGCGCGTGCGGCGCTCTCCCGACTGCGTGCGGCGCTCCCCGGCGCCACGGCCGGGACGGAGGCAGCCCCGGCGCCCGCCCCGGCATTCCCGGAGAGCGCCGGGGAGGCGGACGCAGACGTCATCCCCATCGAAGCGCTCCTCCTCCGCGGGGCTCCGGCCCTGCGCGAGGCCCTGACCCTCCGCTCGGAGGTGGAGCGACTGGCCGCCACGGGCGAGCCCGTCTCCGCCGAGCTGCGCGGACGGCTGGACGAGCTATTCGACCTCATCCGACTCGGACTGGAAGCTCCGGCAGGCTCCTGACCCTATGAAGTTCAACGGCAAGGCGGTCCTCGGGATCGCGGTGAGCCTGCTCCTCCTCTGGTGGGCTCTCCGCGATGTTTCGTTTGAAGAGGTGATGCACCACGTCCGCAACGCGGACCCGGGGCTCTTCGTCCTCGCGATCGTGCTCGCCACGGCGGGGCTCGCGGTGCGCGCGCTGCGCTGGAGCGTCCTGCTCCGGCCGATCCGGGCGCACGTGCCGTTCCGCCCCCGCTTCGCTGCGACCTCCATCGGCTTCGCGGCGAACAACCTCCTCCCGGCCCGCGTCGGGGAGTTCGCGCGCGCACTTTCGCTCGGGCGGCTCACCGGGATCCCGGTCGCCGCGGTGTTCGGGTCGCTGGCGCTGGAGCGGGTGCTGGACGGGGTGGCGCTCGTCACCCTCCTGTTCCTCTCGCTCTCCGAAGTCCCCGTGGACCCGCGGACCGCGGCGGGGCTGGCGGTGGTCGGCGTGGTGGGGACCGGAGTGCTGGCGGCCACGGTCCTCTTCCTGGCGTTCGCGCCCGAGCGCTCCATCGCGGTCGCGGAGCGGGTGGCGGTGCGCGTCCTGCCCGCCTCCTTCGCCCGCCGCCTGGTGGACGGCCTCCGGTCCTTCGTCACCGCCCTGGCCGTGCTCCGCGACCCGAAGCTGTTCGTGCTCTCGGTGGTCTGGGCGTTCGGGCAGTGGACGTTCCTCGCCCTCTCCTACTTCGTCGCGCTGCGGGCCTTCGGGATCGACCAGGTCTCCTTCCTGGGCGCAGTCTTCCTCCAGTCGCTGGTGAGCTTCGGAGTGGCGGTGCCCTCCTCGCCCGGGTTCTTCGGCCCGTTCGAGGCGGTGGTGAAGCTGGGGCTCGCGGTGTGGAGCGTGCCGGCGGGGCAGGCGGTGTCCTTCGCCATCGGGTTCCACATCGGCGGCTTCATCCCGGTGACCCTGATCGGGCTGTGGTACGTGTGGCGGCTCGACCTGCGGTGGAAGGACGTGGAGCGGAGCGAGGAGACCGTGGAGGCCATCGTGGAGCACGACCCCACGCTCCCCGGCGCGCCCATCCGCAGGCCGTGACCGCCGGGGTGGTGGCGGAGGCGCCCGCCAAGGTCAACCTCCGGCTCCGGATCCTCGCCCGCGAAGCCTCCGGGTACCACGGGCTGGAGTCGCTGTTCGCCGCGATCTCCCTGGCGGACACGGTGGAGGTGCGCGAGGGCGCGCCGGGGATCCGCCTTGCCGTGGGCGGCGGCGTGGACACCGGCCCGCCGGACGACAACCTCGTCGTCCGCGCGGCGAGAAGGTTCCACCGGGCGCTGGGGACGGCTCCCGCGCTGGACGTCGCGCTGACCAAGCGGATCCCCTCCGCGGCGGGGCTGGGGGGGGGCAGCTCGGATGCGGCGGCGACCCTGCGCGCGCTGAACGCGCTGCACGGGGAGCCGTTCGGCCGCGCCGGTCTCCTGCGGATGGCCGCGGAGCTGGGGAGCGACGTTCCATTCTTCCTCTGCGGCTCCACGCTGGCTCTGGGGTGGGGCAGGGGAGAGCGCCTCCTCGCCCTCCCGCCTCTGCCTTCGCGCCCGGTCCTGGTGGCGCACCCCGGCATCGCCATGCCCACGGGCGACGCGTTCCGCCGGGTGGCGGAGCGGCGCGGAGCGGAGGGCGCTCCCGAGGCGTTCGCGTTCGGCCTGGACCGGCTTGGCGGGTGGAGCGGCGTGTCGTCGCTCGCGGAGAACGACTTCGAGGAGGTGGCCTTCGAACGCGTGCCGGTGCTCGCCGCCGCGAAGGAGGCGATGCGCGCGGCGGGTGCGGAGATCTCGCTTCTCGCGGGGAGCGGGGCGTCGCTCTTCGGCGTCTTCCCCTCCACGGAAGCGCGGGACCAGGCCGGGGCGCGGGTGGGGGCGCTCGGGCTGGCGACGTGGACCGCGCAGACGCTGGAATCGGAGCCGCCGCTTCGGGTTGACCCGTCCCGCGGAATCGGGTAGCTTTCCCGGCCTGTACCGGTCCCTCGGGGTCGGGGGCTGCCCCCTGGTGTAAAGGCAGCACAGGAGTCTTTGGAACTTCTGGTGGAGGTTCGAATCCTCCGGGGGCAATCCAGTGCCGCCTGCGGCCCGTCTCGCGCTTCGCGAGGCGGGCCGCTCGTCGTTCCGTCCCGGTCGGAGACTCGGTTGCCGCGAGCCGGCCGGGTGGGATCGTGCCCTCCAGAACGTCGCGCCGCTCGTTCCGGGAAGGGCGGATCATGATGGGGCACTGACGTTTGCGTGTTCCGGGCGAAGTGGTGTGATTCTCGCAAAAGATCCATCCTGGCGGTCGGGAACCCTTCGTGCGAGGGATGCGAGAATGGGTCAGAGGGGCGTGCACGTGTGGGCCGCGGCCGGGCTGCTGGCGGTCGTACCGGCCTGCGAGGTCGCCGGCCGCGGCGGCGGGGAGCGTGCCGACACGACGGCGGTGGCGGCGTACGACGGACCCATGGCACTTCAGCTGGAGACGCCGGCCGTGCTTCGACCGGGCGAGGAGGGCGAGGTCCGGGTATCGGTCACCAACCGGAGCGATACCGTGGCGAACGGAGTGCGGCTCGACCTGTTCGTACCGGGATGGATCGAGCCCGCAGTCCCCGAGCCGGGAGGCCGGGAGGTCACGATCGCATCCTCCATCGAGGACGGGCACAGGCTCTCCTACAGCCTGGACGATCCCCCGCTCCGGCCCGGCCAGCCCGTGACGGTGGAGCAGCGCGTGCGGGTCCCCTCCGCCACCCCCGCCACCCGTGGAGCCGTACCCTGGGGCCGCATGGTCCGCGCGCGACTGACGGGGCCGTCCGGCCGGGCGATGGCGGAGATGGAGAGCGAGGTCGCGTTCGACTCCGTCGCGGTGGACGAAGGCGTCCTGCTGGGGCTGACGCCGGGGAGCGTGGTGCGCCGCGACCGCCTCGGACCCGCGCGGCTCGGCGCGACGGCGGCCGAACTCCGCTGGTCCGCAGCCGGAATCCGCGACACCTCGTGGACCGAGGGCGGCACGTCCGGACGCGGGCTGGTGGTTCCCCTCGAGGGCGGAGGGAGCGCGCTCGTGGTGCTCTCCGGCGACACCGTCACCCTCATCACGGTGAGGGACCCGGCCACACGCACCCGGGAGCGGCTGGGCGTGGGGTCCACCTACGACGAGCTGCGGGCCGCCTACGGACGGGGGTGCGCCGACGTCGTGGAAGGCGAAGCCGTGGTCTGGTTCCCCACCGCCCCGGGGATCACCTTCGCGCTCGGACGGGTCTCCCCGCAGGCGGCGAAGGTGATTCGCAGCGACCCCGGACGGATCCCCGGCTCGGCCCGCGTGACCCGCTGGTGGCTGAGGCACGGAGGGGAGCACTGCACCTGAGCGTGCGCGCCTGAGGACGGAGGGCGCGAGCGCGGCCTGTTCCTCGTGGCCCCCGGTTTGCTTGTCGGGGAGGGCCTCGCCCGCCCGGGACCCCCACGGAGCCACGCACCGGAAGGAGACCGCCGCCCATGACCCCGTCAGCCGTTCGAAGCGCCCTGCCCGCCGCCGCGATCGCCGCGGTCCTCGCCGCCTGCGGAGGCGAAGGGGGCTCGAGTGCGCGGGCGGAAGAGGCGCCATCCCGCGCGGGATCGGTCTACACGAGCGAGGTCGAGCACGTCAGCCGCTGGAGCGGAGGGAGCGGGGGCGATGCTTCCGCCGGCCGGAGTGCCGCCCCGGCCCCGGGAAGGGACGAGGTGCGCCTTTCCACCCGTCCGGCGGACACCGCGGGCGGAGCGCGGCCGGAGCCGATGGCTGCGGACCTGCAGGGCGCGCCCGAGAGCCGGGAGCCCCGCCCGGCTGCGCCCACCCCATCCGCACCCGGAGCCGGGCAGGTCGGGGCGACCCCGGAGGAGCCGCCCCGGGCCGATCCCCCGCCTCGCGCACCCGCCGCGGGCGGACAGGGACGGGGACAGGGGTCTGCTCGCCTCCCCGCACGCCCCGACACCGTCGCGCCCGTCCCCTTCCCGGCACCGTCTCCACCGACCGGGGCCGGTCCTCGCGACACCGTGAGGATTCCCGCGGAATCCGGTCCCGCGTCGGGGGCTCCCGGGGCGCGCCCTCCGGAAGACACGCTCCGCATCCCCCCGAGTCGACCCGTCCGGGACACGGTGCGTGTGCCCTCGGGACCGGTCGAGCCCGTGATCCCGCATCGCTGACCGTCCGCCCGCCTTTCGCACCTGGCGAGGTAAAGGGTTGACGACCTTCCCCCGTCATTTGTAAGTTCCGAATAAAATAGGACAGGAATGATGCAGGATGGGTCTCCCTGTTCCCCGCCGCAGCTCCCCACGCAGGTACATACGATGCCACTGCTCCCGACGAAGTGGATCTGGTTCAACGGCGAGATGGTGCCCTGGGAGAAGGCCACCGTCCACGTGATGACCTACGCCCTCCACATGGGCGCCTCGATCTTCGAGGGGATCCGCTGCTACCCCACCCCCGAGGGCCCCGCGGTGTTCAGGCTCCGCGAGCACGTCCGCCGCCTCTCGGACTCCGCCCGCATCTACCGCATGGACCTTCCCTTCGACGAGGAGCAGGTGCGGGAGGCGTGCCGGGAGGTGATCCGCGCCAACGACCTCACCGGCGCCTACCTCCGTCCGCTGGCCTGGCTCGGCCTGGGGGAACTCGGAACCAACCCCATCGGCCACCCGGTCGAGATGATGGTCGGCGCCTTCGAGTGGGGCGCCTACCTGGGCGAGGAGGGACTGGCGAACGGCGTCGACGTGTGCGTGTCCTCGTGGCGGCGGGTGGCGCCCGACACCATCCCCTCCATGGCGAAGGCCGGGGGGACCTACCTGTCGTCGCAGCTCATCAGCCGCGAGGCCAAGACCAACGGGTACGCCGAGGGGATCGGGCTGGACGTGAACGGCTACCTGGGCGAAGGCTCGGCCGAGAACCTGTTCGTGGTGCGCGACGGAGTCCTCTACACCCCCCCGGTGACGTGCGCCGTGCTCCCCGGGATCACCCGCGACGCAGTCATCACCATCGCCCGCGACTTCGGCTACGAGGTGCGCGAGCAGGTACTTCCCCGCGAGGTGCTCTACGTCGCCGACGAGCTGTTCTTCACCGGCACCGCCGCCGAGATCACCCCCATCCGCTCCGTCGACCGTCTCCCGGTGGGGTCGGGAACGCGGGGGCCCGTAACCGAGCAGATCCAGGCGCGGTACTTCGCCATCGCCCGCGGCCAGGAGGAGGACCGCTGGGGATGGCTCGACCACGTGAACCCCCGGTCGGAACGGATCCGCGCGCCCGCGCTGGCCCAGCCGGCCTGACCGTTCCCCGCAGCTCTCCAGGAGGGAGCCATGTCCACGGTGGCGAACACGCTGGTGCACGACCTCTTCCGGGTGATCGACGCGCGCGACTTCGAGGGTCTCCGCGACGTCTGCCACCCCGAGATCGTCTACGAGCGTCCCGGCTACGAGGCGTTCGTCGGGATCGACCGGCTGCTGAAGTTCTACCGCGAAGAAAGGGTGATCGCGTCCGGCGGCCACCACCTCACGGCCGTGCTTGTGGACGAATCGTTCGGGGCATGCTGGGGCCGTTTCCTGGGCGAGCACCGGGACGGCTCCGCGCTGGACGTGGAGTTCGCGGACACCTACGAGATCGAGGATGGGAAGATCCGACGGCGGAAGTCGTTCTTCTACCGGCCCGCCGTCTGAAGCCGGTTTCACGGAGAAGCACGCCGCGGCGCCCCCGGGACATCCCGGGGGCGCCGCTCCGTTTGGGGGCGTGGAGGCGTCGACAGGCCGGGAACCCGCATCCCAGACCCCGGGTACCCGTCGCCGCGCACCCGGTGAAAAACGGTGCTGGCGGGAGCGCCCTCCGCGCCGTATCGTGTAGACGTCCAGTCCTACCCAATCGAACCCGAAACCTGCCGATGAAACGACTTCTCCTGATGCTCGGCCTCCTGGGCGCCGCGCCGGCCGCGGCCCAGGACGTCAGCATCCCCCACACCACCTTCCAGCTCCCCAACGGGCTGAGGGTGATCGTCAACGAGGACCGCTCCACCCCGATCGTCGCCGTCAACGTGTGGTACCACGTGGGTGCCGGGTACGAGAAGCCGGGACGCACCGGGTTCGCCCACCTCTTCGAGCACATCCTCTTCGAGGGGAGCAAGAACGTTCCGGAAGGCGACTTCGACAACCTCCTGGAGGCGGCGGGCGCGGTCAACAACGGGAGCACCACCTCCGACCGCACCAACTACTTCGAGATCCTCCCCTCCAACGCCCTGGAGCTGGCGCTCTGGCTGGAGGCCGACCGCATGGGAGCGCTCCTGGAGGCCATGAACGAGCAGAAGCTCAACGGCCAGCGCGCGATCGTGAAGAACGAGCGCCGCGAGCGGATCGAGAATGCCCCGTACGGGCGCCTGTTCGAGACCGCCTTCGCCGCGCTCTACCCGGCCGGGCACCCGTACTCGTGGCCGGTGGTCGGCTCCATGGACGACCTCTCGGCGGCGACGCTGGAGGACGTGGAGACGTTCTTCCGTACCTACTACGTTCCCAACAACGCCGTGCTGGCGATCTCGGGCGACGTGAGCGCCGCCGAGGTGAGGCCGCTGGTGGAACGGTACTTCGGCTGGATCCCGAGGGGCGAGGACGTGGTCCGTCCCGACCTCCCCATCCAGCCCATCCCGCAGACCCGCCACATCACGCTCGAGGACCGCGTCACGCTGCCGCAGCTGACGATGATCTGGCGCTCGGACAAGTCGTACTCGCCCGACGACGCCGCGCTCCAGGTGCTCGCGTCGCTCCTCGCGGACGGCAAGAACAGCCGGCTCTACAAGCGCCTGGTGTACGAGGAGGAGGTGGCGCAGAACGTCAACGCCTTCAACTACTCGCAGCTTCTCTCGGGCGACTTCTTCGCCCAGGTGACCGCCCGGCCGGACACCGACCTGTCGGCCATGGAGCGCGCCGTCAACGAGGAGATCGCGAAGATCGTGCAGACTCCCCCGTCCGCGGACGAGCTGCGCCGCGTGGTCACCGGGATCGAGACCGGCTTCGTCCGGGGCCTCGAGACCGTCGCCAACAAGGCCGACCAGCTCAACTCGTACCTGTACTACACGGGCGACGCGGGCTTCGTGGAGCGGGACCTCGCGCGCTTCCGCTCGCTGACCCCGGCGGACATCCAGCGCGTCGCCCGCGAGTACCTGGCGGGGAAGAACCGCGTCGTGGTTAGCATCGTTCCGCAGGGCAAGACCAACCTCGCCGTCGCCGCAAAGGAGAACGACTGATGAAGCGCTACGCAGGCATCCTCGCCGGCGTCCTCCTCGCGGGGTGCGCGCCGGCCGCGCCGGAGACCGCCCCGCCCGCGGCCCCGTCCCCGCAGCAGGCGGCGGCGGACTACCCGACCACGGCTCCCGTCCCCGGTCCCGCGCCCACCGTCCGCGTTCCCGCGCCCGAGCGCCGCACGCTTCCCAACGGCCTCACCGTCCTCTACGTGCAGCGCCAGGAGGTGCCCGCGGTGCAGGCCGTGCTGGTCACCCGCGGCGGGCAGGCGGACGATCCGGCCGGCCTTCCGGGGCTTGCGTCGTTCACGGCCGGCATGCTGGACGAGGGAGCCGGGGGGCGCAGCTCGCTCCAGCTCTCCGACGCGCTGGAGCAGCTCGGCGCAAACCTGACGACCTCCGCGGGGTGGGACGCCGCCCAGATCGGCCTGTACGTCCTGCGCAACCGGCTCCCCGAAGCTCTTCAGCTGATGAGCGACGTCGTGGTCCGTCCGGATTTCCCGGAGTCGGAGGTGGTCCGCATGCGTGACGTGCTGGTCAACGAGCTGACCCGCGCCCGCGACAACCCCGGCGCGGTGGCGTCCAACGCCTTCGCCGCGCTGGTGTACGGAAACGAGCACCCGTACGGACGCCTCTCCACCACCGCCACGGCCCGAAGCCTCGACCGGAACCGGCTGGTGCAGTTCCACCGCAGCTACTACCGGCCCGAAAGCTCCACGCTCATCCTGGTGGGCAACGTGGACGCGGCCACCGTCCACCCCATGGTGGAGCGCGCCTTCGGGGGCTGGCAGGCAGGCTCGGTCCCGGCGCCCGCGGCGCTTCCCACGCCGCCGGCCGCGCCGACCCGCATCTACCTGATCGACAAGCCGGGAGCCCCGCAGTCGGAGGTCCGCATCGGCCACCCGACCGTGTCGCGCAACAACCCGGACTACTTCCCGATGCTGGTGCTCAACACCCTCCTCGGCGGGTCGTTCACCAGCCGGCTCCAGCAGAACCTGCGCGAGACGCACGGCTACACCTACGGCGCCCGCTCCAGCTTCGGCTGGCGTCGGGGCGCGGGGCCCTTCCAGGCCTCCGCGGCGGTCCGCACCGCGGTGACGGACAGCTCGCTGATCGAGTTCTTCAGCGAGCTGAACCGCATCCGCGCCGAGCCGGTACCCGCGGACGAGCTGGCCCGGGCCAAGAACTACGTGGCGCTGGGGCTCCCGCGGAGCCTGGAGACCAACACCGCGCTGGCCGTCGGGATGGCGGACCTCGCCACGCACGGGCTGGACGCCGGGTTCTACGACACGTACGTGGAGCGGGTCATGGCCGTCACCGCCGCCGACATCCAGCGCGTGGCGAACCGCTACGTGCGGCCGGGAGAGTCGACGGTCGTGGTCGTCGGCGACCTGAAGGCCATCGAGCCCACGGTGCGCGCCCTCAACATGGGCACCGTCGAGGTGCGGAGCGTCACGGAGTTCGTGCAGTAGCTCCGGGCGCCGGTTCGACACCGGGTTCGCAAACGGCGCCCCCACCGGGACTTCCCGGTGGGGGCGCCGCCTCGTTCCGCCTCCGCTCCGCACGGGGGGACGGGTGTGCGGACGGCCTCTCCGGCCGCGTCCGCGGTCTTCTTGACGCCCCGGTACCGCAGGTCTATCTTCGGGCCTCCACCACAGCCCGGAAACCCAAGACTCCCCATGCCCGATACATTTACCCATACCCCGCTGATGCTGCTCTCCGGCTCGGCGAACCGCGCCCTGTCCGAGGAAATCGCGCAGAACCTGGGGATTCCGCTGGGAGAGGCGACCATCCGGCGCTTCGCGGACGGAGAGATCTTCGTCCGCATCGACGAGAACGTCCGCGGGCGCGACCTCTTCATCATCCAGCCCACCGTCCCCCCCGCGGACAACATCATGGAGCTTCTGCTCCTGGTGGACGCGGCGCGGCGCGCCTCGGCGGCGCGGATCACGGCGGTGGTCCCGTACTACGGGTACGGGCGGCAGGACCGCAAGGACCAGCCCCGCGTCGCCATCGGCGCCAAGCTGGTCGCCAACATGATCGTCTCCGCCGGGGCTGACCGCGTGCTGGGCGTGGACTTCCACCAGCACCAGCTCCAGGGCTTCTTCGACATCCCCGTCGACCACCTGTACGCGGCGCCCGTCATCACCCGCTACTTCCGCGAGAAGAACCTCAAGAACCTCGTGGTGGTCGCCCCGGACGTGGGATCCGCCAAGATGGCGCGCGGCACGGCGAAGCGGCTCGACGCCACCATCGGAATCATCGACAAGCGGCGCCCGACCGCCAACGTCTCCGAGGTGCTCCACGTCATCGGCGAGGTCGAGGGGAAGGACTGCCTCATCGCCGACGACATGATCGACACCGCCGGGACGATGGTCGAGGCGATCCACGCCCTGAAGGCCCGCGGCGCCCGCGACATCTACTGTGCGGCCACCCACGCGCTGCTCTCCGGTCCCGCGGTGGAACGGCTTTCGCAATCGCCCCTCAAGGAGCTGGTCGTGACCAACACGGTCCCGGTCCCGGAGGAGAAGCGGTTCCCTCAGCTGACGATCCTGTCCGTCGCGGACCTGATCGCTCGCGCCATCCGCTACACCCACTCCAACGAGTCCGTCAGCTCTCTGTTCGACTGAGTCCGACGCGGCGTTCACGCCCCGCATCCGGCGGGGCGGGGGGCGCCGCGCACGCGAACGAGGAGAACGAGATGAACGTATCGCTGAACGCGCGGCCGCGGGACGAGCACGGGAAGGGTTTCGCCCGCAAACTCCGGGCGGCCGGCCGGGTGCCCGTCGTGGTCTACGGGCACGGCGACCGGACGCAGACCCTTTCCGTGGACGCGCTGGAGCTGGAGAAGCTCCTCTCCGGCATCAGCGTCGAGAACACCCTCATCGACCTGGCAGTGGAGGGCGGGTCCCGGGCCCGGGCCCTGATCCGCGAGGTGCAGATGCACCCCTTCAAGCCCGAGGTTCTGCACCTGGACCTGATGCAGGTGCACGCCGACGAGCGGATCCGGCTCCAGGTCCCGGTGCGCGTCATCGGGACCCCGGACGGAGTGCGCAACGGGGGCGGCGTCATGGACCAGGTCCTCTACGACCTGGAAGTGGAGTGCCTGCCGGGCGACATCCCCGAGGCGGTGGACGTGGACGTGTCCGCGCTGGGCGTGGGCGAGTCGGCACGGGTCCACGACGTGAGCCTGCCGAACGCCCGCATCCTCAACGACGCGGACCTCCCCATCGTCTCCATCCTGGCTCCGACGGTCCCGGTCCTGGAGGCCGGCGCGGAGGAGACCGCGGGAGAGGCCGGCGAATCCTCCCGGCGTCTCCACGACGTCGCGGGCGAGACCACCTGATTGGGTCTCCTCGACTTCTTCCGGCGAGAGCGCGAGAGCGAACGGGTGTCCGGGCTCAAGGTCATCGTGGGGCTCGGGAACCCGGGTCCGGAGTACGCCGCCACCCGGCACAACGCCGGGTGGTGGCTGCTCGACGCTCTCGCCGCGGAGTGGGGCTTCGGCCGCTTCAAGCGGGAGAAGGAGGCCGCGGTCGCCGGCGGGCGGATCGGGGACTGGTCGGTCCGGCTCGTCAAGCCGCTCACCTACATGAACCTGAGCGGAGGGGTCCTCCGGCCCTACAGCCGGATGAACGCCTTCGACGTCACCCGCGACCTGCTGGTGGTCGTGGACGACGTCGCCCTTGCTCCGGGGCGGATCCGCTTCAGACCCGACGGGAGTCCCGGCGGACACAACGGCCTGAAGTCCGTGGAGTCCGTGCTGGGAACCCGCTCGTACCCCCGCCTCCGCATCGGGGTGGGAGGTCCGCCCCCGGGCGCCGACCTCGCGGAGTGGGTTCTCTCCCCCGTTCCCGAACCGGACCGCCAGGCGATCGTCGACCTCTTCCCCGACCTCGTGGAAGGGGTTTCCACCTGGATGACCGATGGGATCGAGGCCGCGATGAACCGATACAACGGCTGATCCGCGGCTCCGGCCAGCGGCCGCGGCGGGGCGGTCGTTGACGCTTCACGGCCGGCGTGGTAAATTACAGGTCTCTCGGCCGGGCGCCTCGGAAACCAGGCGTCCGGCCGCGTCATTTGAAGAAACGACCTCGCCCTGCGTAACCCCCTATGCTCAAGCTCGGAATCGTCGGCCTTCCCAACGTGGGGAAGAGCACACTGTTCAACGCGCTGACCGCGGCGGGCGCGGAGGCGGCCAACTATCCCTTCTGCACGGTCGAGCCGAACGTGGGGATGGTGGAGGTCCCGGACGCGCGCGTCGACCTTCTCGTGGAGAAGGTGCAGCCGCAGCGCACGGTGCGCGCGGCCGTGCAGTTCGTGGACATCGCGGGGCTGGTGAAGGGCGCCTCCGAGGGGGAGGGGCTGGGGAACCAGTTCCTCACCAACATCCGCGAGACCGACGCCGTGGTCCACGTGGTCCGGTGCTTCGACGACCCGGACGTGGTGCACGTCATGGGCGGCGTCGACCCGGTGCGCGACCGCGAGATCATCAACCTGGAGCTGATCCTCTCCGACCTGGCCCAGGTGGAGAAGCGGCTGGAGCGCGTCCGCAAGGTCGCGCGAGGCGGAGACAAGGAAGCCCAGGCCGAGATGGGGATGCTGGAGCGCGTCCAGGCGGTCCTCGCCGAGGGAAATCCCGCCCGCATAACGGAGGTGTCCGAGGACGAGGAGAAGCTGCTCCGCTCCTTCAACCTCCTCACCTCCAAGCCGGTCCTGTACCTCGCCAACGTCTCCGAGGACGACCTTCCCGAGGGCGACAACGAGTACGTGCGTGCTCTCCGCGAGGCGGTGGAGGCCAGCGGCGAGCGTGCCGAGATCATCCCCATCTCCAGCAAGATCGAGTCGGAGCTGGCCGAGCTTCCGCACGAGGAGCGCGGCGAGTTCCTGGGCTCCCTGGGGCTGGAGGAGCCGGGGCTGAACCGGCTGATCCGCGCCGGGTACCGCCTTCTCGGGCTGCAGGTGTACTTCACCGCCGGCGAGAAGGAAGTCCGCGCCTGGGAGATCCCGGTGGGCGCGAAGGCGCCGGAGGCCGCCGGCGTCATCCACTCCGACTTCGAGCGCGGCTTCATCCGCGCCGAGACGGTGGGGTGGGACGACTTCGTGAAGACTGGCTCCGTGAAGGCCGCCAAGGAGCAGGGGCTGATGCGCTCCGAGGGGAAGGAGTACGTCGTCAAGGACGGCGACATCCTCCTCTTCCGCTTCAACGTCTGACGGCCCGGGGAGCCGCCGCCGCTCGCAGCGTGCCGGCGCGGCGGTTGACTTTCCCTGCGGATCCGGCTATTCTACAAATCTGTCCCGACCACGCAGGTCCGCCTCGGGTTCGCCGGGTGCGGAGTGTTCAACTTTTTTCTGGCGGCGCAGGCGGGGAGCGTAACGGTGGATGCGCCCCACGATCATGCGGCACTGGGAGCCCGATGAAGACGTATTCCGTTAAGGCCGGGGAGATCGAGCGGCGCTGGTTCGTCGTGGACGCCGAGGGCAAGGTCCTCGGGCGCCTGGCGACCGAGATCGCGCGCGTTCTCCGCGGCAAGCACAAGCCGACCTACACCCCGCACCTGGACACCGGCGACTACGTGGTCGTCATCAACGCCGACAAGGTGCGGCTGACCGGGAAGAAGGAAGATCAGAAGACCTACTTCCGGCACACCGGGTACATGGGTCACGAGAAGTTCATCCCGTTCCGCGACATGCTCGAGAAGCACCCCGAGCGGGTGATCGAGCTGGCGGTCAAGGGGATGCTTCCCAAGAACGCGCTGGGCCGGCAGATGCGCCACAAGCTCAAGGTGTACGCCGGTTCGGAGCACCCGCACCAGGCGCAGCAGCCGGACTCCCTCAACTTCTGATCACTCGCATGGCTACTGAGCAGATCCACGCCATCGGCCGCCGCAAGACCTCGGTCGCGCGCGTTTACCTCCGGCCCGGGAACGGGCAGTGGGAGGTCAACGGCCGCACGCTGGAGGACTACCTCCCGCGCGGTGTCCTCCGTCAGGCCGCGAACCAGCCGTTCGCCGCCACCGACACCCAGGGCCAGTACGACATCAAGGTCACCGTCGCGGGCGGCGGCCTTCGGGGCCAGGCCGACGCGATCCGCCTCGGCGTCGCGCGGGCCCTCGTGAAGGTCAACGAGGACTTCAAGAGCCGGCTCCGTGCCGAGTCGCTCCTCACCCGCGATCCTCGCGAGGTGGAGCGCAAGAAGCCCGGCCGTCCGGGCGCGCGCAAGCGGTTCCAGTTCTCCAAGCGCTGATCGGGAGCGGGGGAATCGTGGTGCCGACGCGGAGCGATCCGCGCCGGCACCGCCGTTTCCGAATCCCGGTGCATCCCTCACACCTCCCGACGCCCGGTCCGGTGCCGCCTCGCGCGGTGGCCCGCGGCGGATGACGGCGGTGGACGAAACAACCAGACCCGAGCACGTACCATGGCAACGCCGCAGATCCAGGACCTCCTCGAGGCCGGTGTCCACTTCGGACACCAGACTTCCCGCTGGAACCCGAAGATGCGCAAGTTCATCTTCGCGGAGCGCAACGGGATCTACATCATCGACCTGAAGAAGACCCTCCGTCAGCTCGAGCTGGCGCAGGAGCTGGTCCGCGGGATCATCTCCCGGGGCGAGCGCGTCCTCTTCGTCTGCACCAAGAAGCAGCTCCGCCCGATCATCCAGAGCGAGGCCGAGCGCTCCAACTCCTTCCACGTGACGGAGCGGTGGCTGGGCGGCATGCTCACCAACTTCTCCACGATCAAGAAGCAGATCCGCCGCCTCCGGGAGCTGGAGCGCGGCCAGGAGGAGGGTGCTTTCGATTTCTACACCAAGAAGGAGCAGCTCATGCTCGACCGCGAGCGTGAGCGCCTGGACAAGTACCTCTCCGGCGTCAAGGACATGGCCCGCCTTCCGGGCGCGCTGTTCGTCGTGGACGCCAAGCGCGAGAAGATCGCCGTCAGCGAGGCGAACAAGCTGGGGATCCCCGTGATCGCCATCGCCGACACCAACGCGGACCCGGACCTGCTCACCGTGCCGATCGCCGGCAACGACGACGCGATCCGTTCCGTCAGCGTGATCAGCGGCGCCATCGCCGAGACGATCATCGAGGCCCGCGCCGCCATGCCGGCCGAGGCCCGCCGCGCCGCCGACGAGGCCGAGGTGACCACCTACTCCACCGAGACGGGCGCCGCCGCCCCGGCCGACCGCGACGACCGCGGCGGGAAGGGCCGCCGTCCGCGCCGCAAGCGTAAGCCGAAGCCGGAGGCGATCGCGACCGCACGCGGGGGCGAGGAGGGCGGCGAGGGCGGCGACGGGGAGTAATCCTCCGCGCCGCAGCCGGTCGGTAGTTCGATGGGGCCACCGCGGGCGACCGCACGTGGCCCCATTTTGTTGGACCCCGGCGCCGGGTGGCCTTTCGTTCGCCCGCGCGCCGCTTAAATTCGTCCCGCCCGAAGGCGGCAACGACACCAACTCAGGACGGATCAACCTAATGGAAATCTCTGCGAAGGACGTCAAGGAACTCCGCGATCGCACCGGGGCCGGGATGATGGAGTGCAAGAACGCGCTCACCGAGGCCAAGGGCGACCTGGAAGCGGCCATCGACATCCTCCGCGCCCGTGGCGCCGCCAAGGCCGCCAAGCGCGCGGAGCGCGAGGCCAAGGAAGGTGCGGTCGGGAGCTACATCCACATGGGCGGGAAGATCGGCGTGCTGGTGGAGGTAGGGTGCGAGACCGACTTCGTGGCCCGCAACGACGCCTTCCAGCAGCTCGTCCGCGACATCGCCATGCACGTCGCCGCGGCCAGCCCGGTGGCGATCCGCCGCGAGGACTTCCCCGCGGACCTCGTGGAGCGCGAGCGCGGCGTGTACCGCGAGCAGATGCGCGAGTCCGGCAAGCCGGAGAACATTTGGGACAAGATCGTGGAGGGCAAGCTGGAGAAGTTCTTCGCCGAGCAGGCGCTCCTGGAGCAGCCGTTCGTGAAGAACCCCGACATCACCGTGGGCCAGCTCGTCACCGAGGTCTCGTCCAAGACCGGCGAGAAGATCGAGGTGCGCCGGTTCACGCGCTACGCGCTCGGCGAATAATGACGGACGGGGAGGCCGCCCTCACCACGGGCGCAGCCCGGCTGAAGTACCCGCGCGTCCTCCTCAAGCTCTCCGGCGAGGCACTCGCCGGAGAGCAGGGGTACGGAATCGCGCCTCGCGTGGTGGACAAGCTCACGGAGGAGATCAAGCACCTCCACGCCATGGGCGTCGCCCTGGGGCTGGTGATCGGGGGCGGGAACATCGTCCGCGGCACCACCGCCAGCCAGCAGGGGATGGACCGCGTCTCCGCCGACTACATGGGGATGCTGGCGACGGTGATCAACGCCCTCGCCATCCAGGACATCCTGGAGCGCAAGGAAGTGGAGACGCGCGTGCTGACGGCCATCCGGATGGAGCAGCTCGCCGAGCCGTACATCCGTCGCCGCGCCCTCCGCCACCTGGAGAAGGGACGGGTGGTGATCTTTGCGGGAGGCACGGGGAACCCGTACTTTTCCACCGACACCGCGGCCGTCCTGCGCGGGATCGAGATGGAGGCGGACGTCATCATCAAGGCCACCAAGGTGGAGGGGGTGTACACCGCGGACCCGGCCAAGGACCCCACCGCCGAGTTCATCCCCGAGATCTCCTTCATGGACGCGCTCACCCGCGAGCTGGCGGTGATGGACGCGGCCGCGCTCTCGCTCTGCAAGGAGAACCGCCTCCCGATCGTGGTGCTCAACCTGCAGACTCCCGGCGCCGTGGCGCAGGTGGTCCGCGGCGAGCGAGTCGGGACGCTGGTCCATCCGTGAACCTGTCCCCGCAAACGGAGTCCCCATGCCCAGCAGCCTGAACAACGCCCGCGAGAGGATGGAGAAGGCCCTGGACGCGCTGCGCCGCGAGTTCGCGGGCGTGCGTACCGGGAAGGCGTCCCCCGCGCTCCTGGACACGGTGCGCGTGGAGGCGTACGGTTCGCTGATGCCGGTCAACCAGGTGGGTCAGGTCACGGCGCCGGAGCCCCGGCTCCTCACCGTGCAGCCGTACGACAAGTCGCTCATCAAGGCCATCGAGCGGGCCCTCCGCGAGTCGGACCTGGGGCTGAACCCGGCCAACGACGGCAACCTGATCCGGATCCCCCTGCCCGCCCTGACCGAGGAGCGGCGCAAGGAGTACGTGAAGCTCCTCCACCGGTACGCCGAGGAGGGGCGGGTGGCGGTACGCCAGGCCCGGCAGCACGCCAACGACGACATCAAGAAGCGCCAGAAGGACGGGGAGCTTTCGGAGGACGAGGTCCGGCGGGCGCAGGACCAGGTCCAGAAGCTCACCGACGAGTACGTCCACAAGGTGGACGACCTGCTGAAGAAGAAGGAAGCCGAGGTCCTGGAGGTCTGACCTCCCGGCCGGCCGGCACACCGAGGGGAGCCCCGCAGGGATGGGGCTCCCCGCTTTCTTTCCCGCCGTCCGGGTGTTTTGACAAACCCGGGCCGTCCCGTAATTTTCGCGCATGTCGACCGACCTCCTCCAGCAGATCCGACTCCACGGCCACCTCCCCCGCCACGTCGCCATCATCATGGACGGGAACGGGCGCTGGGCGCGCGAGCGCGGGCGTCCGCGCGAGTTCGGGCACAAGGCGGGGATGTCGGCCGTGCGCGAGGCGGTGGCGGGCGCGACGGAGGCCGGCGTGGAGGTGCTCACCCTCTTCGCCTTCTCGCAGGAGAACTGGCATCGCCCTCGCGGTGAGGTCTCCGCGCTCATGGCGCTGCTGGAGCTGTACGTCCGCCGGGAACAGCGGGAGCTTCGCGAGAAGGGAGTGGAGGTGCACGCCATCGGCGACCTCTCGCGCCTGGGACCTCGCACCCGTCGCGCGCTGGAGGGGATCGTGGAGCACACGGCGGGCGGCACCCGCATGCGCCTCAACCTGGCGGTGAGCTACGGCGCGCGCGGCGAGATCGTGAGGGCGGCCCAGCGCCTGGCGGAGCGCGTGCGCGCCGGGACTCTCTCCCCCGGCGAGATCGACGAGGCGCTCTTCGCCTCCGAACTCTACACGGCCGACGTCCCGGACCCGGACCTGCTGATCCGCACCTCCGGCGAGCACCGCATCTCCAACTTCATGCTCTGGCAGCTCGCGTATACCGAGTTGCACATCACCCCGGTGCTCTGGCCGGACTTCGGCCGCGAGCACCTGTTCCAGGCGATCCGCGACTTCCAGCGCCGGGAGCGGCGCTTCGGGCGCGTCGCCGCGACCTGAGGCGAAGCCGGTGGCACTTTCGGAGACCGCGAAGCGGGTGGCGGTGGCGGCGGTGGGGATCCCCGTCGCCGTGGGCGCGGTGTACATGGGCGGCTTCGTGCTGGGCGGGCTCCTGGCCCTGGCCGCCGTGCTCGCGGTCCTCGAGTTCTTCCGCATGTCCGAGCGGAAGGCGGCGCGTCCGCTCGCGTACCTGGGCGCCGCGGGCGCGGGCGGCATGGTCCTCCTCGCCGCGAGCTACCCCGAGGCCGGCCCGGGCGGGGGCGGGTTCGCGTGGCTCCTCGCGCTCTTCGTGATCGCCACCGTGGCGTGCGCGATCTGGGTCCGTGGGGTCGAGGGGGAGCCGCTTCTCTCGGTGTCCACGACGGTGTTCGGGGCGCTGTACACCGGCGGGCTCCTCTCGTACGGCCTGTTCCTGAGGCACCTGCCCCCGGTCACGGACGCCTGGCACGGGACGGCGCTGGTCTTCGCGCCCGTGCTCCTCACCTGGACCAGCGACACCTTCGCCTACTTCGTGGGCCGGGCGTTCGGGCGGCGAAAGCTGATCCCGCGGGTGAGCCCCGGAAAGACGGTGGAAGGCTCCCTGGGCGCCCTCGCGGGGACGGTGGCCGTGGCGGTGGGGTACTCCTTCGTCCTCTCCGGCTTCTCCAGCTACCGGATGGGCGTGGCGGAGGCCGCCGCGTTCGGGGTGCTGATGTCGGTGGCCGCGCAGGTGGGTGACCTGGCCGAGTCGCTGCTCAAGCGCGACGCGGGGGTCAAGGACTCGGGGACGCTGCTCCCCGGCCACGGGGGCGCGCTGGACCGGTTCGACTCGCTCCTGTTCACGCTCCCGCTGGCGTACCTCTTCTTCCGGTTCGTCGTGGGGGGAGCGTGACCGCTCCCAGGGGGGTGGCGATCCTCGGCGCCACCGGGTCCATCGGAAAGAGCGCGCTCGCGGTGGTCCGGCAGCACCCGGACCGCTTCCGTCCGGTGGTGCTCACCGCCCACCGCAACGCCGAGGGGCTGGCGGCGCTGGTGGAGGAGTACCGCCCGTCGCTCGCGGTGCTCGCGGATCCTTCCGGGGCGTCCGGGGTCTATTCCGGCGGGGCCACGCGCTGGGCTTCGGGACGGGAGGCCTTGCTGGAGGCCGCGGCCCACCCGGAGGTGGACGTGGTGCTCAACGCCCTGGTCGGCGCGGCCGGGCTGGAGCCCACGCTCGCCGCGCTCCGCGCGGGGAAGCGGGTGGCCCTCGCCAACAAGGAGTCGCTGGTCTGCGGCGGACCGCTCGTGATGCGCGCCGCCGCCGAAGGGGGCGGGGAACTGCTCCCGGTGGACAGCGAGCACAGCGCCATCTTCCAGTGCCTCCAGGGGGGGCGATGGGGCGAGGTGGAGCGCCTGCTGATCACCGCCTCCGGCGGCCCGTTCCGCGGCTTCCCGCCCGAGCGGCTTGCCGCGGTCACGCCGGGAGACGCGCTGCGCCACCCGACGTGGGACATGGGCGCGAAGATCACCATCGACTCCGCGACGCTGGCGAACAAGGCGCTGGAGGTGATCGAGGCGCACTTCCTCTTCGGTGTCCCGTACGACCGCATCCAGGCGGTGGTGCACCCGCAGTCCATCATCCACTCCATGGTGGAGTTCGTGGACGGCTCGGTGCTGGCGCAGATGGGATTTCCCACCATGGAGATCCCGGTCCTGTACGCCCTGTCGTACCCGGAGCGCCTTCCCTACGAGAGCCGCCGCTTCGATCCGGTGGCTGCCGGGACGCTCACCTTCGAGCCGGTCCGCGCCGGGTGCTTCCGGGCGTTCTCGCTGGGGGTGGAGGCCGGCAAGGCCGGCGGCACGGCTCCCGCGGTGTTCAACGCGGCCAACGAGGTGGCAGTCTCCGCGTTCCTTCAGGGCGACCTCTCGTTCCCGGGGATCGCGGCCGCGATCGAGAACGCCCTCTCCCGCTGGCCGGGCGGGGAGGCCTCGACCCTAGACGACGTTCTCCGCGCCGACGCGTGGGCTCGCGGGGTCACCCAAACCTTCGTCCGAGGCTGAGCCCAGGTGGTGGAGATCCTAGCTTTCTTCGTCGTCATCTCGATCCTGATCCTGGTCCACGAACTCGGCCACTTCCTGGCGGCCAAGTCCGTGAACATCCAGGTGCCTCGCTTCTCGCTGGGCCTAGGGCCGCGGGTGGTGGGGTTCCGCAGGGGTGAGACGGAATACGTGCTGTCGGCCATCCCCCTCGGCGGCTACGTGAAGATGGCCGGGATGGAGGACGACGAGGCGTCGGAGTCGCTCGAGGGAGGCGCCGCCCTGTCGGACGAGCCTCCGGTGGACCCGGAGCGCACCTTCGACTCCAAGCCGCTCTGGGCACGCGCCTGGGTGATCTCCGCGGGCGTGATCTTCAACATGATCTTCGCCTTCCTGGTCTTCATCGGGCTGGGACTGGCCTACGGCGAAGCGGAGGTGTCGACCTCGCGCCTGTTCGTCGTGGGCGCGGATTCACTGACCGGGCCGGCGGCCACGCTCGCCCGGATCCCGGCGGGCGCGGAAGTGCAGGCGGTGGGGCAGACGCCGGTGGACAGCTGGAGCGAGGCGCAGGCCGCGCTGGCCGCCGCTCCCGCGGGGCCGGTGACCCTCCGCCTCGTCGCGGCGTCGCCGGTGACCGTGGACCTCCCCCCGCCGGGGGAGGCGCGCAGCCGGATGCTCGCGCGCGTGCAGCCCTTCATCGAGCCGGTGATCCCCCGGGTGGCCGAGGGCGGGCCAGCCGACAAGGCAGGCGTCCGTGCCGGGGACCGGGTGGTCGCCGTGGCGGGGCGCCCCGTCGTCGCGTGGCAGGAAGTGGAGGCCGCGATCCGGTCGCGCCCCGGCCAGACGATCCCGCTGTCGCTGGAGCGAGGCGGCCAGCGGCTGGACCTCACGGTGGCGCTCGCGAGCGAGAGGGAACTCAACGACGAGATGAAGCGTGTCCCGGTCGGTAGGGTCGGGGTGCAGCCTCCCATTCCGGAGATCGTGCGCCACTCCCTCGGCCCCGCGGAGTCGGTGACGCGCGCGTGGCACCAGACGTGGGGCGCGGCAGGCACGATCATGGACGTGCTGGGGCGCCTGGTCACCGGGGCGGAGTCGATGCGAAGCCTGGGCGGTCCGCTCGCCATCGGGCAGATCTCCGGGGAGACCGCGCGGATGGGACTCCAGGTGTTCCTGGGCTTCCTCGCGATGTTCTCCATCAACCTCGCGATCTTCAACCTCCTCCCCATCCCGATCCTGGACGGAGGCCACCTGCTGTTCATCGTCATCGAGGCGGTGCGCGGGCGTCCGCTCTCCGTGGAGCACCGGATCCGGCTGTCGCACGTGGGGATGATCCTGGTCGTCGGGCTGATGGTGTGGGCGCTCACCAACGACATCCTCCGGGTGGTCTTCAACATCTAGGAGAGCAGGGAGTGGCGCCGGCGGTTGCGTCTTCCCGAGAGGCGGGGTTAAATTCTATAGTTTCTCGGGCGCACGGATTTCATGCGCGTCGCCCCGTCCGCCGCGCGACCGGCCCGTCGTGTCCGTCCAGATCCCACCAGCAGTGAGATAGGCGATGGATCGCACACAGCTCGAACACATCGAGCGTCGGCTCCTCCGTGAGCGCGAGCGCATCCTTCGGTCGCTGGGCCGCTTTTCCGAGCAGTCCAAACTGACCCGCGATTCTGCCGACGCCGACCTTTCCAGCTACTCCTTCCACATGGCCGACCAGGGTACGGACGCCATGGAGCGGGAGAAGTCTTTCCTTTTCGCGAGCAAGGAAGGGCGGTACCTCTACCGTGTAGAGGAAGCGCTCCGCAGGCTCTACAACGCCCCGGAAACGTTCGGGGTGTGCCACGGCTGCGGCAAGGAGATCCCCTTCGAGCGGCTGGACGCCCTGCCGCACGCCCGGTACTGCCTGGACTGTAAACTCAGGGAGGAAGAGGCGGCGGCGTAAGCCGGCTCCGCTTCGACGGATTGGAGAGCGGCTCACCCTGATGTCTGGGTGGGCCGCTCTTCGTCGTGGGTGGCGCCGGGTGTGGGGGCTACAGCAGGGAGAGCTGCTGCGGCTGCCGTGCGAGCCGCAGGGCGCCGACGTCGATCGTCTCCAGCGGGTTCTCCTGGGTCGCCACCCGGACGCGGCCCCGGTAGCGGCGGCGCTCCAGGGCCGCTCCCACGGTGTCCCGTGCCAGCTCGGGGTCGTTGGCGGCCTCGCTCAGGTGGGCGAGGACCACGGAGGCGAGGTCGGGGTGGTACAGCTCCGTCGCCAGCTCGGCGGCGGAGCTGTTGGAGAGGTGCCCGTGGGCGGACGAGATCCGCGACTTCACGCTCCAGGGATAGTGGCTCTCGCGGAGGAGGATGGGGTCGTGGTTGGACTCTAGGATCAGCAGGTGGCATCCCTGCAGCGCGTGGCGCACGGAGGTGGTGGCGCGTCCCAGGTCCGTCGCGATCCCCAGCTTCTCGCCGGTGTCCCGCTCCACGACGGTCACGGCGATGGGGTCCACCGCGTCGTGGACGGTGAGGAAGGGGGACACCGCCAGGCTCCCGACCTCCACCGCCTCCGTGGAGCCGTAGTGAAGAACCCGCTCGGTACCGTCCAGCAGCTTCGCGCAGGCCGCGTGCGTGGGCGGGGTCATGTAGAGCGGGACGCCCCAGCGGCGGGCGAATACCCCCATCCCCCGCGTGTGGTCGCTGTGGTCGTGGGTGACGAGCAGCGCGTCTACCGATTCCGGGGCGACCTCCGCCGCCGCGAGACGGCGCTCCATGTCCCGGCCGCTGAACCCGGCGTCCACCAGCAGCCGCACTCCGCCCGATTCGACGAGGACGGAGTTCCCCCGGCTGCCGCTTCCCAGGACGGTGACCTTCACGCGCTCGCTGCCTCGGTTCTAACGATTGACGACAGGACGGGCCCAACGAAGACGCGGACGGGCGCGCTCCAGGCCGGCGCCCATCCGCGGATGGGAGAGCAAGTTAACCCGGATGCCGCTGTCTGTCATCCTTCCGGGCGGGCGCGCGCCCAGGCCCGGGCGAGCTGACCGCGCATCGCCTCCGGCAGGGCCACGTTCCTCCGCGCCATGGCGCGCTCCGCGACCTCCAGGAACTTCTCGACCCGGTACGCCACGAGGTCGTCTCCGGTCCCCCAGCTGAAGGGAGGGACGTAGCGGGGAGGCATGGCCGCGCCGTACAGGTTGCACCCCGCGCCGATCACCGTCCCCGTGTTGAGGAGCAGCCCGATCCCCGTCTTGACGTGGTCGCCCAGGAAGCAGCCCATCTTGATCTCCCCGGTGTCCGCTTCGCCGTCCGGGGTCCAGAGTCGGACGGTGCCGTAGTTGTTCTTGAGGTCGCTGTTGGTGGTCTCGGCGCCCAGGTTCACCCACGCGCCCAGGTACGCGTGCCCCATGTGCCCGTCGTGCGCCTTGTTCACGTACGCGAGCGCGACGCTCTCCGCGAACTCCCCGCGGATCCTGCAGACCGGGCCGATGGAGCACGCCTCCAGCGAGCCCCCCAGCACGGTCGAGCCCCGCCCCACGTACGCCGGGCCCGCGAGCCGGGTGAACGCCCGCACCCGGGCGCCCTCGTCCAGCCAGATGGGCCCGTCCGACGTGTCCAGCACCACTCCGGCCTCGACGACGGCGTTCTCCCCGAGGACGAGCGGGTGGCCGCCCGAGTGGAAGACCCCGGGCGGCAGCGCCGCCGGGGCGGGGGAGGGGAACAGGGAGGCGACGTCCTCCGCCACCTGGTCCGGGGTGGCGGACATCAGGCTCCACACGTCGCGGAGGACGCGGCCGGGAAGCTCCAGCGTCCGCGAAGCGATCCGGGACTCGGACGGTCGGAGGAAATCCCCGGGAACGGGGCATTCCCGGCCGGCCGGGAGGAGCCAGCCGACCGCCTCACCGGCCATGACGAGCGTCGCCGCCTCGTCGATCCGGTCCGGGAGCGTGCCGGCCGCGGTCCAGGCGGGAACGGCGCGGGAGGAGAGGAAGAGGCGCGGCCCGTCCGTGGGCGCCGCTTCGAGGCCCCGGACCCCGGGGGTGCCCTCCTCGCCGAACCCGTTCAGGTGGTCCGCGGCGAGGTGGACAGCGCAGCGCGAGCCGAAGACACGCTCGGCCCTCTCCCGCAGCCGCAGCGCTCCGAAGAGGAGTTCTCCCGCGGGGCGGGTGAGGGCGAACGGCTCCCACCGTTGCGCTACCTGGTCGTCGAAGAGGATCAGCGTGGGATCGGCCATGGAGGCGTCGGGTCGAAACAGGTGGAAACGAGGAAGTGCGGAAGCGCGGCCGGATCCCCCTCGCACTCCCGCACTTCGAAGGTCCGCACGGAGGCGGTCAGCCGAGCGTCCGCAGTCCCTCCGGTAGCTGATCGAGGAGCGACTTCAGCTCCGGGGCGCGGTCCCTCCGGGTGACGAAGGTCATCTCGGCCGTGCGGACCACGATCAGGTCCTCCACCCCGAACGCAACGATCGGACCGCCGTCGGAGTACAGCGCCGTACCCCGGGACTCCACCGCGTACGCCTCGCCGAGCGTTACGTTCCCCTCGGCGTCCGCGGGACGGGTACGGTACACGGCGTCCCAGGCGCCCACGTCGTCCCAGTCGAAGGTGGCCTTCACGACCGACACCCGGTCGGAGCGCTCCAGCAGCCCCTCGTCGATGGAGAGGGTGGGTGCGCGGCGGAAGAACTCCTCCGTTCCCCCTTCCCGGAGGATGGGGATCAGCTCCGCCAGCTCGGGGGTGTGACGCTCGAGCTGGTCCAGGAGGTCCGCCGCCCGCCAGACGAAGAGCCCCGTGTTCCACAGGTACTCGCCGGACGCGACGTACGCTTCGGCCGTCGCGCGGTCGGGCTTCTCCACGAACCGGTCGACCCGGTAGGCACGGGCGCGTCCGGGGCCCCGCGTCTCCTCCCGCTCCTCACCGGCTTCCTCCAGGGGGAGGCCGAGGCGGATGTAGCCGTAGCCGGTCTCCGCGCGGGTGGGGTTCGCGCCGATGGTGAAGAGCCGGCCGTGGCCGACGGCGAGGTCCGCCGCGTCGGCGAGGAGCCGTCGGAAGCTCTCAGCGGGGTGGATGACGTGGTCCGCGTGGAGCGAGACCATCACCGCGTCGGGGTCGCGCCGCTCCAGCTCCGCGGCCGCCCACGCGAGCACGGGGGCGGTTCCCGCCGCGCGCGGCTCCAGAAGGAAGTTGCCGGGCTCCAGCCCGGGCACCGCCCGGAGGATCGGGTCCGCGAGGTGCGCCCCGGTGAGGATGCGCAGGCGGTCCTGCGGCACGAGGGGGAGGATGCGGTCGACCGTGTCGCGGATCAGGGGCTGGTCCGACGCCAGCGGGAGGATCTGCTTCGGGCGGGCGGGCGTGCTCACCGGCCAGAAGCGCGATCCCACGCCACCCGCCAGGATCACCGTCCAGAGGTTCGGGTTCGGCTTCGGGGGCTCGCCGGCCTCCGCGCCGTCGATCCGGCCGGAGGGGGCGGTGCCCGGCGGAAGGTCAGAAAAGCTCGTCGACGCGGGCAAGGAGCTTCTTGGGGCTGAAGGGTTTGGTGAAGAAGTCGGTCGCGCCGAGGGCGAGCGCCTGGGCGCGGTCGGACTCCTGTCCCTTCGCGGTCAGGATGATCACGGGCGTGTCGCGGCGGTGCGGAAGGCCACGCAGCTCCTGGAGCACCTCGAGCCCGCTCGCGAACGGCATCATGATGTCCAGGAGGACCACGTCGATGGGCTCCGTCCCGCGCAGGTGCTCCAGCGCCACGCGGCCGTCCGGGACCAGGGTGACGTTGTACGGACCCTGCTCCAGCTTGAGCTGGATGATCCGGCCGATGTGCGGCTCGTCGTCGGCGACGAGAACGTTGCGCATCCGGGGCTGGGCGTCGGGAGTCATCGGGCCGGATGGGGGTTGCTGACGATCGGGGCGTACGCCGCGGACGCGGCCGGCGGGTTCAGACCAGGGACGCGAGCCGGTCCCGGTCGCGCGAAAGGTCCCGGAGCAGCGGCGCGAACCCCACCCCGTCGCGGAGGAGCACGGCGAGGAGAAGCTCGGGCGAGAGCACGTCCACCACGGCGACCCCTCCCGAGAAGCGCGCCACCACCGTGGAAGCGTCTCCCCCGCCGGCCGCGGACGCGAGCCCCCCCGCCGCGGAGGCGATGCCGGGGACCATGGCGGACACCGTCTCCGCGTCCAGGCCCGACTCGCCGGAGTGGCGGATGAGGAGGCCGTCCCGACCGAGGACGAGGACGTGCTCCACGCCCTCGTGCCCGCGGAGGGAAGCCAGCGCCTGGTCGAGTTCGGACATCGCGAAACTCCGGGATTTGGACGGTGTAAAGACCCGGAGCAACGTACCCCGGCGAAATTCCGAAGTCAAGGCCGTACAAGCATTGTGCGGCCTTGACGCAGTCCGCCCGGCCGGACTATGGTTAGGCCGGAATCCCGCGCGGGCGGCGCCCCGGCGCCAAGCCTGCGCGGGACCCCTTATTTCCGAATGATTCCGGAGCATCTCCCGTGCGTCTCTTGCGCTTCGCCCTCGCGCTTCCCCTCCTCGCCCCCGTGGCGCTCCCGCTCGCCGGGTGCGACGACACCACGGGGATCGGCCGGCAGGTGATCGTGACCGACACCGTCACCATCGGGGTCCCATCCGTGGCGGCCGAATCCGTCCCCACGGCGCTCGACGTCCTCTCCTTCGACCAGTTCACGATCGGGGGCGGCCGGTTCCCGGAGCGGCCCGGACAGGCGGAAGAGTGGGACGTGACCCTGCGGCTGAACGACGGGACCTTCACCCTCCTTCCGCGCGGCGCGGTCGGCGTGGAGCCCCGGCGCGCGGCGATCACCGAGCCCATCACGGGCGTCACCTTCGAGGGGCTCTCCGAGGCCCCCGTGTCGTCCCGCTTCAGCACCGTCCGCGGCGTCCCGCTCGTGGTCGGGAACGTCCACGTGGTCCGCTCGCGCACGTACATCCTGGGCGCCTCCACTTGCTGGCAGTACTCCAAGGTGCAGCCCCTGGAGCTGGACCCGGCCGCCGGGACCGTCCGCCTCCAGCTCGCGACCAGCGCGGGCTGCCAGGATCCGCGCCTGACGCCGAGGAACTGACGGTGCTGGACGTAAGGCGGATCCGCCAGGAGCCGGACGCGGTCCGGGAGCAGCTCGCCGTGCGCGGCAAGGAGGACACGGCCGCGGCGATCGACCGGGTGCTCGCCCTCGACGAGGAGCGCCGGGCGCTGGTGGGCGAGGGCGACGGGCTCAAGGCCCGGCGCAACGCGGTCTCCCAGGAGGTGGGCGCGCGCAAGCGTGCCGGGGAGGACGCGGAGGACCTGGTGGCGGAGATGCGGTCGGTGAACGAGCGCATCAAGGAGATCGACGCGCGCCTGCGCGAGGTGGAAGGCGAGACGGACGACCTCCTGCTCCGCATCCCCAACCCGCCCAGCTCCGACGTGCCTCCCGGGGGCGAGGAGTGCAACCAGGTGGTGCGCACCTGGGGGGAGCCGCGCGGCTTCGACTTCCAGCCGCGTCCCCACTGGGAGATCGCCGCCGACCTGGGGATCCTGGACCTCCCGGCGGGCGCCAAGGTCGCGGGGAGCGGCTTCCCCGTGTACCGGGGGGCGGGCGCGCGGCTGCAGCGGGCGCTCATCCACTGGATGATCGACCTCCACGCCACCGAGCACGGCTACACCGAGGTCTCGCCGCCCTTCGTGGTGAACCGCGACGCCCTCACGGGAACGGGGCAGTACCCCAAGTTCGTGGAGGACGGAGACGCGTACGAGATCCCGCAGGACGGGCTCTACCTGGTCCCCACGGCGGAGGTGCCGGTCACCAACTTCCACCGGGACGAGATCCTCGCCCCGGACCGGCTCCCCATCGGGTACGTGGCCTACTCGCCCTGCTTCCGCCGCGAGGCGGGCGCCGCGGGGAAGGACACGCGCGGGCTCCTGCGGGTCCACCAGTTCGACAAGGTGGAGCTGGTGCGTTTCGAGCGCCCGGAGCGCTCGATGGAGGCGCTGGAAGAACTCACCGGCCACGCGGAGAAGGTGCTCCGTCTGCTGGGGCTCCCGTACCGAGTGCTGCTGCTCGCCGGGGGCGACCTGGGCTTCGCCTCGGCGAAGACCTACGACCTGGAGGTGTGGGCGCCCGGGGTGGACCGCTGGCTGGAGGTGTCGAGCTGCTCCAACTGCCGTGACTTCCAGGCGCGCCGCGCGGGGATCCGCTTCCGCCCCGCCCCCGGGGAGAAGCCGGAGTTCGTCCACACGCTGAACGGCTCCGGGCTCGCGCTCCCGCGCACGGTGGTGGCGATCCTGGAGAACGGCCAGCGGCCGGACGGCTCCGTGGAGGTTCCCGAGGTCCTTCGCCCGTATCTCGGTACGGACGTACTCACGGCCTGAGGTCTCCCATGAGCCGCCGCAACTGGCCGACGGCGCTCGCGCTGCTGGCGGCGGCCACGCTCGGGTGGTACCTCGTGTACACCGAGCTGCTGGTGAGGGAGATGCGGCGTGACGCCGTGGTCCACTCCCGCATCTACATCCGCATCCTGCGCGGGCTCAACGACCCCGCGGACGACGCGGCCGAGCAGACGCTCCTCAAGCTCTCGGGCGAGGTGCAGCGGCTGCGGATCCCGCTGGTCGTCACGGACGAGGAGGGGATCCCCGGCTGGGCGATCAACCTCCCCTTCGAGGCGGACCCCGCCGACCCGGCCGACCACGAGCGAATCCGGGCCTACGCGCGGGAGCTGGCGCGGAACAACGAGCCCATCATCGAGCCGGGGCTGGGGATCATCTTCTTCGGCGACCCGCCCACGGTGCAGCGGCTGCGGTGGATCCCCTGGCTGCAGGTGGGCGCGCTCACCGGCCTGCTGGTGGCCGCCGCGTGGATGATCCGGCACAACTGGCGCACGGAGCGGGAGCGGATCTGGGCGGCCATGGCGCGCGAGTCGGCGCACCAGATGGCGACGCCGCTCTCCTCGCTGAGCGGGTGGGTGGAGATCCTCCGCCTCCCCTCCGACGAGCGGGAGGACATGGCGACGCTCCCCGCCGTCGCCGGCGAGATGGAAGCCGACCTCGAGCGGCTGGAGAAGGTGTCGCGGCGCTTCGAGTGGATCGGCCGCCCCGTGCACCGCGAGGCCGTGGACGTGCGCTCCCTCCTCCGGGGGTTGGAGCGCTACGTGCGCGTGCGCCTCCCCAAGTTCGGGCACGGGGTGGAACTCCTGGTGGAGACGGATCCGGACCTCCCCCCGGCGCTGGGGAACGCGGTTCTCCTGGAGTGGGCGCTGGAGAACCTGATCAAGAACGCGCTGGACGCCCTGGCCGGCACGGGGGGGACCATCCTGGTGAAGGCGGAGGAGCACACGCCGCGCCGCATCGCCATCCGGGTCTCCGACAACGGCCCCGGCGTCTCGCACGCCGTGCGCAAGCGGATCTTCGATCCCGGCGTCTCCACCAAGAAGGGAGGCTGGGGCGTGGGCCTCTCGCTCGCCCGCCGCATCGCGCAGGACGTACACGGCGGGAAGCTGGAGCTGGAGCCCACCGTGCGCGGCGCCACCTTCGTGATGCTGCTGCCGGTCGCAGCGGTGGACTGAGGAGCCAGGAGAGGGCCGGACTCTCCTCCCGCGTTGCGGGGAACCGAACGTCTGTCGTCCGCGTGAGGGATGCGTGCCCGAAGGGGCGAGACCCGGTGCGGTGTCCGGGGCTCGCCGCCGTTACACACGGCGGTATCGTGTGTTACGGCGCCGCAGCCCGACCCCCGCCCCGCGGGGGGCACGCCCAAACTCGCAGTTCAATCTCTTTCGATAAACCGATGGCGCTGGACCTGTCGCACCTGAACCCGGAGCAGAGGGAGGCCGCCGAGCACTTCGAGCGGCCTCTCCTCGTGCTTGCGGGCGCCGGATCGGGAAAGACCCGCGTTCTCACCCACCGCATCGTCCACCTGGTGGAGGAGTTCGGGGTGGACCCGTCGAGCATCCTGGCGCTGACCTTCACCAACAAGGCGGCGGGGGAGATACGCGAGCGGGTCCGCGCGCTCCTGGGGCGCGACCCGGCGGGGATGTGGATCGGGACGTTCCACGCCATCGGGGCCCGCATCCTCCGGCGTCACGCCACCCGCCTGGGCTGGTCTCCCAGCTTCGTGATCTACGACGCGGCGGACGCGGAGGGGCTGATCCGCCGCATCGTCAAGGACGAACTCCAGCTCGATCCGAAGCGCTGGGCCCCCCGGGCGGTCCAGTCCGCCATCTCCGCCGCCAAGAACGAGCTGACCGGCGTACAGGCGTACCAGGAATCCGCGGTCGACCCGTTCCAGCAGAAGGTGGCGCAGGTGTACGAGCGCTACCAGCGCGCGCTCCGCGACGCCAACGCCTTCGACTTCGACGACCTGCTGGTCAAGCCGGTGGAGCTGTTCCGCGGCTTCCCGGACGTGCTCGACGCGTACCGCGACCGCTTCCGGTTCGTGCTGGTGGACGAGTACCAGGACACCAACCGTGCGCAGTACGTGTTCCTCCGGCTCCTGGCCGAGGAGCACGGGAACCTGTTCGTGGTGGGCGACGACGACCAGTCCATCTACGGGTGGCGCGGGGCGGACATCCGCAACATCCTGGACTTCGAGAAGGACTTCCCCGACGCGAGGATGATCCGCCTGGAGCAGAACTACCGCTCCTCGCAGACCATCCTGGACGCCGCGAACCGGGTGATCTCCGAGAACGTCCACCGCAAGGGGAAGACGCTCCGCACCGCCAACGCCGCCGGGGAGCGCATCACCCTGGTGGAGTGCGCGGACGAGGCCGACGAGGCCGAGTGGATCGTTTCGGAGGCGCAGGCGCGGATGATGGACGACCAGGCGCTGGGGCCGCGCCACTTCGTCGTCCTGTACCGCACCAACGCGCAGTCTCGTCCCCTGGAAGAGGCGCTGATCCGGGCGGGGCTCCCGTACCGCATCGTCGGCGGGACGCGGTTCTACGAGCGGCGCGAGGTGAAGGACGCCATGGCGTACCTGCGCCTGGTGGCGAACCCCACGGCGGACGAGGCCTTCCTGCGCATCGTCAACGTCCCCAAGCGGGGGGTGGGGGACACCTCGGTCGCCCGGCTGGCGGAGTGGGCGTCGAGCCAGGCGTCGCGCCGCAACCCCGAGTCGCGCATGCCCCTGCTGGAAGCGGCGGGGCTCGCGGAGAGCGTTCCCGGTCTGCGGGGCGCCGCGGTCAACGCGCTCGCGGACCTGGCCGGACTGGTGCAGAAGCACGCCGCGCTGTCGGAGCGGGGGATCGCGCTCGACGCGCTGCTGCGGGACCTGGTGGTGGAGTCCGGGCTGGTGCAGTCGCTGCGCGAGGAGGGGCCGGAGGGCGAAGACCGCATCGCCAACCTGGACGAGCTGGTCGCGGGCGCGGCGGAGATCGAGTCGCGGCTGGAGGCGGGCGACCCCGAACTCCTCCCGGAGCTGGAGGAGGGGGAGCTGCCCCCGCGCGCGATCGACGTCTTCCTGAGCCACGTCGCGCTGGTGGCGGACATCGACCAGCACGACCCCGGAGCGGACGCGCTGGCGCTGATGACGCTCCACAACGCGAAGGGGCTGGAGTTCCCGTTCGTGTTCATCGCCGGGCTGGAGGAGGGGCTCTTCCCGCTCGCCCGCGCCTACGACGACCCCGCGACGCTGGAGGAGGAGCGGCGCCTCTTTTACGTGGGGATCACCCGCGCCGAGCGGAAGCTCTACCTCTCACACGCGCGGCGCCGCCGCCGCGGGGGGGAGTGGATGGAGTCGGTCGCTTCGTCGTTCCTGGAGGCCGTGCCGCGGGAGCTGGTGGAGACCCGGCAGACGCCGCGCGTGGTGGAGCGCCTGGGCACCTACCGCGCCTGGCGCTCGCAGGGAACGGGGATGCGGGGGCGCCGCGACCGCCTGGGGTTCGGAGACTTCGGGGAGCTGGGGTACGCGTCGGGCGGAGGGCGCGCGCCGAAGGCGGCCCCGCGGCCGGTGGAGGACGAGAGCTACCAGGTGGACTACTCGGACTCGCAGGAGACGCCGCGCCTCGTGAAAGGCGCGCGGGTGCGCCATCCGCAGTTCGGGTCCGGAACGGTGGCCGAGATCTCGGGCGTGGGAGGCGACGTGCGCGCCACCATCGACTTCGACACGGTGGGCCGGAAGAAGGTGGTGCTGCGCTACGCCAACCTGGAGCCGGACTGGGACTGAGCGGCGGGCCTGCGGCCGCGGGATCCGGCCCGCGCCGCGGGCGAGCCTGCCATTTGCATGGGGAGCGGCCGGAATCCCGTCACACCTCTCCCGGATCGGTTCGGAATGGCCGTAACACCTGAAGAAGTCCGGCGCCTCGCCGCGCTCGCCCGCATCCGGCTGGACGACGCGGAGGTCGACGCGATGGTGGGGGAGCTAGAAACCATCCTTGAGCACGTCCGCGTTCTGGGGCGGGCGGACGGAATGGAGCCCCCGCCGCCCGCGACGGCCGAGGTCCGGGCGGCGCCCCTCCGGCCGGACGAGTACGGCGCGGACCTGCTCCACCGCTCGCCCGACATGATCGCGCCGGCGTGGGAGGATCCCTTCTTCGTCGTGCCGCGGCTTCCTGCGCTCGACCCGGACGCTCCCCGTAGCGGAGTCGCGGAGCCGTGACGGGCCCTCTTTCGACGCTCTCGCTCGCGGAGCTCGCCGAGGGGATCCGCAAGCGGCGCTTCACCCCCACGGAGCTGGTGGAGTCCGCCTCGCGGGCGCTGGCCGCGGCGGAGACCGGTCCCGATCCGCTCAACCTCTTCATCTCCTTCGACCTGGAGCGCGCCTTCGAAAAGGCGCTCGCCGTGGAGGCCGACCTCCGCGACGGGAAGGAGCTTCCACCGCTCGCCGGGATCCCCGTCGCGGTCAAGGACAACCTCTGCACCACCGACTTCCCGACGAGCTGCGGCTCGCGGGTGCTGGGCGGATACGTTTCCCCGTACGACGCGACCGCGGTGCGGCGGCTCCGCGAAGCGGGCGCCATCGTGCTGGGAAAGACCAACCTGGACGAGTTCGCCATGGGCTCGTCCTCGGAGCACTCCGCCTACGGGCCCACCCGCAACCCGGCGGACCGCACGCGGGTCGCCGGGGGAAGCTCGGGAGGCTCCGCGGCCGCGGTGGCGGCGGGCGTGGTCCCCGCCGCTCTCGGGTCCGACACGGGGGGATCCGTGCGGCAGCCCGCGGCCTTCTGCGGAGTGGTCGGCATCCGCCCGACGTACGGCCGGGTCTCCCGGTACGGGCTGGTGGGCTTCTCTCCCTCGCTCGACCAGGTGGGGACGATGGCGAGGTCGGTGTACGACGCCGCCTACCTGCTCCAGGTGGTGGCGGGGCGCGACCCGCTGGACGCCACCAGCGCGGACGTGCCCGTGCCGAACGCCGCGGTGAACCTGGCCTCCGGCGTCGAGGGGATGACGATCGGCATTCCCGGGGAGTACTTCCCGGACTCGGTCGACCCGGGTGTGCGGGCGCTCTGCCGGGCGGCGATCCGGCGGCTGGAGGAACTGGGTGCCGAGGTGCGGGAGGTCTCGCTCCCCCACACGGCGTACGCCGTGCCGACGTACGCCGTGCTCGCCATGGCGGAGGCGTCGTCCAACCTGGCGCGCTTCGACGGGATCCGCTTCGGCGCGCCGGAGACCGGAGCGCGGTCCGTGGAGGAGGTAGTGGAGGGAACCCGGGCCCGGTTCGGCGCGGAGGCGAAGAGACGGATCCTCCTGGGGACGTACGTGCTCTCGGCGGGGCACCACGACGAGTACTACGACCGCGCCGTACGCGTCCGCGGGCTGGTGGCGCTGGACTTCCGGTGGGTCTTCGACTCCGGGGTGGACGCGGTGTTCACCCCCACGGCCCCGACGACGGCCTTCCGGGTGGGGGAGGTCGCCGATCCGTACGGCTCGTACCTCTCGGATTCCTTCAACATCGGCCCGAGCCTCGCCGGGCTCCCGGCCCTCTCCCTGCCTCTCGGCACCGTGGACGGCCTCCCGGTGGGCGGGCAGCTCGTCGGCCGCGCCTGGGCGGAGGCGGAGCTGGTCCGCATCGGCCACGCGCTGGAGCGGTCGCTGGCCGCGTCGCCGCTCCAGGCCCCCTCTCCGGCTGCGGGGTGAACGCCATGGCCGATCCCCGCTACGAAGCGATCGTCGGGCTGGAGGTGCACGTCCAGCTCCGCACGCGCACCAAGCTGTTCTGTGGCGACCTGGTGGAGCACGGCGTCCCGCCGAACACCCACGTCTGTCCCGTGTGCCTGGGGCTCCCGGGGGCGCTTCCGGCCCTCAACGAGCGTGCGGTGGAGCTGGCGGTGCTGGCGGCGCTCGGCCTGGGCTCCACGGTGAAGGAGCGCTCCACCTTCGACCGCAAGCACTATTCGTATCCCGACCTCCCCAAGGGCTACCAGATCACGCAGCACGACGAGCCGCTGGCGACAGGGGGATACCTGCTGCTTCCCGACGCGGACGGGGGGAAGCCCGGGGCGGTACGCATCCGCCGTGTGCACCTGGAGGAGGATACGGGGAGGTCGCTCCACGACCGCGTCCCCGGGGCGACGGCCCTCGACTTCAACCGGGCGGGCGCCCCCCTGGTGGAGATCGTAACGGAGCCCGACCTCCGCTCGCCGGAGGGAGCGCGCACCTTTCTCGGACGGCTGAAGCAGGTGCTGGAGTACGTGGGCGCCAGCGACTGCCGCATGGAGGAGGCCCACCTCCGCGTGGACGCGAACGTGTCGCTGCGTTCCGGCGGGGAAGGCCCGTCCGGCGTGCGGACCGAGATCAAGAACCTCAACTCCTTCTCCGGCGTGGAGCGCGCGCTCCGCTTCGAGATCGAGCGGCAGGAGCGGGTCCTCGCCTCCGGCGGCGCGGTGGAGCCGGTGACGCTGCTCTGGGACCCGGTACGCGGCGAGGCCCGTCCGCTCCGCGCCAAGGAGGAGAGCGCGGACTACCGCTACCTCCCGGAGCCCGACCTCCCGACGCTCACGGTGTCGCCCGGGTGGCTGAAGCGCATCCGGAACTCGCTCCCGGAGCTGCCCGACGCGCGCGCGGCGAGGTTCGTACGGGACTACTCCCTCGACCCGGGGCACGCCGGCGTTCTCACCGCCACGCGCGAACTCGCGGACTACTACGAACAGGTCGCCCGGCGGACCGACCCGCGCGAGGCCGCCACCTGGGCGATGGGGGACGTCCTCGCCGCCGCCGGCGCGCAAGGATCCTCCCTCGACCGCTTCCGGGTCCGTCCGGCCGACCTCGCGGAGCTGATCGAGCTGCGGGCCGCGGGGATCGTCTCCCGGCCGGTCGCCAGGCAGGTCTTCGCGAGGATGGTGGAGACGGGGAAGCCCGCGGCGCAGATCGTGGGCGAGGAAGGGCTGCAGCGGGTGGACGAGACGGGAGCCGTGGAGTCCTGGGTGGACGAGGCGGTCCGGGAGCACCCCGGGGAGGCCGCGCGCTATCGAGCGGGTGAAACCCGACTGCTGGAGTTCTTCGTAGGGGAGGTCATGCGTCGCTCGGGCGGAAGGGTAGACCCGCAGCGAGCCCGGGACCTGCTCACGGAGAAGCTGGAGGAGGGATGAGATCGAAACGGACACGGAAGTGGCGGTGGCTGCTCGGGGGCGTCGTGGGCGCGGGGATCGCCTTCGCCGGCGTGGTCCCCGTCGCCGCGTGCGGGACGGAGTGCCTCCCCCCCGGCATGCCGCTCGCCGGAGCCCCGCGCGTGGACCGTGAGGGCGAGCTGGTCGTCCTCGTCCACGGCCTCGGGCGGACCCGGCTCTCCATGGCGCCGCTCGCGTGGGCCCTGGAGCGCGAGGGGTACGAAGTGCTGAACTGGGGCTACTCCAGCTACTCGCATTCCATCCCCGAGCTGGGGCGGAGGCTCGCGTCCGACCTGGACGCTCGGCCCGGAGGCGCGCCGGAGCGCGTCCACTTCGTCGGCCACAGCCTCGGCAACATCGTCGTCCGCTGGGTGATCGCCCACGACGCGCCGGAGGGACTCGGCCGCGTGGTGATGCTCGCTCCGCCCAACCAGGGCTCCCACACGGCGGATCGCTACGCGCCGTGGCTGGGCTGGCTGCTGAAGCCCCTGCCGGAGCTGCGGACCGACCCCGGGAGCACCGCCCGGACGATCCCGCTGCCGGGGGGCGCCGAGGTGGCGGTGATCGCGGGCGAGTACGACGGCAAGGTGAGCGTCGGCGAGACCCTCCTCGAAGGCGCCTCGGCACGGACCGTTGTCCCCTCGGCCCACACCTACATCATGGACCGGGCGGACGTCCGCCGCCTCACCGTGGGTTTTCTCAGGGACGGACGCTTCCCGGACTGATCCCGGACCCGGCCGAAGCGCGGTGGGGGAGGCTCTTCCCCCGACCCTCTCCGGTCCGTCCAGAAAGATGGTCCCACGCCTCCCTCTCCCCACGCTTCGTGTCACCTCACGGGTGACACACCTGTGGGTTCGCTTCCGCCACTTCACCCTTCCGTCCGGCCCCTCCCGCGCACGCCCCGCGGCGCGCCCTTCCGTGCCGGTCGGGTCCCGCAGGAAGCACGCGACTTGCCACGCAGGGGCGGGCGGCGTCCGGCCGGATCCCCTCCGCTCCCGGCCGCCCACCCTTCGGGGCTCGCCGGAGCCTTCCCCCGGGGGCTCCCGACCTACTCGCAGCCGGGGAGGAGGTCCCCGGGCGGCCGGCAGGAGCGACCATGCCCACCCCCGAACTCCACAGCGCCACCATCCTCGTCGTGGACGACGAGCCGTCCAGCGTAGCGTCGCTGGAGGCGATCCTCGCCGACGCGGGGTATTCCCGCGTCGTGTGTACGGACGACTCGCGCGAGGTCATCCCGCTGTTCGACGAGGTGCGGCCCGACCTTGTCGTACTCGGCCTCACCCCTCCTCTCGAGGACGGGACCTCGGTGATGCTGCGTCTCCGTGCGCACGTTCCGGCGGACGACTTCGTCCCCGTCCTCGTCCTGACCGCCGATCCCACCCCGGAGGCCCGGCAGCGGGCGCTCGCGGAAGGCGCACGCGACTTCCTCGCCAAGCCCGTGGACGCCGTGGAGGCCGGGCTCCGCATCCGCAACCTGCTGGAAACGCGGCACCTTTACCTCGGCCAGCGGGCCGCTCGCGCCCGTGCCGAGGCGGGAGAGCGGAGGGCGCGGTTCCTGGCCGAGGCGAGCCGGATCCTCTCCGCCTCCTTCGACCACCAGACCACGCTCTCCGCCCTCGCGCGCGTGGTGGTGCCCGAGCTGGCCGACTACTGCGTGATCGACGTGACCGCGGCGGACGGGGGGCGGGGGAGGGTGGGAGCGGCACACGTGGACCCGGAGCGCGAGCGGATCCTGCGGGAGGCCACGGGGCTGTGGGGCGGCGCGGTGCCCCGCGGACATCCGCTCCTGCGGGAACTCACCGACGGGCAGTTCGTGCTGGTGGAGGAGTTCGCGGACGGACTCCAGGAGGCCGCGGCCTCGTCCGAGGAGGACCGGGAAGCCGCGGCGAGGCTCGGGCCCCGCTCGCTCCTCAGCATCCCGCTCGAAACCGGGGGGCACGTGCTGGGGACCCTCACGATGGCGATGTCCGACTCGGGGCGGCGCTACTCCTCGGACGACCTCGTGACGGCCGAGGAGCTGGCCCACCGCGCGGCGCTGGCGATCGAGAACGCGCGCCTCTTCCGGGGAGCGCAGGAGGCGATGCAGGCGCGCGACGACGTGCTCGCGGTGGTCGCCCACGACCTGCGCAACCCGCTCTCCACCATCCGGATGGCCTCCGAGGTCCTGCTGGAGACGCTGGACCCTGCGGAGCGGCGCCCCGCCGAGATCATCCGGCGCACGGCCGAGCGCGCCAACCGGCTCATCCAGGACCTCCTCGAAGTCGCGCGGATCGAGCGGGGGAAGCTGAGCATCGACCTTCGGCCCGAGCCGCTGGGTCCGCTCCTGGAGGAGGCCGCCGGGATGCTGCGCCCCCTGGCCGCCGCGCGCGCGATCGCGCTGGAGCGCGCGGGAGACCCCGACCTCCCCGCGGTCGTGATGGACGGAGCGCGCATCCTCCAGGTGATCTCCAACCTGGCGGGGAACGCCATCAAGTTCACCCCGGAGGGCGGGAGGATCGAGGTGCGCTGCGAGACGGCAGAAGGCGAGGTGCGGCTCTCCGTGAGCGACACGGGGCCGGGGATCGCCCCGGAGCAGCTCCCCCACGTCTTCGGGCACTTCTGGCAGGGGAGCGACGCCGACCAGCGGGGGATCGGTCTGGGGCTCTCCATCGCCCGCGGGATCGTGGAGGCGCACGGAGGCCGCATCTGGGTGGAGAGCGTTCCAGGAGAGGGGACCACCTTCCACTTCACCCTCCCGCGGGCGCCGGACGGACCCGCGACGGGGGATGCCTCACCAGCGATGCTCCCCGTGCCGGATGCATGATTCCCGATCCTGTACGAAAGCGAACCGGCCCGCGGAAGGTTTCCGCGGGCCGGCGGTGCATGGGAGGGAGACCGGGTCAGCCCGTGGTCCCGTCCTTCCGGGTCCGTCCCCAGTATCCGTACGGCACCTCCGGCAGGGGGAAGAAGTCGTCCGCGAGCTGCATCAGCACCGAGGACGCGTTTTCCTTCCCCTCCCTCAGCGCCATCCGCCGCACCTGCTTGGACAGCAGGAGGTTGCGCGCCCCGATGGGGTCCAGCGACGCCGCGAGCGCCTCCCCACGCCGCGAGAGGTAGTCCACCACGTAGTCGAACGACCTCACCACGTACTCCTCGATCGTCTCGTCCGCGAGAGTCCAGCGCGAGTTCTGGAGCACCGAGCCGAAGATCGAGTGCCAGCGCTCGTTGTCCTGGAAGCGGATCATCCCGCGGAAGATCCGCCGGTTGGTCTGGAACGAGAAGAGCGTCGCGGAGAGCACCCGGTCGAAGAGCGCGTCCGCCTCCGAGTGGTCGTGGTCCATCACCACGTGCCGCGCGAGCCGGGTGTAGCGCTCGCCGATCTGCACGTCCATCCGGTGCTCCCAGTACGAGTGGCCCAGTCCCTTGCTGGACGACGTGAGGAGGAGCTGCCGGGGGACGTACGTGTTGTGGGCTACGGTGTCCGCGGCGAGGTGGGCGAGATAGCCGAGCCCCATCGCCTTCAGGCGGTCGGAGTGCGCCTTCGTGAAGATCTCCTCCCCCACGTGCCAGTGGTGGCAGTGGCGCCCCTCCGGGACGTACTTCTTCGCCAGGGAGATGTCCGCGGCGACGGAGCCGTAGAGGAAGTCGTGGGGGTATGCCGCCAGGAGCGTACGCACCGCCGGGGGGACGAGGTGGAGCGCGTCGAGCACCCCTGTCCCCAGGTAGACGTGCGTCGCCGGACCCCACGCCCAGGCGGGGTCCGGGACGAGCAGGAGACCGACGACCGCGAGGAGTACGGGAACTACGACCCTCACAGCGTCACATCCCGAGCTTCCGGCGCGTGCGCTTCGCCTGGTGCGTCACGTCACGGACCTGGTCCCGCGCCATCCCCTGCAGCTCCTGCCTGGCGTCGCCGAGGATCTGCGACACCTCGTCGCGGAACTCCGAGATCAGCTCGCGGCCGGCTGTGATCACCTCGCCCGTCAGGTCCGACGTGGCGCCGGCGCCCGCGCGCATCCCGCTGCGGACCTGGCCGTAGCTGCGTTCCATCTTACGCCGGTACGGCTTGAGCTGCTTCACGATCCGCTCGCGGGCGGTGGGCCGCTCCGGCTGCAGGAGGAGCGTCGCGCCGATCCCGAGCACGGTTCCCACGGCGAAGGCGGTAAGGAAGTCGACGGTGTCCTGGCGAGGCATTGGTTTCTCCGGTTTCGTCGGTTGTGCCGGGGCGGGAGGCGGCGGCGCCGCAACTACCCGCGGCGCGGTTCGTTGTCGAAGTCTAGGAGTCCGTCCGGGTCGTCCGCGTCGTCGTAGACGCCCTCGAACCGGCCGAGGTCTCCATCTTCCTGGAAGCGGCGGAACGTCTCCGCGCCCGCGCGCACCCCCCGGACGGTGGATGCGGTGTCGATGAAGATCCCCTCCGCCTCCTCCTGCACCACCTGCAGCAGGGCGTTCAGCTCGTTGACGCGCTGCTCGGCGAGCGCCGCCACGCGGTTCACGCGCTGGTTCGCGCTGGCGACCGTCTGGTTGAGGAGCTGGACGTCGGCGCGGAGGGAGGTGGAGATGTAGTCAAGGTTGTCCGCCACGGCCGCCGCGTGCCGCACGATGGGGTTCACGTCGTCGCGGATCCGCTCCACCACCTGGTTCACCTTGGCGTACACCTTCCGCGAGTTCCACGCCGCCGGGATGACCGGGATGGCGATGGCGATCAGCGCGATGGCGATGACGACGCTGGCGATGCTGGTGAGCAGGTCCACCCAGTACCGGAACCCGTGGGAGCCCGCCTGCACGGTCACGATGGTGTCCGGGAGCGAAGGGGCCACCTGCGCGAACAGGACCGGTATGGAAGCCGGGGAGAACATCTCAGGGGAGATCAAGCGCGATCCTCCGGAAGAGGCTGGGGAATCCCTTCATTCGAACAGGTCCACCCCGAGGGTGCGATAACCGATCTTGGGAACCAGACGGACCGAGAAGCGGTCCGCGCGTCCCCGGGCGAAGTGGTGCCTCACCGCGTCCGCCACCCCGGAGGGGAGACGGTCGAGCGCCCCGGAGTCGCGTCCGTCGAGCCAGGCGCGGAGCGCACCGTCGAGGCGGTCGATCCCTCCCGCCGCGTCCGCCAGGGCCCGGACCTCCTCCGGCGCGGACCAGCCGCCGCAAAGCTCCTCCACCTCGCTCGCGTAGAGGTCTCCGAGCGGCAGGAAGGGCTCCGGCGGAAGCATGCCCCCCAGGAGGAGCGCCGTCTTGTTCTCCGGGCCCGCCGGTAGCGCCTCCGGGTCGAGCCGGGCCACGAGCCCCACGGCCTCGCGCCCGGCCCTTCCGGCCGGCACGCCGCGCAGCGCGTGCAAGAGTGATTCCACTCGCGGGTGATCCCTCCCGACGCGGGCGACCGTCTCCGGCGGAAGACGCTCCAGAAAGCGCAGCGCGAGCCCGGCTTCGGGCGAGCCGTCGTCCGCCAGCGCGATACGCCCGACCCCCCGGTCCGCGAGCGCCTGCGCCGCGACGGCCGCCACCACCTCTCCCAGGCGCGCCTCCCTCACGGCGCGTCCCCGGCCACGATGCGGGAGAGTTCGCGGAGCACGAGCCTCGGGTCGTCGTCGCGGACGTGCGCGTACGGCCTGCGGGAGCGGGCCACCGCGTCGAGGGAGAGGTCGGCGGTGACGCGGTCCGCGTGAAGGTCGTCGCCCCTCGCCAGGACGGAGCCGTCCGGCGCCACGATCAGCGACCCTCCGGCGAACACCGCTCCGCCCTCCACGCCCACCCGGTTCGCCAGCGCCACGTAGACCCCGTACGCCGTGGCCGCCGCGATCGCCAGGTGCTCCCACGCCGTCCAGGACGCGAAGCGGCCGCCCCCGGCCCCTCCCTCCCAGGCGCCGCGGCCCGCCGCGGCGGACTGGGCCACGATCACGTTCGCTCCGTCCGCGGCGAGCAGGTACGAGAGCGCGGGGTGCCACAGGTCCTCGCACACCAGCAGCCCCAGCCGCCAGCCTCCGCCCGCGTCGTAGGCGCGCACGCGCTCCCCCGCGCCGAAGTAGCGCCCTTCGTCGAACATCCCGTAGGTGGGGAGGTAGACCTTGCGGTGCCGGTGGAGGACCTCGCCGCGGCGGAGGTGGAGCGCCGCGTTGTACGGTACGTGGTCCGCGCCGCGCTCCACCATCCCGAGCACCACGTCCGGGCCGTCCGCCAGGGCGGGGAAGGGAATCCCGTCCACGGGGGCCGCGACCGCGTGGACGTGGTCGCGGAGGTCGTAGCCGGTGAGCGCCAGCTCCGGCGTGACGAGGAGGTCCACGCCGTCTTCCGCCGCCGCGGTCTGCGCCGCGGTGAGCGGTCCGAGGTTGGCGTCGGGGTCTCCCAGGACGGGCGCGAACTGCTCGATCCTCAGGCGGAGGCGCGCCCCGCTCCATCCCGCGGCTTTCACCCCTGCGTGCCCAGCTCCGGGGAGAGCCCGACCGCGCGGGTGACCGGGACGGTGAAGACGATCCCCGTGGCCGGGTCCTCCAGGTTGCCGCAGATCTTCTGGAGGAGGTCGATGACCCGGTCCACCTTCTCCTCCTCGCGGATGACGCTCAGGATGGTATAGTTCCGCGGGCGGGAGCGCGAGGCGAGGTCGGCGAGCCCGGCGAAGATGGGGACGTCGTGCGCGAGGAAACGCCCCATCCCCTCGCTGTTGACCAGGGTGGCGCCCGTGACTCCCAGCTCGACGAAACCCGAAAGGATCTCGTCCAGCTTCTCTTCCTCGTTGATCACCGCGATCAGGAGTTGCACGCGCGCGCCGGGACGGTTGGGGGAATGGGTCGGGGTGCTGGTGCGACCCCGTCGACAGCTCGTATCATACCCAGCGTTGCGAGAAGGTGTCAAGGAACCACGGGCCTTCCCGCCCCGGGTGCGACGCCTCCCGGGCCGGGCCCGCGGGTGAGGGGAGGCCCTCCCCCGGAGGGAGTGCGCCGGTGTGCACGATCCTTGCTCTTCCGGTCGGGCTCCGAACCCGACCCGATCCCGCCCCCGGCCCTCGCGGCCGGGGAGCCGGGCGATTTGCTTTCCCAGACCCGGAGACCGAGAGTGCCCAAGTTCATCGTCCAGGGCGGTCGCCCGTTGCGTGGTACCGTGCGACCCGCCGGGAACAAGAACGCGGCCCTGCCCATGCTCGCCGCCACCCTCCTCACGGACCAGGAGGTGGTGCTCGAGAACGTGCCGAAGATCAAGGACGTGCTCACCCTCATGGACCTGCTCCGCACCCTCGGCGCCGAGGCGGACTGGACCGGAGACAACGAGGTGACCGTCCAGGCGCGGCATCTGGGGCGGGCGCAGCTGGACGAGTCCGCCGCCGCGAGGATCCGGGCCTCCATCCTCCTCGCCGGCCCCATGCTGGGCCGCCTGGGCGAGATGACCCTGCCCCCTCCGGGCGGCGACATCATCGGGCGCAGGCGCATGGACACGCACTTCCTGGCGCTCCGCCGGCTGGGCGCCGACGTGAAGATCGGCAAGAAGGCTTTCGAGCTTCGGGCCCCGGGAGGGCTGACCGGCGCGGACATCTTCCTGGACGAGCCCAGCGTCACGGCGACCGAGAACGCCATCATGGCGGCGGCGCTGGCCCGGGGGGTTACCCGGCTCCGGAACTGCGCCGCGGAGCCGCACGTCCAGGACCTCTGCCACATGGTGGCGGGGATGGGATGCACGGTGGAGGGGATCGGCACCAACACGCTGGTGATCGGGGGGGCGGAGTCGCTGTCGGGCGGGCGCTTCCGGGTCAGCGCCGACCACATCGAGGTGGGATCGTTCATCGGCCTGGCGGCCGTGACGCGTGGAGAGCTGCTCATCCAGGATGCGGACCCGCACCACCTGGACTCCACCCTGCTGGGCTTCGCGCGCCTCGGCGTGCGGGGAGAGGTTCGGGGCAACGACCTCTTCATCCCCGCCGACCAGGCGATGCGGGTGGAGATGGACATGGGCGGGTACATCCCCAAGATCGACGACGGCCCGTGGCCCGCCTTCCCCGCGGACCTCACCTCCATCGCCCTGGTGGCCGCCACCCAGTGCGAGGGGACGATCCTGATCCACGAGAAGATGTTCGAGTCGCGGATGTTCTTCACCGACAAGCTGGTGGCGATGGGCGCCCGGCTCGTCCTCTGCGACCCGCACCGGGTGATCGTGATCGGACCTTCGCGCCTCCGCGGCGGGGTGGTGGAGAGCCCGGACATCCGGGCGGGGATGGGACTCCTCATCGCGGCGCTCGGCGCGGAAGGAGAGAGCGAGATCTACAACGTGGGGCAGATCGAGCGGGGGTACGAGCGGATCGACGAGCGCCTGCGCGCGCTGGGCGCCGAGATCTCCCGCGCGGATTCCCGCGAGCGAGAAACGTAGACCCGAACCGGGAGACACGATCGTGACGGACGAATCGAAGCGGAGGCCGGGGATCGGCGAGGGGATCAAGGCCGGGCTCGGGATCCTCACCGCCTTCAAGGAAGCGGTGGAGGAGACCTTCCAGGAGGCCGTGGAGCGCGGCGAGATGAAGCCGGACCGCGCGAAGCAGGCCGTGCAGGACGCGGTGCGCCGGGCGCAGGGCACCTTCGAGGAGGTGCGGGACCGCCTGGACGTCGTTCCCCGACGGGAGTTCGACGAGCTACGGGCGGAGGTGGAGTCGCTCCGGGCACAGGTGACGGCACTGGCGCAGCGGCTCGGCGGGGTGGAGCGCGAGGAGGATCGCGGCGCGGGCCCGGACGCCAGCGGCATCATCATCGAGCCGTAGTGCGGACGCTCCCGGTGCCCCGGACGGTTTCCGAAGTCGAGACCGGGGGCGAGGTGCCGCTCTGGGTCCACCCGGAGTGGGCGGAGCGGTTCCCGTGGCTGACGCAGGGGACGACGGGCGAGGGATCGCCGGACTCGCCCTTCGACCTGGGGCTCTCCGGGGCGCAGCCCGTGGGGCCGGTGCTGGACCGCTGGCGCCGACTGGCCGCCGCCGGAGGCGCGTCCACCGTGGTGCACGCGCGCCAGGTGCACGCCGCCGACGTGTGGACGCACCGGGAGCGCGGCGCACCGGGAACGGTGGTGATGGACGGCGTGGACGGGCACGCGACGGCCCTCCCGGGGATCCTGCTCACGGTCAGCGTCGCGGACTGCGTCCCGGTGTCCCTCGTGGACGGCCGGGCGCGGGCCGTGGCGCTGGTCCACGCCGGGTGGCGCGGCGCGGCGGGGGGGATCGTGGAGCGCGCCCTCGGGATCCTCACCGGGGAGCTGGGCTCCCGGGTCGAGGACCTGTGGCTTCACTGCGGTCCCGCCATCTGCGGCGAGTGCTACGAGGTCGGCCCGGAGGTCCACGCGGGGGTCCGTCCCGGCTGCGTCCCCCCGGACGTCCCCACCCCCATCGACCTGCGCTCCGCCATCGCCGAGCGCGCGGCGGGGCAGGGAGTCCTCCCCGACCGCGTCACCGTCTCGTCGCACTGCACGCGCTGCGGGCCGGGGCGGTTCTTCTCCCACCGGGCGGGGTCACGTGCCCGTCAGATGGGGGTGCTCGGGATCCGTCCCTAGCCCGGATCTCCCGCGCGGGACACGAAATCGCCGCCCCGGCCGGATGCCGGGGCGGTGATTTCGTGGGATCCACCGTTCAGCGCCCGGTGGAGCCGAACCCGCCCGTCCCCCGCCGGGTGGTGTCCACCTCTTCCGTCTCCACGACCTCCGGCGCGGCGAAGCGCGCGAAGACGAGCTGCGCGATCCGGGTCCCGCGCGGGATCGGCACGGGATCGCTCCCCGCGTTCCAGAGGATCACCCTGAGTTCGCCGCGGTAGTCGGGGTCGATGGTGGCGGGGGAGTTGGGGAGGGTGACGCCGTGGCGGAGCGCCAGCCCCGAGCGGGGGCGGACCTGGCACTCCACGTCCTCCGGCAGCTCCATCGCCAGCCCGGTGTGGACGAGTCGGCGCTCCCCCGGCGCGAGGACGAAGTCCTCCTCCGCCGACGCGACGTCGAACCCGGCGGAGCCGGGCGTCTGCCGCGCGGGGAGGGGGAGGTCGGGGTTCCGGGGAAGGCGCTGGAAGCGGACGATCATGGCAGGGGCGGTTCCGTTCGGGGGACGATCCGGGCCGATACGGAGGAAGCCCCGCCGGTTCCCGGCGAGGCTTCCTCCGCGGCCGACGGCTGCGACGGCGCGACGACGCCTACGCGAGCACCTGGTCGACGGGCGTGTACTCCAGGTCGAAAGCCTCGGCGACGCCCGGGTACACCACCTTGCCGTTCACGATGTTCAGGCCCAGCAACAGCGAGCGGTCCGCCCTGCAGGCCGCCTCCCAGCCCTGGTTCGCCAGCCGCAGCGCGTAGGGGAAGGTGGCGTTGGTGAGCGCCAGCGTCGAGGTGCGCGGCACCCCGCCCGGCATGTTGGCGACGCCGTAGTGGATCACCCCGTCGATCTCGTAGATGGGGTTCTCGTGGGTGGTGGGACGGATCGTCTCCACGCACCCGCCCTGGTCCACGGCCACGTCCACGATCACCGCGCCGTCCTTCATCCGCTTCAGGTCCTCGCGGAGCACCAGCTTCGGCGCCTTCGCGCCCGGGAGCAGCACCGCGCCGACGACCAGGTCGGCCAGCTCCAGCTTCTCCAGGATGTTGTGCCGGTTGGAGTAGATCAGCTCCACGTTGGCCGGCATCACGTCCGAGAGGTAGCGGAGACGGTCGAGCGAGAGGTCCATGATGGTGACGCGCGCGCCGAACCCGGCCGCCATCTTCGCCGCGTTGGTCCCCACCACGCCGCCGCCGATGACGAGCACGTTGGCCGGCGCCACGCCCGGAACGCCGCCCAGGAGCATCCCCCGGCCGCCGTAGAACTTCTCCAGGTACTTGGCGCCCGCCTGGATGGACATGCGGCCCGCGACCTCGCTCATGGGCGTGAGGAGCGGGAGCTCGCCGTTGGGGAGCTGCACCGTCTCGTACGCGATCGCCACCGCCCCGGAGTCGATCAGGGCGCGCGTGAGCGCCTCGTCCGCCGCGAAGTGGAAGTAGGTGAAGACGAGCTGCCCGGCGCGGATCCGCGGGTACTCCACGGCGATGGGCTCCTTCACCTTCATGATCATCTCGGCGCGGGCCCAGACCTCCTCGACGTCGTCCAGGATCTGCGCCCCGACGGCCGTGTACTGGTCGTCGGTGAAGCCGCTCCCCTCTCCCGCGCCCTTCTCCACGAACACGGTGTGGCCGGCCCGTACCAGCGCCTCGGCGCCCGCGGGTACGAGGGCGATGCGGTTCTCGTTGGTCTTGATCTCTTTAGGAACGCCGATGAGCATGGGACTGGTACGCGTCGAGTGATTGATGGAAGCGCCCGGGCGAGGCCGTGGGCGGATGGGCACCAATATGGCACGTCCGCCCCGGTTGCGCGAGTGCGCCCCTGAGCGGGGCTCAGGGGCGCACGGGTACGCTCCACGAAAAGGGGGGCGCCCCCGGGTCGGGAGCGCCCCCCATCGTCCGGAGAGGAGGCGGGTTACTCGCCTTCCGCGGCCCCGGAGCCCATCTCGGCCAGTGCGGCCTTGCGGGAGAGCCGCAGGCGGCCCTTCTCGTCGATGGAGAGCAGCTTGACGTGGACGACGTCGCCCTTCTTGACCACGTCCTCCGTCTTCTCCACCCGGCCGTCCTGCAGCTCCGAGATGTGGACCAGCCCCTCGGTGCCGGGCAGGATCTCCACGAAGGCTCCGAAGGTGGTGGTGCTCTTGACCACGCCCTCGTACACCCGGCCGACCTCCGGCTCCTCGGTGATCGCGGCGATCATCTTCCGCGCGCGCTCGCCGCCCTCGCCCGAGACCGAGGCGATGGTGATGGTGCCGTCGTCCTCGACGTTGATCGTGGCGCCGGTCGCCTCCTGGATGCCGCGGATCGTCTTCCCCTTGGGCCCGATCACCTCGCCGATCTTGGCGGGGTTGATCTTGATGGTGATGATCCGGGGCGCGTACTTCGAGAGTTCCGCGCGCGGCTCCGGCATCGCCTTCTCCATCTCGTCGAGGATGTGCATGCGCGCCCGGTGGGCACGCTGCAGCGCCTCGCGCATGATCTCGATGGTGAGCCCCTCGATCTTGATGTCCATCTGGATCGAGGTGACGCCGTCGCGCGTCCCGGCCACCTTGAAGTCCATGTCGCCGAGCGCGTCCTCCACCCCGAGGATGTCGGTCAGCACCGCGACCCGGTCGTCCTCCTTGATGAGCCCCATCGCCACGCCGGCCACCGCGGCCCGCATCGGCACGCCCGCGTCCATCAGCGCCAGGGAGCCGGAGCAGACCGTCGCCATGGACGACGAGCCGTTGGACTCCAGGACGTCCGAGACGATGCGGATGGTGTACGGGAACTCCTCGTACGGAGGCAGGAGCGACTCCAGCGCCCGCTCCGCCAGCGCCCCGTGCCCGACCTCGCGGCGGCTGGTGCCGCGCACCGGCCGCACCTCTCCCGTGGAGAAGGGGGGGAAGTTGTAGTGGAGCATGAACGACTTGCTCTGCTCCGTGGGCGAGTCGATGCTCTCCACCCGCTGCTCGTCCGCCTGGGTGCCGAGCGTCGCGACGCCGAGCGACTGGGTCTGCCCGCGGGTGAACAGCGCGGAGCCGTGCGCCCGCGGCAGGATCCCCATGTCGATCGTGATGGGGCGGACCTCGTCCAGTCCGCGTCCGTCGGAACGCGTCCCGGTGGAGAGGATCATCTCGCGCATCTCGCGCTTCTCCAGGTCCTTCATCACCGAGCCGACGTCGGGCTCGATCCCCTCGATCTCCGCCACGAGCTGTGCGGTGATCTCGGCGCGAACGGTGGACAGGGCGGTGTTCCGCTCCGCCTTGTCGGCGATGCGCATGGCCTCGGTGACGCGGCCCCCGGCCGCGCCCTCGATCCGCTGGCGGATCTCGGGGTCGACCTGCTTCGGGGTCCACTCCATCTTCGGCTGCTGCCCGACCTCGTCGAGGAACTCCTGCTGGATCCGGATCAGCTCACGGATCCCCTCGTGCGCCACGGCGAGCCCCTCGGCGATCTCCTCCTCGGGGACCTCAAGGGCGCCGCCCTCCACCATGGTGATGGCGGTCTCGGATCCGGAAACGACGATGTCGAGGTCCGAGTACTCGAGCTGCTGGAAGGTGGGGTTCAGGACCCACTGGCCCTGGATCCGCCCGATCCGCACCGCGGCGACCGGACCCGCGAAGGGGATGCGGCTCGCGTTGAGGGCGAAGGAGGCGCCGGTCAGCGCGATCACGTCCGCGTCGTTCTCCTGGTCGGCGGAGATCACGTAGACGAAGATCTGCGTCTCGTTGGCGAACCCGTCCGGGAAGAGAGGCCGCAGCGGGCGGTCGATCAGCCGCGCCGAGAGGATCTCCTTGTCCGAGGGGCGTCCCTCGCGCTTGATGAACCCTCCGGGGATCTTCCCCGCGGCGTAGGTCCGCTCGCGGTACTCCACCGTCAGGGGGAAGAAGGGGAGGTGCGTCGGATTGTCCTGGGCGGTCGCGGTGCAGAGCACCGCCGTCTCGCCGAACTGCACGACGCACGACCCATCCGCCTGGCGGGCCATCTTGCCCGTCTCGATGGAAAGTGTCCGCCCCGCGAACTGCCTTTCGATTCTTGCCATTTCTCTTTGGTCTCTCTTCCGTCTTCGGTTTGCTGGGGGGCCGCATGAAGGTCCGCGCTCCCCCACGCACGCGGACCTTGATTATGGATTGCCTCGCGGATCGAACCGCAAAACGCACGAGCGCCGCACGGACCATGCCCGTGCGGCGCTTACAACGATCAGACGGCCGGCACTAAGACGGATGTATTGGCAGGCCGCCCGTTCATCAGTGACGGAGGCCCAGGTCGGCGATGAGCGCGCGGTAGCCCTCGAGGTCCGTCTTCTTCAGGTACTCCAGGAGCCGGCGGCGCTGGCCGACGAGCTTGAGGAGGCCCTGGCGGGAGTGGTGGTCCTTCTTGTGCTCCCGGAAGTGGCCGGTCAGGTGGTTGATGCGCGCCGTGAGGAGCGCGACCTGCACCTTGGTGGAGCCACGGTCGTTCTCGTGGACCTGGTGCTTGCGGATGACTGCGTCGCGATCGATCGCCATTTGATTCGGTACCTCCAGAAGAGTCTATGCTGGTCGGGAAGTGAACCGATCCTTCGAGTTGCCTTAAACCGCTCGGGGATCAAATTACACAAGCCCTCATAATAACTCCGCCCGAGGCTCCACACAAGCCGTGGGGCCGCGACCGCCGCCCAGGAGCGCGCGCCCCGCCTCCTCGTCGCGGCGCATCTGTTCCACCAGCGCGTCCGCCGAGTCGAAGGAGAGCACGCCCCGGATCCTGGCGCAGAACTCCACCCGAACCCGCTGTCCGTACAGGTCGCCGCTCCAGTCCAGGAGGTAGAGTTCCACCCGCGGCTCGCCGCTCCCGAAGGTGGGGCGGGGGCCCAGGTGAAGGAGGCCGGGGAGGGGCTTCCCGCGAACCCAGCCGCGGACGGCGTAGATCCCCTCCGCGGGGAGCATCTTCTCCGGTTCCCCGACGGAGAGGTTCGCGGTGGGGAAGCCCAGCGTGCGTCCCAGCTTCTCCCCGTGCACCACCGTTCCCTCCACGGAGTACGGGCGCCCGAGCCCCCGCGCAGCCGCCACCACGTCGCCTTCGGCGAGGGCGCGGCGGATCCGGGAGGACGAGATGGGCTCCCCGTTCCCGCTCACGGCCTCCACCACGTCCGTGGCGAAACCCAGCTCCGCGCCGATCTCCCGGAGCGTGTCGACCCCTCCCTCGCGGCCGCGGCCGAAGCCGTGGTCGTACCCGATCACCAGCTCCTCCATCCTGAGCCGGCCGATCAGGATCTCCTCCACGAAGCGGCGCGCGGGGTACTCCCGCAGCACCGGGGTGAAGGGGAGGAACACGGCGTACTCCAGCCCCGACTCCGCGAGCACCTCCCGCTTCTCCGCGGGGGTGGTGAGGAGCGGGGGGGCGTCCTGGGGGCGGACGACGCGCAGGGGGTGGGGGTGGAAGGTCGCGAGCACGCTGCGGCGTCCGGTACTCTCCGCGCGGCGCACGATCTCCCGCAGCACCTCCCAGTGGCCGCGGTGCACTCCGTCGAAGGTCCCCACCGTGACGATGGACCCGCGCCCGTCCGCGGGGATCGGCGGGGGAAGGGCGGGGTCGACGGCGAATTCCGCGGGACCCGCGGTTTCGTGCTCCGTCGGCCGCGTCACGCGAGCACCTTCCGGGGCTGTACGCGGTCTCCCGCGCGCTCGCCCACGGCGAGAAGGGCGCCGTCCGGCCCGACCACCGCCACGGGAACTCCCGCCGCGAGGCCGCCCGCAGCCGGAACCGCGCGACCGTGCCGGATCGAGGCCGCGCCTTCCTCGTCCACCTCCACGTGCGCCAGGTGCGAGACCGCCTCCAGGGGCGAGAGGGCGGCCGCCCGGACCCGCTCCGCGTCGTCCAGGGCGTCCAGCGGGACGGCGCGCTCCACGGAGTAAGGCCCCACGGCGGTGCGCCGCAGCTTCGTCAGGTGCGCCCCGACCCCCAGCGCCTCCCCCGCGTCCCGGGCGATGGCCCGGATGTAGGTGCCGCTCCCGCACACCACCTCGAACTCCACTTCCGGCAGGCGCATCCCGATCACCTCGATGCGGTGGATCGTGACCCGCGAGGGCTTCCGCTCCACCTCCTCGCCGCGGCGGGCGGCCGCGTACATCCGCTCGCCTCCCACCTTCTTCGCGGAGTACCGGGGCGGGAGCTGGTCCACCTCGCCCACCTGGGCGGAGAGGGAGCCCCGCACCTGCTCCTCCGTCAGCGACCGCCAGTCGTCGCTCCGGGAGACGACCTCGCCCGTGAGGTCGTCGGTGTCGGTCGCCTCGCCCAGCCGCAGGGTCGCGCGGTAGGTCTTCGTCAGGGGCGTGAGGTACTCCGCGAGCCGCGTCGCCGGCCCGACGCAGACGAGCAGCAGGCCGGAGGCGAAGGGATCGAGCGTCCCGGCGTGGCCCACCTGCCGCGTGCGGAGGGCGCGTCGTACGGCGGACACGGCGTCGTGCGAGGTGGGGCCCTCCGGCTTGTCCACCGGGAGGACCCCGCCCCGCGAGGCGAGCGCGGCGACCTCGACGGGCTCCGCGGAATCCGAAGGACGCGTCACCCGTTCTCCCGCTCGCCGCCGGGATCGCGGTCCTCGTCGTCCGCGGAGGCGGGAGGGAGCACCTCGCGGAGGAGGGACTCGATCCGGCTCGCTTCCGCGAGCACCCGGTCGTACTGGAAGTGGATCTCGGGGATGCGCCGCATGTGGAGGCGCCGCCCGAGCTGCCCCCGGATGAACGAGGAGGCGCTGCGGAGCCCCTGGAGCGCGGCCTCCTTCTCGGTGTCGTCGCCCATGACGGACACGTACACCTTCGCGTGGTCCAGCTCCGGGGAGGTCTCCACCGCGGTGACGGTCACCAGCCCGACGCGCGGGTCGCGGACCTCGTCGCGGACCAGGAGGGAGATTTCCTGGCGGAGCTGCTCGTTGATCCGGTCGGTTCGTTGGTAGCGCGGCATGGTACGAAAAAAGTGAACGGGAACGGGCACGGACGCGTTGCAGGCAACAACCATGCAGCTGCGAGCCGATTTCCCGTTCCCTAATAGAAAGTCGTGTAGGAGTCCATGATCCTCGCCTCCGACTCCTCCTCCACCATCCGGTCCACGGAGGACAGCACCGACTGCGCGTGCCTCCGGTCGTCCGAAACCAGGCAGGCGGCGAGTTCGGCGCGCTGCAGGGCATCCTGGTGACCGGTCTCCGCGACGGAGACGTTGAAGCGGTTGTGGAGCCGGTCCTTCAGGCTCTTCACGACCTGGCGCTTCTCCTTCAGCGAAGCGCAGCCGGGAAGGTGGAGGTCCCACACGAGAAGGCCGACGACCATTTCCTCTCCTCCTTCCGTGGTCCACGGTCGAACACCGGGAGGGAAAAACGACGTGAGCCCCGGCGTCCGGGGACGGCGGGGCTCACGCCACCTTCCGGAGCCGGAACTAGCGGTCTCCGGAGGTACTGGCGAGCGTACGGGCGACCTCCTCGACGCGGTAGCACTCGAGCACGTCGCCGACCTTGATGTCGTTGAAGTTGTTGACGTTCAGGCCGCACTCGAAGCCCTCGCGCACTTCGCGGACGTCGTCCTTGAACCGCTTCAGGCTCCCCAGCTCGCCCTCGTAGATCTGCACCCCGTCGCGGATCACGCGGATCCGGCCGCGGCGCTGGATCTCGCCGTGGGTGACCATGCAGCCGGCCACCGTCCCCACACGGGGGACCTTGAAGAGCTGGCGCACCTCGGCGGTCCCGAGCAGGACTTCCTTCTCCTCGGGCGAGAGCAGCCCCTCCATCGCCGCACGGACCTCTTCCACCGCCTCGTAGATGATGTTGTAGAGGCGGATGTCCACGTCCTCGCGCTCGGCGACGTTGCGCGCCTCGCCCGTGGGGCGGACGTGGAAGCCGACGACGATGGCGCCCGCGGTGGACGCGAGCAGCACGTCCGACTCGTTGATGGCGCCGACACCGCGGTGCACCACTTGGACCCCCACCTCGGGAGTGGCGAGCTGCTCCAGGGCGTCCGACAGCGCCTGCACCGAGCCGTCCACGTCGCCCTTGATGACGAGGTTGATCTGCGTGGTCTCCCCCTTCTCCAGCATCTTGGAGAGGTCGGTGAGCTTCACGCCGCGGCTCTTGATCCGGATCCGCTTCTCACGCTCCAGCCGCTGACGCGTCTGGGCGATCTCGGCGGCCCGGTCCGCCTCCATGGCAACGAGCTGGTCGCCCGCGCCGGGAACGCCCGGGAGCCCCAGGATCTGGACCGGAATCGCCGGCCCCGCTTCCTGCACGGGACGTCCGCGCTCGTCCAGCATGGCGCGGATGCGGCCGTTGTAGAGTCCGCAGACCACGTGGTCGCCGACGTGGAGGGTCCCGTTGGTCACCAGCACCGTGGCGACCGGCCCCTTGCCGACGTCGAGCTGCGCCTCGATCACCGTCCCCACCGCTTCGCGCACGGGGTTGGCCTTGAGTTCCAGCACCTCCGCCTGAAGGAGGACCTTGTCGAGGAGGTCGTCCATGCCGATCCCGCGCTTGGCGGAGACCTCGGCCGACATCACGTCGCCGCCGAAGTCCTCCAGGACCACCCCGTGCTGGAGCAGGTCCTGCTTGACCCGCATGGGGTTCGCGTCCGGCAGGTCCACCTTGTTGACCGCCACGATGATCGGTACGCCCGCGTTCCGGGCGTGGCTGATCGCCTCGATGGTCTGGGGCATCACCGAGTCGTCCGCCGCCACCACCAGGATGACGACGTCCGTCACCTCGGCGCCGCGGGCGCGCATCGCGGTGAACGCGGCGTGGCCCGGGGTGTCGAGGAACGAGATGGAGCGCCCGTCGGTCAGCTCGACATGGTACGCACCGATGTGCTGGGTGATCCCGCCGGCCTCGCCCGCGATGACGTTGGTCTTGCGGACGTAGTCGAGGAGCGAGGTCTTCCCGTGGTCGACGTGGCCCATGACCGTGACGACCGGAGGCCGGGGCTGCAGGCTCTCGGGGAGATCTTCCGTGACGATCTCCTCCATCTCGGCGCCGTACTCCTCCTCGCGGACGGCCTTGAAGCCGAACTCGTCGAGCAGGAGTTCGATCTGGTCGAAGTCGAGCCGCTGGTTGATGGTCACCATCAACCCGAGGTTCTTGAACGCCGACGAGATGATCTGGGTCGGAGAGACGTCGATCAGCTCGGCCAGCTCCGCGACCGTCAGGAACTCGTTGACGCGGACGGTGGTCGCCTCCTCCTGGCGCCGCCGCTGCATCTCCTCCTCGCGGCGCTCCTGCATGGAGGGGCCGGCGTCGCGGGGCCCGCGGCGCTTCTTCCGGCCGCCGGACTCCATTGCGGCCATGGTCTTCTTGAAGTTCTCGTCGACCGCCTCCTGGTCGACCCAGCCCTTCTTCTTCTTCTTGTCCTTCTTCTTCCGGGAGCTCGCCGAGTCACCCCCGGCAGGCGCGGCCCCCGTGCGGGCGGGGACCGGCGGCGCACCCTTGCGCACCGGCGTGGGGGCGAAACCCTCCCGTGCCGGGCGCGGCCCCTCGGGGCGGCGCTCGCCTCCACCGGCCGGCCGTGCCGAGTCCGGCCGCGCACCCTGCGGGCGGGCAGGGGCCGGACCGCGACCTTCGCCGGGCCGGCCGGGCGCAGCAGGACGGCCTTCGCCGGGGCGGCCGCCGCCCGCAGCGGGCGGGCGACCCTCGCCGGGCCGGGCCGGACGCGGTCCGGCGGGGCGGACCGACGGCGGCATGGAGGTGCGATACGCCGGCTGCGGCCCGCGCGGAGCCTCCTGGGCCGGCGGAGTGGGCGCGGCTGCGGCCGGACGCTCCACCGCGGGCGTCGCTTCGGGACGCGGGGGCTCCGGGCGTACGGGCTCCAGACGCGCAGGTTCCACCGGCGGTGCGGCCTCGGCCACGGGGGCCGGCTGCGGCTCCGGCTCGGGCGTCGGCTCCGCGGCGGCTTCCACGACCACCGTGGTGTCGCGGGGAGGATCGCCTCCCTCCGTCACCAGCTTCGCCCCGCGCTCGGCGGCGGCTTCGGCGGCCTCGGCGGCGATCGCGTCCGCGGCGTCGGCCGTAGGGGACGCGGTCGAATCGGCCTCCGCTACGGGCCCGTCCTCGGCGGACAGCGCGGCCTCCTCGGCGGTCTCCACCAGGTCCTCGCGGTCCTCACGGCGGCGACGGCGGCGCTTCGGGGCCGCGGCGGTCTCGCCGATGACGGCCTCCAGGGCCTCCTCGGACGACTGGTGTCCGTGGCGCCGCTCGCGCTCCAGGCGGGCGCGCAGCCGTGCGACGTGCTCGTCTGCGAGCGGCGTCATGTGGCTGCGGACGGGGATGTCCATCTCCCGCAGGAGGTGCACCAGTGCTTCGGAGGAGACGTTTAGCTCCTTAGCTACTTCGTACACACGCATAAAATCCAGCTTCCTCCTGTTGCTCTTAATCCTGCGGGGACGAGATCGCGGCCGCCAGCTCGGCGGCCCGCCCGGCAAGTCCTCTGTTCGTCAGTCCGACCGCGGAAACGGGACCCTTTCCCAGGGCCGCGCCCAGCCGCTCCCGGCTCAGGAGGATCCCGTAGGGGACTTTCCTGGCATCGAGGAGCGGGATCAGCTTCTGCTGCTGCGTGGGAGACGTGTCCGCGGCGAGAACGACGTGAGCCACTTCCCCGTCCCGGATACCCCGACGTACCATATCGGTGCCGGTAAGCGTCGCGCCGGCACGGGCGGCGAGGCCCAGGAGGTCGAGAAGCGCCTCCTCGGGGGATCTCGCCGCCCTGCCGGGCGCGCCCACCTGCCGGTTTCCGGGGGTCATCCCTCCGCGGGGTACTCCTCCGCCTCTTCGGAGGCGGCTTCCTCGGCCACGCCCTCTTCCTCCTCGACGGTGAGTTCCTCGATCAGAGAGAGGATCCGGTCTGCGTCCGCGGGGCCGATGGCGGGGATGCGGAGCAGATCCTCCCGCTCCAGATCGATCACGTCAAAAAACGTATTATACCCCGCCGCTTCCAGCGCCGCCAGGGTCGCGGGCGCGAGTTCCAGCTCGCGGAGCGGGAAGTCGGTCGACTCGTACTCGCCGCTTCCGCCTCCGAACAGCGCGAGGTCGGCGCCGCGCTCCAGCCACTCCCGGGAGCCGTACAGGTCGATCTGCCACCCGATGAGCTGCGAGGCGAGACGCACGTTCTGTCCGTTCCGGCCGATCGCGAGCGAGAGCTGGTCCTCGTCCACGATGGCCGTCATGACCCGGCGCTCGTAGTCCGAGATCACCTTGGCGACGCGGGCGGGCGCGAGGGCGCGCTTCGCGAACACTTCCGGGTCCGGGTGCCAGGGCACGATGTCGATCCGCTCGCCGCCCAGCTCCTGCACCACGGCCCGGACGCGGGAGCCCTTGAGCCCCACGCAGGCGCCCACCGGGTCGATGGACTCGTCCCGCGAAGAGACCGCCAGCTTGGTGCGGCCGCCCACCTCGCGGGCCACGCCGCGCACTTCCACGATTCCCTGGGGGATCTCCGGGACCTCCAGCTTGAACAGCGCGGCCACGAACATGGGGTCGGCGCGCGAGAAGATCAGGCGCGGCCCCTTGGGCGTCTCCTCCACCTTCTTCAGCACGGCGCGGATGGCCTCGCCCTGGCGGAACCGCTCGCGCGGGTTCTGCTCCTTCCAGGGGATGATCGCGTCCGCCTCGCGGGAGCGGTTCAGCAGGATCACCAGCTTGCCGCGCTCCACCTGCTGCACCTCGCCGGAGAGCAGCTCGCCGACCCGGTCCTCGTACTCGTCGCGGATCTTCTGGCGCTCGCCCTCGCGGACCCGCTGCAGGATGCGCTGCTTGGCGGCCATGACCGCGTTGCGGCCGAACTGCTCGAACTCGACCGGGACCTCCTGGATGTCGCCGACCTCGAACTCCGGGTCGTCCCAGCGCGCCTCCTCCAGCGACACCTCGCGGGACGGGTCCTCCACCTCCGCCACGACCTCCTTGAGGACGACGATGTCGATCCGCCCGGTCCCCTCGTCGATCGTGATCTCCGCCTCGACGTTCGGGCCGTAGCGCTTGGCGAGGGCGGCGAGAATGCCGTCCTTGATCAGGTCGTACAGCTCGTCGCGCGAGATCGACTTGTTCGCCGTCATCTCGCGGAACGCAGCGATAATCTGAGACGCGTTGTTCATTGCCGGATGATTGCCGGTGATGTCCAGTGAATCCCGCGGGGCCGCACGGAGCGGCCCGTCACCAACGATAGACCAGGTTCGCGCCGGAGATCTCGGCGAGCGGAACCTCCACCTCCTCGCCGCCGGGGAGCCGGAGCCGGACCCGCTCCTCCCCCTCGGCGCCGTCGATCCCCACGATGACCCCTTCCAGCGTCCGCCCCTTTCCTGCGAGCGGCTCCTTTCCGCGCACCTTCGCCTCCGATCCGGCGAAGCGTTCCCAGTCGCGTCTGCGGACCAGCGGCCGCTCCACTCCGGGGGACGACACCTCCAGCACGTACCGGTCTGAGAGATCTTCGCGGGCGTCCAGGAACGGCTCCAGCTCCCGGCTCACCCGGGCGCAGTCGTCGAGCGAGACGCCGGGCTCCCCCGGTCGGGAGTCGGTCCGGTCGATGTAGGCGCGGAGGATCGGCCGCGCCCGGCTTCCGGCGCGCTCCAGGCCCACCAGCTCGAATCCGAGCCCCTCCACGCGCCTTTCCAGCTCCTGGACAAGAGGATCCCGCGCCACACGCCCCTCCCGGCCCCGGTGCATAGAAAACAAAAAAGTGGGGCGGTCGCTCCCCACTTGCCACGGCGATCCGCCCCGGAAGGCGCTCGCCCAAACCGCATCCATGCAAGTATAGCCCCGGTGCACCGAAACTGCAAGTCCGAAGTCCGGGTCACGGGCAGCGGACCCGGATCCGTAAACTCCTGGCGTCCCCGCGGCATGGCCTCTGCATCACCACCGGCGAACTCGCTGAGGGTACACCTGCCGATCGCCTTGCGTACGAAGACGTGTGGAAATACCTTAGTCGGCTCCGTAGACCCCTGTTTTCACACGGCTTAACGCCCTGCCGGCGCCCGTCGGGAAACGCCCGCAGCATCCTTGCGAGAACGTGATGGCCTTCCGCTGGCTCAAATCCGGGAGCTTCATTCCGGTCAACGACATCGCCGTTGACCTGGGGACGGCGAATACTCTTGTTTACGTGAAGGGCGAGGGGATCGTCCTCAACGAGCCGTCCGTGGTCGCCATGGAGAAGGCGACCAACAAGATCAAGGGAATCGGCCTCGAAGCGAAGCGGATGCTCGGCAGGACGCCGGAGGGCGTCACCGCCATCCGCCCGCTCAAGGACGGTGTCATCGCCGACGTGGACGTGACGGAGATCATGCTCCGCTACTTCCTCACCACGGTGACGTCGAAGCGCTTCCTGAAGCTCAAGCCGACGATGGTGGTCGGCGTCCCCTCGGGGATCACGGAGCTGGAGCGGCGCGCCGTCCGGTCCAGCGCGCAGGCGGCCGGGGCGAAGGAGGTCTACATGGTCGCCGAGCCGATGGCGGCGGCGATCGGGGTGGGGCTCCCGGTGGAGACCCCCACGGGGAACATGGTGATCGACATCGGCGGCGGCACCACGGAGATCGCGGTGATCGCGCTCTCGGGGATCGTCTGCGACACGTCGATCCGGGTGGGAGGGGACGAGATCGACAACGCGATCGTCACCTTCCTGCGCAAGAACTACAACCTCATGATCGGCGAGGCCACGGCCGAGGCGGTGAAGATCCAGATCGGCTCGGCCTTCAGCACGGGCGAGGAGCGCGAGATGGACGTCAAGGGCCGCGACCTCGTCTCCGGGATCCCCAAGACGGTGAGGGTGCACTCGCAGGAGATCCGGGAGTGCATCCAGGAGCCGATCCAGGCGATCGTGGAGGCGGTGCGGCGGGCGCTGGAGATCACCCCGCCCGAACTCGCCTCCGATATCGTCGACCGGGGGATCGTGATGACGGGCGGGGGGGCGCTGATACGCGGGCTCGACGTACTGATCGCCCGCGAGACGAACCTCCCGATCCACGTGGACGAGGAGCCCCTCACCTGCGTCGTGCGGGGGGCGGGCCGGATCCTCGACGACATCGAAAAGTATCGCGGAGTACTGGCACCCTGAGCACCTTCAGACCTTACCTCAGCGGAGGCGGAGAGCGCGGGCGGAAGCGGGACCTGGGACTGGCCGGGTTCTTCACGCTGCTTGCGCTCTTCCTCATCCTCCTCCCCGACCGGTACCGGGAGGGAGTCGCCGGAGCGATCCGGGGCACCGTTCTCTATCCGGTGATCGTGATGCAGCGCGGCTCCGTCGACCGGGAGGGCCGCTTCGCCGACGCGTCCACCATCCGGGCGGAGCGGGACAGCCTGGCCGCCTTCCTGGTGGGGCAGGCGAACCTCGCGGCGGAAAACCGGAGCCTGCGCGCTCTCCTGGGCATGAGGGAAAGGCTGCCGAACTCGTTCGTGGCGGCCGAGGCGCTGCCGTTCGAGGGCGCCGCGGCCCCGGGGACCTTTCTCCTCCCCGTGGGTACGGAGGAGGGGATCCGGGCGGGGTCGGCCATCGTCACCGCCCAGGGGCTCGTGGGGATGGTGAAGGAGGTCCACCCCGGATACTCGGTCGCGTTCAACTGGACCAACCCGGACTTCCGCGCGAGCGCGGTCTCGGAGGACGGGGAGACGTACGGGATCCTCGAGCCCCGAGCCGGCCGGAGGGGGGAGCAGCTCCTGGCGCTCACCTCCACGGCGCTTCACACCGTCCCGGACTCGGGCACCACCATCGTCACGTCGGGGAGCGGGGCCACGTATCCGCGCGGGATCCCCATCGGGACGGTCGTCGGAACGGAGAGCGAGGCGAGCAGCTGGCAGCGGATCTACCTGATCCGCCCCTTCGTCTCCCCGGCGGAGATGAACCACCTGCTGGTGCTCGGGGAGCCGAAGGCCGGCACCACCGACCGCGACCTCGCCGCCGCCTGGGGGATCCGGCTGCGCGAGGGGCCGGCGCCGGACTCGGTCCTGGTTCCCACCGCGCCTCCGGCGACCGCGTCCGGGTCCATGGCTCCTCCTGCAGCGGCCCCGTCGGCCGGGACCGCCCGTCCTCAGCCAGCGCGCCCGACCCAGCGGCTGCTCGGACGGGAGGTGCAGCCCTCCACGCAGACCACACCGCCGCAGCGCCCCAGGGTGCTGGGGACGGAGGTGCAGCCGCAGCCGCGCCCCGACACCACGCCGGAACGGGATCGATGAACGACTCGCGCTTGGCGCTGACGGCGCTGGTCTTCCTGCTCGCCGTCCTCTACTTCGTGCTGCGGGTGGGGCTCGGGCTCGGCCTGCTCGTCCCGGACCTGATCGTCGTGGCGGTGCTCCTGGCCGCCCGGCACCTGAGGCCGGGATGGGCCGCGGGGCTGGGGCTGCTCCTGGGGGTACTGGAAGGATCGGTGTACCCGCTCACGTTCGGGGCGAGCGCGCTTGCCCTCACGCTCATCGGGTACCTGGGCTCCCGCACCCGGGACGTGTTCTCGGGGAGCGGGCTGGTCTTCCTGGCCTTCTACCTCTTCGTCGGGAAGTGGCTCTACGACATCGTCATCTACCTGATCCTGCTCCTGGACGCGACTCCGGGGCCCGCGTCGGCGCTCCTGCTGATCTCGCCGCTCGCGGCCCTCTACGCCGCGGCGGCGGGGCTCGTGGCGTACTCGGCGTACCGTACGCTGACCTGAAGTCCCCCTGAATCGCCCATGAAGCGCGTTCGCGCCATCCGGCTCGGTGATCCGCTCCTCTTCTTCCTGGTCGTCGGGTTGTCCGTGTTCGGGATCGCCATGGTGTACAGCGCCGGGGTCCTGGACGTCCCTTCCCGTGTGGTGACGGGGATCTGGAAGCAGCAGCTCCTCTGGTTCGTACTGAGCCTGTTGATCATGCCGTTCGTCCTCCGGGTCCCCGTGACCTGGCTGGAGTGGGCGGCGCAGCCCATCTACGCCATCGCCCTGGTCCTGCTCGTGCTTACGCTGTTCATCGGCGGCGGCGCGGGGACGGCCGAGAGTTCTGCGAGCTGGATCCAGGTCGGCCCCGTTCGACTCCAGACGTCGGAGATGTCGAAGGTGGCGGTGGTGCTCATGCTCGCCCGCGTGCTGGGAGAGTGGCGGGAGGCACCGCAGAACCTTTTCGCTCTCTGGAAGCCGCTGGCGGTGGTGGGCGTGCCCATGGTCCTGGTGATGGCGCAGCCGGACCTGGGGACGGCGCTGGTCTTCGGGTCGATCCTGGTCTGGTGCCTCTTCTGGGCGGGGACGCCGCTGAAGACGCTGTTCCTCCTTCTCAGCCCGGTGGTCGGCCTCTTCCTGTCGATCAATCCGTGGATCTGGGGCGGCTGGATCGTCGTGGTGGCCTTCCTTCTCTTCCGCTGGAGGGTGTACCTTTCGGAAGCGGTGACGGTACTGCTGGTGAACGTCGCGGCGGGCACGGTCTCGTGGATGCTCTGGGCGTCCCTGAAGCCGTACCAGAAGAACCGCTTCCTGGTCTTCCTCGATCCTTCGATCGATCCGCGCGGCGCCGGGTACAACCTGATCCAGTCCCGCGTGGCGATCGGAAGCGGCGGCTGGCTGGGGAAGGGGTTCACGGAAGGGACGCAGAAGCGCCTCGCGTTCCTCCCCGAGCAGCACACCGACTTCATCTTCTCCGTGGTCGGGGAGGAGGTCGGGTTCGTCGGCGTATCGCTGGTCCTGATCGCCTTCGGGCTGGTCTTCTGGCGGCTGGTCCGGACCGCGGAGCGGTCTTCGGATCCGTTCGCCAGCCTGGTTCCCATCGGTCTCTTCGGGAGCTGGTTCGCCCACGTGCTCGTCAACGTGGGGATGGTGGTGGGGATCATGCCCATCACCGGGATCCCGCTTCCCTTCATCAGCTACGGCGGCTCGTTCCTCATGGTCAACATCCTCGCCATGGCGATCGTCCAGCGCATCGCGGCAGAGGCGCGAAGATAGCCGCCCCACAGATCCGGATTCTCGTTCATGGCCTGGTTCCGTAAGCCGAAGACGCCTCTGCAGGCCGCGGATCGCCGCGACCTGCCGGCGAACGTTTGGGAGAAGTGCCCGTCGTGCGGGGAGATCCTGTACCGGGAGAAGCTGAAGGAGAACTGGAACGTGTGCCCCCAGTGCGGGCACCACCTCCGCCTGTCCGCGGGCGGCTACGTGGCGCTCCTGACGGACGAGGGGAGCTTCCGCGAGCACGACCGCAACCTGCGCTCGGGCGACCCGCTGGAGTTCGTGGACCTGAAGCCGTACAAGGACCGGCTCGCCCAGGCGGAGCGGAAGAGCGCCCACGGGGACGCGGTGATCACCGGCGAGGGGACGCTGGAGAAGATCCCGGTGCAGCTCGCGGTGATGGACTTCGCGTTCATCGGCGGGTCGATGGGTTCGGTCGTGGGCGAGAAGATCGCGAGGACGGGGCTCCGCGCGCTGGAGATGGGCGCCCCCCTCATCGTGGTGTCCGCTTCTGGCGGCGCGCGGATGATGGAGGGGATCTTCTCTCTCATGCAGATGGCGAAGACCTCGGCCGTCCTCGCCCAGCTCGACGAGGCGGGGCTCCCGTACATCTCCATCCTCACGGACCCCACCACCGGCGGCGTCACGGCCTCGTACGCGATGCTGGGCGACGCGAACCTGGGCGAGCCGGGGGCGCTGATCGGCTTCGCGGGTCCCCGGGTGATCGAGCAGACGATCAAGCAGGAGCTGCCGGAGGGGTTCCAGCGGTCGGAGTTCCTGCTGGAGCACGGGATGCTCGACGCCATCGTGGACCGCCGTGCCATGAAGCGGGAGGTGGGGCGCCTGCTCCGCCACATGATGGGGCTCCCGGCGCCGGACGACTTCACGGGCGCGCCGGCCGGGAACGGCACGGGGGCGTGACGGGAGACGATCCGCTCGCCTGGCTCTACGGACGGACCACGGGGGGAATCCGCTGGGGGCTCGAGCGAACGGAGGAGCTGCTCGCCGGTGTGGGGAACCCGCACCGGCGTTTCCGTTCGGTTCACGTCGGCGGAACGAACGGGAAGGGATCGGTCTCGGCGCTCTGCGAGTCGGCCCTGCGCGCGGAGCTTCCCGGGCGGAAGGTGGGGATGTACACCTCGCCCCACCTCGTCCGCTTCGCGGAACGGATCCGCATCGACGGGGCGCCGGTGGACGACGCGCTCCTCGCCTCGTGCGTGGACCGCGTCCGGGCCGACGTGGAGCGGACCGGGGCCACCTTCTTCGAGGCGACGACGGCCGTGGCATTCCTCTGCTTCGCGGAGGCGGGCGTGGACGTGGCGGTGGTGGAGGTGGGGCTCGGGGGGCGGCTGGACTCCACCAACGTGGTGAGCCCGGCGGCGACGGCGGTCACCAACGTCGCGCGCGACCACGCGGAGTACCTGGGCGACTCCCCCGGCGAGATCGCCTGGGAGAAGGCGGGGATCTGGAAGGAGGGGGTTCCCGCGCTCACGGGTGAGACGGATCCCGTCGCGCTCCGGGTGCTCAGGGACCGTGCGGCGGCGGCGGGAGCGTCGTTCACGGCCCTGGACGACGTGGCCCGGGTGGAGGACGTCCGGCTATCGCCCGGAGGGACCGCCTTCCGCCACCGTTCGGAGGCGTGGGGAGACCGGGAACTGCGGATTCCGCTGGTGGGCGCCCACCAGGCGCGCAACGCGGCGCTGGCGGCGGAGCTGCTGGCGCTCCTCCCGGCGGAGCTGCGGCCGGGATGGGAGGCGGTGGAGCGGGGGTTCGCCTCGGTCCGCTGGCCGGGACGCTTCCAGGTGGAGGAGATCCGCGGGACCACCTGGGTGCTGGACGTGGCGCACAACCCGGCTGGCGTCCAGGCTCTGGCGGCGACGCTGGACGCGGTACCGCTGCCGCGTCCGATGGTGCTCGTGGCGGGGGTGCTCTCGGACAAGGAGTGGAGCGACATGCTCCCTCCATTGCTCGCACGCGTCGACGCGGCGATCCTGACGGTGGCGCCCACGGCGCCCGAGTCGCGGCGGTGGGATCCGGTGGCGGTTTCCGCGGCGCTCCCTCGCGACCTGGACATCCCCGTGCGCGTGATCCCGGAGCTGGAGGCGGCGCTCGCTCGGGCGTCGACGCTCGCGCCGTACGGCACCGTCCTGGTGACCGGGTCGGTCCACACGGTGGGTGACGCGCTTCCGATCCTGGGGCTGCCGTCGCTGTAACTGCGTCTCGCCCGGTGTCTACGATCCCTCTCCGCAGCGCCGGAGAGGGATCGTTTTTGCGTGTGCTGCGGGTTCGACGCCTTGCGGTCGGGGGCGGGGGTGATCTCCGGAAACGAATCAACTCGCTTCGCTCGAACAGATTCGTTTCCTCCGACCACCCCCGCCCCCTCCCTGCGGTCATCCCCGCGACGGTGCCGAACGGCGGATGCAACGGCGCCCTCTTCCTTCCGCAAGGGAGTGTGCTGCGGTTGACTGAAACCCTAGACACGGCCTACATTCCGCGCCATGTCGAACTTCAGCGCACTACCCGGATTCCGGGACTTCTACCCCGACGATTTCGCCGTCCGCGCCCACGTCGTGAACACGTGGCGCGAGGTGGCGCGCCGCTACGGCTTCCAGGAGTACGACGGGCCTCCGCTTGAGCCCCTGGAGCTGTACGTGGAGAAGTCGGGGCCCGAGATCGTCCAGCAGCTCTACAACTTCACGGACAAGGGAGGACGCGAGGTCGCGCTCCGTCCCGAGATGACGCCGACCCTGGCCCGCATGGTCGGGGCTCGCCTCGGCGGGATGCGGAAGCCGGTGAAGTGGTTCGCCGTCCCCCAGCTCTTCCGCTACGAGCGGCAGCAGCGCGGGCGCCTTCGCGAGCACTTCCAGCTCAACCTGGACGTCATCGGCGAGGACGACATCCTCGCGGACGCGGAACTCCTGGCGGCGGCCATCGACATGCTGCGCGCCTTCGGGCTCGGCGCCGACGACTTCGTCGCGCGCGTCTCGGACCGGAGGCTGCTGCGCGCGCTGCTCGTGGACGCCGGTGTGCCGGAGGACCGGCTCGTGCTGGTCTACAACATCGTGGACAAGCTGGAGCGGGAGACGCGGGAGGCGCTCACCGGCCGGCTCGTGGGCGAGGCGGGGCTCGGCGAGGAGGTGGTCGACCGGATCTTCTCCATCTTCCGCCACACGGACTTCGCGGCGGTGCGCGAAGCGTACGGCGGCCGTGAGGGGGTGGCGCCGGAGATCGAGCGGAGCGCGCAGCTCTTCGCCCACCTGGAGGCGATGGGGCTGGGCGACTTCGTCCGCTTCGACCTCACCATCGTGCGGGGGCTCGCCTACTACACGGGGACGGTGTTCGAGCTGTTCGACGTGCGCGGCGAGCTGCGCGCCATCTGCGGGGGCGGGCGCTACGACGACCTGCTGAAGCGGGTGGGCGGCGTGGACGCCCCCGCGCTGGGCTTCGGCATGGGCGACGTGGTGCTCACGGAGCTGCTGCGCGACCGGGGACTCCTTCCCGACACCTCGCACACCCTGGACTACTACCTGATCGCGGTGGGGCCGGAGCAGCGCGGGGCGCTGCTCTCGCTGGCGCACCGGCTGCGCGACGTGGGGCACTCGGTGGAGTACTCGTTCCGGGCGCAGGGGGTGGGGAAGCAGTTCAAGAACGCTTCTGCGCTGGGTGCGCGCCGCACGGTGGTGCTCGGGCCCGACGAGGTGGCGGAGGGCGTGGCCGTGGTCAAGGACATGGCGAGCGGCGAGGAGATCCGGATCCCGATCGAGAAGCTGGCACGACCGTGAAGCCCGCGCCGGCCCCCTCGCGGCGAGCCGGCGCGGGCGGATGAGCGAGGAGCCTCCGGGCTCCCGCGGCCGCGGTGTGCGAAGCCGGGCGCTCCTCCTCGCGAGTGGCGCCCGCCTCGAATCGAACCAACGGACCTCTTCATCGATACCGACATGGCGAACGACAAGGCACTCACGACCCGCGCCGACGACTTCAGCGCGTGGTACAACGAACTCGTGCTCCGCGCGGAGCTGGCCGACTACTCCCCCGTCCGCGGCTGCATGGTCATCCGTCCCTACGGCTACCGGCTGTGGGAGCTGATGCGCGACCAGCTCGACCGGCGCTTCAAGGAGACGGGGCACCAGAACGCCTACTTCCCCCTCTTCATCCCCCAGTCGTTCCTCGCCCGCGAGGCGGAGCACGTGGAGGGCTTCGCCAAGGAAGCCGCCATCATCACCCACACGCGCCTCAAGGCCGTGGAGGGCGGCGGGCTGATCCCCGACCCCGACAGCAAGCTCGAGGAGCCTCTGATCGTCCGGCCCACATCGGAGACCATCATCTACGAGATGTTCTCCAAGTGGGTGCAGAGCTACCGCGACCTCCCCCTCCTCTACAACCAGTGGGCGAACGTGGTCCGCTGGGAGATGCGCACCCGCCTCTTCCTGCGCACCACGGAGTTCCTCTGGCAGGAGGGACACACCGCGCACGCCACCGAGGCGGAGGCGGAGGAGGAGACGCTGCGGATGCTCGGCGTCTACCGAGAGTTCATGGAGGAGTGGCTGGCGATGCCCGTGGTGACGGGACGCAAGTCGGAGTCGGAGAAGTTCGCGGGGGCCCTGCGCACCTACGCCACCGAGGCGATGATGCAGGACAACCGCGCGCTCCAGGCGGGGACCTCGCACAACCTGGGGCAGAACTTCGCGAAGCAGTTCGACCTCAAGTTCGCCAGCGAGTCCGGGGCGGAGGAGTACGCCTGGAACACGAGCTGGGGCGTCTCCACCCGCATGATCGGCGGCCTGGTGATGACGCACGGCGACGACCAGGGGCTGGTGATGCCTCCCCGCGTGGCTCCCATCCAGGTGGTGATCGTACCCATCTTCCGGAAGGCGGAGGAGCGCGAACTCGTGCTGCAGCGGGCGAAGGACATCGCGGGGATGCTCCGCGACATCCGCACGCACGTGGACGACCGGGACAACCTGACTCCCGGCGCGAAGTTCTACGAGTGGGAGACCAAGGGAGTCCCCTTCCGGATCGAGATCGGCCCCAAGGACATCGCGAAGCAGCAGGTGGTCCTGGTGCAGCGGGTGGTCGCCGAGGGCGAGGAGCGGAAGAAGTTCCTCCCCGAGGCGGACGTGGTGAGTTCCATGGAGCGCAGGCTGGACGAATTCCAGGCGTTCCTGCTGGAGAGGGCCCGCGAGCGCCGCGAGGCCAACTCGTACCGTGGAGTGGAAAGCTACGAGCGCTTCCGGGAGATCCTGGACGGGGAGGGTGGCTTCGTCTACACCGGGTGGTGCGGGTCCGCCGAGTGCGAGGCACGGGTCAAGGAGGAGACCAGGGCCACCATCCGCGTGCTTCCCTTCGAGGAGTTCCGGTCTGCGGAAGCCCCCACGAAGTGCGTGGTGTGCGGCGGGGAGTCGGTGACGGAAGCGGTCTGGGCCAAGGCGTACTGACCGCGCCCGGGTGGTCGTCGTGCCGGGGGCGTCCGTTTTGCACGGACGCCCCTTTTCGCGTTCCGGCCCTCCGGACGGAGCGGTGCGGCCGGCCGCGCGCCCTGGCCGCGGGGCCGCGAAATCGCTTATCTTCACGGGTGATCGAGCGTCATCCGTAACTGTATCGAGGTACCCGGCATGGAATCACTTCGCGCTCTCGTGCAGCTCCCCACCGAGGCCTTTCCTCGCCGCGACGGGATACTCTATTGCGAGGATGCCGCGATCCCCGACCTGGTGGCACGGTGGGGCACGCCCCTGTACGTGTACTCCCGCACCGCCATCCGGGAGCGCTTCCGGGAGCTTCAGGAGGCACTCGCGCCGGTGCCCCACCTTATCGCGTACTCGGTGAAGGCGAACGGAAACCTGGCCGTACTCCGGACGCTGGCGGAGATGGGGGCCGGCGCGGACATCGTGTCCGCGGGAGAGCTGCACCGGGCGCGGCTCGCGGGGATTCCGGGGGAGCGGATCCTCTTCAGCGGGGTGGGGAAGACGGTCGCCGAACTGGCGGCGGCGCTCGACGCCGGGATCTACGCCTTCAACGTGGAGTCGGAGGGGGAGCTGTGCGCCCTCTCCGAGCTGGCGCGCGCGACCGGACGGCGGGCGCCCGTGGCGCTCCGGGTGAACCCGGACATCGAGACGCCCACGCCTCACGCCTACACGCGCACGGGCCACGCCGCCACCAAGTTCGGCATCGCTGCGGAGCGTGCCCGCGACCTGTACTGCGTCGCGGCGAAGCTTCCGGGGATCTGGGTGCGGGGCGTGGACGTCCACATCGGCTCGCAGATCCTGGAGGTGGAGCCGTACCGGCGGGCACTGCAGCACGTCCTCGACCTGGCGCACGACCTGAAGCAGGAGGGATTGCCGCTGGAGTTCGTGGACCTGGGGGGCGGGTTCGGCATCTCGTACACGGGCGAGGAGGGAATCTCTCCCGCGGAGTTCGCCCGGGTGGTGATCCCCGAGCTGCTCGACTCCGGGCTCAGGCTGGTGGTGGAGCCTGGGCGGTTCATCGTGGGGCACGCCGGGGCGCTGGTGACGCGGGTGCTCTACGTGAAGGAGGGCGGGGGGAAGCGCTTCATCATCACGGACGCAGGGATGAACGACCTCCTCCGTCCCAGTCACTACGCCGGCTGGCACGCGGTGGACGCGGTGGAGCTGCACGGACGTGAGTCGGTGCGGGGCGACGTGGTGGGGCCCATCTGCGAGACGGGCGACTTCCTGGCGCTCGACCGGGAGCTGGAGCGTCCCGAGCCGGGGGAGCTTCTCGCCATCCGCACGGTGGGGGCGTACGGCTTCTCCATGAGCAGCACCTACAACCAGCGTCCGCGGCCCGCCGAGGTGATGGTGGAGGGGGAGGAGGCGACGCTGGCGCGCCGGCGGGAAACGCTGGACGATCTCGTGGCGGCGGAGCTGGGGCTGTAACCGGCCCCGGACCCTGCGAAGCGCGGCGGGGCGGATCCGGGTGGATCCGCCCCGCTTCGATTTATCGAGTCTCCGGTCGGCGCTCGTTCGGATCGGATGGCCGAGACGCAAGGAAATCCGCGGGTCTCTGCACGAGTACCCCGGAGATCGTGGTTCCGTAGTACCTGCCGAAGTGGGTCACGTCCCCGGTGATGAGGTGGGAGGCTCCCGTGTGGATCGCGGCGAGGAGGATGGGGAGGTCTTTCGGCGGAAGTTCGACGCTCGGCGGGAGCGGAAGGTCCGGGAGGCCGTCGGCCACCCGGACGAGCGCCAGTAGGAACCTCAGGCGGTGCCTCTGATCCTCGTCCCGCAGGTTCGAGCGCGCCTCCTCGGCCGCATACGCTGAGGTGACGAGTCGTACCCCTTCCAGGTCCCACAGCCTCCGCAGCCCCGCGTCCGGCCGGTACGCGGCCGAGAAGAGGACGTTGGCGTCCAGAAACTGGACGGCCACGTCTCAGGTTTCCGGTGGCGGCTCATGGGGGACCTCGTCCGGATCGAGACCCATCTTCCGGACTTCCCGGACCGCCCACCTGTACTCTTCCGCGTCGGCGGCGTTGGTGAGCAGGAACTCGGCGCGGCGCGCGGGCGTGTAGGTCTCGATGGGGAGCACGACGGCGCGGCTGATCAGGATCCCGTCCTCGCGTGGCTCCATCAGGACGACCTCGCCTTCCTCGAGTCCGAAGCGGCGTCTCAGCTCTGCCGGGATCACGATCGTCCCGCGCTTGCCGATCCGGACGGGTTCAGGGCTTGCCATCGTTCCTCCGATTCTCGGTTCTGAGAATCAGAATATCCGAGATCGGACAGGATGGCAACCCTGCCGACCGTCCGGTCAGGCCGTGCCGTCGTCGGGCGTGTCGCCGGGCTGGGAGACCCGTTCGCGCGCTCGGGCGGCGCCCTGGCGATCCAGCCGGTCCACCATCGCCTCCAGATGCTCCGTCGGGGTGAACCGCTTCGCCCGCGGCGCCGTCTCGCGCTCCAGCCCCGGCGCGATGGCGTCGTACCGGGAGGCGGCGTTCCAGAAGATCCAGTCCTCCAGCCCCAGCTCGTACACCGCCCGCATCTGGGCGCGGGCTTCCTCCGGACCGTAGTGGTGCCCCATGGTGAACCCCTGGATCCAGGGGACGATGCGGGCCGGCCGGTGCCCCGCCTCCTGCAGGCGCCGGTTGCGGATCACCCCCATCCCCACGGAGGTGAACACCGTCTCGTACGGGAGCCGGTCGGGTGTGCGGATCCCCGGCAGGTGTGTGGGGAAGTAGTGCGAGGGATAGACCATGGGGAGCAGGTGGTCGGCCAGGGTCGAGAGCGCCTCCCACTGCTGTCCGATCCCCACGTCCGCGGCCTCGTTCATGGACAGGCCGAAGAGGTCGGCCGTGACCGTGACGCCCAGAGGATGGAGTCTCCGCCGGGCCTCCGCGAGGAACCCGGCGATGGCCTCGGTGCGCTCCCCCCCCGCCCGGGCGTGGACCTGCTTCGGGAGGCTCCGGTAGGCTTCCGGGAAGCGGACGTAGTCGAACTGGATCTCGCGGAACCCCGCTCGCGCCGCTTCCTCCGCCACGCGGATGTTGTAGTCCCACACCCGCTCGTCCCAGGGGCTCATCCAGCGGTTCCCGGCCTTGTCGATCCAGAGGCTCCCCTCCGGCGTCCGGATCGCCCAATCCGGCCGGGCCGGGGCGAGGTACCGGTCCTTGAACACCACCACGCGAGCGATGGGATGGATCCCGTGCGCCACCAGCGTGTCGACCAGCGACTTCAGGTCCCTGAGAGGGATCAGGCCCTTCGAGACCTCGATCGCCAGCGGGTCCGTGCTCACGTAGCGGATGCCGTCGTCGTCCTTGACGTCCACCACGAAGGTGTTGATCTCCGTGCTGTCCGCGAGCGCGAGGAGCTTCGCCCGCTGCTGGGGCGAGCCCGCCACGTACGAACTCACGTAGATGCCGCGGATGATGGGCGGTGCCAGGTCGCGGGGAGCCGGCGGGGGCGGAGGAGGCGGGTCCGGCTCCTGGCGGGTCACCTGGGCGGCCACCTCGTCGGCGAGGAGCGCGCTCGACGTCCGCGCGAACGCGGAGGCGCGCTCCGGCGATTCCGCGCAGGCGGACAGGAGACAGACGGCCGCGAGCAGCGGCAGGGCGGGGGAGCACCTCGCACCACGCATTCGACGACTCACCTTTTGGACAGTGGGGGAAGGCCGGGAAGCCAGCGTGGGGAGCCGCCGGCGGGGTGACGTCCGGTCCGGCGCCCACGGATGTTTCCGTCGCGCGACCGGGACCGCCGATGCGAAAACGGTGCCGCCGGCATCCCGGAGCGGACTCGCCGGATCCCCCGTTCAGGACATGCCTTTCCGCTCCCGCATGCTCCTAGTATCTTGCCGGCTTGCAGCCCCGACCATCCCCAGACGGAGACGCGGCGGAAGTGGACGCCAATCGCATCCTGATCATCGACTACGGCTCGCAGTTCACCCAGCTCATCGCCCGGCGCATCCGGGAGGAGCGAGTCTACTGCGAGATCCAGCCCCCCACGCGCTCGCTGGAGTGGATCCGCGAGTGGGCGCCGAAGGGGATCATCCTTTCCGGCGGCCCCTCCTCCGTCTACGGAGAGGACGTGCCGACCGCGGAGCCCGAGCTGCTCCGCATGGGCGTTCCCGTCCTGGGCGTGTGCTACGGCATGCAGCTCATCACCTTCCTGGAGGGCGGGGTGGTGGAGCGGGGGAAGCGCGAGTACGGTCGCGCCCAGGTCACGGTGCAGGAGGCGGCAGGGATCTTCGAGGGGTTCGACGTGGGAGAGTCCACACAGGTGTGGATGAGCCACGGCGACCACGTCGTCGAGCCGCCGCCGGGGTACCGCCGCCTCGCGAGCACGGAGGGGCTTCCGTGGGCCGCCTTCGCGGCCGAGGACCGGCCGATCTACGGAGTGCAGTTCCACCTGGAGGTGGCGCACACCGTCCGTGGGGCGGACATGATCTCCAACTTCGTGTTCCGGGTCTGTGGGTGCGAGCCCACCTGGACCGCGGGGTCCTACATCGAGAGCGAGCTTGAGCGCATCCGCGAGCGGGTGGGCGACGCGCAGGTGATCTGCGGCCTCTCCGGCGGGGTGGACTCGTCCGTGGCCGCGACGCTGGTGCACCGCGCCATCGGCGACCAGCTCACCAACGTCTTCGTCGACAACGGCCTGCTGAGGAAGGGCGAGCGGGAGGCCGTGGAGCGGACCTTCCGGGCGAACATGGGGATGAAGCTGGAGGTGGTGGACGCCTCGGCGCTCTTCCTGGAGCGCCTCCGCGGGGTGGAGGACCCGGAGCGCAAGCGGAAGATCATCGGCAACACCTTCATCGACGTCTTCGAGGACGCCGTCGCGAAGGCGGGCTCCGACGCGAAGTTCCTGGTGCAGGGCACCCTGTACCCGGACGTGATCGAGTCGCTGTCGGTGAAGGGGCCGTCCGCCACCATCAAGACGCACCACAACGTCGGCGGGCTCAAGGAGGACATGAAGTTCGAGCTGATCGAGCCCCTGCGCGAGCTGTTCAAGGACGAGGTGCGGCAGGTGGGGCGCGAGCTCGGGCTCCCGGAGGAGATGGTGGGGCGGCACCCGTTCCCCGGACCGGGGCTGGCGATCCGCGTCCTGGGCGCGGTGGACGAGCGGGAGCTTCACGTGCTCCGGCAGGCGGACGCCATCTACCTGGAGGAGATCCGCGCCGCCGGGCTCTACGACGACATCTGGCAGGCGTTCGCGGTGCTGCTCCCGGTCCGCTCCGTGGGGGTTATGGGCGACGAGCGCACCTACGAGAACGTCTGCGCGCTGCGGGCGGTGACCTCGCGCGACGGGATGACCGCGGACTGGTACCCGTTCCCGCACGACGTGCTGGCCCGCATCTCCACGCGGATCATCAACGAGGTGGACGGGATCAACCGGGTCTGCTACGACATCTCGTCCAAGCCGCCCGCCACGATCGAGTGGGAGTAGTCGTCTGAGCGGGTAGCTCCGGCATAGGGGCCGCTCCGGAGCCCGGCAAACTGCGCCGGTCTCCTGCGCGGGGCACGGAGCCAGCCGAAACGACCCGGCTGTCTCCGCGCCGGCTCCGGGAGCCTCGCCAAACAGCCGGCGAGTCTCCCTCCGCAAAATCGTTTGGGAACGGCAGGGAACTGAACGGCGGGAGCGGGCGGCGAAGGCGGCCTGTTCCCGCCGCCCGCCTGCTTGCTGCACCCCGTACCTTCCCGTTCCATGCGCCCACGCATCAAGATCTGCTGCATCAGCAGCGTCGAAGAGGCATGGACCGCCATCCGCCTGGGGGCTTCCGCGCTGGGGCTCGTCTCCCACATGCCGAGCGGGCCGGGCGTGATCGCCGACGAGTCCATCGCCCGGATCGCGCGGCGGGTTCCGCCCGGTGTCGCCTCCTTCCTGCTGACGAGCGCGCAGGACCCGAACACCATCATCGACCAGCAGCGGCGCGCCCGCGTCAACACGGTGCAGATCGTGGACGAACTGGCGCCGGAGCACTACGGGACGCTGCGGCGGGAGATGCCCGGCGTCGGGCTGGTGCAGGTGATCCACGTCCGCGACGCGGACTCGCTCGAAGAGGCGCGCGCGGTCGCCCCCCACGTGGACGCCGTCCTCCTGGACTCCGGCAACCCCTCGCTCGCGGTCAAGGAGCTGGGCGGCACCGGGCGGGTCCACGACTGGGAGGTGAGCCGGCGCATCCGCGACGAGGTGGACGTGCCCGTCTGGCTGGCGGGCGGCCTCCGCGCCGACAACGTGGCCGAGGCGATCCGGCGCGTCCGCCCCTTCGGCCTGGACCTCTGCGGCGGGGTCCGTACCGCGGGAAATCTGGACGAAGCGAAGCTCGCGGAGTTCATGGCCGCCGTCGCCGCGTCGCCCGCCTGACCCTTCCGGCGGCGCCCTTCGCCACCCCCGGACCGAGCCGGTCATGAAAGCTCCTCTCGCCTTCGCGGTCCTGGCCCTCGCCGGATGCGCTTCCACCGCCGTGCCTCCCGCGCCCGGGCCGGTGTCGGCTTCCCTGCAGGCTCTCCCCGGGATGCCCGCGCGATCCCCCGCGGCTGCGGACGATGCATCCGCGAGGCTGCGGCAGCTCTTCGTGGACGAGTGGGAGCGGACGCTGCGCGAGAGCCCTCTCTCCGCCACGGCGTTCGGGGACCGTCGCTACGACGACCGTCTCCCGTCCGTCGGCCTCGCGGATCGGCGCCGGACCCTGGAGGCGGACCGGGCCGCGCTCGCGCGTCTCCTCGCCATCCCCCGCGACTCGCTCTCCCCGGCGGACGCGCTCGACTACGACGTGTTCCGGCGCATCCGCGAGGACGCAGTCGCCGGGGCGGAGTTTCGCGGCTACCTCATCCCCATCACCGGCAACCAGGGTTTCCACACCTACTTCCCGGAGCTGCCGAACCGGGTCCCGCTCGCCACGGTGGAGGACTACGAGAACTACGTCTCGCGTCTCCTCGCCTTCCGCGCCTACGCCGGGCAGCACGTGGAGCTGATGCGAGAGGGGATCCGCACGGGGATGGTGATGCCGCGGTCCTCCGTGGAGGGCGTCGCGGCCTTCGTGGCGCCGCACGTGGTGGACGACCCAACGCAGAGCCTGCTCTACGCACCCTTCGCCCGCTTCCCAGCCGCCGTGCCGGACAGCGCGCGGGCGAGGCTTGAGCGGGCCGGGCGCGAGGCCGTCGCCACCTCGGTGGTGCCCGGGTACCGCGACTTCCTGGAGTTCGTGACGGGCGAGTATCTGGCCGCCGCCCGCGGCACCCCCGGCGCGTCGGAGCTTCCGGACGGGCGCGCATACTACGCCGCCCTGGTCCGCCGCTACACGACCCTGGACGTCTCCCCGGAGGAGGTGCACCGCACCGGGCGCGCGGAGGTGGCGCGGATCCGGGCGGAGATGGACTCGGTGATGCGCTCGACCGGCTTCCGGGGGACGTTCGCGGAGTTCGTCCAGTTCCTCCGTTCGGACCCGCGCTTCTACGTGGACACGCCGGAGGCGCTGCTCCGGCACACTTCGCTTGTGCTGAAGCGAATGGACGGCGAGCTGCCGAAGCTCTTCGGCCGTCTCCCCCGGCAGCCGTACGGGATCCGGCCGATCCCGGACCACCTCGCTCCGCGCACCTTCACGGCGTACTACCAGCCCGGCACTCCGGATGGCACGCGGGCCGGCGCCTACTACGTCAACACCTACGACCTGAAGAGCCGGCCGCTGTACGAGATGGAATCGCTCTCGTTCCACGAGTCCGTCCCGGGGCACCACCTGCAGATCGCGCTGGCGCAGGAGCTTCCCGACGTCCCGGACTTCCGGCGCGACGCGGACTTCACCGCCTTCGTGGAGGGCTGGGCGCTGTACGCGGAGAGCCTGGGCCGGGAGGTGGGCTTCTACCAGGACCCGTACAGCTACTTCGGGCACCTCACGTACGACGCGTGGCGCGCCTGTCGGCTGGTGGTGGACACCGGGATCCACCACCAGGGCTGGACGCGCCAGCAGGCCATCGACTACATGGCCGAGAACACCGCGCTCTCGCTCCTCAACATCACCAACGAGGTGGACCGTTACATCGCGTGGCCCGGGCAGGCGCTGGGCTACAAGATGGGCCAGCTCAAGATCCGCGAGCTGCGGACCCTGGCCGAGCGTGAGCTGGGGCCGCGGTTCGACGTGCGCGAGTTCCACGACGTGGTACTCGGGAGCGGCGCCCTGCCGCTGAACGTGCTGGAATCCAACGTCCGCGCGTACCTGGAGCGGAAGCGCGGGGCGTAGTCCCGCGCTCCGTCGTCTCGGTCCCCGGGGACCGAGACGGGCCGGCGGGGGTAGCAGGGGGCCGGGTCGTTCTTCCCCAATCGCTTGAGGAGGAACGGCTTGTGTGCTCCCGAACGCCGTGCCTCATGCCCAACGCTTCCACCGTGCTCGACGACGCGCCGGCCGCCGCCCCCCGCGAGCGGCCGCGCCCGCAATCCCCTGGAGCCGCCCCTCCTCAGGGGCCCCGATCCGGTGCCGACGTGCCCGGCTCCGGGCCGCTTCGGCGGCTGCGGCGCACCTGGCGGGTGCTCGCCGCGCTTCTCCCGTTCGTCCTCTCGTTCCTGCGCGACCGGAAGCGCTGGATCGTGTTCGGGGGCCGGGTGCGCCGCTCGCCGGAGGCGCACCGGGTTCGTGCCCGGCGCCTGGCGGACACCGTCGCCGCGCTGGGGCCCACCTTCATCAAGCTGGCGCAGGTGTTCGGCTCCCGCGCCGACATCGTCCCCGAGCCCTACCTCTCCGAGATCGCCCGGCTCCAGGACTCGGTCGCGCCGCTTCCGGCCGAGGCGATCGAGGCCGTGATCGAAGAGGAGTTCGGCCTGTCCGCGCACGCGCTCTTCTCCCGGTTCGAGCGGGAGCCGGTGGCCGCGGCCTCCCTGGGACAGGTCCACCGCGCCTGGGTGGGTGAACGCGAGGTTGCGGTAAAGGTCCTGCGGCCCGGCGTGCGAGAGGTGGTGGCGCTGGACCTGGAGATCTCCTTCCGCGTCCTCTGGCTGGTGAACGTCCTCTTCCCCAACCACCACGTCCGGGCGCTGACCACCGTGGTGAAGGAGTTCGACAAGCGCATCCGCGAGGAGCTGGACCTGCGGCGCGAGGCGGCGAACACGGAGGAGTTCCGCCGCCACTTCGCCTCCGACGCACGTATCCGCGCCCCGGAGGTGCTGGACGCCTTCACCCGGCGGCGCGTGCTGGTGACGGAGTACGTGCACGGCACCAAGGTGGACCGTCTGCACGAGCGGTTCGCCTCCGGAGACCTCTCCTTCGTGGAGATGATGGAGACGCTCTCCGAGGCGTACCTGCGGATGATGCTCGTGGACGGCACCCTCCACGCTGATCCGCACCCGGGGAACATCCTGGTGGACGAGGCGGGGACGATCGTCTTCCTGGACTTCGGGATGGTGGTGAGGATCGAGCGCTCCACGCGCGACCACCTCTTCCGGCTCTCGCTCGCCGCGGCGCGCGAGGACGTGGACGGGGTCGTCGCGTCCATGTACGCGCTCGGGATGATCGACCCGGAGGTTTCCCGCGGAGAGGTGCGCGAGGCCGCGGTGCAGATCCTGGGGATCGTGCGGCGGGCGCGCGAGCTGAGCCAGCGGCGCGTCCAGGAGATGGTGCAGGAGATCCTCGACACCTTCTACACCTGGCCCCTGATCCTCCCGGAGGAGCTGGTGTACTTCCTCCGCGCCTCCGCCCTGCTGGAAGGGATCGGGTTCCGGTACGACCCGTCGTTCCAGGGGCTCGACGCCGTACGCCCGGTCCTCGCGAGGATGCGGGGCGAGCTGACGGAGTCCATGGCCGGCGGCGAGCCGAAGGAGGTCGCGCGCGGCCTGCTCACCGAGGCGGAGCGGACGCTACGGGCGCTCCAGGACGTGGTGCGCCGGACGGAGCGCGAGGAGCTGCGGGTGCGCGCCCACCCCCGCGACTTCCACCGCATCGAGCGCACCCTGGGGCTCCTGGTGCGGCGCGTCCTGCTGGGCCTCGCCGGGGCGACGACGGCGGTGGTGTCCACCCTGGTGTTCATGGTGGACGGGAGCCGCCTGGTCCTGCTGTGCGGGAACGGCGTCGCTCTCCTGCTCTTCTTCGCCGCCCTGCTGGTGCCGAAGCACCTCCTGGGCAATCCTCTGCGGTAGGCGGAGGGATCCGATTCCGAGCGGGGCCGCGAGTTCGCCGCGGGCCCGCGACACCCACCTTCTCATCTCCCGGTTTCCGTGCCCCGAATTCCCCGCTCGGTCCGCACCTACGCCCGCGACGCCGCGGGCGCCTTCTCCCTCGCCCCGGTCGAGGTGGTCCTGGGGCTGCTCGCCGCCGTGTGGTTTTCCGTCGCGCTCCGCACGGACGGCATGGACACATGGGCGAGAGGCGCCACCGCAGCCGCGCTCGCGCTCCCGCTCGTCTTCGGGCTGAGCGTGCTGCGCGCCCGGAGCACGGTGTCGTCCGGTGTGCGCTGGGCGGGCACCGCCGCCGTGCTCGTGGCCGCGGCGGGGTACGGGCTGTTCGTGGTCTTCACGAACCGGGACGCGGAGGTATGGCGCTTCATGGCGCTCCTCGGCGCCGCGGCTGCGGCGCTCTCGCTCGTGCCGGTGGTCGGAGTCGCGGGACACGAGCGGCGGAGGTGGGAGTTCTGGCGCTTCAACGCGCTCCTGGTGGCGCGGGTTGCCAGCGTGGTCGCCTACGGGCTCGCCCTCTACGGCGCGCTCGCCGGGGCGGTCGCCGCGGTGTCCTCGCTCTTCGAGCTGAAGACGCCCGAACACCTGTACCAGGACCTCTTCGGCGCCGTGTTCTTCGCGCTGGTGCCCTGGGTGGTGGTGGGCGGGCTCCCGGAACTCGCGACGAAGCCGGCCGGAGGCGCGGAGGCACCTCGCGGCGTACGCCTGCTGGGCCGCTACCTGTACGCTCCCGTGCTGGTGGTGTACCTGGCGATCCTGCTCGCCTACGCCGTCAAGGTGGGCGCGACGGGCGAGATGCCCAAGAACATCCTCTCGCCCATCATCCTCCTGGCGGGGCTCTTCGGCTTCCTGGGCTCGCTCCTGCTGGAGCCGCTCCGCCGCGACCCGGAGCACTCCGGCGTGTCCCGGCTGGTACGCGCCTTCCCGGCGTTCCTCCTGGTCCTCCTTCCGCTCGCCGTCTGGGCCGTGTGGGTGCGCCGCGAGCAGTACGGGTGGACGGAATTCCGCTACCTCCGCTTCGCTCTGCTCCTCGCGCTCGGGGTCCTGGCGGTCGTCGGGACCTACCGGCTCGTCCGCCGGAGGGAGCCGCTGCTTCTCCTGGTGCCCGCGGTCCTGGGCGCCACGCTGCTCCTCTCCGCCGTCGGACCGTGGAGCGCCCCGGCGGTGTCGCGGCGCAGCCAGGAGGCCCGGCTGGTCTCGGGGCTGCGGGAGGCGGGGCTGCTGGCGGACGGGCGCTACTCCGGCTCGCTCCTTCCCCTGGACTCGCTGGGGAGAGTATCCGGGAGTGGCGACGAAGTCCGGACGATCCCCGAGCCGCTTCACGGGCAGATCATCGGGTCCGTCACCTACCTGTACTCCGCGCACGGGGTCGAATCGCTGAAGGGCATCTTTCCCCAGGACCTCTCCCGCTACGACAGCGGGTGGCAGCTCGTGAGCGCCATCCCCATCCGGGCCGGCTGCGCGCCCGGGGAAGAGGTGCAGTCGGCCGGCGCGTCGCTTCCGGTGGGGACGCCGGTCCCCGGGTTGGAGGGTGGAACGCTGTATCGCGTCGAACGGGTGTCCCGTCAGGTCCCGGCGCAGACCGCGGCGATCCGCGTGCGGGTCGCGGAAACGGAACTCCTCGTGAGTGTCGGAGACACCCAGCCCTGGACCGCGCGGGTGGACCTCCTCCCGCTCGTGGAGCGTCTCGCCGCCGCCGGTCCGAACGCCTGCGGGCCGGGATACCGCTTCGCCTCCACGGCGCTGTCTCCCGGCGAGGCGCTGCAAACGCTCACGGACGAGAACGGGCGCGTGAGAGGGCAGATCCTCCTTACCGAGGTGGGGATCGACCGGCCGTCCCCCGAACCCGGCGCGACCCGCAGCGCCTTCCAGCTGGAGTATGCATCGGTGCTGGCGATCATCCGCGAGTAGGTGGTCCTTGCATCGCGTCTTGTTTGGGCGTAATTTTCGTCCAAATGAGACACCGGGAGGTGGGCATGTCCGTAGATTCCGGGAAGGTCGCCGAGATCCTCGGGGGCGAGGAGGTGCTGTACGAGCGGGTCCGCACCTCTGCGGATCTGCAGCGGGTGGTCTCGGAAGGGCTGCCGATCCGCGCTCTCGACGAGGCCGTGCGCTACGTCGCCGGGAGCGGGCGGGCGGCGACGGCGCTCCGGGACCGGATCGTGCCGCGGGCGACGCGCGCCCGCCGCACCCGCCTCCGCCTGGCCGAGAGCGAGCGTGTCGAGCGGCTCGCTCGCGTGATGGCGATCGCGGAACAGGTCTGGGAGGACCGGGAGGACGCCCGCGAGTTCCTGCGGGAGCCTCACCCCATGCTGGACGGGAAATCGCCGCTGGAGATGGCCGAGACGGAGCTGGGTGCGCGCCGCGTGGAGCGGCTGCTGATGAGCCTGGAGTACGGGCTCCCGGTCTGATGCCGACCGTCTACCGCGTGACGAAGGCGAAGTACCCGGTGTTCGACGGCACGGGGGCGTACCTGGAGGGCGGCCGGTGGAACTCACCCGGCCGCCGCGTCGTGTACGGGTCCACCTGCCTCGCGGGTTGTCTCCTGGAAACGCTGGTCCACGCGGGGCGCCTCCAGAAGCTCCCCGGAACCCACCACTGCGCCCGTGCCGAGATCCCGGACGACGTGGAAGTGGTGACCCTCGACGAGAGCCGCCTTCCCGGCTGGGACGAACCGGAGTCTCCGTACGCCCGGGCCTACGGAGACGCATGGCTCACGGGGGCGAGGTCCGCGGTGCTCTCCGTGCCCGCCGCCGCGGCCCGGCCGTTCGGAAGGAACCTGCTGCTCAACCCGACGCACCCGGACTACTCCCGGATCCGCTTCCACGCTCCCGAGCCCATCTCCTGGGACGCGCGGCTGTTCCGCGTCTGAAGGCGCCGCCGGAGCGGTCCGCTACTCCCTCGCCAGCTTGACAATCGTCCCGGCGGGACGGCAGTTTCCCGTCATGAGCATCGACCTGCAGACCGACCGCGAGCACGACCTGCTCCAGCGGTTCCGCGCCGGGCAGCGCCTCGCCCTCGCCCGCGCCATATCCATCGTCGAGAACGGCCGGCCCGGCTTCGAGCGCATCCTCCACGACCTTCACGGCGACCTGGGCCGCGCACAGCGGATCGGGCTGACCGGCCCGCCCGGGGCGGGGAAGTCCACCCTCACCTCGAAGCTGGCGACGGCGTTCCGCGGGGAGGACGAGCGGGTGGGGATCGTCGCGGTGGATCCCTCGTCGCCCTTCACCGGCGGCGCGCTCCTGGGCGACCGCATCCGGATGAACAACATCTCCACGGACCCGGGGGTGTTCATCCGCTCCATGGCGGCCCGCGGCTCCCTGGGTGGCCTGGCGACCTCCACCAGCGAGGTGGCGGACCTCATGGACGCCTACGGGTGCAGCCGGGTGCTCCTGGAGACGGTGGGGGTGGGGCAGTCGGAGCTGGAGATCGCGGAGACCGCGGACACGACGGTGGTGGTGCTCGTCCCGGAGTCCGGCGACTCCATCCAGGCCATGAAGGCCGGGCTCATGGAGATCGCCGACGTCTTCGTCATCAACAAGGCCGACCGCCCCGGCGCCGACCGCCTCGCGCAGGAGATCGAGGTGATGCTCCACATGCGTCTCGGCGAGGCGGCCCCCGCGGCGGCGGGGCACCACGGGGTGTCGCTGAAGACCGTGGGGAAGGCGGCGCGCGACCGTTCGCGGCAGGCCGCGATGGAGCGGGGCGGGTGGGCGATCCCGGTGCTGAAGACCGTCGCCCAGACGGGGGAGGGGATCGAGGAGCTGGTCCGAACCCTCGACCGTCACGCCGTGTATCTACGGGAGAGCGGAGAGCTTTCGCGCAGGCGCCGGAGCCGTCTCTCGGAGCGCGTCCGGGCCGTGGTCGACCGGGAGCTGAAGAAGCTGGCGTGGGTGGACGGACGCGGCGAGGAGGTGCTGGAAGATTCGCTCCCCGCGCTGGAGTCCGGCGCGGAGTCCCCCTATTCCGTCGCGGCGCGGATCGTGCGGGCGATGGGCCTCGAAACCCAAGGAAGGACCGAGACATGAGCTCGATCGACTACGGCGTCTCGCCGGACGCCCTCCTGGAGCGCATCGCCGAGAAGGAGCGCGAGATCGCGGAGCTGAAGACCCGGCTCCAGGCGTGGGAAGACGGATATTCGCGCACGCCGAAACGCGCGCCCAACCGGGGCGAGCCGGAGCGCGGCGCGGACCCGGCGGACGATCCCGTCTTCACCACCATCTCCGGCGCGCCCGTGAAGGCGCTCTACACCCCGCTGGACCGTCCGGACACCGGCGCGGAGGAGGCGGAGTTCTACAACGACAGGCTGGGTGCGCCCGGTGAGTTCCCGTTCACGCGGGGGCCGTACGGCACCATGTACCGGACCCGGCTCTGGACCATGCGCCAGTTCGCCGGCTTCGGGACCGCGGAAGAGACCAACGCGCGCTACCACTTCCTGCTGGGGCGCGGACAGACGGGGCTCTCCGTGGCGTTCGACTTCCCCACGCTCATGGGGTACGACTCCGACCACCCCCGCTCGCTGGGCGAGGTGGGGAAGTGCGGCGTCGCGATCTCGTCGCTGGACGACATGGAGACGCTGTTCGCGGGGATCCCGCTGGACCAGGTCTCCGTCTCCATGACGATCAACGGCCCGGCGATCATCCTCTTCTGCTTCTACATGGTCGCCGCGGAGAAGCAGGGCGTGCCCTTCACCAAGCTCCGCGGCACCGTCCAGAACGACATCCTCAAGGAGTACCAGGCGCAGCACGCCTGGGTGTACCCGCCGGAGCCCGCGCTCCGCCTGGTGATCGACATGTTCGAGTGGGCGTCGAAGAACGCGCCCAAGTACAACCCGATCTCCATCTCCGGGTACCACATCCGCGAGGCGGGCTCCACCGCGGGGCAGGAGCTGGCGTACACCCTCCGCAACGGCTTCGAGTACGTGGAGCGGGGGATCGCCCGCGGGCTCGACGTGGACGACTTCGCGCCGCGCCTCTCGTTCTTCTGGGACGTCCACAACGACTTCTTCGAGGAGATCGCCAAGTTCCGCGCCGCGCGCCGGATCTGGGCGCGGCACCTCCGCGACAAGTACGGAGCGAAGAACCCGGAGTCGTGGCGCCTGCGCACCCACGCGCAGACGGCCGGGGTGACGCTGACGGCGCAGCAGCCGGAGAACAACATCGTCCGGGTGGCCTACCAGGCCATGGCCGCGGTGCTCGGCGGAACGCAGTCGCTTCACACAAACTCGATGGACGAGACCCTGGCGCTCCCCAGCGAGAAGGCCGTGCAGATCGCGCTGCGGACCCAGCAGATCCTCGCGTACGAGACCGGCGCCGCCGGCACCATCGACCCGCTCGCGGGCTCGTACTACGTGGAGGCCCTCACCGACCGGCTGGAGGCGGAGGCGGAGGAGATCTTCGCCCACGTCGACCGGCTGGGCGGGGTGGTCCCGGGGATCGAGGTGGGGTACTTCCAGCGGGAGATCGCGCGCTCCGCCATGCGGCAGCAGGTGGAGATCGAGAACGTCGACCGCGTCATCGTCGGGGTCAACGAGTTCACGGTGGAGGGGGAGGAGATCGAGATCCCGCTCCTCAAGATCACCGAGGAGGCGGAGCTTCGGCAGCGCGAGCGGATGGCCGCCATGCGCGCCCGCCGCGACCAGGGGGAGGTGGACCGCACCCTGAAGGCGCTGCAGGACGCCGCCCGCTCCGGCCAGAACGTGGTTCCGCCGATGCTGGACGCGGTGCGGGCCTACGCCACGCTGCACGAGATCCGCTACGCGATGGAGGAGGTCTTCGGGGCGTACCAGGAGCCCGTGTTCTTCTGACGGAACGACGGCGGTGGTTGCGGAAGCGGGAGGGCGCGCTCACCAGCGCGCCCTCCCGCGTTTTTGTTGCGAATCCGGCGCTCTCCTGCGCAGCCTCCCCCCACCTCCCGGCGGCCTTCCGGGTATCTCGGACTCTGTGGTCGACCCCCCTTCTCGCGCGGGGGTCAGTCCGGATCGGGGAACCGGGCCGCGTGCTCGCGGATCCACTCGCCCGCCGCCTCCTGGGGGCTCAACTCCCGTCCCTCCCGTTCCCGCACCTCCTGCCGGTAGCGCTCGATCGCGCACACCTGCTCGACCATGCGCGCGCGGAAGGCGTCGCCCGCGTCCAGGAACTGCACACCGATGCAGTAGTGGTCGCCCTCCGGCTCGCAGTGGACCACTCGGGCGTGCGCCACGAACGGCGGCTGCACCTGGTCGATGCGGACCTCCAGCGTGGCCCCGCGCGCGAGCGGCTCGTCCGACTCGAAGGCCAGCCCCCCGTAGCTCACGTTCACCCCGCGGTGCGCCTCGCCCGTGTTCTCCCGGACGGTGCGCACCTCCAGGGGAACGTCGGCGGTGTGCCGGATGAACCTGCGGCGGGGCTCGGTCTGGGTGGCGGTCACGTTCTCGTCGCGGTCGCTCCACAGGGTGAATGGGCTGCCGGAGGGATAAGCAAGTTGCGCTCCATGCGCGGGTTGCGGCGAGGTCGGCGCCGTCCCGACCGCTCGGTTTCCGGACTCAGCGCGTCGTCGTGCTCCTGGCCTCCTCCACCATCCGCTCCACGTCCGCGAGGAGCCGCTTCGCGTCGTAGACGATCCCGTCCTTGATCGTGTACTTCACTCCGCCCACGGTCGTCGGCCGGTTGGTGGCGTCGTCCAGGCGGAAGTGGCCGGTTCCGTAGAGGACCTTGAGGTTGGCGACCGGGTTCTGGTCCACGATCACCAGGTCCGCGAGCATGCCCGGGCGGATCATGCCGAACTCGGGCGCCCGGCCCGTGGGGCGGCTCAGCTCCTCGGCGCCGCAGAGGGTCGCGGCGCGGATGGCCTCCAGCGGGTGGAAGCCTGCCTCCTGCAGCAGCTCCAGCTCACGGACGAAGCCGAAGCCGTAGAGCTGGAAGATGAAGCCCGAGTCCGATCCCGCGCACACCTTCCCGCCGCGGTTCTTGAAGTCGTCCACGAACCTCATCCAGAGGCGGTAGTTCTCCCGCCAGTCGATCTCGTCCTGCGTCGTCCAGTCGAACCAGTAGGACCCGTGCGCCTCCCGGCTCGGCTGGTAGAACTCCCAGAGGGAGGGGAGGGTGTACCGCTCGTGCCACTCGGCCCGGCGTGCGCGCATCAGGTCGCGGCTCGCCTCGTAGATGTTGAAGGTGGGATCCACCACGAAGTCCAGCCTCACCAGCTCGTCGATCACCTGGTTCCAGCGGGGGCTCCCCGGCGCGGCGGCCTGCTTCCAGAGCCGTCCGGCCTCGCCGAAGCGGTGCTGCTCGTCCATGAAGTTGTAGTCCAGCGGGTAACGCTGCACCTGGCGGTCGATGAACAGCGCCTCGGGGAGCCCGTACCAGTGCTGCACGGAGCCGAGTCCCACACGTGCCGCGTCAAGCACGTTCATCCGCGCCACCCCGGTCTGGGCCAGGTGCGCGGTGGTCCCCATCTTCCGCTTCCGGGCCTCGTCGATGAGCGCGGCGATCACCTCCGGATCGTAGTACGCCCCCAGCCCCAGCTTCAGGCCGTCGATCCCCCGGGCCGAGGCCCAGCGGACGTAGGCACGCGCGGCCTCCGGCGTGTCGACGGGGCCCCGGCCCCATCCCATCCCCGGAGCCGTGTACGCGACGATCCGCGGGGCCGTGATCTCGTTGCGGGCGCTGCGCCCCCGTTCCCGAAGCGTCCAGTCCACCCCGTTCCCCGAGCCGGGGTCCCGCACGGTGGTGACGCCGTGCGCCAGCCAGAGCTTGTACACGTACTCCGCGGGAGTCCCCTGCGCCGCGCCGCCGATGTGCCCGTGGACGTCCACGAACCCGGGGAGCACGTACATCCCCCGGGCGTCGATCTCCCGCATTCCCGGCGCAGGGCGGTTCCCCTCGCGGATGGGCACGCCGGGGTAGCCGACGATGCGGAACTCGCGGATCCGGTTGCCCTCCACCACGATGTCCACCGGGCCGAGCGGCGGGGCGCCCGTGCCGTCCACCACCGTCGCTCCGCGGATCACGAGCCGGGAGAAGGGCCCTTCACCCTCGCCAGACGGGCGGTCCGGGGCGGGGAGGACGCCCTGCGAGCGGGCCGGGAGCGGTACGGCGGCGAGGAGCGCGACGGCGGCCGCGACGAGGGTCCCGCGTCTGGCGAGGGAGGGCATCGATCCTCCGGAGGGAGTTTTCGGGGAGCGTGGCGTACCGCGACGGGTCGGACGTGCAGAATACGACACCCGGCGCGAAACCGGAAGGAGCGGGGGAGCCGGGGTTGCCGCAGGGTCGCGCCCGGGCGACGTTTGGGGCCGCACGCGACCTTCCCCGACACGAGGAGCCATGCACGTCTTCATCCGTTTCCGCCACGGGACCGAACCTTCACGTTTCTCCGGCCCGGGATCCCCGTCGCGGGGCCGCCACCTGTCCGCGCGGCAGGAGGAGGCGTCGTGACCGTTAGCGGTGACGAGCGCTGGTGGGACGGGTACTTCGACCGCGAGTTCGTCCGCATCTATCGCGACTTCCTCACCCCCGAGCGCACGGTGCGCGAGGTGGAGGGGATCCTGGAGATGCTCGACCTCCCGGAGGGCGCCCGCGTCCTGGACCTCGCCTGCGGCTGGGGACGGCACTCCGTGGAACTGGCCCGTGCGGGTTTCCGCGTCACCGGGCTCGACTTCTCGGAGACGCTCCTGGCGCGCGCGGCGAAGCGCGCGGCGGCGGCCGGGGTGGAGGTGGAGTGGGTCCGGGGAGACATGCGGGAAGTCGGCCGGGCGGAGGAGTTCGACGCGGTCCTCTCGCTCTATTCGTCGCTCGGCTACTTCCTCTCCGACGAGGAGGACCTGCGCGTGCTCCGCGGCGCCCGCGAGGCGCTCCGGCCGGGCGGGGTCTTCCTGATGGAAACGATGCACCGCGACCACGTCCTGGGCGACTACGCCGACCGCGACTGGTGGGAGACGGCGGATGGGGCGACGGTGTGGGTGGAGCGGGAGTTCGACGCGGTGGAGGGAGTGAGCCGCGAATGGCTCCGCTGGCGGCGGGACGCGGAGACCGGGGAGAAGTTCCACGCACTCCGCATCCGGACAGCCACCGAGTGGGACGCGCTCATTCGTGCCGCGGGGCTGGAGCCGCTGGAGTGGTACGGGGACTGGGAACTCGCGTCGTTCGCGCACACCTCGGAGGTGCTCATCGTCGCGGCCCGCCGAGCCTGACCGGGCGTCGCCGCCCGGTCGGGCCGGGGCCGCGGCTCACGCCGGACGGAACGAAGGCCGGCCGTGGCGCGACATGTCGCGGAAACGGAAGCCCAGGGCGATCTGGCCGACACCGTAGACGATGGCGTAGAGCCCCACCCAGAGCGCGACCGCGTACGCCCTCGTGACGGGCGGGAGCGCCAGGAGGATGACGCCCAGCAACACGGAGAGCGCTCCGTCCAGCCCCAGGAGCCATTCGTTCCGGATCGTCTTCCGCAGGTCGATCGCCGCGGCGATCTCGAGCACGCCCGTGAAGATGGCCCAGAAGGCGATGACGTAGAGCAGCGCGAAGAGCGTGAGGCCCGGGTTCGCGAAGGCGATGATCCCCGCCAGGATGCCGACGACGCCCAGGATGACCATGCCCCACCACCGGTCCGCCGTCGGGCGCGCGCGGACCCCCATGTACACGGCGAGGATCCCGTCCAGCAGGGCGTAGACGCCGAACACCGTGACCAGGAACACCAGGGAGATCCGGGGATCGAACAGGGCGATGATCCCGAACAGGACCGCGAGGGTGCCACGCAGCGCGAACATCCACCAGTTCCTCGTGATCTCCATCGTCTCCTCCTCTGCCGAGGGTCGAAGTCGCCCCGGACGCGGGCGCCGCTCGTCAAGCTCGCCGGAGAGGGCCTCCCACGTCTTGAACGGGATTGGCCTCGCCGCCGCCGGAAGCCCTGGCGGTCGCTTGCTTGCCGCTCCCGAAGCGCCCGCATATGTTGTATCGCTTCCCGCCGGGGGCGGGAAGGTGCGGGTGAAAACCAATCTCCGATCCACTATAGCGATGTCTGAACGGAAGATCCGCGTCCTGGTCGGGAAGCCCGGGCTGGACGGACACGACCGCGGCGCGAAGGTGATCGCCGCCGCCCTGCGAGACGCGGGGATGGAGGTGATCTACACCGGGCTCCACCAGACTCCGGAGATGATCGTCAGCGCGGCGATCCAGGAGGACGTGGACGTGGTCGCCATGTCCATCCTCTCGGGGGCCCACATGACGCTCTTCCCCCGGGTGAAGGAGCTGCTGGAGGCCGAAGGCGCCGGCCACATCCTCCTCACCGGCGGGGGGATCATCCCCGAGGAGGACATGGAGGCGCTCCATGGCCAGGGGATCGGCCGGCTCTTCGGTCCCGGCACCCCCACCTCGGCGGCCGTGGAGTACATCCGCGACTGGTTCGCCGAGCACGGCCGCGACCGCGAGCCCGCGCGGTCGTGAGCACGGTGGCCGGGGGGGACCCCGCGGCGGTGGCGGCGACGGGGCGCGTCGAGAGGTTGGCCGGCGAGCTGCGGGAGCTGGAGGCGCGCCTCCGCGAAGGGGGCGGCCCCAAGCGTATCGCGAAGCAGCACGCGGACGGGAAGCTCACCGCGCGCGAGCGGATCGCCCTCCTCGTCGACCCTCGGACACGCTTCCAGGAGGTCGGGCTGCTGATCGCGCACGACCGGTACGACGGGCAGGCCCCCGCTGCGGGCGTGGTCACCGGCTTCGGGACGGTGGCGGGGCGCGAGGTGGTGGTGGTCGCCAACGACGCCACCGTCAAGGCGGGGTCGTGGTGGCCGGAGACCATCACCAAGATGCTCCGGGCGCAGGAGATCGCCATGCGCTGCCGGGTCCCCATCGTCTACCTGGTGGACTCCGCGGGCGTCAACCTCCCCTACCAGGGCGGCGTCTTCCCGGGGCAGTACGGCGCGTCCCGCATCTTCTATTACAACTCCATCATGCGGCGCTACCTGAAGGTGCCGCAGATCGCCGCGGTGATGGGGCCGTGCATCGCGGGGGGAGCGTACCTCCCCGCGCTCTCGGACGTGATCCTGATGGTGGAGGGGACCTCCTTCATGGGGCTGGGCGGGCCCAACCTGGTGAAGGGGGCGACCGGGCAGTCCACCGACTCGGAAACCCTCGGCGGCGCCTACACCCACAACGCCATCTCCGGCGTGGCGCATTACCGGGTGCGCGACGACCGGGCCTGCATCGGGAAGATCCGCGAGCTGGTGAAGGAGCTGCCGAGGGCCGGGACCACGCTCCCTCTCCGGGACCCGGCTCCCCCCGCCTGCCCGGAGCGGGACCTGTACTCCATCCTCCCGGAAGACCACCGCCAGCCCTACGAGGTGCGCGAGGTCCTGCGCTGCATCCTGGACGGCGGGGAGCTGGACGAGTTCCAGGCGGACTACGCGCCGGAGATGATCTGCGGTCGCGCCCGCATCCAGGGGATCCCGGTGGGGATCATCGCGAACGCGCGCGGGATGCTCAAGGACCCGCACGGGGGCCGCCCCAAGTTCGGCGGGATCATCTACGCCGACAGCGCGGAGAAGGTGGCGTACTTCATCGAGACGCTGAACCGCCACGGCACCCCCATCCTCTTCCTCCAGGACGTCTCCGGCTTCATGGTGGGGACCGATGCGGAGCACTCCGGGATCATCCGCTCCGGCGCCCAGTTCGTGGAGGCGATGGCGACCGCGACGGTCCCGAAGCTGGTGCTCACGCTCAACCACGCCTCCGGCGCGGGGTACTACGCGATGGCGGGGCAGGGCTTCGACCCGGACTTCATCTTCACCTGGCCCACCGGCCGCATGGGCGTGATGGAGGGCGACTCCGCCGTGATGGCGCTTTTCAGCGCGCAGCTGGAGGAGCTGAAGAAGGAAGGCCGTCAGCCGGACGAGGAGCTGCAGGCGAAGATCGACGCGGTGCGCGCCGACTACGACCGCCAGCTCGACGCCCGGTACGCGGCCGCGCGCGGCTTCGTGGACGCGGTGGTCCACCCCGAAGACACCCGCGCGGCGCTGGGGCTGGCGCTCCGCGCCTCGCTGAACAACCCGGGCCCACATCTCGGTGCGTTCGTACTTCCTGAGAACCTGCGGTGAGCGTAGACTCCGTGCACCGGCAGGAAGCAGGGACTGAGCGCGCGCAGCGTGCGAAGCACCCGGGCCCCCACCTCGGCGCGTTCGTGCTTCCGCCCAACCTCACCTGATCTCCCGACAAATGGCGAAAGACAAGGTCCGCATCGCCTCCGGCCAGGGCTTCTGGGGCGACCAGCTCGACGCCCCGAAGCAGCAGGTGGAGGGCGGCCCGATCGACTACCTGATGCTCGACTACCTGGCCGAGGTCACCATGTCGATCATGCAGAAGCAGCGCTCCCGGAACCCGCAGGCGGGGTACGCGCGCGACTTCGTCCCGCTCATGGGGGAGATCCTGCCCGCGGTCGTGGAGCGGGGGATCCGCGTGATCGCCAACGCCGGCGGCGTGAACCCGCCGGGGTGCCGCGACGCCGTGGTGGAGGAGGCGCGGAAGGCGGGGCTCGCGGGGCGGGCGCGGATCGGGATGATCTCCGGCGACGACATCCTGGAGCGCCTCCCGGACCTGCTGGAGCGAGGCGTGGAACTGCGCAACATGGAGACGGGCGAGCCGCTCTCCACGGTGCTCGACCGGGTGCAGAGCGCCAACGCGTACATCGGCGCGCGGCCCATCGTGGAGGCGCTCCGGCAGGACGCGCACGTGGTCGTCACCGGACGCTCCACCGACACCGCGCTCACCTACGCGCCCATGATCCACGAGTTCGGGTGGTCGTGGGACGACTACGACCGCATGGCCGCGGGTGTGGTCGCGGGGCACATCAACGAGTGCGGAGCCCAGGCCTCCGGCGGGAACTGCCTGGTGGACTGGCGCGACGTGCCCGACCTGGCGCGCATCGGCTACCCCATCATCGAGGCGTACCCGGACGGCACCTTCGTCGTCACCAAGCACGAGGGGACGGGCGGCTGCGTGACGCTCCCCGGCGTGAAGGAGCAGCTCGTCTACGAGATGGGCGACCCTCACAGCTACATCACCCCGGACGTGGTGGCGGACTTCACCACCATCCGCCTGGAGCGCGAGTCGGACGACCGGGTGCGCGTCTACGGCGTGCGCGGCAAGCACGCCACGGACATGCTCAAGGTGAGCATCGCCTACTCCGACGGGTACAAGGCGGTGGGGACGCTGGTGTACGCCTGGCCGGACGCCGTGGAGAAGGCGCAGATGGCCGACCGCGTCCTGCGCGAGCGGCTGGACCGGATGGGGCTGAAGTTCGACGAGGTGCTCACCGAGTACGTGGGATGGAACGCCACGCACGGCCCGCTCGCGGGTCCCATTCCCGCCGACCTCCCCGAGGTGACGGTGCGCTGGGGCGTGCGCGGGAAGGACAGAGCCGCCGTGGAGCGCTTCACCAAGGAGATCGCGCCGCTGGTCCTCGCCGGTCCGCCTTCGGTGACCGGGTTCGCGGGCGGGCGCCCCGCGGTGCAGGAGATCATGGCCTACTGGCCGGCGCTGATCCCCAAGACCGAGATCGACCCCCACCTTCGCGTGGAAGTCGTGACGGCGTAGAACCCCTCGGCATCGGCCGATGGGGCGGGGCCGCGCAGGAGAGGGACGGAACGGCCGTCCGTCTCCTGCGCGACTTCTTTGGAAACTCTGGGAACTGCGAGTCCCCGAGCGTGCTGCCCGGGTGCACACCTTGCGTGTCGCGTCGGCGCATCGTCCGGATGGGACTCCGTCGGATCGGATCGAAAGCGAAGAATGCGGATCACGTTTCTCGGCACCGCCGCGGCCCGGCCCACCGTCGGGCGCAACGTCTCCTCCCTCGTCGTCCAGCGGGAGGGAGACGTGATGATGTTCGACTGCGGCGAGGGGACCCAGCGGCAGATGATGCGCTACGGGACCGGTTTCGCCCTCCGCGAGATCTTCTTCTCGCACCTTCACGCGGATCACTTCCTGGGCGTCATCGGGCTGCTGCGCACCATGGGACTGCAGGCGCGCGAGGAGCCCATCGACCTGTGGACCCCCCGCGGCACCGAGGCGACCCTCAGGCAGGCGGTGGAGCTGGGCGTGGAGCGGGTCCCGTTCGAGGTGCGCATCCACGGGCTGGAAGCCGGCGAGGCCGTCGAGCGCGGCGCGTACGCGGTGGTGCCCTTCCGCACCCAGCACGGCGGACGCAGCCTGGGGTACGCGGTGGCGGAGCACGATCGGCTGGGCCGCTTCGACGCCGCGAAGGCCCGCGAGATGGGGATCCCGGAGGGACCGCTCTGGGGGAAGCTCCACCACGGCGAGGCCGTGGAGGTGGACGGGCGCGTCTTCCGCCCGGAGGACATGGTGGGCCCGCCGCGCCCGGGCCGGCGGATGGTGTACACCGGCGACACCCGGCCCTGCGCCTCCACCCGCGAGGCCGCGGCAGGGGCCGACCTGCTCATCCACGAGGCGACCTTCGCGCAGGACGAGGCGGAGCGCGCGCACTCGACCGGGCACTCCACCGCCCGCGACGCCGCCGAGATCGCGGTGCAGGCCGGAGCGATGCGCCTGGTCCTCACCCACTTCTCTCCCCGGTACGCCGACGACCCGCGCATCCTGGAGCGCGAGGCGCGGGCGGTGTTCCCGGAGGTCGTCGCCGCCTACGACGGGTTCAGCCTGGAGATCCCGTACCGGGAAGGTTGACCGGCCCGACCGCGAGACCGATCTGACAGTCCAACCCTGTCCGGATGGCGCAGTCGGGTCCCCATGTCTGTCCAATCGGCGTACTCCGTCAGGCACGCGCCGTGCAGCGATCCCGCGACCGTGAGCACCCCTTGACACTCCAGGGTGCACGCTGCAATTTGCCACCTCGTTAGCACTCGACACTTGAGAGTGCTAACAGGCTACACCAACCCATCCAACAACCGGAGGATCCAGATCTATGGCCACCGCGACAGACATGAAGGTCAAGCCGCTTGCGGACCGGGTCGTCGTCAAGCCGCTCGAGGAGGCCGAGCAGATGAGGGGCGGTCTCTACATCCCCGACACGGCCAAGGAGAAGCCCCAGCAGGGCGAGGTGATCGCCGTGGGGCCCGGCAAGGTGAGCGACGAGGGGAAGCGGATCGATCCTGAGGTCAAGGTCGGCGACAAGGTGCTGTACGGGAAGTACAGCGGGACCGAGGTGACCATCGACGGGGAGCAGTACCTGATCCTCCGCGAGTCGGACGTTCTGGCGATCGTCGGCTGATTCGCGCTTCCATTCCGCTAGTCTAGTCCAACTCACTCACCAGGAGTTCTGAAGATATGGCAGCCAAGGATCTTACGTTCGGCGTCGAGGCGAGGTCCGCGCTGAAGAAGGGTGTCGACAAGCTGGCCGAGGCGGTCAAGGTCACCCTCGGGCCCAAGGGCCGCAACGTGGTGATCGATCGCAAGTTCGGCTCGCCGCTCATCACCAAGGACGGCGTCACCGTCGCCAAGGAAGTCGAGCTCGAGGACTCGATCGAGAACATGGGCGCGCAGATGGTGAAGGAGGTCGCCACCAAGACCTCCGACCTGGCCGGCGACGGCACCACCACCGCGACCGTGCTCGCGCAGGCGATCTTCCGCGAGGGCCTCAAGAACGTCACCGCCGGCGCCAACCCCATGTCGCTGAAGCGCGGCATCGACAAGGCGGTCGAGAAGATCATCGGTGAACTGAAGACCCTCTCCGTCCCCACCAAGGGCAAGCGGGAGATCGCGCAGGTCGGGACCATCTCCGCGAACAACGACGAGGAGATCGGCAACCTGATCGCCGACGCGATGGAGAAGGTCGGCAAGGACGGCGTGATCACCGTCGAGGAGGCGAAGGGGCTGGAGACGACGCTGGAGACGGTGGAGGGGATGCAGTTCGACCGCGGCTACCTCTCGCCGTACTTCATCACCGATCCGGACCGCATGGAGGCGGCTCTCGAGGATGCGTTCATCCTCATCTACGACAAGAAGATCTCCTCCATGAAGGACCTCCTCCCGGTCCTGGAGAAGGTCGCGCAGATGGGCCGGCCGCTCCTGATCATCGCCGAGGACGTGGAGGGCGAGGCGCTCGCCACGCTCGTGGTGAACAAGCTCCGCGGCACCCTGAAGATCGCGGGCGTGAAGGCCCCCGGCTTCGGCGACCGCCGCAAGGCCATGCTGCAGGACATCGCCGTCCTGACGGGCGGGCAGGTGATCTCCGAGGAGGTCGGGTTCAAGCTGGAGAACGCGGTCCTCAGCGACCTGGGCCGGGCCAAGCGCATCGTGGTGGACAAGGACAACACCACGATCGTCGACGGCGCGGGTGAGAACGAGGCGATCCAGGGCCGGATCAAGGAGATCCGCGCGGCCATCGACAAGAGCACCTCCGACTACGACCGCGAGAAGCTGCAGGAGCGGCTCGCGAAGCTGGCCGGCGGCGTGGCGGTGATCAACGTCGGCGCCGCGACCGAGACGGAGATGAAGGAGAAGAAGGCCCGCGTCGAGGACGCGCTCCACGCGACCCGCGCGGCCGTGGAAGAGGGCATCGTCCCCGGCGGCGGCGTGGCGCTGCTCCGCGCCCAGGCCGCGATCCGCGAGTTCCGCCTCGACGACCAGGACGAGAACATCGGCGTCCGCATCATCGAGCGCTCGCTGGAGGAGCCGATCCGCCAGATCTCGGCCAACGCCGGTGTCGAGGGCTCCATCGTGGTCGCCAAGGTCCGTGAGAACGACAACACGAACTTCGGCTACAACGCCCGCACGGACGAGTACGAGGACCTGGTCCAGGCCGGCGTCATCGACCCGACCAAGGTGACCCGCACCGCGCTCCAGAACGCGGCCTCCATCGCCGGCCTCCTGCTCACCACGGAGTCCGTGGTGGTCGAGAAGCCGGAGCCGAAGGGCGCCGGTGCCGGTGCCGGCGGCGGGATGCCCGGCGGCATGGGCGACATGTACTGAGCCGCGAGGCTCGGTACGGGGCGGGGGCGCCAGCCTCCGCCCTTCCCGGCGGCCCCGTCTCCTCCTCGCGAGGGGGCGGGGCCGTTCCGCGTCGGTTCAGGTCCAGAGGACGGGAATGCCGTAGGCGGCGAAGACCCGGTCATGTGTCACCAGGGTCAGCCCTTCCGTGAGCGCCTGCGCGATCAGCAGCCGGTCGAAGGGATCGCCATGATGAGGTGGAAGGGCGGCCGTAGCAGCGGCGTGCCGGAACTCGACGGGAAGCTTCTGGAACGCGTTGATCTCCACCGCTTCCTCGAAGGGAACCTGGAGTCGCAACTTTCCCAGTGCCGTCTTGATCGCGACCTCCCAGGCGGACACGGCACTGACGATGTTGCCATCGGCTTGGATGATCCTGTCCTTTACCTCCTGTTTCAGCCGGGGATCGTCTTCACTCCACCAGAGGAACACATGGGTGTCGAGGAGCAGTTTCACGGCGCCTCCTCGCCTCCGCCCATGAAGGCAGCCAGGATCTCCGGGGGAAGCGGATCGTCGAAGTCGTCCGCTACCCAGATCCTGCCCTTCAGGAGTCCGGGTTTCGGGGCCGCTCGCTCCTCGGAGAGCGGCACCAGGCGCGCCCGGGGCTTGCCGGATTTGGCGATGACGATCTCCTCTCCGGCGGCTGCTCGCTCGACCAGCTCCGAGAGGTGTGTCTTGGCCTCGTAGAGGTTCACCGTGCTGGACATGTTCTCCTTTTGTCGAAGTGCTGGTTGAAAGCTAGCGGATTCCATGATTTGGTCAACTTGGTCAATCCGCGCGGGGCGGGTGCTGTCTCGCCTCCGCCGCCACGCCGGTTGACCTTGCCGTGAGCGGGGGTTATTCTCACATCAGATACGAAACTCGAACCGAAACGGCGGCATGTTCAGGCACTCGGGAATCACCACCCGGACCACTACCATGGGACTCCCCCGGGGAGGCCGGGTCCGGGTGCGTTCGCGCTGAGCCGCGGCGCCGATCCCGAGACGACGAGGCCTCCCCGGGGAGGCCTTTTTTCGTTCCTCCTCCCGCCGGGGCTTGATGGAACCGGCGGGAGCGCCGAAGTTGCTTCGCTTCCCGACCGGGATCCCCGGTGGGGTGTACCAGATGTCTGGACTTCTCATGGACGACCGACGCGATCCGTCACGCTCCCTGTGGCCCTGGGCCGCCTTCGCCGCGCTGCTCTGCGCCGGGATCGTCCTCTTCTTCATGTACGTGCCGCGCTGACGCGGCGCTCCGCGACCACGACGATGACGCTGACGGCCGACAACAGAGAACAGGTCCGCGTAACGCTCCCCGACGGCTCCGTGCGCGAGGTCGCCCCGGGGACGACGGTGCTCGACTTCGCGAAGTCCATCGGCTCCGGTCTCGCCAAGGCAGCGCTCGCCGGGAAGGTGGACGGCGCCGTCGTGGACCTGGCCGCGCCGCTGGACCACGACGCCGCGGTGGAGATCGTCACGGAGCGGAGCCCCGAAGCGCTGGAGCTGCTCCGCCACTCCGCGGCTCACATCCTCGCCACGGCGGTCCGCAGGGTCCGCCCCGAAGCGAAGATCGGCTTCGGGCCGGCGATCGAGGACGGCTTCTACTACGACTTCGAGGTGGACCGGCCCTTCACGCCCGACGAGCTGGAGCGGATCGAAGGGGAGATGCAGGAGGTGGCGAAGGCCGACGACCCCTTCGAGCGCCGGGTGGTCTCGGTGGAGGAGGCGCGTGAGCTGTTCGCCGACGACCCGCTCAAGCTGGAGCGCCTGGAGGAGTTCGGGGGCGACGAGACGATCTCCGTCTACCGCAACGGGCCGTTCCTCGACCTCTGCCGCGGGCCGCACCTTCCGGGTACGGGGCGCCTGAAGCACTTCAAGCTCCTCAACACGGCCGGCGCGTACTGGCGCGGAGACTCCCGCCGCCAGATGCTGCAGCGCATCTACGGCACGGCGTGGTTCTCGAAGGACGACCTGGAGCGGTACGTCCACCGCATCGAGGAGGCGCGCAAGCGCGACCACCGGCGTCTGGGGAAGGAGCTGGACCTCTTCCAGTTCCACCCCGTCTCGCCCGGTTCCGCCTTCTGGACGCCGCGCGGGACCGTGCTCTACAACACGCTGGTGGACTTCGTCCAGGAGCGGCAGCGCGACGCCTTCCAGGAGATCAAGACGCCGCTCCTCTACACCAAGGCGCTCTGGGAGCAGTCCGGGCACTGGGGCAAGTACCGGGAGAACATGTTCCTGGTGCTCGACTCGGAGACGGGCGAGCACGACATGTCGCTCAAGCCCATGAACTGCCCCTCGCACCACCTGTACTTCGCCTCGGACCGGCACTCGTACCGCGAGCTTCCGCTGCGCTACGTCACCTTCGACGTGCTCCACCGCAACGAGCTTTCGGGGGCGCTCTCCGGGCTCACCCGGGTGCGGCAGTTCGCGCAGGACGACTGCCACGTCTACCTGCGCGAGGACCAGATCGCCGACGAGGTGAAGTTCCTGATGGACTTCATCCTCGGCTATTACCGCACCTTCGGGCTGGAAGCGACCCTCAAGTTCGCGACCCGCCCCGAGCAGCGGATCGGCACCGACGAGCTGTGGGACCGCGCCGAGGGCGCGCTCCGCGAGGCCCTGGAGGCCACCGGGGTCCCGTACGAGATGAAGCCCGGCGACGGGGCCTTCTACGGGCCCAAGATCGACTTCGACGTCACGGACTCCATCGGCCGCGCCTGGCAGCTGGGCACCATCCAGCTGGACTACAACGCCCCCGAGCGCTTCGACCTCACGTACGTGGGGGAGGACAACGCGCCGCACCGGCCGGTGGTGATCCACCGCGCCGTGAGCGGTTCGTTCGAGCGCTTCATCGCCATCCTCATCGAGCACTTTGCCGGGGCCTTCCCGGTGTGGCTGTCGCCGGTGCAGGTGGTGGTGATCCCCATCTCCGACGAGCAGGCGGAGAGCGCCCGCGAGCTGGCGGCGCAGCTCCGCGCCCGGGGCATCCGGGCCGAGGCGGACGACCGGAGCGAGACGCTGAACTACCGGATCCGCGAGGCCGAGACGCAGAAGGTGCCGTACATGGCGGTGATCGGCGCGCGTGAGGCGGAGGCGGGAACCGCCGCGGTCCGCATCCGCGGAGCGGGTCGCAAGCAGGCGGTGCTCGACCGCGGCGCCTTCGCGGAGCAGGTGCTGGAGCGGATCCGCACCCGCTCGCTGGACACCGCCCTGGACGAAGCGTGACGGGTCCGCGGGCTTCGCTTGACAGGGCGGCGCCGCCCGCGTAAATTTGCGGACCAATTTAGGGAAAGTGGGGACCGGCGGGTCCCTCACCCTTCGGCTCGCCTCGAGCGATGCTGCCGGGTCCCCATCGCGCCCCGCCTCCCTCCGGGAGGTGGCGGCCGTGCATGGACGGACCTGAGCTGATCAGGTCCGTTTTCGTTTTCACCTCTTCGGAGAGCAACTGCCATCAACGAGAAGACGCGTGTCAATCGCCAGATCCGCATCAGCCCCGTCCGCGTGATCAGCACTGACGGCGAGCAGATGGGCATCCTTCCCATCGAGCGGGCGCTCGAGATCGCGGAGGAGCTGGGTCTGGACCTGGTGGAGGTGGCGCCCCTCGCCCGTCCGCCGGTCTGCCGCATCATGGACTACGGCAAGTTCAAGTACGAGGAGCAGCGGAAGGCGCGCGAGGCGCGTAAGAAGCAGCACCACGTGCAGATCAAGGAAGTGAAGATGCGGCCCGGCATCGAGGACCACGACTTCGACTTCAAGACGCGGCACGCGCGGCGGTTCCTCGAAGAAGGGAACAAGGTCAAGCTGACCATGATGTTCCGCGGCCGCCAGATGGCGCACCCGGAGCTGGGCCGGCAGGTGCTGGACAAGGTGTCGGGGATGCTCTCCGACGTCTCCAAGGTCGAGATGCACCCACAGATGGAGGGGCGGAGCATGACGATGGTGCTCTCTCCTCTCGTCAAGAGCTGATTGCCGCCGATCCGCGAGGACGGCGTACAGAAAGGAATGAAGTCCAATGCCGAAGATGAAGAGCCACCGCGGCGCGGCGAAGCGCTTCAAGAAGACCGCCAGCGGGAAGCTGAAGCGCGGTCACTCGATGCACCGCCACATCCTCACGAAGAAGTCGCCGAAGCGTAAGCGCAACCTCCGGGACTCTGCGCTTGTGTCGAAGGGGGACGAGAAGCGGATGACTCGCCTGCTCTCCGCCTGAGCGGAAGCCGACCGACCGTTCCTCGACCACCCGATTCGCACGCTTCTTCGAAGGAGTAGATCATGCCCCGCGTAAAGACCAACGTCGCGCGACTGCGCCGCAAGAACCAGATCCTCAAGGAGGCCAAGGGGTTCTTCGGGCGTCGCAAGAACCTGTACAAGACCGCCAAGGAGGCCGTCGAGCGCGCCTGGCGGTATGCTTACCGCGACCGCAAGAACCGCAAGCGCGAGTTCCGCAAGCTGTGGATCGTCCGCATCAACGCGGCGGCCCGCCTTCACGATCTCTCGTACTCCCGCTTCATGAACGGGCTCAAGCTCGCCGGGATCGAGATCGACCGGAAGAACCTCGCGGACCTCGCCGTGCGCGACCCCAACGCCTTCGAGCAGCTCGCCGTCGCCGCCAAGGCGAAGCTGGGCTGAGCATAGCGGTTCTTTCAGCACCAGACGGCGCCGGGCGGCATACGCCCGGCGCCGCTGTGCGTTCCGGGGGTGGCCCGGTACGGGGCGCGAGTGCAGATTGTTCAAGCCGGCCGGCTCCGGGCGGGGCCGGCCCCGACGTGAATCGCAGCGACGTGAGACGATGAGCCAGGACCTGATCGGGCAGCTCCGGGAGCTGGAGGCGGACGGCGCGCGCGCCATCGGAGGCGCCGGGAGCGCGGACGCGCTGGAAACCCTCCGGGTGGAGTACCTGGGGCGCAAGGGCCGCCTCACGGCCATCCTGCGCGGCCTGGGCGGCCTAACCGCGGAGGAGCGTCCCGCGGTGGGCGCGGAGGCGAACCGGGTGAAGGAGGCGCTTTCGGCCCTGCTCGACGAGCGGACCGCCTCCCTCGCGCCCGGAGAGGAAGCGGGGCCGGCCGTCGACCTCACGCTCCCCGGGCGGCGTCGCTGGAAGGGCGGGCTCCACCCGGTGACCCAGGTGATCGAGGAGGTGTGCGACATCTTCCGCGACCTGGGCTTCACCCGCGTCGTCGGGCCGGAGGCGGAGACCACCGACTACAACTTCACCCGGCTGAACATCCCGCTCGACCACCCGGCGGCGGACATGCACGATACCCTGTACCTTTCGGACGGGGTGCTCCTCCGCACCCACACCTCGCCGGTGCAGGCGCGGGTCATGGAGAAGTTCGCGCCGCCGGTGCGGGTGGTGGTGCCGGGGAAGGTGTTCCGCCGCGACCCGTACGACGCCTCCCACGCGCCGGCCTTCGAGCAGATCGAGGGGCTGGCGGTGGACGAGGGGATCACCTTCGTGGACTTCAAGGCCACCATCTCCGAGTTCGTGCGCCGGTTCTTCGGACCGGGGGCGAAGACGCGCTTCCGCCCGTCGTACTTCCCCTTCACCGAGCCCTCGGCGGAGGTGGACGTGTCCTGCCAGCTCTGCTCCGGGTCGGGGTGCAGCGCCTGCAAGGGGACCGGGTGGATGGAGATCATGGGGTCCGGGATGGTGCACCCCAACGTATTCCGCGCAGCGGGGTACGACCCGGAGAAGTACACGGGCTACGCGTTCGGCATGGGGCCGGGCCGCATCGCCATGCAGCGCTTCGGGATCCCGGACATCCGCCTGCTGTACGAGAGCGACGTGAGGTTCCTGGAGCAGTTCGCCGGGTAGGCGCTTCCGCCCCGGCGGACCCCCGGCCGCCTTCGCAACCGAACACTTCGTACTTCGCACTCTTCGGTCGATGAACGTTTCGTACCGCTGGCTCCAGTCGCTCGTCCCCGGCCTCTCCGAGCCCCCGCTCGAGCTGGCGCACCGGCTCTCACTCCTGGGGGCCCCTGCCGACGAGGTGGTCGACCTCGGCGCGGGGGTGGAAGGGGTGGTGATCGCGCGGGTGCTTGAGGTGTGGCAGCACCCGAACGCGGACCGGCTGCGCGTCACGCGCGTCGACGCGGGGGAGGAGCCGGTGCAGGTGGTCTGCGGCGCGCCGAACGTGGAGGCGGGCCGGTACTACCCGTTCGCGCCGGTGGGCGCCACGCTCCCGGGCGGCCTGGAGATCCGCAGGGCGAAGCTGCGCGGCGAGGTCTCGGAAGGGATGCTGTGCTCTGCGCGGGAGCTGGGGCTGGGGCGCGACCACGCGGGGCTGATGACGCTCGCCGGGGAGTGGGAGCCGGGGGCGCCGTTCCTGGAGTCGCTGGGGCTGGACGACGTGAGGCTCGTGCTGGACATCACGCCGAACCGCCCGGAGATGCTTTCCCACCTGGGCGTCGCACGCGAGGTCGCGCCGGGCGGCGCCGCCGGTGTCCGGCTCCCGGAGTTTCCGGGCGCGTCGGAGGCCCCGCTGGAGCTGCGCGAGGCCGGGGGTGAAGGGGAGGTGGGCGGGGTGCGGGTCCGCGTCGAGGACGTGGGCGGGTGTTCCCGCTACACGGCGGCGGTCGTGCGAGGCGTGAAGGTTGGCCCCTCGCCGGAGTGGCTGGCGACGCGGCTGCGGTCGGTCGGGGTTCGCCCCATCAACAACGTGGTGGACGCCACCAACTACGTGCTCCAGGAGCTGGGGCAGCCGATCCACGCGTTCGACCTGCACCGGCTCCGCGGGGGCGAGGTCGTCGTGCGGCGCGCCCGCGCCGGGGAGACCCTGCGCACCCTGGACGGGGTGGACCGCACCCTCGCGGAGAGCGCCCTCGTGATCGCCGACGCGGAAGGGCCGGTGGCGCTGGCGGGCGTCTTGGGAGGCGAGAACAGCGAGGTCCACGACGGGACCACCGACCTGCTGCTGGAGGTCGCGCACTTCGATCCCAAGGCGGTGCGGGGAACCCGGACCCCGTTCGGACTCTCGACGGACGCTTCGTACCGTTTCGAGCGCGGGGTGGACCCGGAGGGACAGCCGCGCGCGCTGGAGCGCGTCGTCCGCCTCATCCTCGCGGTCGCGGGCGGCGAGGCGGACCGGGCCGCGCTCGACCTGAACCCGGCTCCCTTCTCGCGCCGCGTCGTGGAGCTGCGGCCGGAGCGGGTTGCGCGAGTGCTCGGCGTGGAGCTGGCCGCCGGCGAGATCTCCTCGCTGCTGGAAGAGATCGGCTTCGAGGTGGACGCCTCCGGCACGCCGCTCCGCGTCTCCGTGCCGGGTTACCGTCCCGACGTGACGGAGGAGGTCGACCTGATCGAGGAGGTCGCCCGCCGGCGCGGCTACGACTCGTTCCCGGAGGAGCTTCTCCCCTTCCGCGCCTCCGCCGTGCCGGAGAGCCCGGAGGTGGAGGCGGAGCGGCGGGCGCGCGACTTCTTCCGGCGACTGGGCTTCCTGGAGGCCCGCACCACCGGGTTCGCGCCGGGTTCCGAGGGGCGCGTCCCGCTCCTCAACCCGCTCTCCGCGGAGGAGGGATCGCTGCGCGACGCGCTCGTCCCCGGACTGCTGCGGCGGGTGGAGCACAACTGGGCGCACGGGGTCCGCGACGTCCGGCTCTTCGAGGTGGGTACGGCGTTCTTCCCGGCGGGCGAGGACGCCGTGCCGCGCGAGGAAATCCGCGTGGCGGCGGCGTTCACCGGGGCTTCCCGGCCGTCCCACTGGAGCGGCGACGCGGCGGCGTGGGACGTGTGGGACCTGAAGGGGGTACTGGAGGAGCTGGCGGAGTCGCTGGGTGGTGACCTGGAGGTCGCGGCGCCCGCGATCCTGGGGGGCACCGTCGTTTCCGCGGAAGCGTTCCGGCTGGCCGTGGACGGCACGGAGGTGGGCGGGGGCGGGCGCGTCGCGCCGGGTGCCGCGGACGCTCCGGCCTGGGCGGGGGACGTCTGGGTGCTGGAGGCGCGCCTGCAGGCAGGGCGCGAGGCGGAGGGGGCCGTGACCTACCGCCCCCTCCCGGAGCAGCCCGCCAGCGAGCGCGACCTGGCGCTCCTCGTTCCCCGCGGCACGGCCGCGGTGGAGGTGGGGGCGGTCATCCGCGACTCCGCGGGACCGCTGCTGGAAGCAGTCGCCCCGTTCGACCTGTACGAGGGGAAGGGGATTCCCGAGGGGACGCGCAGCGTCGCGTTCCGGCTCCGCTTCCGGGCGGCGGACCGGACCCTCACCGACGCGGAGACGGACGCCGCCGTCGCGTCCGTCCTCGGGGCGCTGCAGGAGCGCCTGGGTGTCCGCCGCCGCTGACCCCGCGGCCTCCCCGCCCGAGGCGGGGTGGGAGCGGCTGGAGCGCGCCGCCTCCCGGGCGGTCGCCGCGCTGGCCGCCTGGCGGGGCCGCGCCCTGGAGGCGGAGGCGGAAGTGGCCCGGCTCCGCGCCGCGCTGGAATCGGTGGCGTCCGGGCCGGGAGACGATCCCGTTCGCGAAGGCGACCCCGAGCTGCGCGCGCTCCGGGCCGAGAACGCGCTGCTGCGGAGCCGCGCCGCCGAGGCCAGGCGCCGCGTGACGGCGCTCCTCGCGCGGCTCGCCGTGCTGGAGGGGCGCAGGTGAGCCGCCGCCGCTCGTCTCCGCGCCACACCGTGACCGTGGCGGTCGGAGGAGAGAAGCACGTCCTCCGCTCCGACGTCCCCCCGGAGTACACCCGCGCCGTCGCCGCCCACCTGGACGAGGTGGTACGCGCGCTCCCGGGGTTCCGGACGCTGGAGCCCCACCGGGCGGTGCTCCTGGCCGCGCTCTCCGTCACCGACGAGCTGTTCCGTGCCCGCGAGGAGGTCCGGCGGCTCCGGGACGAGGTGGAGCACCGGACCGCGGCCGCGGCCGAGGTCCTGGAAGGCGCGCTGGAGGACGTACCGAACGCGTCACTCGCGGGCGACGACACGCCCGGAGGAGGGTAACGGCGGGGCTTGCGTCGTGGCGCGGGGTCTGCCTATTGTTTTCGTGTGCGGATTCTCCCCACAAGGACTCGTGGGGAGGGCCTTCGGGCGTGCGATGGTGGCAGGGCGCAGACCTTCTGCCACCTCGACTTTTTTGTACCTGCTGCGGGCCCTGCCCGCCTCCGATAAACCATCATGGAAATTCTAGCGATCGTCCTCGCGGCGCTTCTCGCCGCGGCGGCGGGCTTCTTCGCGGGACGGGCCGGCGAGCAGTCCCGCCTGCGGAAGGCCCGCGGGACCGCGGAAGACGAAGCCGCGCGGATCCGGGCCGGCGCCGAGCAGGACGCGGAACGCCTGCGCCAGGCGGAAGTCCTCAAGGGGCGGGAAGAGGCGATCCGCGCCCGGGAGGAGTGGGAGCGCGAGGAGGGGAAGCGGCGCGACGACCTGGAGCGGATGGAGCGGCGACTCCAGGAGCGCGAGGAGTCGCTCGACCGCAAGTTCCACCTCCTGGACGAGAAGGCCCAGGCGCAGGAGAAGCGCGCCGAGCAGCTCGGGCGCCGCGAGAAGGACGTGGAGCGCCAGTCCGACGAGCTGGCCGGCCGCATCGGCGAGGTGCAGCACCGGCTGGAATCGCTCGCCGGGCTCACCGCCGAAGAGGCGAAGCGCGCGCTGATGCACGACATCGAGGAGGCGGCCCGCGCCGCCGCCGCGCAGCGTGTCCGGGAAATCAAGGAGGAGGCGCGCCGCGACGCCGAGCGCGAGGCGAAGAAGATCATCTCCCTCGCCATCCAGCGCATCGCGGCCGACCACACCGCCGAGACCACGGTGTCCGTGGTGGCCCTCCCCTCCGACGAGATGAAGGGCCGGATCATCGGCCGGGAGGGCCGGAACATCCGCGCCTTCGAGCAGGCCACCGGCATCGACGTCATCATCGACGACACCCCGGAAGCCGTGGTGCTCTCCGGGTTCGACCCCATCCGCCGCGAGACCGCCCGCATCGCTCTGGAGAAGCTGGTCTCCGACGGGCGCATCCACCCGGGGCGCATCGAGGACGTGGTCGCCAAATCCCGCAAGGAGGTGGAGAACGGGATGCGCGAGGCCGCCGAGGAGATCCTCTACGAGCTGGGGATCCACGGCCTCCACCCGGAGATCGTCAAGGTCCTGGGGCGCCTGAAGTTCCGGACCTCCTACGGACAGAACCAGCTCCTCCACTCCAAGGAGGTCGCGATCCTGGCGGGGAACATGGCGGCCGAGATGGGCTTCGACGCATCCATGGCGAAGCGCATGGGGCTCCTCCACGACGTGGGGAAGGGGATGACGCACGAGCACGAGGGCACCCACGTGGAGCTGGGGTGGAACCTCTGCAAGAAGTACAACGAGTCGCTCCAGGTCCTTAACGCCATCAAGGCTCACCACGACGAGGAGCCTCACCTCTACCCGGAGACCTTCCTGGTCACCGCCGCGGACGCGATCTCCGGGTCGCGGCCCGGGGCGCGCCGCGAGATGTTCGAGACGTACGTGAAGCGGCTGGAGAAGCTGGAGGAGATCGCCACCTCGTTCCCGGGCGTGGAGCGCTGCTTCGCGATCCAGGCCGGCCGCGAGCTGCGCATCATGGTCACGCCCGAGCGGATCTCGGACGAGGAGATGATGCGCCTCAGCGAGGAGACCGCGCGCCGCATCGAGGCGGAGCTGCAGTACCCCGGCCAGATCAAGGTGGTGGTGATCCGGGAGACTCGAGCGGTGGACTTCGCACGGTGAGGATCCTCTTCGTCGCGGACGTGATCGGGAGCCCCGGGCGCAAGGTCGCCAAGGGGCTCCTCCGACTGATACGGAAAGAGACGCGCGCCGACGCGGTGGTGCTCAACGGAGAGAACGCGGCGGGCGGGTTCGGGATCACCTCGGAGATCGTCCAGGAGTTCCTGGACCTGGGCGTGGACGCCATCACCACCGGCAACCACGTCTGGGACAAGATCAAGGAGCTGGAGCCGACGCTCCGCGACGAGACGATCCCGCTCGTCCGCCCGGCGAACTACCCGCCGGGGAACCCCGGGCGGGGCGCCGTGGTGGTGAACGCCGGAGGGGTGCGCCTCGGGGTGCTGAACCTGCAGGGGCGCACCTTCATGACGCCCATCGACGACCCGTTCCGGGCCGCGGACGCGCTGCTGGCGGAGCTGAAGGGGAAGGCGGACGTGTTCGTGGTGGACTTCCACGCCGAGGCCACCAGCGAGAAGGCTGCGCTGGCCCGCTACCTCGACGGCCGGGTGTCCGCGGTCGTGGGGACGCACACGCACGTGCAGACCGCGGACGAGCGGATCCTCCCTCGCGGTACGGCCTTCATCACCGACCTGGGGCTGACCGGCGGGCTCGACGGGATCATCGGGATGAAGTGGGAGATCTCCCTGGATCGGCAGCTCACCATGACGCGCGGCGAGCGGATGCAGCCCGCGGACGGCGATCTGCACCTCCAGGGAGCGGTGGTGGAGGTGGATCCCGCAGGCGGTCGGGCGCGGTCCATCGAGCGCGTGAGCGTCCCGTACGCGCGCGCCCTGGAAGGGGCGTTCGGAAAACTGAGAACGTAGGGCGTGGAGCGCGCGGGGAGGAGCGGCCGGACACGGCGCTCGCTCCGCCCGCTCCGCTCTCCTTTCGTGGTGGAAATGGCTCGGATCATCAACGGCACCGAAATCAGCCGCACCATCCGCGCGGAGGTGGCGGCCGAGGTCGCCCTCCTCCGCGCCCAGGGAGTCGTCCCCGGGCTCGCGGTCGTGCTCGTGGGGAACGACCCCGCCAGCGAGGTCTACGTTCGCAGCAAGGCCAGGGCCTGCCGCGAGGCGGGGATGCAGGACCGGACCCTGAAGCTCCCGGCGGAGGTCGCCGCCGAGGAGCTGTACGGGGTGATCGACGGCCTCAACGCCGACCCGGAGATCCACGGGATCCTCCTCCAGCTCCCTCTCCCGCCGCACCTCAACCCGAAGCCGTTCCTGGAGCGGATCAACCCCGCCAAGGACGTGGACGGGTTCCACCCCCTCAACGTCGGGCGCGCGTTCATCGCCGATCCGCGCGGCTTCGTCCCCGCCACGCCGGCCGGGATCATGGAGATCCTCCGCCGCGAGGAGATCCCCACCCGCGGCCGGCACGCCACCATCGTCGGGCGGAGCCTGATCGTCAGCAAGCCGCTGATGTCGCTCCTTATGGCGCCCGGTCCCGACGCCAGCGTCACCCTGGTGCACAGGCACACGCCGGACATCGCCCCTCACACACGCATGGCGGACATCCTGATCGTCGCGGTCGGGAAGCCGGGGCTGATCACGGCGGACATGGTGAAGCCGGGCGCGACGGTGATCGACGTGGGGATCACCCGCGTCCCCGATCCCGACGCGCCGAGCGGCTATCGCGTCGCGGGGGACGTGGAGTTCGAGGGCGTGTCGCGGGTGGCCGGGGCCATCACCCCGGTCCCGGGCGGTGTGGGGCCCATGACCATCACCATGCTCCTCCGCAACACGGTCGACGCCGCCCGGCGCGCCCACGCCGCGGAGACCCGGAAGCGCGAGCGCCGGGCGGGGCGGGGATGACCTGGGACCTGTTCTCCGCCGCGGAGTCCGCGGAGAACGAGGCGCTGGCGAGGGCAGTCGCCGCGGCGCAGGCGGACGCGGGGTTCGCCTCCGGGGTGGGGCTCCCCGCCGCGAGGCGTCCGGGCGCCGAGTGGACCGTCTCCGCCGTGAACGCCGCGGCGCGGGAGATGGTGGAGGGCGTGTTCCCTCCGCTCCGGGTGGCGGGCGAGGTCGCCAACTTCACCCGGGCGAGGTCCGGGCACTGCTACTTCACGCTGCGCGACGCGGACGCCCAGCTCCGCTGCGTGATGTGGCGGGAGGAGGCCCGCCGCCTCCCCACCACCCCGGCGGAGGGGATGCAGGTGAGCGCCCTGGGGCGCCTCACCCTGTACGAGGCGCGGGGGGAGTTCCAGCTCGTCGTCTCGGACCTGGACGGGCACGGCGAGGGGCTGTGGAAGCTGGCGTTCGACCGGCTGCGCGCGAAGCTCGACGCGGAGGGGCTGACCTCGCCGGAGCGCCGGCGCCCCGTGCCCCGCGCTCCCGGCTGCGTCGGCGTGGTCACCTCCCTCTCCGGGGCCGCGCTGCGCGACGTGCTGGCGGTGGTGCGCCGCCGCGCGCCGTGGACCCGGGTGGTGGTCGCCGGGTGCAGGGTCCAGGGGGAGGGAGCCGCGGAGGAGATCGCGGAGGCGGTGCGCCTCCTCGGCCGATCCGGCTGCGCCGACGTGCTGATCGTGGGGCGGGGAGGCGGCTCCGTCGAGGACCTCTGGGCCTTCAACGAGGAAGCGGTGGCCCGAGCCATCGCGGAGTCGCCGGTTCCGGTGATCTCCGCCGTGGGGCACGAGACCGACGTGACCCTCGCCGACCTCGTGGCGGACCTCCGCGCCCCAACTCCCTCGGCCGCGGCGGAGGCCGCGGTCCCGGACGGCGCCCGGGTCCGGGGGGAGCTGGACGCGCTGCGCACCCGGCTGGAGGACGCGGCCGGACGCCACGTCGCGGACGCGCGCCACGCGGCCGCGGCCCTGGGCGCCCGCCTCGCGTCCGCCGGCGGGCACGCGGTCCGGACGCGGCGCGACCGGCTGGCGGCGACTGCGGGACGGCTCCACGCGCTCTCGCCCCTGGGCGTGCTGGCGCGCGGCTACGCGGTTCCCGCGGGCCCGGACGGGCGGCTCCTGCGCAGCGCGAAGGAGTTTCCCCCCGGCGCCCGATTCACGCTCACGGTGGCCGACGGCTCCGTCCCCTGCCGGGTGGAGGACGCGTCCGCCGCCGCACTTCCGGAGACGTAGATGGATCCCGAGAAGGACCCCCGGCCGGCCGCAGGGGACGACGTGCGCTTCGAGGAGACCGTGGCGCGCCTGGAGGAGATCGTGGAGCGGATGGAGGCCGACGCGCTCGACCTCGACGAGGCCCTGGCCCTCTACGAGGAGGGAGTCCGGCTCCTGCGCGCGGCGCAGGGCGTCCTCGACCGCTCCGAGACCCGCATCCTGGAGCTGCGCCCGGACGACGACGGCTTCCGCCTGGAGCCGTGGGAGGGAGAGTGACGGTGGCGGCCGCGCGGTGGAGCCCGTCCGGGGCCTTCGACACGGGCTCGTTCCTGAAGCGTGAGCGTGAGCGGGTGGAGCGGGCCCTGGGCGAGGTCTCGGACCGTCTCGCGAGCGAGGCAGCCTCCCCCCTGGGCGGCGCGATCCGCTACGCGCTGGGCACGCGGGGGAAGCGGCTCCGTCCGGTGCTCTGCTGCGCCGCGTACCGCGCGGTGGCCGGGGCGGAGCCCGGCCCGGGGGTCTACCGGCTGGCGTGCGCGCTGGAGCTGGTGCACACCTACTCGCTCGTCCACGACGACCTCCCCTGCATGGACGACGACGACCTCCGCAGGGGGCGGCCGACGGTCCACCGGGTCCACGGCCTTGCGGCGGCGGTCCTCGCGGGCGCAGCGCTGCTCCCCGGGGCCGCGGCGCTCGCGGACGAGGAGGGGGCGGGGCTGGGGCTCTCGCCGGAGGAGCGCGGAAGGCTGGTCTCGGAGCTGTGCGCCGCCGCCGGGGCGGGGGGGATGGTGGGGGGGCAGCTCCTGGACCTCCAGGGGGAGGGCGCGGAGCTGGACGCGTCCGCCCTGGAGCGGATCCACCGGGCCAAGACGGGGGCGCTCCTCGCGGCGTCGCTTCGCGTGGGCGCCCTCGCTGCGCGCGGCGGCCCGGCGCAGCTCCGGGGGCTCTCCGGGTACGGTGAGGCGCTCGGTCTCGCCTTCCAGATCGTGGACGACGTGCTGGACGTCATCGCCCCCTCCGACGCGCTGGGGAAGACCGCCGGCAAGGACGCGACCTCTCGGAAGTCCACCTACCCGGCGCTCTTCGGCGTGGACGGCGCGCGCAGCCTGGCGCGCGAGCGGGTGGAGGAGGCGCTGGACGCGCTCGACGGGGCGGGGATCGACTCGGCGGAGCTGGCGGCGCTCGCCGCGTACGTGGTGGAGCGGGAGCGGTGATCGATGCCGCTCACCCGCTCGTCGGGTGGAACCCGCCGCTCGCGCTGGCGCTCCTCGCCATGCTCACCGCGCAGGCGTTCAAGTTCGTCACCGCCCTGGTGAGGCGCCGACGGGCCGACTTTACGCGCCTGGTGGGAACGGGCGGCATGCCCTCGGCGCACGCGGCGTCGGTGACCGCCCTCTCCACCGCCGTGGGGCTCGGGCAGGGGTGGGATTCGCCCCTCTTCGGGGTGGCGGCGTTCTTCTCGCTGGTGATCATGTACGACGCCACGGGGATCCGCAGGGCGGCCGGAATGCAGGCGAGGATCCTCAACCGCATGTTGGAAGAACTGCAGGACTATCATACATTGAAGCCCGAGCGGCTCTCCGAACTCCTCGGACACACGCCGCTCGAGGTGGTGGTCGGTGCCGTTTACGGAGCGCTGCTGGCTCTCGCGCTCCATCCCTGAAGCAGAAGGAGTGGGTTCCGTGTCGATTCTCGACTCGATCCAGTCGCCCGCGGACGTCCGCGCGCTTCCCGAGGAACAGCTGTCGCAGCTCGCACACGAGGTGCGCGACCGCATCCTGGACATCGTATCGGAGCACAAGGGCGCCCACTTCGGCTCCAACCTGGGCACGGTGGAGCTGACGATCGCCCTTCACCGCGTCTTCGACACCCCGCGCGACCAGCTCCTCTGGGACGTGGGGCACCAGGCGTACCCTCACAAGATCCTCACCGGGCGGAACGACCGGATGCCCACCATCCGCCGCCGTCACGGTCTCTCGGGCTTCCTGCGCCGGGACGAGTCGGAGTACGACGTGTTCGGCGCCGGGCACGCGGCCACCTCCATCTCCGCGGCGTGCGGGATCGCCGCCGCGCGCGACCTGCGGGGCCAGGACTTCGAGGTCATCGCCGTCATCGGCGACGGTTCCATGACCTGCGGCCTCGCGTACGAGGCCCTGAACAACGCGGGGGACACGGACCGGGACCTGATCGTCATCCTGAACGACAACCAGATGTCCATCTCCCCCAACGTGGGGGCGCTGCACAAGTACCTGGGGATCCACAAGAAGCTCACCGAGGTCCGCACCTCGCCGCTGTACAACAAGGTGCGCGAGGAGGTGAAGAAGCTCATCCACGCCGCCCCCCGGATGGGGACGCTGGGCGAGATGATGGAGCACTTCGCCGTGCGCGCGGACGACGCGGTGAAGGGGATGTTCGTCCCCGGCATGCTCTTCGAGGAGCTGGGCTTCCGCTACGTGGGCCCGGTGGACGGCCACGACGTGGACCAGCTCGTGGAGACGCTCCAGGGCGTGAAGGAGATGAAGGGGCCGCGCCTGGTGCACGTGGCCACCACGAAGGGGAAGGGGTTCGCCCCCGCCGAGGCGGACCAGGTGAAGTGGCACGCGGCCGCCCAGTTCGACAAGGCGACGGGGGCCCCGCTGAAGAAGTCCGCCGGCGGCCTCCCGCGCTACCAGAACGTGTTCGGCGAGGCGCTCACGGAACTCGCGCGCACGCGCCCGGACGTGGTGGCGATCACCGCCGCCATGGCGACGGGGACGAGCACGGACGTGTTCGAGAAGGCCCACCCGGAGCGCTTCTTCGACGTGGGGATCGCCGAGGGGCACGCCGTCACCTTCGCCGCCGGGCTGGCGACGCAGGGGATCCGGCCGGTGGTGGCGATCTACTCCACCTTCCTCCAGCGCGCCTACGACTCCATCGTCCACGACGTGGCGCTGCAGGACCTGCCGGTGGTGTTCTGCATGGACCGCGCGGGAATCGCGGGCGACGACGGCCCCACGCACCACGGCGGGATCGACATCGCCTACATGCTCGCCGTTCCGGGGATGACGATCACGGCGCCCAGGGACGGCGAGGAGATGATCGCGCTGCTCCGCCTGTCGCTGGAGCACCAGGGAGGGCCGTTCTGCATCCGCTGGCCGCGCGACTCGGTCCCCGCGCCCGTCCGCCCGGTGGCGGAGATCCCGCCGGTCGCCTACGGCACCTGGGAGACGCTGCGGCACGGGAGGAAGCTCGCCATCCTCGCCACCGGCAGCATGGTGGCTCCCGCGCTGGAGGCGGCGGAGGCGCTGGCCGCGGAGGGGATCCCGGCCACGGTGGTGAACGCACGCTTCATCAAGCCGCTGGACGAGGCGACGCTGGCGCGCCTCTTCCCCGCGCACTCCCACGTGCTGACCGTGGAGGAGGGAACCGTGGCGAACGGCTTCGGCGTCTACGCGCGTGCCCGCATCGGGGAGGACTGGCCGGAGGTGCGGGGCGCCTCGATGGGGCTCCCGGACGCCTTCGTGGAGCACGGCGAGCGGGCGGAACTGCTGGCGGAGGTGGGGCTCACCGCGGAGGGGATCGCCGCCCGCGCACGCGCGCTGCTCGGCGAGCCGAAGCGCCAGCCGCTGCTGGAGAGTGCCTGAGGTGGGACCCGGCGCCCCCGCCGCGCGCGTGGGCGTCGTCGGGCACGCCCGGTACGAGCAGCTCGAAGCCACCCTGGGGCGCGTCCGCGACTACGCGGCGCGCTGCGGGGTGGCTTTTTACTTCGAGGCGGACCTCCTGGGGCCGGAGCTCATGGAGGGGGCCGAGGCGCTCCGGCCGGAGCACCTGGCGGAGCTGGACCTCCTGCTCACGCTCGGGGGGGACGGGACTCTGCTGCGGGGCGCCCGTCGGGTGGCGAGGCACGGGACGCCGGTGCTGGGCGTCAACTTCGGGCACCTGGGGTTCCTTACCTCCGCGGCGCCGGACGAGCTGGTGTCGGCGCTGGACCGGGCCCTCTCGGGGGACATCTGGCTCGACGAGCGGATGACGCTGGAGGTGCGCGCGGAGGCCCCGGACGGGGAGACGCGCGGCGAGTTCCTCGCCCTGAACGACGTGGTGCTCCACAAGGGCGGCGTGGCGCGGATGATCCGGCTGGCGGTGCGGGCGAACGGGGAGGAGGTGGGGAACTACAGCGCGGACGGCATCATCCTGGCGACGCCCACCGGCTCGACGGCGTACTCGCTCTCGGCGGGCGGGCCCATCGTCTCTCCCTCCGTGGACTGCATCATCGCCACGCCCATCTGCCCCCACACGCTGGCGGTGCGTCCCCTGGTGCTCCCCGCGGAGGAGACGGTTTCGGTGGACGTGCTCACCCCCTCCGGCGAGCTGCTGATGACCATCGACGGGCAGGAGGACGCGCAGCTCGTTCCCGGCGACCGCGTGGTGGTGCGGCGCGCGCCCTACCCGGTGCGGCTGGTGCGCTTTCCGGGGCAGACGTTCTTCTCCACCCTGCGGCGGAAGCTGGGGTGGGGAGACCTGGTGGAGCGGGCGCGGTAGATGGGCCGGGTCCGGGCGAAGGCCGTCCTCCGGATCGGTTCCGCAGCGAGAGCATGACCGCTTCGTTCCCCCGGAAGAAGCCCCGCGGCTGGAAGCGCCGCATGCGCGAGCTGGACCGCTGGGCGGCCGGGTCCGCGGCGCTCTCCCCGGACGAGGTGCGGTCCGACTACCAGAGCGTGGAGGTCTGGTTCGAGCGCTGGCCCTGGCCCTTCCCGGTCGGGGTGCGGCGGCGGATGGTGCAGCACCTCGTCGACGTTCACGATCGCTGGCACGCGCAGCTGAAAACGTGGGGTGAGCCGTACTATCTCGGCATCTGGCTCTTCGAGCCGGAGTTCAAGGGATCGCAGGTGTGCGCGACCGCGGGATGGAGGGCCGCCGAGTACCTGCAGCGGCACGATCCGGCCCGCCGGTCTCCGCCTCCCCGGCTTTACGACGGCCACCCCCGCGACCTGCGCCGCTTCGAATGGACGTCGTGGGTCCACACGGAGCGGGAACGGCTCTCCGGGTACGACAGGGCGGACTGGCCGCTCCTCCTGCGCCGCGCCCGGAGCGTGGAGCGTACGGGAGACGACGTCGAACTCACCTTCGAGCACCGGGCCTGGTACGGACGGCTGGCGGACGGAGCGTGACCCCGATCCCGCCCCGTACGACGCGTTCCGATTCCCTGTGACCGGGAGATGGCTCCCAACCGCATGAACGTCCCGATGTGTCGTCCCTTCCTGACCCTCTGGCTCGTCCTCCTCGCCGGCACGAGCGCCTGCGCGGTCCGCTCCGACCACGAGTTCTCCTGGGAAACCCGGCCGGGCGCCGCATCCGGGCGCGCCGCCATCGAGGAGCGGGCCCGCCGGTTCTCCGACGCGTACGTGCGCGGCGACGGGGACGCCATGGCGGACCTCTACACGACGGACGCGGTGATCTACCCGGACGGCGCGGAGGCGATTCGAGGGCGCGAGGCGATCCGCCGCTACTGGACGAGCCGCCCGGGAGAACGGATCACACGCCACCGGGTCACGTCCACGGAGATCCGCATCGACGGCGACCACGCCTACGACCACGGCGTCTACGAGGTCGCCGGGGTGCGGAACGGGACGCCGTGGGGGCCGTACCGGGGGAGGTACGTGATCGTCTGGCGCAGGGTCGCGGGCGGGTGGCGGATGCACCTGGACATGTGGAGCGCCCTCCCGCGGACCGGGGGCTGAGCCGCGCCCGGCAGGCCGGAACGGCGAGGCTCGCTCAGCGCTCGGACGAGGGGCGCGCCAGGGTCATGTGATAGACGGGCTGTGCGTTCTCCATCATCACCAGGAGCGCGCCCCGGCCCCGCAGCTCCGAGATCGCCCGGCCCAGCTCCGCCTGGAGCGCCTTCGCGTTCTCCTTCCCCACCTCCTCCAGCATCCGAGCTTCCATCCCCCAGGCCGCCGGCGACTCCATGAGTCCCGTTCCGGCTCCCGGGAGAGGTCCAGCCGGCACCGCGAACCTCTCGTGCGAAACGTCGAGGGTCGTGCCGAACTCGTGGGCGCTCACGGACCGGGTGGCGTAGCTGTTGATCTTCCTCAGGGCGGCCTGGGACCCGTCGGTCCGGATGACGGAAGTCACCTTCATGCGATAGCGCGGCAGGCCGAGGCTGTCGAGCCGCGCGTGGAAGCGGCGGCCCAGGTGGATGAGCGTCTCCCGGGTTTCCGGGGTCACGTACGGAGACGAGTGGTCCATCCTGCGGAGCACCCAGTACGGAGTGCTGTCGCCCAGCGCCACCAGGCGACCCTGCTGCCGCAGCCGCTCGACCTCCGCCTCGCTGGAGACGCGCACTCCCAGGCTCCGGGCCCGGGCGACGTGCTCGGCGTTGCGGTCCTGCCGGAGTTCCGACACCTCCTTCGCGCCCAGGTGGCTCACCCGCCCGAACGCGGCACGGATCGAGTCGCTCCGGGCGGTGAGCCGGGCGAGGATGGATGCCGAGTCCGCCGCGGTCAGCGGGGGCGCGGGAGCCCGTTGCTCCAACCGCGTCGCGTGCGCCGCCTGCTCCGGCGGTTCCACGGATTCCGGGTCGCTCCCGGCGTGTTCGTCCCGGGCGCAGCCGCCCACGGCGAGCACGACCAGCCCCCTCGCTCCCCACCTCCGCATGAATCCCATGGGTCCCCTCCGCTTGGCATCGTTCCGTTCCCGGCACGGGGTGAGGCCAGATGCGTGCCGTTTCCGGCGGAGGAGCGGGGGACCGCTGGTGCGGGGCGGGGACGCGAGTTATTGTCGGCGTGGCGACCAGAGCACCCGCGCGCCCCTCTCCCGCTCGCGGGTTCCGGCTCCTTCACGTACGGAGGTTCGCACGCATGGAAACCCTCGCCACCATAGGGTACGAAACCGCGACGCCCGAACGCCTCCGGGAGGCGCTGACGGAGGCCGGCGTGGACCTGCTCGTGGACGTCCGCGCGGTCGCCAACTCCCGCCGCCCGGGCTTCTCCAAGTCCCGGCTGGCCGCGAGCCTCGCGGAGGTGGGGATCGAGTACCTCCACCTCCGCGCCCTGGGGACGCCCGCGGAGGGGCGGGCCGCCGCCCGCGGGGGACACCACGACGAGCTGCGGGAGATCTACCACCGGCACCTCGACACGCCCGAGGCCCGGGACGCGCTGGAGACGCTGGTGGGGATCGTACGCTCCGGCCGCCGCGCGAGCCTGCTCTGCCTGGAGGCGGACCCCGCGCACTGCCACCGGAGCCTGGTCGCCGCCGCCGTGGCCGAGCGCATCCCGGTCCGGGTGGAGAACCTCTCTCCCTGACCGAAGGCCCGTCCCGCCGCGTCTCCCGGAGACGTGGCTTCGCCCGCCCACTGACGACCCCGCGAGGCTCCGTTGAAGATCCTGACCGAGTGGCTGCACCAGAGGGTGGAGAACGCGCCCATCGCCCAGCACCGGAACCTTCCGGCCATGCCCGCGCTCCGGATCCGCAGGGAGTGGCAGAAGCTGAAGGCGCAGGCACAGGAGGGCGACGAGGTGTGGGCGTTCGCGAACCCCTCGAACACCTGGAAGAAGCTGGGGAAGCACACGGGCTACGCGATCGTGAGGGGCGGAAAGATCGTGAAGAGCGTCGTGGTGACCAGCGATTAGCCGCCCGGGACGGCACCTTCCGACCGGGTGAAGTGCGTCGTATTATCCCCGCTCCATCGAAGTCGCCGCCTCGCCGCCGTCCGGGAGAGACCCATGTCCAGAATCCGAGCCCTCGCGACCTCGCTCCTGATCCCCGTCCTCGCCGCGTGTGCATCCGGCGGCCAGGCTCCCGCGTCCGCCCAGGGCGCAGGGTCGGCCGCGGCGGTCACGGACGCGGAGTCGCTCGTCCGGGCCATGCACCACCGCTACGCCGGGAGCTGGTACCGCACCCTGAGCTTCAAGCAGACGGTGAAGCGCACCAACCCCGACGGTACCCATCCTCCCACGGAGGTGTGGACGGAGTTCGCGGAGTTCCCGGGGAAGCTGAGGATCGAGTTCGGAGAGCCCGCCGTCGGGAGCGGCGCGATCTACTCCGGGGACAGCGTGTTCGTCTTCCGGGACGGGGCCCTCGCCCGCAGCGCGGCACAGAGGAATCCGCTGCTGCTCCTGGGCTTCGACGTGCACGTCCGGCCGCCGGAGCAGACGCTCCGGCTCCTGCGGGAGGAGAAGTTCGACCTCGGACGCTTTCACGAGGGCACCTGGCAGGGGCGTCCCGTCTACGTGGTAGGCGCCGAGGAGGGCGACCTGAAGTCCACGCAGTTCTGGGTGGACCGCGAGCGCCTCCTCTTCGTCCGGCTCCTCCAGCCCTCGCCCCAGGATTCCACGAAGACCAGCGACATCCGCTTCGACGCGTACCGCCCCATCGGCGGGGGCTGGATCGCCCCGGAGGTGGTTTTCCTCCTGGACGGCCGTGAGGTCATGCGCGAGGACTACTTCGACATGGAGGTGGACGTGCCCCTCGCGCCCGGGCTCTTCGACCCGGTCCGCTGGAGCAACGCGGGCAAGCAGCGGTAGGCCGGCCGGCGTCCCCTTGCCGCGTCCGCGGCGCGCGCGCAGCTTGGGACCGTCGCGGTCGCCCGCGACCTCCCCGTTCCCCAGGTCCGGAGCCTCCATGAGCGAGCACGTCGAAGTCGAGACCCGAGACGCGGTCCTCCACGTCCGCCTCGACCGCCCCGAGAAGAAGAACGCCCTCACCCTGGAGATGTACTCCGCCCTGGCGGGCGCCCTCGAGGCCGCGCAGGACGACCCCGCCGTGCGAGTCGTCCTGCTGACCGGGACGGGCGACGCCTTCACGGCCGGGAACGACCTCGGCGACTTCCTGCAGCGCCCCCCGACGGACGAGAGCAGCCCCGTGCTGCGCTTCCTCAACGCGCTGATCTCCGCGCAGAAGCCCGTGGTCGCGGCCGTCAACGGCCTTGCGGTGGGCGTCGGGACTACGCTCCTCCTCCTCTGCGACCTGGTGTACGCCGCGCGCAGCGCCCGCTTCCAGCTCCCCTTCACGAGCCTGGGGCTGGTACCCGAGGCGGGCTCCAGCCTCCTCCTCCCGCAGCGCGTGGGGCTGGCGCGGGCGGCGGAACTTCTGCTCCTGGGCGAGCCGTTCGACGCGGAGCAGGCGCTCGGCATGGGGCTGGTGAGCGCGGTGTTCGAAGACGACGAACTCGCGTCCGGCGCGGAGGAGCGCGCCCGCCGCCTGGCCGCCCAGCCTCCGACGGCGGTGCGCCTCACCAAGTCGCTCATGCGCCGGGCCGAGCGGGCCGCGCTCCCCGACCAGATGAAGGAGGAGTCGGCGCTCTTCCTGGAGCGTCTCCGCTCCCCCGAGGCCCGCGAGGCCATGCAGGCGTTCATGGAGCGGCGCAAGCCGGATTTCTCCCGCTTCCACTGACCGGCGCGGGGAGCGAGGGCAGAGCATGAGACCCCAGGTATGGCCCGCGTGGGAAGGCTTCCAGGCCGCGTCGGAGGCCCGTCGGAAGGACCTCCACTCGCCGGAGAAGGCGGCCGCGCTCACCCGGGCGCGTTCCGAGCTGGACCGCGCGGTGGTGGACGTGCTCGCGCGCGTTCCCTACCGCACCCGGCGGGTGGCGGAGCTGCGTCCCGGCCGCGACGGCGGGGACGTACACCTGGCCGTCACCTCGGACATCGCCATCCAGGGGTGGAGCCGGGGGAAGGGCCAGACCCTGTGCGGGGCGCCTTCCGGGCGCTACGCCGGGGATCGCGCGCTCACCTGCACCGCGTGCCTTCGCCTCCTCGACCGGCACGTCGACCTGGAAGTGGACCCGCCCGAACTCGCCCTGTTCTGACGAATCGGCTCCCGTGCCGCGTGCCACCGTCGGAAGCCCCGTCCCGTCGAGCGGCGGGGCTTCCGACGCGAGGTGATGCGGCCGTGGGTTGCAAACGCCTGTTTTGACACATAGCTTCCATCGGCGCCATCCCGTGCCGGGATGGCCTTCGTTCCGTATCTGCCCGAGAGGAGCCGACCGCACATGGCCGAGACCGCGATCTCCACGATCCTAGAGAACCATTTCGCCGAGGTTCTCGACGATTGGGTACGGGAGCAGCTCCGGGCGTCGACCCTTCGGACCGACCTCCTCTCGGCGGCCGAACTGCGCCGCCAGTCGGAGGACTTCCTCACGCGGTTCCGGGCCGCCGTGAATGCCTCCACGACGGACGAGATCGAAGGTCCGGAGTGGGAGCCGGTGCGCCGGATGCTCGCGGAACTCTCCCGCGCCCGCGCGCTGCAGGGGTTCTCCCCCACCGAGACCGCGACGTTCATCCTCTCGTTCAAGCAGCCTCTCTTCGTCCGTCTCCGCGAGATGTTCCGGGACGACGTGAGCGGCCTCACCGACGCGACCTGGCGGGCGAGCCTGCTCCTGGACCGGCTCGGGCTGTTCACCACGGAGAGCTTCCTCGCCAGTCGCGAGGACGTCATCCGCCGGCAGCAGCAGGAACTTCTCGAACTCTCCACCCCGGTGGTGAAGGTGTGGGACGGAGTGGTCGCCGTCCCCCTGATCGGGACGCTGGACAGCGCGCGGACGCAGATCGTGATGGAGAACCTCCTGGAACAGATCGTCCGGTCCTCCGCGAGCGTCGCGATCATCGACATCACCGGGGTTCCCACGGTGGACACCCTGGTGGCGCAGCACCTCATCAAGACCGTCGCCGCGGCCCGGCTCATGGGCGCCGAGTGCATCATCAGCGGAATCCGTCCCCAGATCGCGCAGACCATCGTGCACCTGGGGATCACCCTGGAGGACGTGTCGACCAAGGCCACCCTGGCGGATGCCATCTCCCTCGCGCTCCGGCAGACGGGGTACGCCATCACCCGTGCCGTCTCGCGCGCCTGAGCCATGGAGCGGATTCCCATCCTGAAGCTCGGGCGATTCCTGCTGGTCACCATCCAGGTGGACATGCACGATCGCCTGGCCCTGGCGCTCCAGGACGATCTCACCGAGCGCATCGCGGAGACCGGCGCACGGGGTGTTCTGATCGACATCTCTGCGCTGGAAATGGTGGACTCGTTCATCGGCCGGGTGCTCGCCAACATCGCCGCCATGTCGCGCGTTCTGGACGCGGAGACGGTGGTGGTGGGGATGCAGCCGGCGGTCGCCATCACGCTGGTGGAGCTGGGCCTCTCGCTCCCCGGAGTTCGCACGGCGCTGAACGTCGAGCGAGGGATGGAGCTGCTGCGCTCCGCGCGGGGAGCCGACCTCGACGGGATCGCGGATGCCGATCGAGAAGTCTGAATCGCGCTCCATCCGCTCCGAGGCCGAGGTGGTGGCCGCCCGCCAGGCCGTTCGGAGCTGGGCGGTGGAAGCGCGTTTCTCCCTAATCGACCAGACCAAGCTGGTGACCGCCGCGAGCGAGCTGGCGCGCAACACGCTCGTTCACGGCGGCGGCGGCACGATGCGGATGGAGCTGGTGAGCGAGGGCGGTCGCAGTGGGATCCGTCTCGCCTTCGAGGACCAGGGCTGCGGCATCGCGGACGTGGAGCAGGCCCTTCGCGACGGCTACACGAGCGGCAACGGGATGGGGCTCGGGCTGGGAGGCTCGCGCCGGCTCGTGAACGAGTTCGAGATCTCGACGTCTCCGGGTGAGGGAACCGTCGTCACGGTGACGAAGTGGAAGTGAGCCGCACGCTGTACCAGGCCGTGACGGAGCCGAGCGAGGCCGGCGAGGCCCGGCGAAGGGTCCAGCGCATGGCGGAGTCGCTCGGCCTGGACGAGACGGACGCGGGGCGGGCGGCCCTCGTGGCGACGGAACTCGCGGGAAACCTCGTGAAGCACACGTCCTGCGGGGGGCACCTCCTCGCCCAGCCCGTCGTGAGGGACGGGCGCGCCGGGGTCGAGATCCTCTCCCTGGACGCCGGGCCGGGGATGCAGAGCGTTTCTCGCGCCCTCCGGGACGGCTACTCCACCGCCGGGACCCCCGGAACGGGCCTCGGCGCCGTGACCCGCATGGCGGACGAGTTCGACGTCCATTCACTCCCCGGGGTGGGCACGGCCGTCCTGGCGCGCGTATGGGACGCCGGACGGCGCCTCGCTCCGCAGCCGGCGCCGACCCACGCCGGGATCGCCCTCATGAAGCCGGGGCAGGAGGTGTGCGGGGACGGGTGGGCGGTGGACGAGCGGGGGACGCGCTCGGCGGTGCTGGTGGCCGACGGGCTCGGACACGGGCCGGACGCCGCGGCGGCCTCCCGGGAGGCGGTGCGGGTCTTCGGCACCGTGTCCACCCTGGATCCCGCGGAGGTGATGGAGCGTCTACACGGGGCCCTCCGGGGGACCCGGGGCGCCGCGGCCGCGGTCGCGGCGGTGGATCCCGTCGCCGGGACGGTCCGCTTCTCGGGGGTGGGAAACATCGGAGCGAGCGTCCTTTCCGGGGGCGAGTCGCGAAGCATGGTCTCCCTGAACGGGATCGTGGGACACGAAGCGCGGAAGATCCGGGAGTTCGAGTATCCCTTCCCCGCGGGCTCCCTGCTTGTCCTCCACTCCGACGGCCTGGGGACGCGCTGGAGCCTGGACCGGTACCCCGGCCTGGGCGCCCGCGACCCGCTGCTGATCGCGGGGGTGCTCCTCCGCGACTTCACCCGTGGCAACGACGACACCACCGTCGTCGTGCTGCGCGGCGCGACCTCCCCGGCTCCCCCCGCGGGAGCCGTGTGAGCCAGGCCCTCCTCTCCCTGTCCATCGGTCACGAGCACGACGTGGTCGCGGTCCGGCAGCGCGCGCGCCAGGTCGCGGAGCTGCTCGGGTTCGACACGCAGCAGCAGACCCGTATCGCGACGGCGGTCTCGGAGATCGCGCGCAACGCCTTCCGCTACGCCGGGGGCGGTCGGATGGAGATGCGGGTGGACGGCCTCCCTCCGCGTCAGGCGCTGGCGGTCCGCGTCGTCGACTCGGGGCCGGGGATCGCGGACCTCGACGCCGTGCTGGAGGGGCGCTACCGCTCCGTGACCGGCATGGGGATGGGGATCGTGGGGACGCGCCGGCTGATGGACTGGTTCCGCATCGAGTCCGCGCCGGGGCGGGGGACCGAGGTGGAGTTCGGCTGCACGCTCCCGGCCGGGCACGCCGGGATCGGGGCGGCGGGGCCCGTGCGAATCGCCGACGAGCTTGCCCGCCGCCGGCCGGAGAGCCCGTTCGAGGAGATCCAGCGTCAGAACCAGGAGCTGCTTCACGCACTCGCCGAACTCCGGGCCCGAGAGCACGACCTGCTCCGGCTCAACCAGGAGCTGGAGGACACCAACCGGGGCGTGGTCGCCCTGTACGCCGAGCTGGACGAGAACGTCGCCCAGCTCCGCCGCACCAGCGCGCAGCGGGCGCAGTTCGTCTCCTACATGAGCCACGAGTTCCGCACGCCGCTGGACTCGATGATCGCCCTCACGGGGCTCCTCCTCGCGCGGGTGGACGGGGAGCTGACCGACGAGCAGGAGAAGCAGGTCGGCTACGTGCAGCGGTCCGCCCGCGACCTCCTCAACCTGGTGGACGATCTCCTGGACACCGCGCGCGTGGAGGCGGGGCAGGTGACCCTCCGTCCCTCCCCGTTCTCGGTCGCGGACCTGTTCCGCGCCCTGCATGCCACGCTGCGCCCCCTCCGTACCCGTGAGGAGGTAGCGCTGGTCTTCGAGGAGGCGCCGGACCTGCCGCGGCTGGAGACCGACGAGGCCAAGGTGTCGCAGGTGCTTCGAAACCTGGTCTCCAACGCCCTCAAGTTCACGGAGCGGGGGGAGGTGAGGGTCGCAGCCCGTCCGTCCGGCGACGGGCTCGTCGTCTTCGAAGTGGCCGACACCGGGCTGGGGATCGCCCCGGAGGACGCCGAGCGGATCTTCGAGGACTTCACCCAGGTGGAAAGCTCGGTGCAGCGGCGAGTCAAGGGGACCGGCCTCGGCCTCCCGCTCTCCCGCAAGCTGGCGGGTCTACTGGGGGGCTCGCTCACGGTGTCGAGCCGCGTAGGGGCCGGATCGGTGTTCTCGCTGGTCCTGCCCGCGGTGTGCCGGCTCGCCGGAGACGGAGCGCCCGTGGAGGAGGGTTGGCCTTCTCCAGGACCGAAGCAGGAAGGAGTGTGACATGACGGGAGGATCGGCTGGAGCGCCGTCCGCCGGAGCGAGGGCGGACCACGAGCTGGAATCCATCGTGGTCCTCAACGTCGACGACTACGAGGCGGGCAGGTACGCCACCACCCGGGTCCTCCGACAGGCGGGATTCGAGGTGATCGAGGCGGGCACGGGCGCCGAGGCGGTGAGCCTCGCCGGACGCCAGCCCGACCTGGTCGTCCTCGACGTGAACCTGCCGGACTTCGACGGCTTCGAGGTGTGCCGCCGTCTCAAGTCAGACGGGGTCACCTCCGGGATTCCCATCCTCTACCTTTCGGCGCTCTACTACGACCTGGAGCACCGGATCCGCGGCCTGGAGGTCGGGGCCGACGCCTACCTCAAGCAGCCGGTGGAGCCGCGCGAGCTGGTCGCCACGGCCCACGCGCTCCTGCGCGCCCGGCACGTCGAGCGCGCCGTCCGGCAGAGCGAGGAGCGGTTCAGGTCCCTGGTGGAGGCGATCTCCCAGGTGGTGTGGAACGCCGACCGAACGGGGGCCGTCGTCGAGGCCCTCCCTTCCTGGACTGCCTTCACCGGGCAGGGCCAGGACGAGGCCCGGGGGAGCGGGTGGCTCCTCGCCGTCCACGAGGACGACCGCGAGCGGACCCGGGAGGCATGGGACGCGGCAGTCGCGGAAGGCTGCTCCTACGAGGCGGACTACCGGCTGCGCCGCCACGACGGAGAGTACCGGTTCCTGGAGGTCCGGGCCGTACCCGTACGCGAGGCCGACGGCTCGGTGCGGGAATGGGTAGGCGTGGGGACCGACGTCACCGAGCGGATCCGGGCCGAGCGCGACCGCGACCAGGCCCTTCGCGACGCGGAGCGCGCGCGCGCGGACGCCGAGGACGCGAACCGCGCCAAGAGCGGATTCCTGGCGAACATGAGCCACGAGATCCGCACTCCCATCAACGCCATCATCGGCTACACGGACCTGATCGAGATGGGGATCGGGGGGGAGGTGACCGAGCAGCAGCGGGCTCAGCTCCAGCGGATCCGCCTCAGCAGCCAGCACCTCCTCGGCCTCATCAACGAGATCCTCGACTTCGCCAAGGTGGAGTCGGGCCAGCTGACCACCCGCGCGGAGTCGGTCCGCATCGCGGACGTGGTGGGGGAGGCGCTCGCCCTGATCCAGCCCCAGGCCGCCAAGGCCGGGCTGGACGTGGAGAACCGGGTGGACGAGGTGTGCCCCTTCGCCTTCCGCGGCGACCTGGACCGGGTGCGGCAGGTCCTCGCGAACCTGCTCTCCAACGCAGTCAAGTTCACGGACGCGGGCGGGACGGTCCGGGTGGAGTGCGGGGTCGATGAGGATCCCGGGAGCGCCCACCTCTCCGGGGACGGGCCGTGGGCGTTCGTCCGGGTGATGGACACCGGCTCCGGCGTTCCCACCGGGCAGGAGGAGGCCATCTTCGAGCCCTTCGTCCAGGGCGAGTCGGGGCACACGCGGACCCGGGGGGGCACCGGGCTGGGGCTCGCCATCAGCCGGCATCTCGCCCGGGCCATGGAGGGCGACATCACGCTTCAGAGCGAACCGGGACAGGGATCCGTCTTCACGCTCTGGCTCCCCGCGGCGGCGGTGGTGGTCGTCCCGGGAGCCTGATCCCGGGCGGGAATCCCCCGCGCTTCCCGAGAAAGAGCCCGCCCCCCGGTCACTTCCGGAGAGCGGGCTCTCTTTTCGATCGGTGAGGCGGGGGCGCCGGGCTACCGGGGCTTCGCGCCCGCCCGGGCCGAGCAGCCGCAGCCGCCGGCGCAACCCCGGTCCCCGTCCCGCCGGGCCGCGCCGAGGGTCGCCAGGATGCGGCGGCCGAGGTACAGGGCCGCCCCGGAAAGGATGCCGGCCACGGCGAGCGTCTGCAGGATCTGTCCGTCCATCGGGTCTCCCTTCGTCGTCAGGCGCCCAGCCCCAGCGCCAGCCCCACCCGGTAAACCAGGAAGGCGGCGCCGTAGGCCAGGGCGAGCATGTAGCCGAACTGGAAGGTGGCCCACTGCAGGCCGACCCTTCCTCCGCCCGTCTCGCGGTGGACCACCGCGACCGTGCTGGCGCACATGAGCGCGTACACGTAGAACACCATCAGCCCCACCGCCACCAGCGGCGAGTACACGAGCAGTCCCGTCTCCGGATCGCGCTCGTTCAGCAGGCGCTCCCGCAGCCCCGTCGAGGTCTCGTCCGCGTCGCTTCCGACGCCGTAGATGGTCCCCATCGAGGAGACGAACACCTCGCGCGCCGCGAACGAGCTCACGATCCCCACCCCGATCTTCCAGTCGTAGCCGAGCGGCCGCACGACCGGCTCGATCACGTGCCCGATCCGCCCCAGCACGGAGTTCTCGAGCTGCTGCTCCTGCGCGATCTCGTCGGGGACGCCGGGAGCGGCCTCCGTCTTGGGGTAGGTGGCGAGCGCCCACAGCACGATGGTGATGGCGAGGATCACCGTTCCCGCCCGGCGCAGGAACATGCTCACGCGGTGCCACACGGACGCGAGGAGCACCCGGACGCGGGGGAGGCGGTACGGCGGAAGCTCCATGATCATGGGCCGCACCGGCCCGCGGAGGAGCGTCCGCTTGAAGATCGCCGCCATCCCCAGCGCCGTCAGCGTCCCCAGCAGGTACATCGCCAGCAGGGTGATCCCCTGCAGGTTGAAGATCCCCGCCACGGCGACGGAGGGGATGAAGGTGCCGATCAGGAGCGTGTACACCGGGATCCGCGCCGAGCAGCTCATCAGCGGGAGCACCATGATCGTCGCCAGGCGGTCCTGGCGGTTCTCGATGGTGCGGGCGGCCATCACGCCCGGGATCGCGCAGGCGTAGCCGGAGAGCAGGGGGATGAAGCTGCGTCCGTGCAGCCCCACGCCGCGCATGAAGCGGTCCATGATGAAGGCCGCCCGCGCCATGTACCCCGTGTCTTCTAGGAAGCCCAGGAAGAGGAAGAGGATGGTGATCTGCGGGATGAACACGAGGACCGACCCCACCCCCGCGATGATCCCGTCCACCACCATGCTCTGCAGGTCGCCCTCCGGGAGAAGGGCGCCGACGGCGGCTCCGAGCGAGCCGAAGGCGTCCTCGATCAGCCCCATCAGGGGATCCGCCCAGGCGAAGACGGACTGGAAGACCAGCGCCATCAGCCCCAGAAAGATCAGCGGTCCCCATACGCGGTGGAGGACCACCGCGTCGATCCGGTCGGTCGCGGACTTGCCCCGCTCGCTCTCCCGGCGAACGGAGGCGTCCACCACCTCCGCGATCCACCCGTAGCGGGCCTCCGCCTCCAGGCTCCGGGCGTGGATCCCGGCCTCGGCCAGCCGCTCTCCGGCCCTCGCGACGGCGTCGGAGAGCCCGGGGACGTCCGCCAGGTGGACCTCGGCATGGGGCGTCGCGAGCAGCCGCAGGGCTTCCATGGCCGCCGCGCCGGGGGAGAAGCCCGCCGCCGTCATGCACGCTTCCACCGGGGCGAGGGCCTCGCGCGCTTCCGCCGGGAGTTCGAACTTCCGCTCGGGGCGGGGAAGTCCCGGCGCGCTGCGAACGGCGCTCTTCAGGACGTCCAGTCCCTGTCCGCGCGTCGCCACCGTGGGGACCACGGGCGCGCCGAGCTGCAGGGTAAGCTCCACGGGGTCGATGCGCAGTCCCGCGGCCTCCGCCGCGTCCACCTGGTTCAGCGCCACCACGGTGGGGAGCCCCAGCTCCAGCACCTGGCTGGCGAGGAACAGGTTGCGCTCCAGGTTCTGCGCGTCCACCACCACGACCACCGCGTCGGGAGCGGGAACGCCCTCGACGCGCCCCAGGAGCACGCCCAGCGCGATCTCCTCGTCCGGCGAGCTGGCCGAGAGGCTGTAGGTGCCCGGGAGGTCGATGACCGTGACGGCCCGGCCCGCGCCGTCGGTGTATCGCCCCTCCACGCGCTCCACCGTGACCCCGGAGTAGTTCCCCACGCGCTGACGCATTCCGGTCAGCGCGTTGAAGAGGGTGCTCTTGCCGGTGTTCGGGTTGCCGATCAGGGCCACACGCGACACACCCTCGCCGCGCGCGTCCGGCGCGGGCGAGGGTGCGGGGGGGGCCGGGATCTTGCCGGCGTCCAGTACTTCCATCTATTCCACCGTGATGTGCTCGGCCTCGGCGCGCCGGAGGGTAAGCATGTACCCCCGGAGCCTCACCTCCATCGGGTCGCCCAGGGGCGCGGTGCGGATCACCTCCAGCGTGGTGCCCCGGATCAGCCCCAGGTCCATCAGCCGCCGGACCGCGTCCGCGTCTCCCGCCACCCCGACCACCCGCCCCCGGTCGCCCGGGAGCAGGTCCGACAGCCTGCGTGCCAACTCAGGAGCCCAGGGGGAGGACCCGGATGGCGGATGCCAGCCCGGAGCCCAGCGCCAGCCGCGAGCCCCGCACGTCCAGGAGCATCCCGTTCCGCGAATCGACCACCGTCACGCACGCTCCCTCGAAGAGCCCGAGGCTGCGGAGCCGGCTCGCCTCCGTGCTCTCGCACTCCACGCCCAGCACGGCGGCGCGGCATCCGGTGCCACACGCGGCGAGCGTGCACTCGCCGCAGCGAGCCGTGGTCTTCTCTTCGTTGCGCCGGGTGAGGACGCGGAGGTGCTTCAGCATCGAGCCGTGGTGCGGAGTCTGGACGAGCTGAGAATGAGTATCAATGGCCTCAAGTATAGAGCCTGCCCCGGGTCAGCGCAAGGATCGGAGGCACGGGCTTGCCCGGCGCCTCCCGGGACGGATACGATTGGGCTCGCCCGCGCCCGCCCGTGAGCTTTCCAGGATTCCCGTACGCTCTCCCGATGCAGCACCCCCGCCCGTCCATGCGGCTGACCGGCTCCCTGGTCGCCCAGTACTTCCGCTTCCGCTGCGAGCGCCAGCTCCGCTACGACCTCCTCCCGGAGGGCGCGCGGGACGGAACGGAGGTCCCGCGCGCCAATGACGACCCGGAGCTGGGCCCCCTGGTGGGGCCGCGTCCGGGATCGGAGTCGCTGCTTCGCGCCGGACGGCGCTGGGAGCGCAGGAAGCTGGAGTCGCTGCTCCGTCGTTTCGGCGAGGATCGGGTCCTCTTCCGGGGCTGGACGGCGGCCGGCGACCCGCTGCGCCTCCCCTACCCGGAGGTGGTGGCGGCTCTCCGCGACCCCGGCCGGACGGAGTTCCTGGTGCAGCCGGAGCTGAGGCTCCCGGACCCGGAAGGCTTCGCGAGGCGCCGGGGGATCGACCCCGCGCTCCTCCGCATCTCCCCCGCGCAGCCGGACCTGATCCGCATCCGCCGCCGGCCGGACGGCCGTCTGCGCTTCCACGTGATGGACATCAAGGCGAGCCGGGAGGCCGCCGTCTCGCACTTCGCGCAGGTGGCCTTCTACGTCCTCCTGCTGGAGGAGGTGTGCCGCGCGGAGGGGATCGAAGGCGTCCCGGACCGCCGCCGCGGCTCCGTCTGGTCGCGGGGAGGGCGCGGGCCGCGGAGCTTTCCGCTGGGGGCGTACCAGTACCACGTGGAGGAGTTCCTGCGTGGCGACCTCCCCCGCACCGCATCGGCTCCTCCCGCGGCGGCCGGATGGCACTTCGCGCCCCGGTGCGCCGGGTGCGCCTACTTCAATCACTGCCGCGCCGAGGCGGACGCCACCGACGACCTGGCCCGGGTCCCCGGGATCACCCCGCTCGCCCGGAGCGTGCTGCGGGAGAAGGGGATCCTCACCGTCCGCGCCCTGGCGAAGAGCTTCCGCCGCGACACCTACACCGGATGCCACGCCCTGGAGTCGGACGCGCCGCGGCTGAAGCAGCGCGCCCAGGCGCTCCAGTTCGGGAAGGTCTTCGACGTGGAGCGCGAGACCCACCTGATGGGTCCGGCGGAGGGAACCCGCCTGGTGCTGGGCGCGGACGAGGACCCGGTGAGCGGCACCTGCTTCGCGCTGGGGGTGAGGGTGGCGGAGGACGGACGGGCCGCCTCGCGCGTCTTCGTCTCGGCGGCCGGGACGCGGGCCGCCGAGCGCGGGCTCCTGCTGGAATTTCTCGCGCACCTGGACGGCGTCGTCGCGGGGATCCGGCCCGTCGCCCCCGGCGCGGGGAACGGAAAGGGGCGCGGCGCGGAGGGGACGGTTCACTTCTTCGTCTACGACCGCGAGGAGCTGGCGACGCTGCGCGGGGTGCTGGAGCGCCACCTGGGCGATCCCGAGGTGCAGCCCGCCATCTCGCGCGCGCTCGCCATCCTCTTCCCCTTGGACGAGGCGTCCGGCTCGCGTCCCCTGCGCGGCTCCCCCGGCACGGTCCTGGCCGACGCCGTGGCGGCGCTCTTCGCCCTCCCCGTTCCCTACACGTACGACCTCGGGCCCGTCTCCGCGGCGCTCCTACCGGCGGACGGCGGGCATCCGTACGCCCCTCCGCAGGGGTACGGGCGCCCCTTCTCCGGGCTGGTGGCGTTCGAGCGCGTGCACGAGGCGTGGCGGAAGACCCCCCCGCGGCCGGGCCGCCCCTCCGCGGACGAGGCCCGCGCGGGGATCCGTGTCGCCGTGGAGGCCCGACTCGCCGCGGTGGATTCCGTCGTCCGGGCGGTCCGGGAGCGGGCGGAGAAGCGGGGGGCGAGCCGCCTGCGGCTGGAGGCGGAGCCCTTCCAGGGGCCCGGTGGCGCGGAGCCGCTCGCCCACCCGCTGCTGGAGGCGCTTCGCACCTTCACCCGCGCCGAGGCCGCCGCGGAGGCGGTGCAGACCCGCACGCTGCACGCCCTCCCCGCCGCCGACCGCGCCCGGCGCTTCGAATGCATCCTGGGGATGGAGCTGGCGGAGCGGCGCGCGGACGGTACGCTGGTCTTCGAGTTCGATCCGGAGTGCCGCGACGCCAAGTTCAAACCGGGAGACTTTACCCTCGTCCTTACCAACGAGGGGTCGGACACGCTCCTGGAGTCCGACCGGAAGCCCTGGCTCCGGCGGCAGCTCTCCATGGAGCTGGTGGAGTACGACCTGTCCGTCACCCCGCCGCGGGTGGTCATCGCCCCCGGCGACCGGCGCGGCTTCGAGAAGGCGGAAGCGGCCGGAACCCTCCACCTGGACCGTCGCTGCGTGCTGGACCGTGCCCCCAGCGACTTCAACACCCGCCGCATCCTCGCCACCCTGCGCGCCCTCGCCGCCGGGGAGGGCGAGGCGGCGACGGTGCTGGGGCTGCTGGAGGGATGCGCGCTGTCCGAATGGACGCCTCCCCCCGCCGACGTGGAGGCCGTACGCCGCGAGGTGCTCGCGCCGGCCACGGCGGCGTACGGTCGCCCCGTCCTCAACCCGGACCAGGACCGGGCCTGGGAGGCCGCGTTCGAGCGTCCGGTGTCGCTCGTCTGGGGGCCTCCGGGGACGGGAAAGACCTACCTCCTCGCCTGGATGCTCCTCGGCCTCGCGGCGTCGGCGCCGCGCGCGGGGCGCCCCTGCCGCATCCTCGTCTCCGCGGCGACGCACCGCGCCATCGTCAACGTGCTGTCGAGGGTGGCGCGCGAGCTGGCCGCGACGGGGCTCCCGAGCCCCCTGCGCGCCGTGAAGCTCCGGGGGAGCGGGAGCGATGCGGACGCGGACCTGGCTGAGACGATGGTCGAGCTGGTCGAAGACGCCCGGCTCGCGGGGCTGCTGGCGGAGGCGGGGCAGGGCGGGGCGCCCGTCGTGGTGGGGTCCACCGTCTGGTCGCTCTGGAAGCGGATGCGGGAGGCGCGCTCGGCGGAGGCGCCCGTGGAGCCCTGGTTCGACGTGGTAGTGATCGACGAGGCGTCGCAGATGAAGGTGTCGGAGGCGCTCATCGCGCTGTCGTCCATCCGCGCCGGGGGGCAGGTGATCCTCTGCGGCGACGACAAGCAGCTCGCCCCGGTGATCCGAGGGCGGTACGGAGCGGAGAACGACACCCTCTTCGGCTCCGTGTTCTCTCGCTTCGCGGAGTACTTCCCGAAGCTGACGCTGCGCGAGAGCCGCCGCATGAACCGCGCGCTGGTGGAGTACCCGCGGGAGCTGTTCTATCCGGGGCTGGTCTCCATGTGCCCGGAGGAGCGCATCCACCCGGCTTCCGGGGGGGACCACCTGGCCGACGACCTGGACGCGCTCCTCTGGGACGTGTTCTTCCGGCCGGAGGACGCGGTGGTCTTGTGCACCTACTCCGGCTACCGGGCCGGGGCCCGAAACCCGTTCGAGGCGGGGCTGGTGGCGCGGCTGGCCCGCCTGGCACGCGCCGGGCTGCTCGACCCGCAGACGGGGGAGCCGTTCACGGCCAGTCGCTTCGTCTCGCACGCGCTGGCGGTGCTCTCGCCGCACCGGGCGCAGAACAGCGCCATCTACGGCGAACTCCTGGCCTCGGGGTGGCCGCGCTACGAGCTGCCGGTGGTGGACACGGTGGAGCGGATGCAGGGCAACGAGCGGGAGATGGTGATCGTCTCCTACGCCGTGGCGGACGGCGAGTACGCGGAGCGCGAGGCGGAGTTCCTGCTCAACCCCAACCGCTTCAACGTCTCCATCACGCGCCCGCGCGGGAAGTTGGTGGTGCTCATGAGCGAGGAGGTGCTCCGCGTCGTTCCCCGCGACGAGGCGGTGATGACCGGCTCCATGGCCATCAAGGGGTATCCGGACCACTGCGCGGACGCGGTGCGCGAGGTGGAGCTGCCCGCGCCGGACGGGAGTGCGGTGCGGGTGAGGTGCAGGTACCGGAGGCTACAGGAATAGCCGGGGTCCTGCCGAAGCTGAATTTCCGGACCCGGCAGGCCCCGATTGTCTTTCGATACGTTAATTCGTATGTTGTGAGGGTGCGCCGATGACGCCCAGGTACGTCCGGGACGTGGAGCTTTACGTGGATACGCGCGGGCGGTCCGGCGTCGAGGACGACCTCAGGCGAATCGCGCGGAGCGACGCGCGCGGCATCCGCTCCATCCGGAACAAGATCGACCTCCTCCGTCAACAATCCTTCGAGGATGCGTTGCAGAGCAGGCTGATCAAGAAGCCGAGCGCCACCCTCTACGTCCTCCGGGTGCAGAGTGGGCCGGTGGCGTACCGGCTCCCGTTCTTCGAGCCGCCGTGCCGCGGCGGCGCCATCGTGGTGCTCACGAGCTGCGAGCACAGGCGCGACCTGGGAGGCGATTCTTACGGCGACCTGATCGCCGAGGCGGAGCGGCTCCGCCTCGACTGGATCGAGCGAAACTGCGAGGGAGGCTGACCATGCGTTCCGACGATTTCTTCCGCCGGCTGGACGAGGAGGTTCCCGCCGATCCGGCCATCGCGGCCGAGGTGGATCCCCCGTTCGTCCTGGCCGGCAACGTGTACGCGCTGCGCCGGGAGCGCGGGCTGACGCAGGCGCAGCTGGCGGAGGCCGTCGGCGTCCATCAGCCCCGTATCGCCGAGATCGAGCGCGGCGACGCCAACCCCCGCCTGGACACCCTCGCGAAGCTGGCGCGTGCCCTCGGCGTCCCGGTGGCCGCGCTTCTGCACGCGGAGGCGCCCGGGTCCGACCGGGTGGACGAGACGGAGGCGGTCTACCCCATCCGCAAGGGCGATCCGGTGCGGAAGGTGGCCGAGTCCCGGTAGGACGCTCGACCGCTCACGCAGTCTCCTCCCGCAAACTCCCGATCCATCGGGGCGCGACCGCCTCCCCGCCTGGCCTGTTCCGGCCGCTCCGCGCTCTCGACACCGGCATCCCGCCGGGTTACGTTCCTGGCTTCGACCCGAGACCGCAACGCTTTGACGGATAGAGGCCCGAGAATGGAAGCCCTGAGAGCCGCCGATCCCGACATCCACCGTCTCCTCGTCGCCGAGGCCGAGCGCCAGGAGCACCAGCTTGAGATGATCGCCTCCGAGAACTTCGTCTCGCGGGCGGTGCTCCAGGCCATGGGCTCGGTGCTCACCAACAAGTACGCCGAGGGGTATCCCGGGAAGCGCTACTACGGCGGGTGCGAGGTGGTGGACGACGTGGAGCGGATCGCCCAGGATCGGCTCCTCCAGCTCTTCGGCGCCGACCACGCCAACGTCCAGCCGCACTCCGGCGCGCAGGCCAACATGGCCGTGTTCTTCGCGCTGCTGGAGCCCGGCGACACCCTGCTGGGGATGAACCTCTCCGAGGGCGGCCACCTCACGCACGGGTCGCCCGTGAACTTCAGCGGGCGCCTCTACAAGGTCGAGGCGTACGGCGTGCGCCCGGACGACCACCGCATCGACTACGACCAGCTCCGCGAGCAGGCGCTGCGGACGCGTCCGAAGGTGATCGTCGCCGGGGCGAGCGCCTACCCCCGCACCATCGACTTCGAGGTGTTCGGGGAGATCGCACGCGAGTCCGGGGCGAAGCTGGTGGTGGACATGGCCCACATCGCCGGGCTCGTCGCCACCGGGCACCACCCCACCCCGGTCCCCCACGCGGACATCGTCACCTCCACCACCCACAAGACCCTGCGCGGGCCGCGCGGCGGGCTGATCCTCGCCCGCGAGGAGTACGCGAAGGCGGTGGACAAGCAGATCTTCCCGGGGATCCAGGGCGGGCCGCTGATGCACGTCATCGCCGCCAAGGCCGTCTCCTTCGGCGAGGCGCTGCGGCCGGAGTTCAGGGACTATTCCGCGCAGGTGATCGCGAACGCGCGCGCCCTCGGGGAGGCGCTGGCGGAGCGCGGCTTCACGCTCGTCTCGGGCGGCACGGACAACCACCTTCTCCTGGTGGACCTGCGCAGCAAGGGGATCACCGGCAAGGACGCCGAGAAGACGCTGGACCACGCCGGCATCACCGTCAACAAGAACACCGTTCCCGGCGAGACGGCTTCCCCCTTCGTGACCTCCGGGATCCGTATCGGCACCCCGGCGCTCACCACTCGCGGCCTGGGCGTTGCCGAGATGCGCGACATCGCGGCGCTCATCGACGAAGCGCTGGCGGGGAGCGGCGACGAGGCGGTCCTCGGCCGGGTCCGCGGCAAGGTGAGGGAGCTTTGCGGCCGGTTCCCGCTCTACGGCGAGTGGGCGAGATCGTAGGGGAGTAAGCGGGAGCGGCCGGCGCGAGGCGGCACGCCTGAGCGCCCGGCCGCTCCCCGCCCCCGGAGGGGATCCCCCGGGGCCGATCGGTGTAAGTAGCGGTCCCTGCAGGAGCCCACCCAGGACCGGAACCATGGCGGAGCAGAAGAAGGCCTACATCGAGACGTACGGGTGCCAGATGAACATCAGCGACACCGAGCTGATGCACGGCATCCTCGCCGAGAACGGGTACGCGTCCACGGACACCCCGGACGACGCGGACGTGATCCTGGTGAACACCTGCGCCATCCGCGACCACGCGGAGCAGCGGGTGATCGGCCGGGTGGGCCAGCTCCAGCAGTTCCGCCGCGCCCGGCCGGGCGTGGTCATCGGCGTAACCGGGTGCATGGCGCAGCGGATGGGCGAGGACCTCCTGGGACGGTCCGGCGGCGTGGACCTCGTCATGGGGCCGGACGCGTACCGGCAGCTCCCGGAGAAGCTGGCCGCGCTCCGGGAGCCCGCTCCGGCGCCGGCCGCGCGGTCCGTCCCGCTCCCGGTGATGGGCGCCGCCCCCGCGAAGGGGCTCACCGTCCTGGGCTTCGATCCCTTCGAGAACTACGAGGGCGTCGCCGCCCGGCGCACCTCCGCCATCTCCGCGTGGGTTCCCATCCAGCGCGGGTGCAACTACCGCTGCACCTACTGCATCGTCCCCTACGTCCGCGGCGACGAGAAGAACCGCGACCCGGAGCAGATCTTGGCCGAGGTCCGCGCGCTGGCGGCCGACGGGGTCCCCGAGGTCACCCTCCTCGGGCAGACCGTCAACTCCTACGAGTTCGGCGACTGGGACTTCCCCCGTCTCCTCCGCGAGGTCGCTCGGGTGGAGGGGATCCGTCGCGTCCGCTTCACCTCGCCGCACCCCAACGACTTCACGCGGGAGCTGGTGCGGGTCATGGCGGAGGAGCCCACGGTCTGCAGGCAGCTCCACCTCCCCGCGCAGTCCGGCCACGACCGGACGCTGAAGCGCATGCTCCGCCGCTACACCGTGGAGGAGTACCTGGAGAAGATCGCCTGGGTGCGCGAGGCCATCCCGGGCATCGCCCTCTCCACGGACATCATCGTCGCCTTCCCCGGCGAGACCGAAGAGGAGTACGAGGCCACGCTGGAGCTGATGCGGACCGTCCGTTTCGACGACGCGTACCTCTACAAGTACTCGCCGCGCGACGGCACCCCGGCCACCCGTCTCCCCGCCGAACAGTTCGTCCCGGACGAGGTGGGGCAGGCGCGGCTGGAGCGGCTCATCGAGGTCCATCGCGAGATCCAGCTCGAGATCAACCGCGGCGAGGTCGGCCGGGTGGAGGAGGTGCTGGTGGAGAAGGAAGGGCGCCGCGGCGGACTCCAGGGTCGCACCGCCTCCAACAAGGTGGTCACCTTCGACGGGCCCGCGTCGCTCATCGGCGGCTTCACGCGGGTGCGGCTGACCTCCACCACCGGCGCCACCTTCGCGGGAGAGCGGGTGGACGTGGAGGCCGTTCCGGGGCACGCGGCATGACCCGGGGCGGCTGGATCGGACTGACCGCCGTCGTGCTCCTGTCCGCCGGGTTCGCGTTCGCCAACCGGGGGGAGACGGCGGCCGTCCACCTGGGCTTCGCGTCGTTCTACCGGGCCCCGGTGGCGATCCTCGTGCTCGGCGCGTTCTTCCTCGGGATGGTCACCATGTTACTCCTGGGGCTCCGGCACGACCTCAGGGTCCGGCGCATGCTGCGGGAGCGGCAGACCGTCGAGCCGAGGGACGACGCCACGGAGCTGTTCCCGCACAGCTACTCCCCGCCGGAGCTGCCCTGACCGTTCGGGCTGGTCCGCTCGCGGGTCTTCCCGGATCCACACGGACCGCCTGACCCGGGCCGTCGCGTCGCGCGAAGCGGGTCTGCCGGCCCCGCGCTCAGCGCCGGAGCGACAATTTCCGGGCGTGGCACCACCCTCCAGATCCCGTTCGGGATGCCCTACCTCGCCCTCCCACTCGTCGTCGCCTGCTTCTCGTTCCTTGCGGGGCTCCTTTGGGGTCTTCGCCTCGGGGGCGTGCCGCCCGGCTTCGCGGTCGGCGCCTGCGCCGCGGTGGCGGTCGCGCTCGCCCTTTCCCGGGGCAGCCGGCACGAGGAGAGCGGCCGGGGAGGCGCCGCGGCGCTGCTCGTGGCCTTCGCGCTGGCGGGAGCGGCACTCGGCGCCGGGGGGCGTCTCGGGGTGGAGGCGGACTGCCGGCCACGCATCCCCGGAGAGGCCCGGATCACCCTACGCGGCGTGCTCGCGGCCAACGCCGTCCCTGTGGTCCGGGAAGGGCGGTCCCGCTCTGCGAGGGTTCCCGTCCAGCTACGGGAGCTTCGCGTGGGGGACCGGGTGGTGCCCGGCTGCGAGGGGGAGGTGCAGGTACGTCTTCCTCGCGACGCGGGACCACTGCGGGCGGGAACGGAGGTCGTGGTGCGGGGCGTCTGGGCGCGTTACCCGGCGCCCGCCGGCCCCGTCGCCTGGCCCCGGAACCCGGCCTACTCCGGGATCCTGGAGGCGGGAGAGGTCGCCGTCCGGGCGCCGCCGCGGCTCGGGGCGCACCCGCTGCTCACCCTGAGGGGGCGCACCGAGGCCCATCTCCACCACGTCTTCCCCCGCCACGGAGCCCTCGCGGACGCCCTGCTGCTCGGCCGGCGCGAGGGGCTCGACCGCGAGGTGAGCGACCGCTTCGTCCGCTCCGGCCTCGTACACCTGCTCGCCATCTCCGGCACGCACGTGGCCCTCATCGCCGGGGCGCTCATGGTCCTGGGAACCGTGCTCCGGCTGCCGAGGACCTCGGTCACCTGGGCGACCCTCGCCCTGGTCCTCGTGTACCTCGCCGTGATCGGCGCGCCGGCCTCCGCGGTCCGGTCCGGGATCATGGTGGGGCTGGCGCTCGTCGCGGTGCTCCTGCAGCGCCCGTCCGCCTCGCTCCCGGTGGTCGCCGCGTCCGCGATGGCGATCCTCGCCTTCCAGCCGACGGCGGTCCTGGATCCGGGGTTCCAGCTCTCGTACGCGGGCGTCCTGGGGATCCTTCTCCTGCGCGGCGCGATGCTGAAGCGAGTGCCGGCCGCGTGGCTCGGACACCCGGCCTCGCGGTGGACCGCGGAGTCGCTGGCGGTGAGCCTCGCCGCCTTCGTCGCGACCGCCCCCATCACCGCCTACCACTTCGGACAGGTCTCTCCCGTCTCCATCCTGGCGAACCTCCCCGCCGTCCCTCTCACCTCGCTCGCCCTGGTGGGAGTGGGGATCTCCGCGCTGGTGGAGCCGCTGGTCCCGCCGCTTGGACAGATGTTTGCCGCTGGCACCGGCCTTGCGCTGGACCTGCTCGACGCGGTGGCCCGGTACGCGGCGTCGGTTCCGGGCGGACACCGGGGCGTGGCCCCTCCGCAGGGGTGGCTCTGGGCGGCGGTGGGCGTGACGGTGCTCCTCGCGCTGGACGCGGGAGCGAAGCTTCGACCGCGCGTTCGCTGGACCGTCGCGACAGGTGCTGCGTGCGCCGCCTTCCTGGGGCTTCCGGCGGTCGCGGCGCCGACGCACGCGGGAGGGCTCGAGGTCCACTTCATCGACGTGGGGCAGGGGGACGCGGTCGCGATCCGGACCCCCGGAGACCGCTGGATCCTGGTGGACGCGGGCCCGCGGGACGAGGGGTTCGACGCCGGGGAGCGGCGGGTGCTCCCCTTCCTCCGGGCACGCGGCGTGCGGCGGCTGGAGGCGCTGGTGCTCACCCACCCCCACGCGGACCACGTCGGCGGCGCCCCGGCGGTGCTGAACTCGCTGGAAGTCGGGCGGGTGATCGACCCCGGGCTCCCCTCCGGCACCCCCTGGTACCTGGAGACCCTGCGCGCCGCGGAGGCACACGGCGTCCCCTGGGCCGAGGCGCGCGAGGGGCGCAGCCTCACCCTCGACGGCGTGACGGTGGAACTGCTCTGGCCTCTCCCCGGCTCGCTTGACTCGGTTACAGATGCGAACAAGATTAGCGCCGTGATACACCTCCGTTACGGGAGCTTCTCGGCCCTGTTGACGGGGGACGCGGGCGAGGAGGAGGAAGCCTCCGTCGTCGCTCGCAACCCGGGGAGGCTGCGTGCCCAGCTCCTCAAGGCTGGGCACCACGGGAGCCGCACCTCCACGTCCGCCGCGCTGCTGGACGCGGTGCGGCCCTCGCTGGTGGTGGTTTCGGCGGGGCGCCGAAACCGGTACGGCCACCCCGCGCCCGAAGTGATGGGGCGGCTCGAATCGCGCGGCATCCCCGTGGCGCGCACGGACCGCGAGGGCACCGTCTCCGTGCGCGTTCCCGCCGGAGGCGACGCCGGCTGGGAGCGGATCGACCCGTGAGCCTGCTGGAGAGCGTGCTGCGGCCCGTGCTCGGACGCCGGATGGACCCTCCGGCGGACGTGGCGCACGACGCCCCGGGCGGGGTTATCTTCCGGGAGGGGTGGCTGATCCCCGCCATCGGAGGGGTGCTCGGCCGGATGAAGGGGCCCGCGGCCGCCGTGACGCTGGGCCGCACCATCGTCGTCCACCCCGGGGTGCGCCTCTCGCGGCGCCTGCTGGTCCACGAGCTTACACACGTCCGCCAGTGGGAGGCGGACCCGTGGTTCCCGGTTCGCTACACCCTGGAGACCCTGAAGCACGGGTACCGGGAGAACCGTTACGAAATCGAGGCCCGCGAAGCGGAGCGGGCCGCCCACCTCACCCACCCATCCTGACGCAGAGGACCCCGTGACCAGCAAGTCGGTCGTAACCATCGAGCGGCACATCATCGAGGCCGAGCGCCAGTTCCCCGAAGCGACCGGGGCCTTCAGCAGCATCCTCTCCGACATCGCCTTCGCGGCCAAGATGATCGCGAAGGAGGTGCGTCGCGCCGGCCTGAACGACATCCTGGGCCTCACGGGCGACGTGAACGTACAGGGGGAGGAGGTCAAGAAGCTGGACGAGTACGCCAACGACGTGATCTTCAAGGCGCTCGACCACACGGGCCACCTCTGCGGGATGGCCTCGGAGGAGGTGGAGGACTTCATCCCCATCCCGGACAAGTTCCCCACCGGGAAGTACTGCGTCCTGTACGATCCGCTCGACGGCTCGTCCAACATCGACGCCAACGTCTCCGTGGGGACCATCTTCTCGGTCCACCGCAAGGTGTCCGAGCACGAGCGCGGGCGGGTGGAGGACTGCCTCCAGCCGGGGACCCGCCAGGTGGCGGCGGGCTACGTGGTCTACGGCTCCTCGACCATGCTGGTGTACACCACCGGGAACGGAGTGCACGGCTTCACGCTGGAGCCTTCCATCGGCGAGTTCCTCCTCTCGCACCCCGACATGCGCATCCCCTCGCCGGGGCAGCGGATCTACTCGTGCAACGAGGGGAACTACGGGCGCTGGTCCGAGGAGCAGCGCCGCTTCGTGGACCACCTCAAGGGGCTCGACGGCGAGAACGGCCGGCCGTTCAGCACCCGCTACATCGGCTCCCTGGTCGCGGACTTCCACCGCAACCTCCTGTACGGCGGGCTCTTCATGTACCCGGCCGACGACAGGAACCCGCGCGGGAAGCTGCGCCTGCTGTACGAGGCCGCCCCGCTGGCGATGATCTGCGAGCAGGCGGGCGGACGCGCCTCCGACGGGGCCCGGCGGATCCTGGAGATCCAGCCCGAGTCGCTCCACGAGCGCACCCCGCTGTACATCGGCACCGCGGACTACGTCGAGGAGGCGGAGCGCTTCCTGGCCGGGGCCGGGGTGGCGGCCGCGGTGGCCTGAGGACGCCGTGGACGAGCAGGGGGTGCGCCGCCTGGTCGTGGACCGCTTCGAGGGCGACCTCGCGGTGGTGCGCGCGGACGGCGGCCCCTTCCTCGACCTCCCGCGCTGGCTCCTCCCGGCGGGAGTGCGCGAGGGGGACGTGGTCTCCGTCCGCGGTGGAGGGGAGGAGGGCGCGTCGCGCGTGGAGCTGCGGATCCTGACGGAGGAGGGCGACGCGGCGCGGGACGAGGCCGCGGCGATCCTGGCGCGGCTGCGGCGCTCGGACCCCGGCGGGGCCGTGCTACCACCGGTTCCGGGGATGGACGAAGGTTGATCGACCCGGCGAGCCCGAGTTAGATTCCGGGTTTGGCTGGCTCCTCCCCACGACTTCTCTGATCCGACCGGGACTTCCGGAATGCATCCGAACTGCCCGCTCTGCCGACACCCCATGACCGTCGTGGAGTCCGATCCCGCCGGCTTCGTCGGCGCGGGCCCCCGTCACGTCTGCCGGACGCCCGGGTGCATCAGCAACTCGCTCGACTCCGGCACCTCCAGCTGGATCGGGGCGCCGCGGCAGGGGGGATCCGCTCCGGAGGTGCTGGGGAACTCCCGGTCCGAGCCGTCGTACTCGCCTCCTCCCGCGACGACCTGGCTCGGCTCTCCTCCGGCGGGCGCGGAGCCTCCGCGCCGCTCGACCGCCCGGGAGCGTAGCACCGCGACGCCCGCCCCGTCCACCGGGCACGAGTTCGAGGACGGCATCTGTCTCCACTGCGGGAGGGTGGAGCGGCTGGCGGGGCGCTACGGCTGGAGCTGTCCCGTCCGCCTCCCCTGAGGCACGGAGTCCCGAACGAAACGAGGGCGGCCCCGGCGATCACGCCGGAGCCGCCCTCGTCCATCCGGATCTGGAGGCATCGCGCGGGGTGGTAGGCGGATGCCCCGGTTCCCCCTCCGATGCGGCGCTCCGCCCCGGTCAGGCCGCCTGTTCCGCGGGCTCCAGCACCTCGGTCGGACGGTCCCTGAGCGCCGCCCGGGCCGCGGCGAGGCGGGCGACGGGGATCCGGAACGGGGAGCACGACACGTAGTCGAGCCCCACCCGGTGGAAGAACTCCACCGAGCGCGGATCGCCCCCGTGCTCGCCGCAGATCCCCAGCTTCAGCTCCGGCCGCGCTTCCCGGCCGAGCCGGCACGCCGTCTCCACCAGCTTCCCCACCCCCTCCTGGTCCAGCGTCTGGAACGGGTCGTCCGGCAGGATCCCGTCTTCCACGTACCGGGGGAGGAAACTTCCCGCGTCGTCCCGCGACATCCCCAGCGTTGTCTGCGTGAGGTCGTTGGTGCCGAACGAGAAGAACTCCGCCTCGTCCGCGATCCGGTCGGCGGTGAGGGCCGCGCGGGGAAGCTCGATCATCGTCCCCACCAGGTAGTCCACGGCCTCTCCCGCCAGCTCGAAGACCTCCTGGGCGCACTCGTCGACGATCCCGCGCTGCCGACGCAGCTCCTCCGCCGTGCCCACCAGAGGTACCATGATCTCCGGGCGCACCCGCACCCCATCGCGCTGCACGGCCACCGCCGCCTCGAAGATCGCCTGCGCCTGCATCCAGGTGATGTCCGGGTAGCTGATCCCCAGGCGGCATCCGCGGTGCCCGAGCATGGGGTTCGCCTCGTGGTGCTGCTCCACCCGCGCGCGCAGCTTCGCCGGGTCCATCCCGATCCTCCGCGCCAGGTCGCGGATCTCCGCGGACCCGGTGGGAAGGAACTCGTGGAGCGGCGGGTCCAGGAGCCGGATGGTGACGGGGAGCCCGTCCATCGCCCGGAAGATCCCCTCGAAGTCGTGGCGCTGCATGGGGAGGAGCTTCGCCAGCGCGATGGCACGCTTCGCCCCGGTCTCCGCGAGGATCATCTCGCGTACCGCGTCGATGCGGTCTCCCTCGAAGAACATGTGCTCCGTGCGGCACAGGCCGATCCCCTCGGCCCCGAACTTCCTCGCCACCTCCGCGTCGTGGGGGGTGTCCGCGTTGGTGCGCACGGCCAGGGCGCGGAACCCGTCCGCCCACTCCATGAGCCGCCGGAACTCGTCGGACATCTCGGGCTCCGTGGTGGGCACCTCGCCCAGGATCACCCGTCCGGTGCTCCCGTCCAGCGTGATCCAGTCGTTCTCCCTCACCGTCACCTCTCCCACCGCGAAGCGGCGGTACGCCTCGTCCACCTCCACCTCGCTCGCGCCCGCGACGCAGCACTTCCCCATCCCGCGCGCCACCACCGCCGCGTGCGAGGTCATCCCCCCGCGGCAGGTGAGGATCGCCCGCGCCGCCACCATCCCGTGGAAGTCCTCGGGAGAGGTCTCCCGCCGGACCAGGATCACCGCCTCCCCCGCGGCGCCGCGGTCGGCGGCCTCGTCGGGGCTGAAGACGACGCGCCCGGACGCGGCCCCCGGCGAGGCGGGGAGGCCCGTCGTCAGGACGCGGACGTGCGCGGCGGGGTCGATGGTGGGGTGGAGGAGCTGCTCCACGTGGACGGGGTCCACCCGGAGCACGGCCTCGGCCGGAGTGACGAGCCCCTCGTCCACCATCTCCACCGCGATCCTCACGGCGGCGGCGGCGGAGCGCTTCCCGGTGCGCGTCTGGAGGAGGTAGAGCCGCCCCCGCTCCACGGTGAACTCCAGGTCCTGCATCTCCCGGTAGTGCCGCTCCAGCCGCCCCTGCACCTCCACCAGCTCGCGGTACGCCTCCGGGAGGCGCTCCGCCATGACGGCGATGGGGAGGGGAGTGCGGATCCCCGCGACCACGTCCTCGCCCTGGGCGTTCACCAGGAACTCCCCGAAGAAGGCCCGCTCGCCCGTGGAGGGGTCGCGGGTGAAGGCCACGCCCGTCCCCGAGGTCTCGCCCATGTTCCCGAAGACCATGGAGCAGACGCTGACCGCCGTCCCCAGGTCGTCGGGGATGCCGTTCACCCGCCGGTAGGCGACGGCGCGAGGGGTGTTCCAGGACCCGAACACCGCGACGATGGCGCCCCACAGCTGCGCCTCGGGATCCTCCGGGAAGGCTTCACCCGTGGCCTTCGCCACCAGCTCCTTGAACTCCCCGGTGAGGGCGCGGAGGTCGTCCGCGTCAAGGCCGGTGTCCTCCGGGACGCCGCGGGAGCACTTCCTCGCCTCCAGCAGCTCCTCGAACCTCTCGGCGCGCACCCCCAGCACCACGTTCGCGTACATCTGCACGAAGCGGCGGTACGAATCCCACGCGAAACGCTCGTCCTGCGCCATCTCCGCCAGCGCCCGGACGGTGAGGTCGTTGAGGCCCAGGTTGAGGATGGTGTCCATCATCCCCGGCATGGAGACGGCCGCGCCCGAGCGAACGGAGACCAGCAGGGGGTTCCCCTCGCCGCCGAACCGCTTCCCCGTGGCGGCCTCCAGGCGGCGGAGGTGCTCCGCGACCTCCTCGCGGAGGCCCTCGGGAACCTCCCTGTGCCGGAGGTAGTGGCGGCATGCCTCGGTGGTGATGGTGAACCCCGGCGGAACGGGGACCCCGATGCGGGTCATCTCCGCGAGGTTGGCGCCCTTCCCGCCCAGCAGCGCCTTCATCTCCTTTCCGCCTTCCGACTGGCCCGCCCCGAAGAAGTAAACGAACTTCTGCGCCATGCGCTCTCTCTGGGTGTTCATGCGATCGTCGCCGGTTGGAGCACTCCGAGGGTCCGATGGACAACCGCCACCGCATGGCAAGAATGGAACCGCCGCGCGCGGGGGAACCTGAACGACGAAAGGGGGCCCCCGCAGACGCGGGAGCCCCCTTTCCATGGCCGATCCCGGCGGAGGTTACTTCTCCGTCATGAAGGGATAGCGCCAGTCGTGGGGCGGCGAGAACGTCTCCTTGATGGTGCGCGGGGAGATCCAGCGGATCAGGTTGAGGATGGACCCCGCCTTGTCGTTCGTCCCGCTCGCGCGGCCGCCCCCGAAGGGCTGCTGCCCCACCACCGCGCCGGTCGGCTTGTCGTTGATGTAGTAGTTCCCCGCCGAGTGCCGCAGCTCCTCCTCCGCCTCCAGGACGGCGCGGCGGTCGTTGGCGAAGATGGCGCCGGTGAGCGCGTACGGGGTGGTGCGGTCCACGATGCGCAGCGTCTCGTGCCACTTCGCCTCGGGATAGACGTGGAGCGAGACCACCGGGCCGAAGATCTCCTCGCACATGAGGCGGTAGCCGGGGTCCTGCGCCTGGACCAGGGTCGGCTCGACGAAGTACCCCTTCTCGTCGCTGAATCCGCCGCCCGCCAGGATCTCCACCCCGTCCGCCTTCCGGGCGTGCTCCACGTACCCGGTGATCTTGTCGTACGCGCGGCGGTCGATCACCGCGCCCATGAAGTTCCGGAAGTCCGTCGGGTCGCCCACCTTGATCTCGCCGATCATCTCCAGCACCCGCTCGCGGACCCGCGGCCAGATGGAGTCCGGCACGTAGATCCGCGACGCGGCGCTGCACTTCTGCCCCTGGTACTCGTAGCCGCCGCGCACGATGGCGACCGCCAGGGCCTCCACGTCGGCGCTCGCGTGGGCGACGATGAAGTCCTTGCCGCCCGTCTCGCCGACCAGGCGCGGGTAGCCGTCGTACCCCGCGACGTTCTCGCCCACCGTCTTCCAGATGTGCTGGAACACCCCCGTGGAGCCGGTGAAGTGGACCCCCGCCAGCGCGCGGTCGCGCAGGAGCACGTCGCTGATCGCCACCGGGTCGCCCGGCACCAGGTTGACGACGCCCGGGGGGAGGCCCGCCTCCTCCAGGAGCCGCATGATGTAGTACGCGCTGTACACCGCGCTCGCCGCCGGCTTCCAGATCGCCACGTTCCCCAGGAGCGCCGGGGCGGTGGGGAGGTTCGCGGCGATGGAGGTGAAGTTGAAGGGCGTCACCGCGTAGACGAAGCCCTCCAGCGGCCGGTGGTCGAGGCGGTTCCAGGTCCCCGGCCCGGAGATCGGCTGCTCGGAGTAGAGCCGCTGCGCGAAGTGGACGTTGAAGCGGAAGAAGTCGATCAGTTCGCACGCGGCGTCGATCTCCGCCTGGTGCGCCGTCTTGCTCTGTCCCAGCATGGTGGCCGCGTTGAGAATCGGCCGCCAGCGCGTCGCCAGGAGCTCCGCCGCGCGGAGGAACACCGCGGCCCGCTCCTCCCACGGCCACCGCGACCACTCCCGCTGTGCCCGGTGCGCGGCCTCGACGGCCTGCCTCACCTCGGCCTCGCCGGCCTTGTGGTACGTGGCGAGGACGTGCCCGTGGTCGTGGGGCATCACGGAAGTGTCCGTGTCGCCGGTGCGGATCTCCCTGCCGCCGACGATCACCGGGATCTCCACCTGTTCGCCGGCCATGCGCTCCAGCGCGGCCTTCAACTCCTTACGCTCCGGGGTGCCCGGGGCGTAGGAGAGCACCGGCTCGTTGAGCGGCTCGGGAACCTGCGGTATGGAATTCATGACGGTCTCCTGGGGTCGAGTGTGAAGGCCCGTAAAGTACGCTCCACGGGCGGGGCGCGCCACCCGCCGGGTGCCCCGGGAACCGCCCGCCGCGAGCGGCGTACATGAGAGGACGAAGGGCGTCGCGCCGGCCTCCGGCACGGCTTGACCCTGCCCCTGGACGCCCGTACCTTTCGCCGGAGTCCACCCGCCCTCACCCGGTTCCGCGAGCATGAGCATCCTGGAGAAGATCGAGGACACGCTCGACACCATCCGTCCGGCGCTTCGCTCCGACGGGGGGGACGTGGAGCTGGTGGGCTACGACGGCGAGGATGGCGTGGTGCAGGTGCGCCTGATGGGGGCGTGCAGCACCTGCCCGATTTCGACGATGACGATGAAGCAGGGGATCGAGCGCCGCCTCAAGGCAGCCGTCCCCGAGGTACGGGAGGTCCAGGCCGTCTGACGGCCCCCGGGTCCCTCGACCTGGCCGACGCTCCCGAGGGGCGTCGGTTTTTTGTGTTCGCCCATCACCGGCGCCCGACGTGGATCGCCGGAGAGGATTTCTTCCGATGAACGTGGAGATCAACCAGACGCTGCGCCGGGTCGCCGCAGCACTCGCCGGGGTTGTACACCCGCAGACCGGGGACGACGTGGTGTCCAGCGGGCGCGTGCGCGACCTTCAGGCGCTCGAGGACGGGACGGTGCGCTTCCGTTTCCTCCTGCAGCCCGACGACCCGGGCACGCTGGTGCGCCAGGCCCGCGCCGCCGCCGAGGCGGTGGACGGGGTGACCAAGGTGAAGATCGACATCTCGCTCCCGGCCGCGCAGCCCGCCGCTCCGGGGCGCAAGGCGCCCGGCTCCGTCCCGGCGCCGAAGCCCAACCCCAACCTGATTCCAGGGATCGACCGGGTGATCGCGGTCAGCTCCGGGAAGGGCGGGGTGGGGAAGAGCACCGTCGCCGTGAACCTGGCGGCCGCGCTGGCCGCCGAGGGGCATCGAGTGGGCGTCCTCGACGCCGACGTGTACGGCCCCAACGTCCCCCTCATGTTCGGGGAGCGCCGGCGCCCCGCGGTCACGGGTACCAAGGGGGCCGAGAAGATCGAGCCGCTGGAGGCCCACGGCGTCCGGCTGATGAGCCTCGGGTTCCTGCTGGACGAGGAGCAGCCGGCGATCATGCGCGGTCCGCTCATCGCCGGGATCCTCAAGCAGTTCCTGGAGCAGGTGGAGTGGGGCCCGCTCGACTACCTGGTGGTGGACATGCCCCCGGGCACCGGCGACGCGCAGCTCTCCCTGGTGCAGACGGTGAACGTGGACGGGGTGGTGATGGTGACCACGCCGCAGGACGTGTCCGCCGGCGACGTCCTCCGGGGGATCCGGATGTTCGAGCGCACCCACACGCGAGTGCTCGGCATCGTGGAGAACATGAGCGGGTTCATCTGCCCCTGCTGCGGCCAGCGGTACGAGATCTTCGGCCGCGGGGGCGGCGTGCGCCTCTCGGAGCAGACGGGCGTGCGCTTCCTGGGCGACGTGCCGCTGGAGATGGAGGTGCGGGCGGGAGGAGACGCGGGCGCGCCGGTGGTGGTGTCTTCCCCGGAGTCGCCGGCGGGGATGGCGCTCCGTGAGGTGGCTCGCAAGGTGGTGGCGGAACTCGGGGTGGCGCCGGCCGGGGTCGCGTAGGACTCTCTCCCGCGCGAGGCCGCCGGATTCGGGAGAAGCACGAGGGGGGGTGGCGAGCATCGCTCGCCACCCCCCCTCGTGCTTCCCGGTCCGGCCTGGCGCTAAGAGTCCAGCCAGCGCTGGTCCGAGGAGGCGAGCTGCCCGCGCGAGCCGCTGCCGGAGTTCCTCTGGATCAGCTTCACGACGACGAACCCGACCAGCAGGAGCGGGAGGAGCTTGAACGCGAGCGCCACCACGCTGAAGGCCAGCCCGAGGACCGCGCCGACCACTGCGAGCACCACGCTGATCGCGACGATGCCGACGATCCCGAGGACGAGAAGGGTGAGAAGGGCGGTGAGCATGGCATGACCTCCTGTGTATTCGAGTGTCCTACCTGTCGATCCAGTCGATGTCGATGGAGCCCAGCGCGGCATCCACCTCCACGGTCAGGCGGTTCGGGGCGCTCTCCCAGTTGCGGCTGTAGTACGCGCCGCCCCGCTTGACGAGCCCCGAGCCGTCGAACCGGGTGAGGAACGAGTCCTTCACGATCCTCACCCCCAGGTCCCGGGGGAACCTCAGCCTCAGGGCTCCGATCCCCATGGATACCTTCGCAGTCGCGTTTCGGTCCCATGCGCCCCCGAAGTCGAGCACCGTCTCGCCCACTCCGCCCTGGAACTCGAACCGCTCGGCCCGCGCGTTCCCCAGTCCCACGGCCTCGAATCGCGCCGCTCCCGCCTCCATCCTCACCGATTCGGCCTGCACGAGGTTCGCGGAGCGGAAGGTCAGCCGGGTTTCGCTCGCGCCCGTCGAGACGCGCAGCCGCCGCATCGAGAGTCCGCCCAGGTCGAGTTCCGCCTGTCCCGCGCCGAACTCCAGACGCAGGTCCATGGGCACGTCGCGGGCGAGGTGGAGGTCGGCCCTGGACTCGTTGCGGACGCGGTTGACACGCAGACCCCGCTCCCGGTCGCGTGACTCCATCCCCAGGCGGAGCTTCCCCGTCTCCCGGTCGTACTCCGTCACGGGGACGACCTGGCCCTCGTCGTACCGCATCTGGAACTGGTAGAGGAGGGGCCGGTCCGCCGGGGCGACCGTGAGCCGCCCCGCCCCGTACTCCACCTTCACGTCCAGCGCTTTCTCGTCCCACTTCTGCCGCGAGGAACTCACGGTGCGCCAGCTCTGTGCGTCCGAGGCGTCCGCCGAGCCGCACCCGGCGCCCGTCGCCAGGACGAGGGCCAGGAGCGCCCGCCGCCCGAGTCCACGGTCAGGCATTCGGCCTCCGCGCGTCCGCGTCCACGTCGAAGAGCGGATCGCCGTCCAGCACCGGGTCGAAGTCGCGCGCGACGGGCGGGCGGGTGCCGGCCCTGGAGAGGATCACCGCACCCATCCCCAGTGTCGCGGCGGCCAGCAGGATCAGCGCCCCGAGCACCTTGAGGAGCGTCCCCACCCAGCCGATGAAGCCCACCATCCCGATCACGTGCCCCGCGAGGAGGGGCGCCAGCAGCAGCCCGATCCCGAAGAACACGTAGGCGTAAGCGTTCCGGTAGTTGAAGTCGAAGCTGCCGCGCTGCTCCGCCGTGTACTCGCCGATCACGTGCGCCACCGCGAGCAGCCCGAACCCTAGGGCCGCGACCACGGCGAGCGGGTACAGCGGCACCGCCACGAGGAGCACCGGGATCCCGATGATGGAGATCGCCAGGGCCACGATCAGGAGGACGAAGGCCGGGATGACGAGGAAGCTGGCCGCCAGCCCCACCGCCGCGGAGCGCCCCGTCTGCTTCCGGACGGTGTCGCTCACCGCGCGGAGGTAGGGGATTCCGTAGAACACGATCCCCGCGCCGATCCCCGCGAGCACCATCCCGAACGCCAGCGTGGAGAAGATCCCGGCGATCCCCTGCCCGATGTCGTCGAACCACGACGAGCGGGAGAGGCGGACCACCTGGGGCGGAGGCTTCGGGGCGCGCGGGGCGGTGGGGATCACGGCCGCTCCCTCGCCGGCCAGCGTGAGCATCTCGCCCAGGACCCGTCCGCCGCGGTTGAGCACCTGGCCGCCGGTCACCACCGCGTCGCCCAGGACCTTCCCGCCCTCCTCCAGCCGGAGGTCTCCCCCGGTGACCACGGCGTTTCCGCGGATCTCCCCGCGGACGGTGAGGTCGCCTTCCACGACCACCATGTCGCCCTGGACGACTTCCCCCGGGCCGACCACGTGGTCGCCGGTGAGCACGGAAACCCCAGTCCCCCGCGCCTGGGCGGTCGCCCGGCCGACCTCGCGGCGTGCCTCCGCCACCTCGACGCGCGTCCCCGCAAGTTCGTGGGCCACCTCGGCGCGAGCCTCCTCCATCTCGTGGGCCGCCGCGGCGCGTGCCTCCTGCCGCGCGGCCTCGACCTCACGGCGGACCGGTTCGGTCGCCGGCTCCTGCGCCGACAGGGCGGGACCCGCGGCTCCCAGGAGAGCGGCGGCCAGCAGTACCGTCCGGACCATCACAGTATCAGTTCGCATGGGCCACACCCCCCGCAGGGGTACGAAGGAGTCGAACCAGCGCGTACGCCGCCACGGGCGTAGCCAGCGCCATCGAAATCGCGACCAGGGAAAGCTCGCCGGTGGGGTTCTCCCACAGCGTCCCCAGAATGCCCTGCCCCCATTCCAGAGCCCCGCTCCGGACCACCAGCCCCACCGCGCCGTCCAGCGCCGCGGCGCCGGCCTGCGCCGACCACTGCCGTCCCATGTCGACCAGCCCGCCCACGGTGACCAGGGGAAGGGAGAGGAGCCACGCGGCGAGCGCCACCAGCGGGGCAAGCGGCGTCACGAGGGCGGTGAAGAGCATCATCCACCCGCGCCGCGTCGCCGGGAGCCAGCGTCTCATCCTCGCCAGCGTGGCCGATCCCTCGGGCCGGATCGTCACCCGCGCCATGACGGCGTCGGCGAAGTCCGGCTCGGGTGCGAAGCGGGGGAGCCCGGCGAGCGAGGCGAACAGCGCCCGGCTCGCCTCCAGCTCCCCCGTACACAGGCAGCACTGTTCCACGTGCGCCCGGACCTCCTCCCGTTCCTCCGGGGGAAGGGCGTCCTCCGCGTACAGATCGAGCGTCCATTGCGGCACGTGTCCCGATGGGTATGACACGGCTCCACTCTCCTGGTTGGTCGGGCGTTTCATCTCCGACTACGCGACGTCGCTGTCGAAAGTTTCACCACCGTCAGATCCTCAGGTGGGCGAGCGTTCCGCGCAGCTCGCCCCGGGCCCGGTGGATGTACGTCTTCACGGTCCCCAGCGGCACCGCCATGATCTCGGCGATCTCCTCGTACGCGCGCCCCTCGACGTGTCGCAGGACCACGGCCGTCCTGTATTCCGGCCGGAGCATGCCGATGGCGCGCTCGATCTCCGATCCCAGCTCCCGGGCCTCCAGCAGCTCCTCGGGGTTCTCGTCCTGCGAGACCGCGGTGATCCGCGTCGCCTCCACCTCCTCGTCCGTCTCCGCGTTCCTCGATCCGTCGAGAGAGACGGTGTGAGGCTCCTTCTTGCGGAGCGCGTCGATGGAGACGTTGGTGGCGATCTTGAAGATCCAGCTCGAGAACTTGTACTTGGGATCGTACCTGTCGATGTTGTTGAAGACCTTCACGAAGGTCTCCTGCGACAGGTCCTCCGCCTGCTCGCGGTCCCGTACCATGCGGTACACGAGCGAGAACACCGGCCGCTGGTAGCGGCCGAGCAGCTCCCTGTACGCCGCCTCGCTCCCCTTGCGGGCGCGAACGACGAGCTCGTGGTCGGGTACCTGGTTCGGGTCCAATTTTCCGGACTGAGAGGTCGGAGTACTCTGCCTGGATGCATTACGGAGGCCACCCGGGGAAAGTTTCACCCGGGGCCGTTCTCCGGCGAAGGCCCGCAGCCTTGCCGCGGAGGGCGGGGGCAGGTACCTTTGGTCCTTCATTTTACACGATTCCCTGGCCGTTCGCGATGCCGTCCGCACCCAGCCGCTCCGCCGCGCTTCCCGCATCCGCCGACAAGGCCGCGCAGGTCCGCAGGATGTTCTCGTCGATCGCGCCGCGGTACGACCTCCTGAACCACCTCCTGTCGCTCAACATCGACAAGCTCTGGCGGCGCCGGGCGGTGAACCGGCTCGGGTGGGAGCGCGCGCCGGAGGGCCTGTACCTGGACAACTGCGCGGGGACCCTCGACCTGTCGGTGGAGCTGGCGCGGCGCCCCGGTTTCCGGGGCCGGGTGGTGGGGAGCGACTTCACCTTCGCCATGCTGGAGCGGGGACGCGGCAAGGTCGAGCGGCTCCCGGTGTCGACGTCGTGCGCGGACGCCCTGATGCTCCCCTTCCCGGACGAGACCTTCGACGGATCGACCGTGGGGTTCGGGGTCCGCAACCTGGCGGACCTGGACGCGGGGCTCCGCGAGTCCGCGCGGGTCCTCAAGCCGGGGGCGCGGCTGGTGATCCTGGAGTTCACCACGCCCACGTGGCAGCCGTTCCGCGGCCTGTACTTCTTCTACTTCCTCCGGGTGCTCCCCTGGGTGGGGAGGCTGGTCTCGAAGCACTCCTCGGCCTACTCCTACCTCCCGGAATCGGTGCTCCACTTCCCGGAGCCGCCGGAACTCGCGGAGCGGATGCGCGCCGCGGGGTTCGACGAGGTGGGCTGGAAGACGCTCTCCGGGGGGATCGCCGCCATCCACTGGGGGACACGTAGCCGATGACGGAATTCCTCTCGATCTTCGGGGCGGGGCTGGTCCTCACCTTCATCGGGTGCTGCGTCGCGTCGGCCATGCTGCAGATCGTGGCCTGGACGCGTCACGCCCGGGAGGGGGTCCCCGTGTCGCTGCGGGCGCTCTGGAGGCCCGAGGAGCACTTCGACGCCGTGGGGGTGCGCCAGATCACGCTCGCCCGGTCGCTCCTCACCGTCGGCGGAGTGGCGTACCTGAGCTTCGGGGTCATGACCCTGGCCGCGGGCGCGCTGCGATAGGCGGAACCCACCCCTTCCGCCGGCCGGCATCCGCCTCATGCCGGCGGATCCTGCGAGACGAACCGATCCCGTGAGCACGTACATCCACGAAGGACAGCACATCCGCGGACGGGGCCGCCTGGTGGACTATTCCAACCTGGTGAAGCTCCCGCACACGGTGTTCGCCCTGCCGTTCGCGCTGGTGGGGGCGACGCTGGCGTCGTACCGCTTCCCGGTCCGCTGGACGGACCTCCTCCTGATCCTGGTGGCCTTCACCTCGGCCCGGTTCGCGGCCATGGGGTTCAACCGGATCGTGGACCGGGCCATCGACGCGCGTAACCCGCGGACGCGCATGCGGGAGATCCCGGCGGGGAAGCTGACTGTGCGGCAGGCGTCGGTCGCGGTCGTGGCGGCGAGCGTACTCTTCCTGGCGTGCGCGGCGGCCCTCAACCACTTCTGCCTGGTGCTGGCGCCGTTCGCGCTGGCCTGGATCTTCTTCTACTCGTACACCAAGCGCTTCACGCGCTGGGCCCACCTGGTGCTCGGCTTCGCCCTGGCGATCGCGCCGGTGGGGGCCTACCTCGCCATCTCCGGCCGGTGGAGCGAGCCCGTGGCCGTGCTCGTGGTGCTGGCGGGGGCGGTGCTCACCTGGGTCGCGGGGTTCGACATCCTGTACTCGCTGCAGGACATGGAGTTCGACCGCTCCCAGGGGCTCCACTCCGTGCCCGCGGCCTTCGGGGCGCGAGGGGCGCTGGCGATCTCGCGGATCCTCCACGTGGTGTGCGCGGGGCTCTTCTTCCTCCTGGGGGCGCTGGTTCCCGAGGTGGGGGCCCTCTACTTCGTGGGGGCGGCCCTGATCGCGGTGATGCTGGCGTACGAGCAGAGCCTGGTGCGGTCGGACGACTTCTCGCGCATCGACGCGGCGTTCTTCAACATCAACGGCGTCATCTCCGTCGGGTTCTGCCTGCTGGTGCTGGTGGAGAGGCTGCTGGCATGAGGCCGGCGGGCGGCGCGCCGATCACCTTCGGCCTCACGGGGGCCTCCGGGGCCCCGTACGCGGTGCGGCTCCTCCGCGCCTTCAACGAGACCGCCACTCCCGTCCGGCTGATCGTCTCCTCGTACGGGTGGCGCCTGCTGGCGGAGGAGTCCGGGATCGACGGGATGGAGGCGCTCCGGGCGGCCACGGGGGACTGGTCGCGGGTGGAGGTGTACGACGCGATGGACCGGGGGGCGACGCCCGCTTCCGGCTCGGCACTTTCGGGGGGGATGGTGATCTGCCCCTGCTCCATGGGCACCCTGGCCTCCATCGCCGCCGGAGTTTCCCGCAACCTCGTCGAGCGCGCGGCGGACGTGGCCCTCAAGGAGCGCCGGCCGCTCGTCCTCGTCCCCCGTGAGACGCCCCTTTCCCTGATCCACCTGGAGAACATGACGCGACTGACCCGTGCCGGCGCGACGGTGATGCCGGCCTCGCCCGGCTTCTACGGACGGCCGGAGCGCATCGACGAGCTGGTGGACTTCGTGGTCGCCCGGATCCTCGACCACCTGGGCGTGGAGCACGCGGTCGGCCGGCGCTGGCGGAGCGGGGAGTCGTGAAGGTCGGCATCGTCTCCGATACGCACGGGCTCCTCCGTCCGGAGGTCTTCACCGCCTTCGCGGGGGTGGACCACATCCTCCACGCGGGGGACGTGGGTCCCGTGGACCTGCTGGTGGAGCTGGAGGCCGTCGCCCCGGTGACCGCCGTCTGGGGGAACACGGACGGGTGGGAGGTCCGGGGGCGCGTGCCGGAGGTGGCGCGCGTGGAGCTGGCCGGGGTCCGCGTGGTCGTCGTCCACGGGATGCAGGTGGGCTCGCCCACGCCGGAGAGCGTGGTGGAGGCGTACCCGGACGCGGACCTCGTAGTGTTCGGGCACTCGCACCGGCCGGTGGTGGAACGCGTGGGCGAGGTGCTGGCCGTGAATCCCGGGAGCGCGGGCCCCCGGCGGTTCCACGATCCGGTCACCGTGGCTCTCGCGGAGCTGTCTCCCGGACGGACGTCCGCACGCCTGGTGCAGCTGAACGTTTGAGCGCCGGCCGGTGCCCCCGGGCGCCGGCGCGGACCTTCCTGGCCGGGAGAACCGGCCTACCCTCCGCGGCACCGGGCCGCGGAACCCCCTGACAGCGAGGAGTGGATGAAGCGATTCTCGTGGGTGGGGGCGGCCGCAGCGGCCGCCCTGTTCTCCGTGCCCTCGGCGGGCGCGGCACAGACCTTCGCGACGGACAACCCGGTGCTCCGGGCCATCTGGAACGAGGGGACGTCGAACTCTCAGATCGAGACCCTGGCGCAGGCGCTGCTGGACTCCATCGGTCCCCGGCTCACCGGGACCCCGCAGCAGAAGCTCGCCAGCGACTGGGCGATCGGGCAGTACCGCAGCTGGGGGATCCCGGCTCGCGACGAGCAGTACGGGACCTGGCGCGGGTGGGAGCGCGGGATCACGCACGTGGACCTGATCCAGCCGCGCGTCCGCTCCCTGGAGGGGATGATGCTGGCCTGGAGCCCGGGGACGGGCGGCCAGCCGGTGCAGGGGCCGGTGGTGGTCCTGCCGGACGTGCGCAGCCAGGCGGAGTTCGAGGCGTGGCTGCCGCAGGCGCGCGGCAAGTTCGTCCTCATTTCCTTCGCGCAGCCCACCTGCCGCCCCGACGACAACTGGGCGAAGTGGGCGACCGAGGAGACGTTCGAGCGGATGCAGCGCGACCGCAGGGCCGCCAGCGAGGCGTGGGACCAGCGGGTCGCTCGTACCGGCCTCACTACCCGCACCCTCCCCGTCCGGCTGGAGGAGGCGGGGGCGCTGGGCGTGATCGCCTCCAACTGGTCGGCCGGGTGGGGCGTCAACAAGGTGTTCCAGGCCCGCACGCAGCGCGTGCCGCAGCTGGACATCAGCTGCGAGGACTACGGGCTCCTCTTCCGCCTGGCGTCCAACGATCAGGGCCCGGTGATCCGCGTGGCCGCGGAGTCCCGGGAGCTGGGCGAGGTCCCCGTCTACAACACCATGGCGGAGATCCGCGGGCGTGAGAAGCCCAACGAGTACGTGATGCTCTCGGCCCACTTCGACTCGTGGGACGCGGCGTCCGGTGCCACGGACAACGGCACCGGCACCGTGGTCATGATGGAGGCCATGCGCATCCTCAAGAAGGTGTACCCGAACCCGAAGCGCACCATCCTGGTGGGCCACTGGAACGGGGAGGAGCAGGGGCTGAACGGCTCCCGCGCCTGGGCGGCGGACAACCCGCGGATCGTGCAGGGGCTGCAGGCGCTCTTCAACCAGGACAACGGGACGGGGCGCGTCTCCTCGCTCTCCATGATGGGCTTCACCAACGCCGGCTCGTACTTCGGCCGCTGGCTGGCGCAGGTCCCCGCCGAGATCACCCAGCACATCGCGTTCTCGGCGCCGGGGATGCCCAGCAGCGGGGGGAGCGACCATTCCGCCTTCATCTGCCACGGCGCGCCCGGGTTCTCGCTGTCGTCCCTGAGCTGGGACTACAGCACCTACACCTGGCACACCAACCGCGACACGTACGACAAGATCTCCTTCGACGACGTGCGCAACAACGCCATCCTCACGGCGATGCTGGTGTACCTGGCGTCGGAGGAGCCGGGACGGGTTCCGCGCGACCGGCGCACGGTGTTCCCGACGAACGCCAACGGGACGGCCGGGAGCTGGCCCGCCTGCCAGACGCCGGCCCGCGCCTCGTCGCAGAGCAACCGGTAAGCTCCACGCAGGATCGAGGTAAAATGACGCCCCCACCGGGATTTCCCGGTGGGGGCGCGTTTTTCCGGGTGGGCTCCGGCCTCACCCTCCCATGGAGTCCCGCGGGATCGTGCGTGCGGTGTCGGCGGGCTGCTCGTACACGCGCAGCAGGCTGTCGAGCGCGGCGGAGGACGAGTCCGGGGCGGCCTCGCCGCGGCCGGGTTCGGCCGGACGGCGCAGGGTGACGAGCGCCACCTCGGGCGGGGCGCCCAGGCGCACGGGGACGAAGCCGTACCCGGTGCCGCAGGTGATGAACAGGCCGTTGCCGTTGGCCCGGTACAGGCGCTCCGCGCCCGGGAGCCGGCTCCCCGGGAGCTGTTCGGCGTTCACCCAGCTCAGCCGCGGAGTGCCGGGGACCTCCACGCGCCCGCAGAAGGTGTTCCCGGCCAGGACCAGCGGGTACGCGCTGTCCGGGGCCGCGAGGACTCCCGCGGGGGAGTGCGAGAGGAGGACCGGGGTGGCGCCGGAGCGCGGGATGGCCCCGAAGATCTCGGCCTGGCGCCAGGTGGGCCGGCGGGGGACGTACGGGTCGATCCCCGCCACGTACGCGGTGTCGCCGTTGCGGACCACGCGGCCGCGCTCGTTGCTGAGCACGACGACGCCGTTCTCCTGCAGCACCTGGCGGATGCGGATGGCGGCGCTGTCCGGCTGCCCCTGTCCCTGGCTCTCGCCGGGGTCTCTCTGGTCCCGGTCGCCCAGGACGGCCAGGACCGTGTGGCCGCGGAGGGGAGCCAGCACGCGGGGTAGCGCCTCGAGCCCGCCGGGGCGGGCGACGTAGTCTCCCAGCAGCACTACCAGGTCCGGGCGGAGGGACACCGCCCTGCGCGTCGCGGCTTCCGCCACGTTGGCGTTGTCTTCCCAGAGCCCGAGCTGGAAGTCGGAGAGTACGGCGATCCGCATCCCGTCCCATCCGGCGGGAAGGCCGGGGACTTCCACCTCCACGGGGACCACGCGCAGGTTCTCGGCGGCGCTCGCGCCGTACACGGAATCCGCGGAGCCTCCCTGCGCCACCAGCGTGGACCGGGGCTCCTCGAAGCGGTCTCCGCAGCCGGAGGCGAGGGCGGCGAGCAGCAGGGCGGGGGGGAGGGAGCGGAACGGGCTCCTCATCGATGTCTTCTCCGGGTACGGGCTCGGGGACGCGCGGCGCGCCGGTCGGGGGCGGCGGGGCGCAACGGGCATGCCAGCCGCGCCGCGGCTACGCGATGAGCGGGAGAACGCCGTCCTTCCCCGCGGGGATGGTGCGGCCCAGCTCGTCGGGGTGCGCGCGGAACCAGCGGGCGACCAGCAGAATCTCGTCCACCTGGTGCTTCGCCACCAGGGCCCCCTCGGGTTCCGGGTGGTCGAAGTGCTCGGCCACCAGCCGCGAGAGCGCGAGGCGCTCCCTGCGGGTGCGGGGTGCGGCGACCACCGCGCGCACGGTGCCGCGCCGCACCACGTACACGCGGTCGTCGCCTTCGACTCCCGGCACGGGGTAGAGGAAACTCAGGTTCTCCAGCGCCTCCCGGAGCCGCGAGAACTCGTCGCGGAGCGCTTCCAGGCGTTGCATGCGGTCTCGCACGGAAGCAGCGTACTCGAACTCCCACCGCTCCGCCGCCGCGATCATCCGCTCGTTGAGCCACCGGAGGGGCTCGTCTGCGTCGCCGTTGAGGAAGGCGCGCGCCAGGGCCACCCGGCGGCGGTAGTCGTCCAGGGTGCAGAGCGCGGCGCAGGGGCCGGCGCAGAGCTTCAGCTCCCACCGGTGGCACCGCGGCGTGCGGTCCACCCCGAACATCTCGGACTGGTCGGCGAAGTGGATGGGGGTGGAGACGGGGCAATCGCGGAGCCCAAGGAGGTCGTTCAGCTCGCGGACGGCCTCGACGATGCGGCGCCCCCCGCGGAAGGGGCCGTAGTAGGTGGCCGCGTCGTCGGCGACGGAGTGGACCACGAACAGCCGGGGAGCGGGGCCGGCCGTCAGCTTCAGGAAGGAGTAGCGTCCGTCGCGCTTGTGCTGGACGTTGAAGCGGGGGCGGAAGCGCTTGATCAGCTCCAGCTCGCGGAGGAGGGCCGCGAACTCGCTGGGATCGTACTCCCACGAGATGGTGTGGGCGTCGCCCAGGATCCGGTGCGCCTTCTCCCCCTCGCGCGCCCGCAGGTACGAGAGCAGCCGGGTGCGCACCTGCTTGGACTTCCCCACGTACAGCACCTCGCCGTCCTCCGCCAGCATCCGGTAGGTGCCGGGGAGGTTGCGGGCCTCGCGGATCTGCTCGCGGAGCGCCGTGTGGCGTGAGGGGGCCAAACGCGGGTGGGTCCAGGGGTCGGAGAAGAAAAACCGAACCCGGGGAAGATAGTGCTGCGAAATACTTTGTGGAAGTCCCGCGAGGCGGGCGCGGGTCAGCCGCCGCTCGCCACCCCGGCGAGCGCGGAGGCGAGTTCGGAGAAGTCGAACGGCTTGGAAAGGATGCGTACGCCGGTGGCGCGGGCGGATTCGTACACGGAATCTCCGGGGCCCGCGCCGCTGAGGAAGAGGACCCGCCCGGCGAGCGGCGGGACGTGGTCGCGGAGCAGCCTCCAGACCTCCACCCCGGTGCGGTCGCCCAGGTTCAGGTCGAGCAGCACCGCGTCGGGCATGCTGCGGATGACGGTGTGGATCACCTGTTCCGAGGTGCCGGTCTCGGGGCCGGCTTCCATCACTTCGGCGCCCAGGCGGCGCAGGAACCGGGCGAGGGCGCTGCGTACGTCGGCGTTGTCGTCCATCACCAGGACGCGTTTCGCCGCGAGCGCGGGAAGGTGCGCGAGCGGGTTCGCGGGGACCCGGGCGGGGAGCTGGATCTCGAACCGCGCCCCTCCCAGGCGCTCCCCCCCGGTGCAGCGGACGCGGCCCCCGAGTTGTGCCACCGTCCACGCCACTGAGCTGAGGCCGAGGCCGGTCCCCCCGTGGCTTCCCCGCACGAGGGGCCGGAAGACGGAGTCCCTGTGCTCCGGCGCGATCCCGGGTCCGTCGTCCTCGACCGAGACGGCGATCGTGGAGTCGTCCTTCCCGGGTTCGAGGGTGACGAGGATCTGCGTGGCCGCGTGGCGTCCGGCGTTCGCGAGGAGGTTGACCAGGGCGCGGTAGAGGAACGAGCCGCGTCCCGTCACCACCGTTCCGGGGCCGAGGGAGGATTCCAGGCGCACCTCCACCGGGCGGCTGGTCTCCAGGACGCGGCGGATGGCGCGCTCCGCCACCGTCTCGGGGCTCACGCCCACCTCCGCGGAAGCCTTCTCGTCGCGGAGGGTCTCCAGCACGTCGCGGATCATGCCCCCCAGGTCCGCGCAGCCTTCCACGGCCCGTTCCAGTTCGGCGGCGGGGATCCTGCCCTGGCGGGCGTCTCCCAGGGCGAGGCGGAGGCGTCCGTCGAGCACGGACACCAGGTTCGCCATGTCGTGGATCAGCTCACCCGCGACCTCCCCCAGCGAGCCCAGCCGCTCGTCCCTCGCGGCCCGCCGGGCGGGGCCCGGTTGCGGCGTGCTCATGACGCTCTTCTCCGCGGATGGGTGGGGACCGCCGCCCCGGGCGCGCGGGACGACGCGGCCGCGGGCGGGAGCACGTGCGGTGAGGCCAGGGCCGTGCCACCTGCCCTAATGTAGGATCCGACAGACGGGACGGCCAACCGCGTTCGTCAAAGGAACGCATGGATTGCGCCGCGTGTGCGGTCAGCGCTGGCAGTGGGGACAGTAGAAGGTGGAACGGCCGCCCTGGACGATCCGCTCGACCGGGTTGCCGCACGTCCTGCACGGCTCGCCCTCGCGCCCGTACACGCGCAGGCGTCCGGCGAACTCTCCCCTCTCCCCGCTGGCGTCGCGGTAGTCGAGAAGGGTGGTGCCCCGGAACTCGATCGCCTCCCGCAGCACCTCCCGGACGGCTCCGACCAGCCGCGCCGACTCTTCGGGGCGGAGCGAGTGGGCGGGGCGGCGCGGGTCGATCTTCGCGCGGAAGAGCGCCTCGCTGGCGTAGATGTTCCCCACGCCGACGACCCGCCGCTGGTCCATGAGCCAGGTCTTCACCGCGACGCGGGACTTCCGGGACGCCTCCGCGAGCCACGCGGGGGTGAAGTCGTCGGAGAGGGGCTCGATGCCGAGCGCCTCTTCGCGCCGGGCCCAGCCTTCGTCCGTGTAGCGCTGGAGGCACCCGAAGCGCCGCACGTCGTGGTAGTCCAGCTCGCGGCCGTCCGCGAGGCGGATGCGCACGCCCAGGTGGGAGGGGGCGGGGTCCCCGGGGCGGCGGACGAGGAGCCGCCCGGTCATCCCCAGGTTGACGACGAGGAGCCCGCGGTCGAGGTGGAGCAGGATGTTCTTGGCGCGGCGGGTCACCTGGCGGAACGCGGCCCCGCGGAGCCCCCGGGCGAAGTCCCCGGCCCCTTCTCCCTGCACCAGGTCCGGGTATGCCACCTCCACGTCGCGGATCTCCGCGCCGGGGAGCTGGCGGGCGAGGTCGCGGACGATGGTCTCGACTTCCGGGAGTTCGGGCATGGGACGGGCCGCGCGGGGTTATCCCGCGCGGCCGGCGCGCTCCGCTTCGCGCCAGCCGATGTCGCGGCGGAACTGCTTCCCCTCGAACTCGATCCGTTCGGCGGCCCGGCGGCTGCGCTCGGCGGCCTCGGGGACGGTGTCGCCCCACGCCGTCACGGCGAGGACGCGCCCTCCGGAGGTGACCAGGCTCCCGTCCTGCTCGCGGGTCCCGGCGTGGAACACGAGGACGTCCGGCTCCTCCTCCACCTCGCGCGGGATCCGGACGGGGAAGCCGGTGCGGTAGTCGCCGGGGTAGCCGCCGGAGGCGAGCACCGTCGTGGCCGCGGCGCCCGGGCGCCAGCGCAGCGTGGTCCCTTCGATGGAGTCGCCGCGGGCGATGGCGAGCATGGGCTCCAGGAGGCTGGACTCCAGCATCGGCAGCACCACCTGGGTCTCCGGGTCCCCGAACCGGCAGTTGAACTCCACCACCCGGGGGCCCCGTTCCGTGAGCATCAGCCCGGCGTAGAGGAGTCCGCGGAAGGGCCGCCCCTCCTTCGCCATGGCCGCGACGGTGGGGATCAGCACCTCGTCCAAGATCCGCTGCATCCGCTCGGGCGTCGCGATGGACACGGGAGCGTAGGCGCCCATCCCGCCGGTGTTGGGGCCGGTCTCGCCCTCTCCGACGCGCTTGTGGTCCTGGGCGGGGAGCATGGGCACGACGGCGGTGCCGTCGGTGAGCGCGAAGACGGAGAGTTCCTCGCCCTCCATGAACTCCTCCACCACGACCTCGCTCCCCGCCGCGCCGAACACGCCGGCGTCGAGCATCTCGCGGGCGGCGGCGAGGGCTTCCTCCACGGTGGCGCACACCACGGCGCCCTTGCCGGCGGCGAGCCCGGACGCCTTCACCACGATGGGGGCGCCGGCTTCACGGATGTACGCCTCGGCGGCGGGCAGCTCGCAGAAGACCCGGAACGCGGCGGTGGGGATCCCGTGCTCCGCCATGAGCGCCTTCGCGAACGCCTTGGAACTCTCGATCTCCGCGGCCGCCGCGGTGGGACCGAACACGGGGATCCCCCGCATCCCGAAGTGGTCGGCGATCCCCTCGGCCAGCGGCGCCTCGGGGCCGACGACCACCAGGTCCACCCCTCGCGCCTCGGCCCACCCGGCGAGCGCCTGGAACTCCCCGGGCTCGAATGGGATGGACTCCGCCAGGGAGGCAGTCCCGCCGTTCCCCCCGGTGATGAAGAACTCGGCCCCGGGGGCGTCCTGCTTCAGCTTCCAGAGGAGGGCGTGCTCGCGCCCCCCGTTTCCGACGATCAGGATCTTCAACGTTCGCTCTCTCGACTCGGCGATGGGCGGGCTCCGCGCCCGCGGCTCCGTATCATATCGCGCGCGGCGCCCGGGTACAAACCCCTCCGTGGAGCATGGATGAGAAACCGCCCCACGGCCTCGGGGCCATGGGGCGGTCGGTTCGCCGGGCGCTGCCCCCGTCAGACCGCCGCCAGCGCCTGGTCGAGGTCCGCGATCAGGTCCTCGGGGTCTTCCACGCCGCAGGAGAGGCGCACCAGGCCGTCGGAGAGGCCCATCGCCTGGCGACGGTCCACCGGCACGGAGGCGTGCGTCATCATCGCCGGGTGGCCGATCAGGCTCTCCACGCCGCCCAGCGACTCCGCGAGGGCGAAGAGGCGGGTGTGGTTGACCAGGGCGCGGGCCCGCTCCAGCGAGCCGGTTTCCACGGAGATCATCCCGGTGAACCCCTTCATCTGCCGGCGGGCCAGCTCGTGCTGCGGGTGCGAGGGGAGGCCCGGGTAGTAGACGCGCTCGATGCGGGGGTGCGCCTCCAGCCACTCGGCGATGCGCTGGCCGTTGGCGTTGTGTGCCGCCATGCGCAGGTGGAGCGTCTTGGTGCCGCGGAGGGCGAGCCAGCAGTCCCACGGACCGGGAACGGCCCCGGCGGCGTTCTGCAGGAAGCGAAGGCGCTCGTGGATCTCCTCGCTGGAGGTGAGCACCAGGCCCCCCACCATGTCGGAGTGCCCGTTCAGGTACTTGGTGGTGGAGTGGATGACGAGGTCGGCTCCCAGCTCCAGCGGGCGCTGGTTGTACGGGGAGGCGAAGGTGTTGTCGACGCTGAGCCACGCCCCTGCTTCGTGCGCGATCCCGGCCGCGGCGGCCAGGTCGGTGAGCTGCATCATCGGGTTCGTGGGCGTCTCCACGTGCACCATCTTCGTGTTCGGCCGGAGGGCGTCGCGGATCGCGTCCAGGTTCGCGCTGTCCACGAAGGTGAACTCGATCCCCATCCGCGAGATCACCCGCTCGAAGAGGCGGAAGGTGCCGCCGTACACGCCCTCTCCGCAGACCACGTGGTCCCCGGAGGAGAACAGCTTGGTCACGGTGTCGGTGGCGGCGAGCCCGGACGCGAACGCCAGCCCGTACTTCGCTCCCTCCAGCGCGGCCACGTTCCCTTCCAGCGCCTCGCGGGTGGGGTTGTGGGTCCGGGCGTACTCGTAGCCCAGGTGCCGGCCCAGCTCGGGCTGCACGTAGGTGGAGGTCTGGTACACCGGGGTCATGATGGCCCCGGTGGTGGGATCGGGGTGCTGCCCGGCGTGGATCGCCAGCGTGCCGAAGCGGAGGCCGGAAGCGGCGTTCGGATCGTTCATCGGTGTCTCGGTCGGGAGCGGTAGGGTGGCGTGCCGGCCGGAAGAATAGCCGGCCGGACGGCGGAGGAGCAACCCTCTCGGCCAGGGCCGTGAGCATCCTGGCGGATGAAGTGTCGTTCGTTCTGTGATATCCGGGATTTCAGGAACGATGTTCGTTGACGGATGGATATGAGGGAATTATGTTCTGCGCACAACCGTGGAGGGAGAATGATCGACGATACGGATCGACGGATCCTTGACCTCCTTCAGGACAACGCGCGCACCCCGAACGCGGAGGTCGCGCGGCAGCTGGGGATGGCGCCCTCGGCGATCCTGGAGCGGATCCGCAAGCTGGAGGAGCGGGGGGTGATCGAGGGGTACCTGGCCCGCGTCAACCCGGAGGCGTACGGGCTCACGCTTTCGGCGTTCGTGTTCGTGAGGGCGGACGAGACCGCGGGGGCGGTGACGACGGCGCAGCGGCTCGCGGAGATCCCGGAGGTGCAGGAGGTGCACCACGTGGCGGGGGAGGACTGCTTCCTGGTGAGGGTCCGGACGACCGGCACCCGGGCGCTCGGCGCCCTCCTGCGCGAGCGGTTCGGGGCCATAGAGACGATCCGCTCGACCCGCTCGACCATCGTGCTGGAGACCATCAAGGAGACGTGCCGGCTACAGGCGCCGGCCGGGGAGGAGATCGACGATGGGGAATGACGCCGACGCGCGTCCCGCGCTCGCGCGCGTGCTCGCCGCCTTCGCGGCGGTGTACGTGGTCTGGGGTTCCACCTACCTGGCGATCCGGTTCGCCATCGAGACGCTCCCGCCCTTCCTGATGGCGGGGGCCCGCTTCCTCCTGGCGGGGGCGGTGCTCTACGGGTTCGTCCGCGCGCGGGGGGCGCCCCGCCCGCAGCCGGTGCACTGGCGCTCGGCGGCGATCGTGGGCGGGCTCCTCCTCTTCGTGGGGAACGGCGGCGTGGTGTGGGCCGAGCGGACCGTGCCCTCGGGCGTGGTGGCGCTCCTGGTGGCGATGGTCCCGCTCTGGATGGTGCTGCTGGAGTGGCTCCGCCCCGGGGGACAGCGTCCCGGACGCGCGGTGGTGCTGGGGCTGGTGGTGGGGTTCGCGGGGATGGTGCTGCTGGTGGGTCCGATGGAACTCGCGGGCGGCGGCGGGGTGGACCCGGTGGGGGCGGTGACGGTGCTCGTGGCATCGCTCGCGTGGTCCGTCGGCTCCATCTACAGCCGCAGCGCGCCCCTGCCGTCGTCGCCGCTCCTCGTCACGGGGATGCAGATGCTGGCCGGAGGGGGCATGCTCACGCTCGCCGGGCTGGCGCGCGGGGAGCTGGGGGACTTCGACCCGGCGACGGTGTCGACGGGGTCGGCGGTGGCGTTCGCCTACCTGGTGGTGTTCGGATCCCTGGTGGGGTTCACCGCGTACGTCTATCTCCTGAAGGTGAGCACCCCGTCCCGGGTGTCGACGTACGCGTACGTGAACCCGGTGGTGGCGGTGCTGCTGGGGTGGCTGCTGGCGAACGAGCCGCTCAACGCGCGGATCCTGGGCGCGACGGCGGTCATCGTGGCGGCGGTGGCGGTGATCACCACGGGCGGGGCGCGAAAGAAGGCCGCTTCCTCTCCGTCCCCGGCGGCCGGCCCGGGCGCCCCCGTGCCTCCTTCCCGGCCGCGGCTGCGCCGCACGGGATAGCACTTGCGGCGTCCCGTTCGCCGGGGTCCTCCCGGGGGTCCGCCCCACCGGCCTGCTTGCGGCGGGGCGGACCGGGTTTCTAGTATTCGGCCCCGGCTCGCGAGGTGCGGACCGGCGGCCGCCCCGTTCCGGGTGGTCTCACAGGACAGTGTAATCAGGGGCGATCCGTGATCGATACGTCGCAGCTCATGGTCAGCGTCTCCGGCGTGCGGGGGCGGGTGGGTGAGGGACTCACCCCGGAAGTGATCTCTCACTTCGCCGCGGCGTTCGGGGCGTACGTCCTCCGCCGCGGGCCGGGGAAGACGGTGGTGATCGGGCGGGACTCGCGGGTCTCCGGCCCGATGTTCGTGCGCGCGGCGACCGCGGCGCTCCAGTCCGTGGGGTGCGACGTGGTGGACGTGGGGATCTCGGCGACGCCGGGGGTGCAGCTCGCCGTGGAGGACCTGGGCGCGGCGGGCGGACTTGCGGTCACGGCCAGCCACAACCCCATCGAGTGGAACGCCCTGAAGTTCATCGGCCCCACGGGGATGTTCCTGGACGCGGAGGAGGGCGCGGAGATGCGCGCCTTCCTCGACGGCGAGATCCCGCGTGCGGGGTGGCGCGACCTGGGCGGGCGAACGGAGGACGACGGCGCCGTGCAGCGCCACCTGGACCGGATCCTGGCGATCCCGTTCCTCGACGTGGAGCGGATCCGCGAGCGGCGCTTCCACGTGGCGCTCGACTGCGTGCGCGGCGCGGGAGGCACCATCTTCCCGCGGCTCCTGGAGGCGCTGGGGTGCACGGTGGACGCCGTGAACCTGGAGACGGACGGCCTCTTCCCGCGCGAGCCGGAGCCCGTGGCCGAGAACCTGGGCGAGCTGGAGGCGCTGGTGCGCCGTACCGGCGCGACCGTGGGCTTCGCGACGGACCCGGACGTGGACCGGCTCTCGCTGGTGTCGGAGGAGGGGCGCGCGATCGGGGAGGACTACACCCTCGCCCTGGCGGCGAGGCTGGTCCTCGCGCACCGCCCCGGTCCCGTGGTGACGAACCTCTCCACCAGCCGTCTGCTGGACGACGTGGCGGAGGCCGCCGGGGTGCCGCTGGTGCGCGCCCCCGTGGGCGAGATCAACGTGGCGCGCCGCATGCAGATGGAGCGGGCCACCGTGGGTGGGGAGGGGAACGGGGGGGTGATCCTCCCCGACGTCCACCTCACCCGCGACGCCCCGGTGGCGGCCGCGCTGGTGCTCCAGCTCCTCGCCGAGTCGGACCGGCCCCTGAGCGCGCTGGCCGCGGAGATCGGCCGCTACGAGATCGTGAAGGAGAAGGTCGCGCGGCCCCGGCAGCCGCTGGACGCGGTCTACGAGGCGCTGGCGGCGCGCTTCCCGGACGCGGAGGCCGACCGCCAGGACGGGCTGCGGCTCTCCTGGCACGGGGAGCGGAAGTGGGCGCACCTCCGTCCGTCGGGGACGGAGCCCATCGTCCGCGTGATCTGCGAGGCGCCCACGCGGGACGAGGCGGCATCGCTGGTGGAGACGCTCCGGGCGGCGCTCCCGGAGTGACGGACGGCGAGACCCGCTCCCGGCCCACGGACACCCAAACGAGACGCTGAAAGGACTCTATGTGCGGCATCGTCGGATATATCGGTGAGCAGCAGGTCGCCCCGCTCCTTCTCCAGGGGCTCAAGCGGCTGGAGTACCGCGGCTACGACTCGGCCGGCGTGGCCGTGGTGCGCAACGGCACCATCCACGTGCGCAAGGAGGCCGGCAAGATCGCCGAGCTGGAGAGGCTCGTGGCCGACTCGCCGGTGGAGGGCACCTACGGTATCGGCCACACGCGCTGGGCCACGCACGGCCCGCCGACCGACCGGAACGCGCACCCCCACACCACGGAATCGGGGGACTTCGCGCTCGTCCACAACGGGATCGTGGAGAACGCGGGGACGCTGAGGAAGCTCCTCCGGGAGCGGGGCCACGTGTTCAGCTCCGAGACGGACACGGAGGTCCTGGTCCACCTGATCGAGGAGGTCTACAACCAGGGGAGCGGTCGCTCGGGCGAGTCGCTGGAGCGGGCGGTGGAGGTGGCGCTCTCGCAGGTGGAGGGGACGTACGGGATCGCGGTGGTCTCCACGCGCGACCCCAACAAGATCGTGGTGGCGCGCCTGGGGAGCCCGCTCCTGATCGGCGTGGGCGACAACGGGCAGACGTTCGTGGCGTCGGACGCGTCGGCGGTGATCTCCCACACCCGGAACGTGATCTACCTGGACGACGGCGACATGGCGACCATCACCCCCGAGGGGTACACGGTCCACCGCCCGGCTCACGGGCCGGTGGAGCGCCCGGTGAGCCGCGTGGACTGGGACCTGGAGGAGGTGGAGCGCGGGGGGTATCCGCACTTCATGCTCAAGGAGATCATGGAGCAGCCCAGCACCCTCCGCGAGACGATGCGCGGGCGTCTCCTGGTGGAGGAGGGGGCGGTGAAGCTGGGCGGGCTCACCGGGATGGACGAGGAGCTGCGCTCCATCCGGCGGATCATCCTCCTGGGGTGCGGCACCTCGTGGCACAGCGGGCTGATCGGCGAGTACATGCTGGAGGACATCGCCCGTATCCCCACGGAGGTGGAGTACGCTTCCGAGTTCCGCTACCGGCGCCCCGTGGTGGAGCCGAACACGCTGGCTGTCGCGATCTCCCAGTCGGGCGAGACGGCGGACACCCTGTGGGCCATGCGCGAGGCGAAGCAGCAGGGGGCGACCACGATGGGGATCGTGAACTCGGTGGGGTCCACCATCGCGCGGGAGACGGACGCGGGCGTGTACCTCCACGCCGGCCCGGAGATCGGGGTGGCGTCCACCAAGGCGTTCACCTCTCAGGTGGTGGTGCTGGGGATGATCACCGTCCACCTGGGGCGCCTGCAGGGCACGCTCACGGCCTCGCGGGGACGGGAGATCGTCCGCGCGCTCCACCAGCTCCCGGAGCAGGTGGCGAGCATCCTGGAGTTGGACCCGGCGATCCGCACCCTGGCCGAGGAGTACAAGGACAGCCACAACTTCCTTTACCTGGGGCGCGGCTACAACTTCCCTGCCGCGCTGGAGGGGGCGCTCAAGCTCAAGGAGATCTCGTACATCCACGCGGAGGGGTACCCCGCGGCGGAGATGAAGCACGGGCCCATCGCGCTGATCGACGAGAGCATGCCCGTGGTGGTCATCGCGCCGCGCGACGGGGTGTACGAGAAGGTCCGCTCGAACATCGACGAGGTGAAGGCGCGCGGCGGGTGCATCATCGGGATCATCACGGAGGGCGACACGGAGCTTCTGGACGTGCTCGACCACGTCATCCAGATCCCGCGGACGCACGACGCGCTCACGCCGATCCTGGCGAGCGTGCCGCTCCAGCTCCTCGCCTACCACATCGCGGTGCTGCGCGGCGCGAACGTGGACCAGCCTCGGAATTTGGCGAAGAGCGTCACGGTGGAGTGAGCCGGAGGGGCGGGTGAGAGGGCTGTTGGGATATAAAAATGTTGGCACGCGCGGCCTAAAGACCGCACATCGCAAATAAAGTCGGCACGCGGTAGCGAGGCTAAGCTTCGCTACCGCGTCGTCCGAGATTCGCGCGAGGCAGAGTGACGACTGACGTGACAGGCCCACCGTTGGACTGTAGGTCGGAGTAGCGGACGGGTGCCGGCGGTCTTTCCGGAGATCCTCCCCGAGGAGTTGTTCTATAGCGCCGTCGCGCGCTTTCAGAACCGGATGCGGTATGCGACTGAGCGTGCCGTGCTCGAGGACCTGTTCGGAACCGCCAATGCCACCGCGCTCGTTGACTTGCCCACGCGGCTCGACGCCTTCCTCCGGGCCACGTCTTCACATCCGCGGAGATCATCCGCGATCATACCACGTTCCTCTATTACCGCTGTTTCGTTACCGCCGAACGTGCTCCCCGCGCGGAATCGGTCATGCGGGGAGAGCGTCCGGGGCACATGCCGCAGATCCTGGGGCTCGGACCTACGACGGTTCCGACGCCAACGCACCTCAACTACTGGTAGTGGGTCAGTTTGAACCCGGATCCTGCACGTGAGGGGCGAACCGGTTGATTCCGCCGGGTGAAAGCGGAGAGCGACTCCGATGAGCTGATCCGTCGCACCCAGCCTCAATTATCGGCGCATCTGTCGGTCAGAGAGTGCAGGATCCGGGTTGAATGCCTGGTCGGTCTGCGAGCAATGGGACGAGCGTTCGGAGGGCGATCGGAAGGGTAGGAGAGGACATCATTTACGGGAGGCGGCTCAGGGCTGCCCGGAGGCGATGGAGCGGAGTCGGGGCAGCCCGGCTCCGCTTTCCTGTTCGGTGACGGAAGCGGCGCAGCAGGAGCGTGCTCTCGGTCTCTGCTTCGGGGTGCCACAGCAGGGACGGGCGTCCGGCTCCGGGCCGGGAGACGACCCGCCTCAGCGGGCCTGGATCGTCCGTTTGCCGCACCGGCAGCGCCAGCACACTCATCTTCCGCAATACCGCCGCGGTCCGGCACCCCGCCGACAAATAGGGCGAATTCCCCATGCGCAGGGTCCCGCACTCCGGATATCGTTGTCTCGGACCTCCCAGCCTGTCACGTGTTGCGCGAGCCAGGCAGCTGCCCGGATGCGAGGCTTCGCCCCGCGCCTCCCGGCGACGGAGGTCCACGCTCCGGCCCGTCTGCGGACGGGCAGGAGCGGGCGTGGCCCTGAGCGTCGTCGCCGCACCCGGTCGTGCGGTGGCCAAGTGTTCGTACCGAGCCTGGAGGCGGGATGCGGGTGTTCTTCCCTTCGAGAGCAGTGAGCCCTTCGCGCCAGGCCTTCGGCGCCCCGGCTGTGCCCGGCAGCCACGGGAGCGCCGGGTGAGCGTCGATCTGCAGCTCCCCCCACACCTCGCGTCCCTGGCCCGCGCGCTCGGCGTGGTGGGGCCGGACGGCGGCGTGGACGCCGGCTGGTTCGAGCACCCGCTGGAGCACGCGAAGACCATCGTCTCCGACCGCCACCAGCGCGCGGCCCTCTTCCGGCTGCTGGACTCGGTGCTGCCGTCCACGCCCGGGATGGGCGCGCGGGGCGGGGCGCGGTGGTACCCCCTCCTGGAGCAGGGCGGGCGCGGCAACGTCTACCTGACCGTGGACGGCGACCGGATCGGCGTTGCGGCCGCCGTCGAGACGCCGGCCGGGAGCGGGCCCCGCGTGCGTGCCTCCCTCCGGCTGCCGCTGGTGGACGCGTCCGGCGGCCAGGTGAGCGCCGTCGCCGGCTCCGCCGCGGCACCGCTGGAGGTGGCGCTGGAGGCCGGGCTCGGTGTAGGCGCGCACCCCTCGTCCATCGCCGTCGTCGCGTCCGCGGACGTGAGCGGGAACGGCTCCGTGCGGGTGGTGCTGGAAGACCTCGACCCCGCCGACCCGCTCGGCACGCGCACGGAGCTGGACCCTGCACGCCTGGACGCGGGCGCCGTGCGCGTGATCGAGGGGCTGCTGCGAAGGGTGCTGACTCAGGGCGCGGACGGCGAGGGCGAGGAGCGTCGCGTCGCGTTCCACCTGCCGGGGGTGCTGGGGCTGGATCCCGCGCTCCCCGCGCTGCCGCTGGCGCGTCTGCTGGCGGACGCGGGCGCCCTCCGCGCCTGGCTCGCGGCCCTGGCGGCGGACGGCGCGGCGCTGGGGCGATGGTTCGGGCACCTGGCCGGCCTGCTCGGCGCAGGCCCGCCCGACGCGCTGCCGGCGCTGGAGGGCGACGGCTCGGCCGCGCGGCCGTTCCGCGTCGCGCTGCTGGAGCTGGGAGACGGATCGACGCTGGACGTGACGCTCGCCGCCGCCGGGGAGCCGCGCGTGCTTCGCCTGGGGGTCGCACTGGGGGTGGCGGGGGGCGCCGGGCGGATCGAGGCCGGGGCCGTGCTGGCGGAGATCCCGCTGGGCGGATCGGCGCCGGCCACGGCGCTTCCCGCCGCGCACCTGCGGCTCGTCACGCCGGCGTCCGGGACCGTCGTGGACGCGGCGCCGGACTTCCGCCTGGGCTCCGTGGCCGCGGGGATGGCGTGGGACGGGACGCGCCTGGCGCCGGAGCTGGAGCTGCGCGACGTGGTCCTCCAGGGCCGTCCGTACGCGCGGCTGGACCTGACCAGCGCCCACGCCGTGGTCGACGCGGCCTCCGGCGCCGTCCGCGACGCCCTGAGCGCCGCGCTCGGCGGGACAAGCGCGGGGCTCGCGCTGCAGGCGCTCATCGGCCTGGTCCCGCCCGCGGGCGACCCGGGGACGACGCACCTGCTCGACCTCGCGGCGCTGGTGGAGGACCCGCTACGCGCCGTCGCCGACGTGCACCGGGGCGCGCTGGCGCGCTCCCGTGGCGCGACGCCGGGGGAGCCGCGGCACGGCTGGGAGCACCTGTTCGCGGAGGTCGCGGCGCTCCTGGGCGTCGCGGCGCCGGTGGCGGGCGCCGGCACCGCCGCGGACCCGTGGCGCGTGCCGCTCGCCGGGGAGGAGGGCACCGGGCTGGAGCTGGCGGCGTGGAACGCGTCGGACCCGGCGGGCGGCGACGGCGTGGAGCGGCTGCGGATCGGGCTGCGGCTGGCCTTCCGGAACGACCCGTGGCAGGCGATGTGGCGCTCCGAGGTGCTGGGCTTCGACCTGGCGTCCGGCGCGCCCTCCGCCACCCGCTTCCTGGGGTCGCACCACCTGTCGCTCGCGCTGGCGCCGGTGTCCACCCCCGCGGGTGCGACGGGGGTCGCCGTCGACGCCGCCTCCGTGTCGGCTGCCGCGGAGTGGGTGCCCGGCCGGCCGGCCACCTGCGCGGTGGAGGTGCGGGACCTCGTCGTCTCCGGCGGCGGCGACCGCGTGGGGCCCGTCTCCGTCCGGCTCCCGTCCGCGTCGTTCGACCCGGCCGCGCCCGACCTGGGGCTCGGCGTTGCGCCGGACACGCTGCTGGCGCTCCTGCGCCTGCTCGTCGCCGAAGCACTGCAGGGATGGGGCGGCGGCGCGGCCGTCGTGCTCGGCGGGCTGCTTGGGGTCCACCGGCGCCTCGGCGGGCTCCCCGCGGACTGGCCGCTGCTGGAGGCGCCCCATGGGATCGGCGCCCTCCTTGAAGATCCCTTCGCCGCCGTGCGTACGCAGGCGGAGCGGGTCATGGGGGAAGCGTCGGCGGACGGGACGCCGTTCCTGCTCTTCGCGCTCCCCTGGCTGCGCGCGCTGCTCTCGGACGAGCTGCCGGAGCGCCTGGACGAGGCGCCCGCGCTGGACCGGTGGGTGGGCGGCGGGGGCACCTACGCGCACCCGTGGGTCCTCCCCGTCGGCGCCGACGGAGCGGAGGTGGTCTGCTGGATGGAGCCGGACGGGCCGCCCGCGGAGTGGCAGCGCGGTATGGCGGAGCGCCTGCGGGCGTCGCTCGCCGGGGCCTCGCTGCGGGTCGCGCTGGAGGATACGCTCGCGCTGCTCCCCGGGCTTGAGCCGGCGCTCCGGGAGCGCGCCGGGGCGGACCTGGACCGGCTGGAGCGCTGGCTGGCACGCGGCGACGGCTTCGCGTCGGCCGCGTCGCAGCACGCGGTCGGCTCGGGGTGGACGACGGGGACGGCGGTGGATGCCCCCCACCACGAACTCCCCTCCGCGCCCGCGGCCGTCGCGCAGGTGGTCGCGCAGCTGGATGCGTGGGCGGCCGACGGGCGCGCCGTCGTGCTCCTCTCGCCCCCGTTCGCGGACCATCGCGCGTGGAGCGGCTACCTGCGGGCGGTGGAGCCGGCGCGCCCGGCGGACGCGCACTTCGACTTCCGCGCGCCGGGGATCGACCCGCTCGCGGTGGACCTGGGCCACGTGGACGGCGTCGCCACGCACTACACGGCGGACCTGGCCCACGGCGACGACGAGGCGCAGGCCGCGCAACTGCTGCGGGTGGCGGAGCGGGTGCGGGCGCTCACGGGCCGGGCAAAGCTCTTCCTGGTCGCCCACTCGACGGCTGGGATCGCCGCGCGCGCGTTCGCTGCGGAGTACCCGGAACTCGTCGCGGGCGTGGTCACGCTGGGGACGCCGCACGGGGGCGGGATCCCCGCCCCGCTGGCGGACGAGGAGCTGGCGGACGCGGTGAGGTTCGCGCGGGCGCTCCTCCCGGAGGACGGGCGCGGGCCCGCCGGCCGGGCCGTCGCGGCGCTGGCCGCCGCGCTGGACGACCCGGCCCGCTACCCCGCCGACGCCTTCGACGCGGACTGGATGCACGGCGCCGTGCCGGGGCTCGCCATTCCCGGGGTGCTCCAGGCTTCCCTCGTCGCCGAGCTGGCGGCGTCGCTGGCCGAGCGCGCGGAGGCGGCGGCCGACGGCGCCGCGCCGCCCACGCACCTGGCGTACGGCGCGCGCGTGGGGCTGGACCTCCCCGAAGACGAGCCCGGAGAGGTGCGGGTACGCGGCCGGGTGCGCTTCGATGTGGGGCGCCGCGCCTTCCTCGGAGGCGCGGCGGAGCCCGCGCGCCCCGCCCGGTCCCTGCGGGCCCGCCTGGAGGTGGACCGCGCGGACGGCCGGTGGCTGGTGGGCGAGGCGGACTCCGCGTCCGGCGTCCGGCTGCGGAGCGCGGAGCTGGGCGTGGACGTGGAGCCCGCGGCAGGCGGCGGCGCCGCGGTGCGGCCCGTCGTGAGGCTTCACGGGGCGGGTGCCGGGGGGGACGCGGGGCTGGACGAGCTGCTCGCGCGGCTCCCCTCTCTGCCGCCCCTCGTCCCGCTCCGGTCCGCTCCCCCCGCGCCCGGGACGCCCGCCCGCTGGCTGGCGGACGCGATGGAGGCGCTCGGGATCCTGGTGCGCGACGCCACCGGGGCGCTGGCGCTCTCGCTGGAGGCGCTGGCCGCGGCCGGGACGGCGCCGGCCACGCGCTTCGGCCCGCGGCTCCCGGCGCTGCTGGACGCCGTCGCCGCGCGCGACGGCGCGGCGTGGACGGTGAAGCCGGCCGGCGCGCCCCTGGAGCTGGTGATCGAGCGCGATCCGTGGCGGGTCCGCCTCCGCACCCGGGACCCGGAGCGGAGCGCGGACACCCTTGCCCTCGCGCCCGGCCTGGCCGTCGGCGCGGAGGTCTGGGTCTCCCTCCCGGACTTCGCGGCCGCGGCGTCGGCGCGGGTGGAGCTGGCGGACGCGCGGCTCGCCTGGTCCGGCGCCGCGGGGACGCTGACCCTGGCGGCGGAGCCCTGGCTGGAGCCGGTCGCGCTGGTGCCGCCGGCCCCCGCGCCGGTGCTGCGCGCCGCGCTGGGCCGGGCCATCCCGGTGCTGGCCGCCTCCACCGTGGTCTCCGCGGTCCTGAACGGGCTGACGGGGCCGGAGGTGCGCGTGCGGGGCGTCGCGCGCCTCCTCACCTTGCCGGGCGCATGGCTCCGCTCGCCGGACGCGCTGGGCGCGGAGGGCGGCGGGCTGGACCCGGCGCGCGTGGGCACGCTGCTGGAGGCGGCCGGCGCGGCGCTGGGGCTCCCGGCGACGGGCGCGGGCGAGCTGGGCCTGCCGGGCGGGCTGCGGCTCTCCGCCGCCGGACAGGACCCGCTCACGCTCTCGCTGGCCGGCCCCATCGCGCTGGGCGGGACGGACGTGCTCGACCTCCAGCTGGGGCTGGCGGTCGACCGCGACATGGCCGTCTCGCCCGCCGGCGGGGCGACGCTTCGCGTGGCGCTGCCGGGCGGGTGGGGCGGGTGGGGCGGGGTGGCGGTCGCCTTCGGCGCGGACGCGGCGGGGGTGTCGCTGGCGGTGACGCCGGACGGCGCGCCGACGATCGCGCTCCTGCCGCGCTTCGGCGGCTTCGGCGCGCTGGCGGAGGGCGCGGCCTCGCTCCTTCCCGCGGTGCTCCAGGAGGCCGTGGACGCGCAGGCGCCGGACCCCACGCAGGCGACGGGGCTGCTGCGCGCCGCGCTTTCGGTGGCGAAGGCGCTGGGCCTATACGACTTCGACCCGCAGGGCTTCCGCCACCCGGACCGCGCCGCGGAGCTGCGCCGGATGCTGGAGCCGGGCTGGCTGGAGGAGAAGGCCGGCTCCGGACCCGCGGTCGTGCAGGCGCTGGGGCCCGTCTTCCAGGGCACGGATCCCCTGGTGGACCTGCCGGGAACGGTGGCCGTGGAGGGCTCGGTCCTGCGGTGGAGCCTCCCCGTCGCGGGGGGCGGCACCGTCTCCGCCCGGCTGGGGTGGACGGGCACGGAGCCCGCGCTCACGCTCTTCGCCGAGGGCCTGCGGCTGGGCCCCGTCGTCGCGGAGGAGCTGCTCGCCGGCTGGGACGGCGGGCTCGCCTGCCGGCTGGCGCTCCGGCTGGAGCCGGAGGGCGCGCTCGCCTTCCTCCGGCCGGCCCTCGTCGCGGAGCTGGAGGACGGCCGCTTCGGGCTCGCCTTCCATCCGCTCGGCGCCGCCCACGCCGCCGACCTGTCGGTGCGCCTGGCGCCGGTGCCGGAGGTGGTGCTGGGGCCCGGCGGCCCCGCCGCGCTGGCGGAGCGGTGGGGGTTCCCCCTCGCCGCCCGGCTGCTCCTCGAAGAGTTCGGGGACGAGCTGGGGCGGACGTTGTGGGCGGGCGGCCCCACCGTGCGCGCCGTGCTTGACGGCTCCGGCCTCGTGCGGCCGGGGGCCACGTCGGCCGTCCTCGCGTCCCCCCTGCCGTCCCCGGCGCAGGCGGCGCTGGGCGCGCTGAAGGCGGCGGCGGTCGGCGCGACGATCCAGGCCACCCCCACGCTCGCGCTGTCGCTGGTGGCGGACGGCGGGCGGCGGGGGATCCGCCTCCGGGGCCGGCAGGCGCTGGGCGACGGGGTGGGGATCCGCTTCGGCGACGCCGAGTGGATCGGCGACGATGCCGGGGTGACGCTCTGGCTCCTCGACGACGCGGGCGGGCCGCCGCGCATCGCCCCGGCGCTGGACGTGGCGGGGCTGGGTGTGGTGCTGGAAGGCACAGCCGGCCAACCCCTCCTGGACGGCGCGTTCGAGGTGGGGAGCGCGGGCGCCTTCCTCTTCCTCCGGGCGCGCTTCCTGGACGCCGCGCGCCGGCTGGGGCTGGAGGTCGACGGGCTGGGCGCGGGCGCGGAGGTGCACGACGCGCGCATCCGCGTCGCCGCCGACGACGCGGACGGCTTCCTGAAGACCGTCCTCCCCCCCGAGCTGCAGGCGCCCTTCTACCTGGGTGTCGCCTGGCGCGACGGGGCGCTGGCGCTCCACGGCGGCACGCCCGGGCAGGGGCTGGAGCTGACCTTCCCGCTGGACCTGGACTTCTCCGTCATCCGCCTGGCGGAGCTGGTCGTCGCCCTCCGCAGCCGCGACGGCGGGGCCGTGATCGAGGGCCTGGTGAGCGGCGGCGCCAGCCTGGGCCCGGTGCGCGCGGCCGTGCAGCGGGTGGGCGTGCGCGCCACGCTGGGCGGGGGCGGCGTGCAGGTGGGCTTCCGCGCGCCGGACGGTGTGGGGCTCACCATCGACGCGGGGATGGTGGTGGGCGGCGGCTACCTGGAGATCGACGAGGCGCGGGGGCAGTACGCGGGCGCGCTCACGCTCCAGCTCCAGGGGCTGTCGCTGGCGGCCATCGGGATCCTGAGCACGCGCTACGAGGACGGCTCGCCCATCGTGGACGAGCGCGGGGCGCCCGGCTTCAGCCTGCTGGTGGTGATCGCGGCCGAGCTGCCGCCCGTGCAGCTGGGCTTCGGGTTCACGCTGAACGGCATCGGCGGGCTCCTGGGGCTCAACCGCACCATGGACCGGGAGGCGCTGCGGGCCGGGGTCCGCAACCGTACCCTGGACTCCATCCTCTTCCCGGCCGACCCCGCGGGGAATGCGCCCGCGCTGGTGAGGACGCTCAACACGGTCTTCCCCCTCGCCAGGAACCGGCTCCTGCTGGGGCCCATGGTGCGCCTGGGGTGGGGGACGCCTCCCATCCTCACGCTCGACCTGGCGGTCCTGGTGGACCTCCCCGGCCCCACGCAGGTCGCCGTGCTGGGGCGGATGCGGCTGGTGCTGCCGCGCGAGGAGTCGCCGATCGTCGCCATCAACCTGGACGTGGTGGGACACGTTCACTTCGGCCAGGGCGAGGTGAGCCTGGACGCGAAGCTGTACGACTCCACCATCGCCGGCTTCGCGCTCACGGGCGACATGGCCCTGCGGGCGAACTGGAAGCACAACCCCGGCTTCGCCCTGGCCGTCGGCGGCTTCCACCCCGCGTTCCGCGCCCCGGCGAACTTCCCGAAGCTGGAGCGCCTGGCCCTGAGCCTGTCGTCGGGGAACAACCCGCGGCTGCGGATGGAGGCGTACCTCGCCGTCACCTCCAACTCCGTGCAGTTCGGCGCGGCCGTCGACCTTCACGCCGAGGCGCTGGGCTTCGAGCTCGACGGCCACCTGGCCTTCGACGCCCTCATCTACCTGGAGCCGTTCGGGCTGGACGTCTCGCTGGATGCGTCCGTGAGCGTGCGCTACCAGGGCGCAACCGTCTGCGCCGTGGGGCTCCACATGCGCGTGCGCGGACCGGGGCCCTGGCACGTCCAGGGGAGCGCGCATATCGAGCTGCTCTTCATCTCCGCCACTGTCCGCTTCGACGCGCGCATCGGCAAGGCCACGCCGCCGCCGCCGCTCCCGCCCGTGCGGGTGGACGCGCTGCTGCGGGACGCCCTGGCCGCGCCGGAGAACTGGTCCGCGCAGCCTCCCGGGGGCGAGGCCGTCGTCTCGCTGCGCTCCCGCCCCGGGGGCGCGAAGCCGGCCGCCCACCCGCTGGGCGGGCTCACGGTCCGCCAGCGGGTGGCGCCCCTGGACGTGTCCATCCAGCGCTTCGGCTCCTCCCCGGTGGAGGGCGCCCGTCGCTTCTCCATCACGGAGGTGCGCTGCGGGGAGGACGCGGTGGACGAGGAGAAGCTGGAGTCCGTGCGCGATTCGTTCGCGGCGGGGCAGTTCTTCGACCTGACGGAGAGCCAGAAGCTGTCGCGCCCGTCGTTCGAGCCGTACGTGAGTGGGGTGGCGCTGCGCTTCGACGGCTTCAGGGTGGACGGGCTGGCCGTGGGCGAGGCCGCGCCCCTGGGCTACAAGCTGGTGGTGGTGGACGAGGAAGAGGACGGGTCCGCGCCGGAGGGCGTGACGCTGGACGCGGAGACGGCGGCGGCCCTGGCGCACGGCGGCGCCGCGGCGCACGCGGAGACCCGCCGCTCCGGCCCGAACCGGTTCGCCGCGCCCGCGGCGACGGTGAAGGTGAAGGACCGCGGGTTCGCGGTGGTACCCGAGGCGGACGCCCTGGCCGGCCCGGCCGCGGTGGCGCCGACGTACGCGGAGGCACTGGAAGAGGCGGAGCGGCTGGCCGGGGACGGCGCGGCCCTGGCCGTGGTGGGAGCGCGCGAGGAGATCCGATGACGAATGCTGGAATGACGTTTCTTAGCTGGGTGCGGACGGGGCTCATCTCCAACGCGGCCCCCGCGGCCGCGAGCGGGAACCTGCTGGACGCGCCCCTCCCCCTGACGGCCACGCTCCCGGTGACGCTGGCCGTGGACGGAGGCGGCGAGGTGCGCTACGCCGCCTCCGTCGTGGGACCGGGGGACGTGGTGGGGCTGGACCGCCGGCAGGTGATCCGCAGCGATCCCGCGCCGGGAGCCGTGGAGGTGGCGCCCAACTACTTCGCGCTGGTGGAGTTTGACCGGCCCGACCTCCCCTGGATGCTCACCCCTAACGCGCCCGCCGAGGCCCTCCCGGACGACGCCGACGCGCGCCGCGGGCTGCGCCCGTGGCTCTGCCTGGTGGTCGTTCCCGACCAGGCGCTCGACCCGCCCACGGCCGGGCGGCCCCTGCCGCGCCTGGTGGTCTCCGACGCGGAGCTGCCGGAGCTGGAGTCCGCCTGGCTCTGGGCGCACGCGCAGGTGCTCACGGCCCCGGGCGACGACCTCCAGGATCTCCTGGCGAACCGGCCGGAGCGCACCCTGTCGCGCCTGGTGTCCCCGCGTCGGCTGAAGCCGGGCCGCGGCTACCTGGCGTGCGTCGTCCCCGTGTTCGAGGCGGGGCGCCGCGCCGGGCTCGGCCTCGACCCCGCGCCGGGCGACACGCTCGCCCCCGCGTGGACGCGGGGTGCCTCGCCCCGCGAGGTGTACCTCCCCGTCTACCACAGCTGGCGCTTCTCCACCAGCCACCACTCCGGCGACTTCGAGCGGCTGGCGGAGCGGATGAAGCCCGCGACCTTCGGCCGGGCGGGCGTGAGGCCCCTGGACGTGGGCCACGCCGGCGGGGGGCTCCCGGGCCCCGAGGCGGGGGAGCCGGCGTGGGAGGTGGAGCTGGAGGGCGCCATCGTGGGCGACCAGGTGGAGCCCGGCGAGTGGCGGGGCCCGGAGCGCGACGAGCTTCAGTACGCGATCGCGGAGCGGCTGGCGGCCGGGGTGGACGAGCTGGCCCCGCCCACCTACGGGAGCCTGCAGGGCGGCTACGACGGCTCGCTGGAAGACGGCCGCGGACCGGTCTGGATGCGGGGGCTGAACCTGGACCCGCGCTACCGCGCCACTGCCTCCCTGGGCACGCGGATCGTGCAGCAGCACCAGGAGGCGCTGGTGGCCTCCGCCTGGGAGCAGTCCGCCGAGATCCGCGAGGCCAACCGGCTCCTGCGGCAGGCACAGCTCGCCGCGGCCGTGAGCGAGGTGATCGCGGACCGCGTCAAGCAGGCCGAGCCCGGCCGGCTGCTGCAGGTGACCACCCCCGTCCACGGCCAACTGTCGGCGACAGGCACGGCCTCCGCCCTGCGCGCCGCGGGCGGGGAGAAGGGAGCCCTGCGGATGGAGAGCGACCCCACGGTGGCCGCCGAGGTGGCCGGCAACGTCGCCGTGAAGTCCGCCCTCTCCGGGGCGTACCGGCGGGCCGCCCGCCCGGCCGGTCCCCTGGCCCGGCGGCTGGCGCCGGCGGACGCGCGCCTGGAGGCGCCCGTGGAGCGCCTGGGGCTCCCCGTCACCGACGAAGCGGCCGTGCGCCCCGCCCCGACGCTGGAGATGCCGGCCGGCACGGTGGACCTGGGGACGGTGGTGTCCGACCCGGGGGGCGAGTCGCTCGCCGGCCTCACGGCGGCGCGCGTCGCCACGCCGGTGTTCCCCTGGGAGCAGGGGGGACCCGCTGCCGCCACCCCGCCCCGCATCCCCGTGGGCTACCTGGCGGACCTCGTCGTCGTCACCCGCGACCGCGCCTCGGGCCGCACGGCGGCGGGGGTGGGTCGCGCCCTGGACTTCGACGCGCTCCCGCAGCAGGGGTGGGAGGAGATCCGCGACTGGAAGTGGCCCCTGCTCACGGCGGAGGCGCAGGTGGACCTCCCCGCCTTCCCCGGCTTCCCGGAGCGCGTGGGGCGGGTCTCCTTCAGCATCCACCAGGACCGCTACCCCACGGGCGACATGTACTACGCCCGTACCTGGTGGGCCCTGGGTCCCATCCGCGAGGTGGCGCAGACGCGGTCCACGCTGGCGAACCTGACGAACGGGACGACGAGCCCCCCGAAGCTGAAGGACGTCACGGTGGCGGGGAGCGACTTCACCGGCACCGGGCGCATCGACCCCGTGGTGGGATACGTGGACGAGTTCGGCTTCCCCCAGGTGGCGGTGCGGACCTCCGCCGGCTGGCAGACCCGGAAGCTGGGCACCCACACCACCCCCCACGCGCCCAGCGTGGCTGCGGCGGGGTCGCAGCTCTTCGTCCTCAACCTCCGCTACGCGCACGACCCGCGGCTGCGCATCGAGACCATCGACGGGCAGGGGAGGCTGGCGAGCCAGCCCGCCTTCGTGGACGTGAAGAACCTGCTCCCGGGCGACACGACCAGCGCGGTCCTCGCGGCGGCGGACTTCGGCGGGGGGACGGGGGCGGACCTCCTGCTCTTCTTCGTCGCGGGCGAGGGGCGCACCCGCCGCGCCGGCTACCGCGTCCTCTACGACGTGCGGCCCGACGGAAGTGTCGGCCGCTGGGGCGAGACGCGGGGCGCCCGGGTCCCCGTCGCGGGCGACGACGTCATGCTCCTGCTGGGCGCCTCCACCCGCGCCCGGGCGGAGTCCCGTCGCGCGGTGACGGCGGCGTTCCGCTCCGCCGCCTACCAGACCCAGCTCCGCCAGGAGCGGCTCGCGCCGGAGTCGGCGCCGCCCCCTCCGCCGCCCCCCGTGGACACGGCGCAGCTGGCGGAGGACGTGCGCGCCGGCCTGAGCCCCACGGACGCAGTGCGGGCCGGGGTGGCCGCGCGCCTGGAGCTGGATCCGCCCATCGACCCCGAGACCGTGAGCGACCCGCTGCAGCCGCTGGCGATCACGCCGCGCTTCCCCTATCCCACGTTCGAGCTGTTCCGCGACACCTTCCCGGACCGGCTCTTCCCCGGCGCGTCGGAGATCCCCGACGACTGCGTCACCGCGCTCCGCGTGAACCAGGCGGCCCTGGAGGCCTTCCTGGTGGGGCTGAACCACGAGATGAGCCGGGAGCTGCTGTGGCGGGGGTTCCCCGTGCGCCACGGCACCTTCTTCCGCGAGTTCTGGGACGCGCGGCGGGAGGAGATCACCCCCATCGAGGGGTGGAAGCCGGAGACGGGGCTGGGCAGCCACGGCCCCGGCGGCGACGCGGAAGGCTCGCTGCTGCTGGTCATCCGCGCCGAACTCATACGCCGCATGCCTGACGTGACCATCTACGCAGTCCCCGCCACGGCCACGCCGGGCGGTCGCACCCCCGACCTGGCGAAGCGGGTGGACCCGCTCTTCGCCGGGCGCCTGACCCCGGACCTCCGCTTCTTCGGGTTCTCCCTGCCGGCGGAGGTCGCCCGCGGCGACGACGGCGGCCCCGGGTGGTACTTCGTCTTCCAGGAAAACCCCACGGCGCCGCGCTTCGGCCTGAACGAGGGTGACACCGGGGCGGGCACGGTCCCGTCCACCTGGGCCCGGCTCTCGTGGCCGCAGGTGGCCCGGTCGGCGGCGGAGTACGACGGCCTGGTCTACGCGGACGCCGGCCGCGGCGCCTGGCTCTCCGGGCGCGCCTCCATCCCGGACGGCGGCGGATCGGCGCTTTCGCACAGGTGGGGGTTCAGCGCGGCGCACATGGCGCACATCACCCTCCAGCTCCCCGTGCAGGTCGCCATCCACGCCAGCGACCTCATCGCCCGCGACGTGCCCGTGAAGCCGGCCAAGGAGGTGGCCTCGTGAACGGCCCCACGACCGCCGTGCCGCTCGTGCTCCTCCCCGTGCGGCTGGAGACCCGCTTCCTGGGCGACGAGCTGCTCATCCGGGTCTACCCCGACACCCTGCACGTGGACACCCACGAGCCGGAGCTGACGCCCGTGGAGGAGACCTCTGCCCGGGCGTACTGGGAGCACGTCTGGCGCGCCGCCGGAGACACGGCCCTGGAGGAGTCCGCCTGGCGCGACCTGGCGTCGCGCCACGGCCCGGAGCGGGGGGCATGGATCGCCCGCGTCATGCGCCCGTCCGGCACGCCTCCCACGGAGCGCGTGGAGCCGGAGGCGGAGCTGGACCCCGCGCCCCTGTTCCCGTCCCCCGCCCCGGCGAGGGGCGGGGCGAGCTGGACGCGCGCGCCCCTGGCCCGGGCGCTCCCCACGCGCTGGCACGCCGTGGCGATGCGCTGGGCCGGCGTGGACACGGGAGAGCACCCGCCCGCCACCCCGCCGACGGAGGTGCGGAGCGGCTCGGCCGCGAACGAGGTGGCGGATCCGCTCCCCGTCGGCCCGGACCCGCTGAACGGCGGCCGGGTCCCGGACTGGATGACGCGCTTCGCCGCGGCCGAAGCGGCGGGGATGGGGCTGCGCCTGAAGCTTTCCGCGGACATGAAGCGGCTCGGCATCCACCGCCTGGTGGTCTTCGGCGTGGACGAGCGGAGCACGCCGGAGCAGGCGTCGCGGGAGCTGGCGGAGCTGTTCGACGCGCACTTCTACACGGACGGCTTCGACTTCCTGGCCCCGGGGACCCCCACCAACAACACGGAGGGGGTGCGCAGCGGCCACGACCGCCACGGCGAAGCCTACGCCGGTGCGCGCCGGGTCCGGCAGGCGGACGCGGTGCCGGGCGAGGGTACGGCGGCGGAGCGCTTCGCCGGCGCCCTGGGCGTGCGCCTGACGGAGGGCGGGGTGGCGGCCGCCCGAACCGGACGGCTGGGCTTCGACGTGCACGTGGCCCGCGCCGCCTACTTCCGCCACATCCGCGGCACGTCCGGCGGTACGCTGAGGAACTGGCTGGACGCGGAAGCGCTCCTGTGCAGGGGGAAGGCGCGGGGGATCGGCGCGGCGCCCGGCGGCGGCGAGGCGCAGGCGCCCCTGACGCGGGCCATGCACTCCGCGCTCTGGGCGGGGACGATGGGCTACTACCTGTCGCAGATGCTGGCCCCGGCCACCGGCGAGGACGCGCGGCGGCTGGACCGGCGCAACCTGGTCGCCGAGGGCGCCTACTACCGCTACCTGGAGCGCGAGCGGGAGCTGGAGGGTTACTGGGACGCCGACGTGGACGCGGCCGAGGCGCAGGTCGTCGCCCCGGTGGGACGGGCCGCGTGGCTGGAGGCGGAGGCGAAGAAGGCCCACTCCATCCGCACGGGCACCTGGAAGGGCGAGCTGACGGAGGAGGACTGGCAGGCCGCGCGCGACGAGCTGCGCAGGCAGGCCCTCCCCATCGCAGAGAAGCTCTTCGCCGCCCGGCGCACGGGGTTCGACCCCCGGACGGACTGGTTCGCCGCGCAGTCCACCCTGTCCCGGGACCGCACCGCGCGGTTCGCCCACGCCCGCTGGCGCGCCCGCCTGGAGCTGGGGGGCGCCTCCGGGGAGCTCGCGGCGGAGGACTGGGCGGCCGGCGAGGCCGCCGCGCGGTACTCGGAGGACACCGTCCGCGCCGCGCGCCGCCACTTCGTGGACTGGGTGCGCCCGGCCGGTCTGCTCCCCGCCGTGCGCGTGGGGTCGCAGCCGTACGGCATCCTCCCCGTGCTGAACCTGGACGGCTGGGCGCCGGCTGCGGGAGAGGAGGGGCACCGGCCCGCGGTGAACGCCCTGCGCGCACTGCGCGACCGGGTGTGGCTCCCCGCCGCCGCGCGGGTGCCGCAGGTGGGCGCGCACCGCAGGGAGACTGTGGAGGAGGCGCAGGACACCCTGCTCAACCTCCTGGCGACGAGCCCGCTGAACCAGGCGGTCTACGCCCGCGAGCACCTGGGGCGCGACTACGTCGCCAGCCTGTGGCGCTTCGCCCCCATGCACCTGCGCCCGGACTGGGAGCGCGTGCTGCACGCCGCCAGCGCCCGCGTGCGCTACGAGATGGGGCTCACGTGGACGCCGCGCCTGGCCGAGCTGGTGGCGGGCCGGCACTCCGCCGCCGTCCCCGGCCCGCTGGTGGGCGAAGGGACGGCCGTGGCGAAGTACCTGCGCTGGCTCGCCTCGCCGGCCCGCCGCTGGACGGACCTGATGGCGCGGCCGGAGGCGGGGAGCGAGCCGCGCGAGACCCCGCTCCTCTACCGCCTGCTGCGGCACAGCGCCCTCCGCGAGATCGTCACGGGAGCCACGCGCGTGCAGCTGCGGCGCGGCGTCCTGGGTGACTGGGAGCACCTGGACCCCGAGCTGGTGGACCTGCGCGTGGACGTGCAGACCCCCACCTCCGTCCGCCAGCTGGCGCGCTCCATCGCGCACGCGGGGAGCACCACGTCGCTCGGCGAGTACGTGGCCGGGCCGGCGGGCGCGAGCGACCCGGACGTGGAGCTGGGCGACTTCCGCCGGGACGCCGCCGCCCTGGCGGCCGGCACGCCGGAGCAGCTGGAGCGGACGCTGCGCGAGTCGCTGGACGCCCTCTCGCACCGGCTCGACGCGTGGATCACCTCGTACGCCCACCGGCGGCTCCACACTCTGCGCGAGGGCCGGCGGGACGGCGTGGCCCTGGGCGGCTACGGCTTCGTGGAGCACCTCTCGCCCCGCACCGGGGCGCCGCTCTCCGACGGGTTCGTCCACGCGCCGTCGCTCCAGCAGGCGGTGACCGCAGGGATCCTCCGCAGCGGCTACCTCTCCCACACGGGCGGGGAGCGCAACCCCTTCGCCGTGAACCTGTCGTCCGAGCGGGTGCGCCTGGCGCGCCACATCCTGAACGGTGTCCGCAACGGCCAGACGCTCCCGGCCGTCGCCGGCTACCTGTTCGAGCGCGCCATCCACGACGCGGGCGTGCACCAGTACACGGACGACTTCCGCGAGGCGGCGCCCCTCACGGCCACCCTCGTGGAAGCGGGCGACGCCGCGCCGCGCGAGACCGTCCTCCCCTCCGCGGTGGTGGACGGGCTGGCCCTGCGGACCATGTGGCGCACGCTGGAGACGGCGGTGGGCGGCGTCCCCGCGCCCGCCCGTCCCCTCGCCGACCTGCTGGACGAGATCGGCACGGCCAGGCCGGCGTGGCGCGAGGCCGTGGAAGGGGCCCTCCGGCAGCTGGACGAGGCCATGGACGCCACGGCCGACGCGCTGATCGCGGAGGGCGTGCACCACGCCGCCTCCGGCAACCCCGGCCGGGCCGCGTCCACGCTGGACGCCGTGGCCCGCGGCGAGGGCAACGTGCCGCAGCTGGACTTCGTGCGCACGCCCCGAAGCGGGATCGCCCTCACGCACCGGGTGGCGCTCGCCGCCGGGGCGGACGGGGCCGCGCCCGTGGGGTGGAGCGCCGCGGGGCGGAGCGGCGCCCGCGCCTCCGCCTCCCCCGCGCTGGACGCCCTCGCAGCATCGCTGCTGCCGGACCCGGAGCGCGTCCGCTGCACCGCCGGCTTCAGCAGCGGCGGGCGGACGGGAACCACCGTCGTGCGCCTCTCCCAGTGCGCGCTGTCGGCGCTGGACTGCGTCTACACGACGCCGACCGCGCCCGAGCGGGGCGAGGACGGGGTGCCGGCGCTCCTGGAGCTGGCGGTGGCGGACGAGGTGCGGCGCCGCTTTCACCTCCCCGGGGATGCGCCCGTGGCGGTGGAGTGGGCGCGGGAGGCGGAGTGGGCCGCGGGCGAGCTTACCTTCGCCGAGCTGGCGGCCAGCGCCCGCGTGGTGCGCGGGGTGTTCCGCCGTGGCCGCCCCCTGCGCGCTTCGGACCTGGCGGCGCCGGAGGCCGCGGCGGACGTGCGGGAGGTGGCGGATCCCGCGTTCGCCGAGCGGGCGGTGGGTGCCGCCTCGGCGCTCCGCCGGGCCGCGGCGGAGCTGGCGGAGCCGTCCACCGTCGAGGCCGGCCTGCGCCGCGCCGCCTCGCTGGGCGTGCCGGGCGCGGCGGAGGCCCGCCTGGCCGGCGGGCGCGATCCCAACGCCGCGGCGACGGTCCGGGCGGAGCTGGGGCGCCGCCTGGCGGAGGTGCAGGCGGCCGAGGCCGCCGCGCCCGGCGCCGATCCCAACGCTGCGGGCGCGCGGATCATCCGCGCCGTGCTGGGGAGCGAGTTCCTGCCGCTCCCCGCGGTGTCGCCCGCCGGCGCCGCGTCGACCTTCGCGGAGACCGTGGCGCTCGGCGACACGCTCCTCTCGGCGGATCCCGCGTCCGGGCGCCGCTGGCTTCAGCGTACCTCCCGCGTCCGCGGCGGCGTGGGGGCGCTGGAGCGCGCCCGGCTGGCGGGGCGGGCCGCCGGGGCCGCGGCGCCGCCCCGGCTCCACGTCGCCCAGCTCCCCGCCGTCGCGGGCGAGGCGTGGATCGGAAACGCCGCCGCCGTGAAGGGGCCGCGGCTGAACCTGGCGCTCCTCGCGCCCGCCGGGCTGGACTTCGCCGCCCCCCTGGCCGGCGTGGTCATGGACGAGTGGGTGGAGGTGGTGCCGCGCGCCACGGAGACCACCGGCGTGGCCTTCCACGTGGACACCCCCGGCGCGCAGGCCCCGCAGTCCATCCTTCTCGCGCTCCCCCCGGACCGCTCCGTCCCCCGGTGGTCGTGGGAGATGGTCCTGGACGCCGTCCAGGACGCCCTGCGGATCGCGAAGATCCGCACGGTGGACCTGGAGGCCCTGGATGAGGGGGGGCAGCTGGTCCCCGCGCTCTACATGGCAAACAACGTGGCGGGCGACACCGTCTCCACCGACTTCATTCCCGCCTGATCGTATCATGGCATCCATCACGACGTGGACGCGGCTGGAGCCGCGCGCCCGCGGAGACGACCTGCGCCCCTCGCTGGAGGCGCGCGTACACGACCCCGCGTGGCTCCTGGGACGGCAGTGGCAGCTGGGCGAGTTCGTCGGCGAGGACGCCGGCACGCCTGTGAACGTCTCCCTGCAGGTGGAGGCGGCGCCCATCACGGCATACCGCATCGGGGAGACCGAGGGCGCCGTGGACGCCGGGCCACCGCTGGACATGCTGGCCGGCGCCGAGGTCGGCTGGGGCGCGCCCGGTGGCCCCGGCCGCCCGGCACCCTCCCTGGCCGAGCGGGCGGAGAGCGGCGCCGAGCTGCTGGAGCTGCTGGCGGACGCCGGCTGCTCGGCGGCGGGGATCGCGGCGCTGGTCGGCCCCCATCCGCTCCCCGCCCCCGACCCCGGCACCACGACGGCCGAGGGCGCGGCGTTCCTCTCCCTCGCCGCCGGGCGGCTGCCGGACGGCGGCGCGCTTGCGCCCCTCCTGGACGCCGTCGCCCGGAGCGGCGACGCCGCGTCCGTCCCCGGCCTTCCCGAGGCGGACCGCGCGGCGGTGGTGCGCGCGGCGCTGGGCTGGGCGGCCTGGCGCGCGGCCCTGGCGCACGCCGCGCCGGAGGCGTCGTGGGACGCGCCGCGGCTGGAGCACCACTTCCAGCTCGCCGCCCAGCCCCTGGACGGCGCCGCCCTCGCCCTGGCCGCGCCCGCGTGGAGCGGCGACCGGCTGGACTGGTACGACCTGGACGTGGACCGCGCCGCCGCGCCTCCCGCGCGCCCGGCGGGCTCGCCCGCCCCGGCCGACCTCCCCGGGGTGGACCCGAAATCGGGGACCGTGGAGGCCGCGGGGATCCCCGCGCCCCTCACCTATCCCGGGATGCCGGCGTCGCGCTGGTGGCAGTTCGAGGACGCCAGCGTGAACTTCGCCGAGGTCACGGCCGCGCCGGAGGACCTGGCGCGGATGCTCGTGGTGGAGTTCGCCAGCGTGTACTCCAACGACTGGTACCTGTGGCCCCTGGAGCTTCCCGTGGGCGCCCTCCACACCATCCGGGAGATGCGGGTCACGACCACCTTCACCGACGTGGTGACGGCGGACGCCATCCGCGTCGAAGCGGCCCCGGTCGCCCCCGCGGCGGGCGGAACGGCCCCGGCGGTGGAGTGGCAGCTCTTCCGCCCCACCGCGCGCGGCGGGACGGAGCCGGCCGGGGCGCACGACGGGCTGCTCCTCCTCCCGACCCTCGCCTCCCCGCTGGAGGGCGAGGTGGTGGAGGAGGTGCGGATGCTCCGCGACGAGCTGGCGAACCTGGCCTGGGCGGTGGAAGCCACCGTCCGCGGGGAGGACGGGCTCCCCCTGGACCGCCACGGGGTCGAGGCGGCGGCGGGGAACCTCCCCTCCTCCGCCCCGGAAGGGTCGGCGGACGACACCGGCCGCCTGGGGTGGCGCTTCCACACGGAAGTGCCGACGTACTGGTTCCCCCTCGCGCCGGATGCGTCGGGCGCGCCCCGGTTCCGCCGGCTGGTGATGCGCCGCGTGGACGAGGAGGGGAATGTCGTGAGCGTCTTCCCCGCGGGAGAGATCCTGTCGCCGGACGGGTTCTGGCTCTACCAGGAAGAGGTGCCCCGCGAGGGCGCGCGAGTCATCCGCCGCCACCGCATGGCGCGCGGGACGGACGGGCGCCTGTACGCCTGGAGCGCGCGGCGCGCCGAGACCGGCCGGGGCGAGGGCTCCAGCGGCCTGCGCTACGACGACACGCTCCCCCTGCCCGCGGAGGCCCCGTGAGCGCCGTGACGACGCTGGTGGACGAGCTGCTCGCCGTGCTGGCCGGGGCGCTGGGCGGCGCGCCGACCGTCTCCGGGCGGGTGGTGGACCCCGTCGGCGTGCCCGTGGAGGGCGCGACGGTGCGGGCGGTGGCCCCCGGCGCGTACGGCGCCGTGGACCTGGCGCGGGCCGTCACCGGCGCGGACGGCGCGTTCGCGCTGGAGTTCGCGGGACCGCTCGACGCCGCGTACGAGCTGGTGGTGGAGGCGCGGGGGACCGGGCGGCGCTGGGCGGAGACCCGCCGGCCGCCCCTCGCGCTGGGCGACGTCACCCTCGTCCTCCCCCTCCGCCTCACCGGCTCCGTGGGCGACGGCGGCGACAACCGCCCCCACGACGTGAGGCGCGTGCAGGACCGCCTGCACCGCCTGGGGAGGCTGACGGACGCCGACGTGGCCGGGGAGCCCGTGGCGCTGGACGGGGCGCCTGCGCTCCCCGGGCCCCGGACGATGGCCGCGCTTGCAGCACAGCTCGCCTCGTGCTTCGGGCGGCGGCTCCCCGTGACGCGCGTGCTGGCCGCGGGACCGACCTTCGCCGCGCTGGCGGACGACCCCCCGTTCCCCCTGACGGCCATCGCGCTTCCCTCGCCCGTCGGGCGGCTCCCCGGCGACGCGGACAACATCGCCCGCAACGCACCGGCCGCCGTCATTACCGTGCAGCGGCGCCTGAACCAGCTCGGCTTCCTCTCGACCCCGCACCTGGCGGCGGAGCGGGTCGCCGGGGTGGTCAACCCCGCGGCCCTGCCGCACACCATGGCCGCCATCCAGGCCTTCGACCGGCAGGTGGCGGGCGGGTCGCTGCAGGCCATCGCGTCGGAGGGGCTGAACGGGCGCCTGCTGAACGACCCGTACCACTGGGGGACGCGCCCCCTGCGCATGCGCGGCAGCGTGGGCGAGGGCGGGCGCAACCTCCCCGCGGACGTGCTCGCCGTGCAGGACCGCCTGTGCGAGACGGGGCGCCTCACCGAAGCGCAGCGGCAGGCGGAGCGGGAGGCGTTCGCCGACGTCCCCGCGGAGGGGCGAGTGGGCGACGACGCCCTCTCCTCCACCATCGCCGCCATCCGGGAGCTGCGCGCCGCGGCGCTGGGCGAGGCGGCCCCGGCGCCCGGCATCGTCGACCCGGTGGACGGGGCGCTCCGGTGCCTGAACCACCCGCCGCGGGTGGAGCTCTCCGGGATCGTCCCGCGCCACCCCGCCGCCCCGGAGTCCGTGCCGTGGAGCACCGCGGCCGACGTCCGCCGGCTCCAGGACCGGCTCCTCCTGCTCGGCTTCCTCACCCCGGAGGCGCACGCCGCGGAGGGCGTGGACCCGTACTCGGCGGCGCCCGTGGATCTGGCGCGGCTGGCGGAGACGCTCCCCGCGCTGGAGGCGGCGGCGCGGCACGGCGGCCCGCTCTTCATCCTCCAGGCGGTGGGCGAGGGCGCGCCGAACCGCCCGGCCGACGTGCGCCTGGTGCAGGACCGCCTGCACGCCCTGCACTTCCTCGCCACGGCGGACTATGAGCGCGACCGGGTGGACCCGGACGCGCCCGTGGCGGACCCGGCGAGGCTCGTCTCCCTCTTCGCGGCCGTCACAGGGCTGCGGCGGCGGGTCTTCGGCCTTCCGGCGCCGCAGGCGGGCCGGGCGTGGACGGCGCTCCCGGTGATCCACCCGGGCGACGAGACGAGCCGCTTCCTTGCCGACCCGCTCTTCTACGGGCGCGCGCCGCTGCGGCTGGCCGGCTCCGTGGGGCTCCACGGGTGGAACTTCCCGGCCGACGTGCGCGCCGTGCAGGAGAGGCTGCGCGAGATGAGTATGCTGACGGATGCCGAGGTCGCCGCGGAGCCGCTCGTGGACGCCGGCCTCCCCGGGAGGGTGGACGACACGCGGCTCCCCTCCACCCTCGCCGCGATCGCGCGGATGCGCGAGTCGCTGCTGGGCGAGGCGGAGGGAGCGGGGCCGGCGCGCATCGAGACCCTCGGACCGGCCGCGGCGGCGCTGGACGACCGCCTGGGCGCGCTCCGCGCCACCCTCCCCCTGGGCGCCTCCGTGGGCACCGGCGGGCAGAACGCCCCCGCCGACGTGCGTCTCGTCCAGCAACGGCTCCGCGGCCTGGGTTTCCTCCCGGAGGCGGCGTTCCGCCTGGAGTCCGCCGCCGTCCCGCCGGAGGGCGCCGCCCGCCTGGGAGACGCGCAGATCCCGGAGACCATCCGCGCCCTCGGGGACCTGCAGGCGACCCTGCTGGGCGCGGAGCGGGGCCGGATCGTGGAGCCTCGCTCCGAGACGTATCTCGCGCTGGAGTGGCCGCGCATCCCCCGGCGCGTGGCGCTGGGGCTCACGGCCAGCATAGGGCCGACCGCGGGAGCCGCCACGCCCAACCACCGCGGCGACGTGCGCCGCGTGCAGGACCGGCTCTTCGAGATGGAGCTGATGGACGGGGTGGAGTACTTCGCCCGCCGCGTGGACGCGTCGGTCGCGGGCGCCGTGGCGGACGCGGACATGGCGCCCACCACCGATGCCATCCGGGGCCTCCAGGCCACGCTCGCCGGGGTCCCGCGCGCCGCCCCCGACCTCACCGTCTCGCTGGGCGGGCGGGCCCAGCGGGTGATGGAGGACCCGGCGTACTCCACCCCCACCGCGCCGAACGCCGCGTGCGACGTGGCCTGGGCCGGGCCGCCGCCCCTGGTGGCCGACGCCGCGCTGCTGCGGTGCATGCGCGCCATCGAGGCCGAGGAGGGCGGCGACGCCGGCGGCGAGATCCCGGCGCTGGTGCGCAACAGCTCGTGGACGCCCGCCTCGTGGGGCGCGGCGCAGGTCACCGCCGCCACGGCCATCAACCGTCTCCGGCAGGCGGGCTCGGCGGCGTACCGCACCTTCTACGGGCTGGACGCGGCGACGCTCGCCACCCTGGAGGCGCGCGCGGTGGCGTCCGTCGCGCTCTTCAACCTCGCCACGGACGCGGTGGGGGCGAACGAGACGGAGCCGCAGCTCCGGCAGCGCATCGCGGCCCACCTTGCCGCGCACGGGGCGGAGAACCTGCGCACCACCGGGCACGGCCCGGAAGAGGTGGAGCGCATGTTCCGCGCGGGGCAGCTACGGCGCCACGTGCAGGTGGCGCGCGACCAGAACCTGCCGGCGGCTCGGCTCCTGGACCGCGACACCCCCATCCTGGCGGCCGGGGGCCACGACATCCAGCCCCACGCGGCGGAGAACATCGCCGCGCTGCGCATGTCCGAGAACGACGTCCGGACCTTCATCAACCGTCCCGGGATCTTCGAGGAGCACCTGCAGGGGTTCTCCACGCGGTCGCTCTTCTGGACGCCGCAGGGACAGGTGCTTCGCAACCTCCTGACCGACGACTCGGGGTTCAAGATCGGCCGCTTCCTCGTCCGCGACGCGTGGCAGCTGACGGCCGGGATGAACCTGCAGGAGGAGCAGCGGGTGAGGATCACGGCGTACATCCACAACCAGGGCGCGGGGGCGGGCGTCGCCAACCTGGTCGCGCAGCTGGGCAACCCGAACAGTGCCCTGATGATCCACGTCTACGCGCGGCGGGTGGTGGCCGCCTGGGCGAACCTGTGAGCCGGCCCCGGCCGGCCCTTTCGACACACGACCGCGGCGGCAGCGCTCCCTCGCTGGCCGTCCGCCGAACGATATCCGGAGCGAAACCGATGACCCGAAACGACCAGATGCGGGCGAGCGCCCGCGGGAGCCGCAACCCATGAGCGCGACGACCGATGTTCTCCAGGGCCTCGGCCTGGCGTCCGGCACGTCCGCCACCTCCGCACGCGACGGGCTGACCCGGCTGCTGTCGGAGTGGCGCCGGTACTTCGCCGCGGTCGGCTTCACGTTCGAGTTCAACGAGGACCACCTGCGGCTCCTGACCACGGCGATGTCGGCTTACTTCGAAGCGCCCAGCCGCAAGAAGGAGCTGGAGCTGCTGGAAGAGGCGTGCGAGAACCCCCTGTACGGCATCATGCTCGTGCTGGCGGCGCTCCCCGGCACGGCCAACCGGCAGTACAACCGGCTCTGGACGCTGCTGTTCTCGGAGCAGGACGCGGGCAGGACCCGCGTGTTCGACGCCCCCGCGCCGGGCAGGAAGTACCTGATCATCAGCGACATTCACCGCGACTCCGCCAGCGACGACCGCGGACCCCTCAGGACGGGCTCCATCTCCCACTTCAAGGACAACACGCACCTCTACGAGCGCATCCTTCAGCACGTCATCGACAGCCCCGACTACACGCTGCTGGAGGGGGGAGACTGCGAGGAACTGTGGTTCATCCGCAGCATCCAGGAGCATCCCCGCAGGGCGGATGGATCCCTGGACATCGCGGCGCGGCTCCGGGAGATCATCGACAGCCACCCGCGCGTCTACGACAAGCTGCGCAAGCTTCACAAGGCGGGGCGCTACTTCCGCATCTACGGAAACCACGATTCGTTCCTCAAGCCGGACGGCGCCGACGACTCCGTGCAGCGGGTGCTCCGGACCGAGATGGAGCGCGACCAGGCCGGGCCGTTCCAGATCTGGGATTCGTTCGTCATCGACGGGGTGAAGACGATGATGGACTACGGCGGCGCGGACGTGCTGACGGACGTCCGGAAGCTCGCCACGAAGCAGATCTCGACCAAGACGTTCGCGGACCGGCTGTTCAAGGGGCGCCTGGGCCTGGACGCCAACGACTACACCGAAAAGGCCCGGATGCTGGTGACCCACGGCCACCAGTTCGACTTCTGGAACTCGCCCAACAACGAGATCCTCGGGCTCCTGATCGCCAACACGGTGGGGACGTTCGTGGACCGGCACATGGATCCGTTCCTGGACATCCGTGGCTTCGCGCTGCAGGGCAACCCGCTGTTCGAGTTCGAGAGCATCTTCGCGAAGCTGCCGGTGTTCGACTCCTGGCCGGCGGGCAAGGCGGCCATGCGCTTCGCGCACGAGACGCAGCACCTTTCCAACGGCGACCGGGTGCTGGCGGACAGCATCATGTTCTACGAGTCCATCGCCGCCCTGTGGGGCGCGTTCGGGATGGCGCTGAACCACCGGAGCGACACCGGCGAGGAGGTCACCCCGGCAAAGAGCCGCCAGGAACTCGACCTGGCCACGCCCTCGGGGATCGTGGAGTACCTGAGGCGCCACCACTTCCACCACATCTGCATCGGCCACACGCACAACCCGCACAGCCAGCCGGCGTTCACGCTCGACAACTTCGGGAACCTCGCCCTTCCGCTGAAGCCGCTCACCTCGCTGATCACGCTGCTGCTGCCCAGCTTCCTGGAGCCGCAGTGGAAGACGATGTACTTCAACAGCGGAACGGCGGGCTGGATGGAGGGTGTGGTCTGGGGGATCGAGATCGACGAGACGGGGCAGGCGCGCCTGGTGTTCTGGACGGAGAACAGCGTGGGACCCGAGTACATGGACTGGGAACTCAAGCCGCTCGACCCGTACATCAAGGAGCACCTGCGCGAGGGGTACGAGGCCGCCTTCGACGCGCCGTGGGACGAGGGCAAGCAGCACCTCAAGGATTTCCAGGACCGGATGCTGAAGCGCCTGGTGAGCTTCAACGTGGACCCCGAGGCGCTCTCGCAGGCCCTGCAGCGGGCCGCCACGCTCCCCATCCACGCCCTGGCGCTCGCGCTCACCTCTCCGCCCGCCGATGCCGTCCGGAAGTGGGTCCTGGAGGAGGTGTCCGGGCTCGAGGGACGGGTGGAGAAGCTCCAGAAGCAGCTCGACACCCTGCGCAGCTTCACGTTCGACGTGATCCTCTCCGCCAAGCGGCGGGCCCTCAGCGGCTTCAAGTCGCTCACGGAGACGGAGCAGTGCGTCATCCAGGCGCCCATCTCGTCCGCGGACCGCGAGCGGCTGCTACAGTTCAAGAGCGTGATGATGGGGCTGGGACTGCGCGAGGACCAGGCGCTGCACGCCGCCGGGCACGCCATGTCCATGTTCGACCAGTTCCCGCGCAACCTGCCCTTCTTCTCCACCGTCGGCGAGCCGCAGAACCCGGAGGCGCGCCTGAACGAGTCGAAGGCGCCGGTGCTCCAGTCGCTGCTCTCCAGCCTGTGGATGTATCCGCCCCCGGGCGAGACGGTCCTGGTCCAGGGGGTCAAGCTGGAATCCCGGTTCGCGCTGGAGGGGAAGTACGTGAGGCTGACGGTCACCCTGTCCAGGGGCACGGACGGTTCGGGCACGGGGACCGTCTGAGCCGGCTCGGCACCTGCGGGTGCCGGGCTCGCTGCCTGTTCCGGGGCGGATGACGGCGACCCGCGCCCGTCTCTGGATGATCTCCCGGACCGCGTCGTCGCCGGACAGGAGCCCGGCGACGACGCGGACGCCGTGTTGGACTTCCCCCCAGGTGACGGACACCCAGATAAGCACGGGGTGTATCCCTGGGCAGGCGGTGATCCATGGCAGAGCAGAGAAAGCAGTACACGCGGGAGTTCAAGCTGGAGGCCGTCCGGCTGCTCGAGGAGAGTGGCCGATCCAAAGCGCAGATCGCGCGCGAGTTGGGGATCCACGAGAGTCTGCCCAAGAGTCTGGGGGTGCCGACTTTTTTATTGCTGCAGCACGTTGTGCCGCTCGTAGGTCACTGACTCGTGTGCCGACTTTCTGTTTTGGGCCTGCGGAAAGGTCAGTAAACGCCGCAGTGGGGCGTGCTGACATTTTTATTCGGAAGTGTGTACCTGACGAAAACGAGTCCCGGCGGTTGGGGATCCGACCCCGCAAGCAGTGGGTTTTTCTTTTCCAATGGTCCAGGGGACGTACCGCATACCTTCCGTGGCCTTCAATGCCAGGGTAAGGACGTATGTCTTCCGGACGGCCGCTGCGCCTGCGGGCTCCCTGCCTGAAACCCGGCCAACGAATGCAAACCGGCCCCGGCGATGCTGTCCGGGGCCGGTTCCGTTCCGTGTACCCACCGGTCATGCCAAGACGAGCTTCACATCCCCTGGAGGGGATTTCGTCAAGTACATACTTCCGTCCGAAATTGAATCGCAAGCGAGTGGAGGGGCGGGAATAGGCCAATCTTATTGCTGAAAATCGTAAATCGAATGGAGATGTCGGGTTGCCGAGAGGCCCACAAGCCTCTTCCCTCGATCACTCGAATCGAAGCTACGAGCAATAGCGCGGAATGGGTGTCGCGTCCTTGACATCGTGCTGGACGACCCCGATTCTGCGACGTGTTCTTGCAGGTCATGGCGGCTTCCATCCGGGGCCTTCCCGCCCGGGGTACGGACGGACGCCGCCCGCAGCATCCCGAGACGACGACATCCCGTGCCCGCTCGCCTCCGAGCGCCGCGGCCCGTTCCTGCCGTCGCCGGCCGCGCTCGCGTGGCCGGAAGCCGGCGTGCGCCTCCCCGCGTCCCGCGTTCCCGTGCCGACCATCACCGTCCTCAGCTGGAACGTCGAGAAGCTGGGCGAAGGCAAGACGACCAAGGTGGCGACGGGCCCCAACCTGTCGGAGATCGTCCCGTTCATCGCCCTCGTCATCGCCCGCACGGGCGCCGAGCTGGTGGGGATCATGGAGATCAACGGCGGGATGGGCCCCCGCATCCGCGACTGGCTGGTCCGGCTCCTCAACAACGTGCCTGGCACCGTGGGCGCGCCGTGGCAGGGGCGCCTGAGCACCCGGCAGGACGGCGGCACCCAGGAGGAGTACCTCTACCTCTGGAAGGAGCAGCCCGGCCGGCTCGTGCTGGACCCGGCCGCGTTCCCAAGCGCCACGTCGCTGATCGGCGTGGTGGACCGCAACCTCCTCGCGGAGTTCGCACAGGGGCTGGCGTGGACGCCGGCCCAGGTGGACCAGTGCCTCGCCGCGCTGGAGGCCAACGGGTACATCAACCACCCGTGGTTCAAGGAGCGCGGCAAGCAGAAGCACACCGCGCAGTATCGGATGGTGCCCGTCCAGTGGAACGCCCTCGCCACGATGGCGGTGCCGGAGGTGGCGTTCGACCCGACGCTCGCCCAGCCGCCGGCCGCGCTCCTGGGGGCCGGCGGCGCGGCGGCGCGGCAGCGGCTCGCCCGGATGCTGGTGGCCGCCGACATCCTGCGCTTCCTCACCTACGGGGACCGCTCGGCGTACCTCGCGAACTTCCTCGTGGGCAACCCCGGGAAACCGCTCGCCACGGCCATCTACCACGCGCCGGGGCCGCAGGAGAAGATGTTCACCATCGGGCCCGCCATCAACACGATCGGGATGAGCCTGCCCCTCGCCGAGGCGGCCGCGGCGGGCAACGTGCTCGTGATGGGCGACTTCAACGTGACGGCGCGCCAGATGGGCGAGCAGGTGGAGATGTGGAGCCGCGAGAGGAACGGCCAGCCCCAGTTCTCGAAGGTGACGCCCGTCCAGCGGCAGCAGGTGTTCGCGCCCATCGTCGGGGCCCCACTGAACGCCGCGAACCTGATGAACGCGGGCGGCCCGGAGCTGCGCACCACGTACGTCGGCCTCTACCAGGACGACGCCACGGCGGAAGGGGACACGCTCCTCAACGCGTACGACAAGTTCTTCTTCCACGGCGGCGCCCCCGCGGGCGGGCGGCCGATGACGCAGACGAACGAGGTGGAGGTGATCAACCTCGCCCCGTTCCTGGCGGATGGCAGCCTCTACTTCGACGCGGACCTCGCGCGCTCGGCGCTGACCTTCTTCCGCGTCTTCTGCGGCGACGCGTCGCTGGACAAAGCGATCGCCGCGCTGATGGTCAAGGAGAGCAGGGCGCGCCGGGCGCTCACCCTCGCCGAAGGGAAGCTGCGGACGATCGACAAGCAGATCGCCGCGTACGGACGGCGCCTTCCGCCCAAGAGCACGCTGACGTCGCGCCGGACCATGCAGGTGCGAACGGTGGCCGCCGAGCAGGCGAAGCTGGACGCCGCCCAGGCCCAGGTCGCCAACGCGCGGCTGATCCAGATCTCGCTCCAGAACGCGGCCACCGTGTTCGCCTCGGGGATGGGCTCCGCGGCCGCCATCCTCCGCGACGCCGTGAGCGACCACGTGCCCATCGCCGTCCAGCTCACCGCGTGAGGAGGCGCCCGTGACCACCGCCGACCTCCTCGCCCAGCTCCAGGCGACCTTTCCCATCGGGGCCACGTCGGGCACCTTCGACGCCACCCGGGTGGCCGGGGGCGAGTACGCGCCCCTGCTCTCCGGGCTGGGCATCCCCCTCGTCCTGCCGCTGACCTCGGCGCAGGGATGGCAGACGGACGGCAGCGTCGTCACCCTGAGCGGCGCGGCGACGGTCGCCGTCCTCGGCGTGGAGGCGCCCGCCGTCCTCTTCCGCTTCACCCCGAGCGGCGACGACTTCGTCCTCCTGCTGGACGTGACGCTCCCGGCGGACTGGACGTTCCCGCAGTCGTTCCGGGCGCTGGCGGGCGGCGTGTTCTCCGCGCTGCGGCTGGCCACGCCCGCGGACGCCGCCCTGATCGTGGCCTCGGGACGCGCGGCGGACCCGCTCCGCGGCGGGCTCTCGGTGGACGCGGGGCTGAGCTTCACGGGGACGTTCGACGTGAACTCCAGCGCGTGGGCGGCCATCGCGTGGATGGCGGCGGACGGGCATCCGGGCGCCGTCACGGGCCCCGTCGGGTACGTGGCGGAGACGGGCGCGGTGGACATGAGGCTGCCTCTCGCGCTCGGCCGAATCGCCCACCTTCTCGGCGAGTCGGGACCGACGGTGGAGCTGGATCTGTCGCTCTACAGCGGGTTGGACGCGGGGCTCCAGCAGTACGCTTGCGGCGTGCGCTTCGACACCGTGCTGGAGATGGAGCAGGAGGGCGGGACGGCGGCGACGCTGGACTTCTCCGCCCTGCTCGCCACGCCGGCGCAGGGCATCCTCACCCTCACGGCGGCGGGGAGCGCCCTCTCGTTCTCGCCCGCGGAGCTGGCGCGCTGGTTCGGGCCGGACCTGGACGTCTCCGGCTCGCTCCCCGACGGCCTGGGCGACGGCGCGCTGGCGCGGGTGGACGCGCTCTCCCTGGGCGTGGGCCTGGTGAGCCGCACGCTGGAGTACGCCTACCTCTCCGTGAGCGCCCTGCCGGGCGAGACGTGGGAGATCCTGTCGGGCGTGCTGGCGGTGGGCGACCTGTCGTTCCTGCTCGGCGTGTTCGGGCCGCTGGGCGACGCGCCGCAGTACTCGTACACGTTCCGCGGGCTCGTGCGGGTGGGGAACGTGCCCGTGCGCGTGCAGGGCCGGCTTCCCGAGCGGATGCTGACGGGCGCGCTGGACGTGACGGCCGAGCCGCCCACCGTCGCGGGCTTCCTGCAGGACGTGTTCGGCTTCACGGCCGGCGTCCCCGAGACGCTGGTAGTGGCGGCGCTGGACTTCTCGCTGGACGCGGGCCAGGGCATCTACACGGCCGACGTGGAGATCGCGGGCTCGTGGCTGTTCGTCTTCGGCGACGACAACGTGCTGGAGTTCGAGGACCTGCGGCTGGGCGTGGGCTACTCGACGGACGACGGGCCGTCGGGCACCATCACGGGCGTGTTCCGGGTGGACGTTCACGAGTTCACGGTGGAGCTGGACGTCTCCGCCGAGAACCTCCTCTTCCGCGCGGCGTGGACGGACGACGGCGAGCCCCTCGACTACCTCCAGCTGGCCATCGCCCTGGGGATGTACGGCCTGGCGAACCCGCCCCAGGTGCTGGACCTGGCCTTCACGGGCGCCGCCTTCCAGCTGGAGACGGCCGGCCCGTCGTTCTCCCTCTCCGCGCAGACGGCGAACTACGGCGCGGCTGCGATGGTGGCGGGGCGCGACGCGGCGGGCGCGTGGGGATTCATCTTCGGGATGGAGGCGGCGCTGGACCTGGCGCTGGACCTCACCGACATCCCCGTGGTGGGCGACCTGGTGCCGTCGGGTCTGGACGTGATCGCGCTGGAGGACCTGCGCATCGTGGCCGCCACCACCACGCTCCCCGTCTACACGGAGACGCAGGAGCTGGCGGAGGTGTTCGGCGGCGAGGTGAGCAGCGGCGTCGCGCTGTCGGTGGAGCTGCGCGTGGGCACCGAGTACCGCCGGCTGTTCTCCGTGCGCTTCGGCGGCGCGGACGACGGCACCGCGTACGACACGACGCCCCCGCCCCTGGATCTCCCGGAGGGCGAGCCGCCGCCGGTGGTGACGCTTCCGCCGCCGCTTCCGCCGGCGTCGGCGCCGCCGGCCACGGCCGCGCCGGGGCCGCAGTACAACTGGGTGGAGGTGCAGCGCGCCTTCGGGCCCGTGCAGTTCCAGCGCATCGGCTTCGGCATCACCCCCGAGGACCGGCTGGTGGTGGCGCTGGACGGCTCCGTGTCGCTGGCGGGGCTCACCATCGCGCTCACGGGCCTCAGCGCCGAGATCCCCCTCGAGTCGCCGTACCTCCCCAGCTTCGGGCTGTCGGGGCTGGCCGTGGAGTACGCGGCGGCGGGGCTGGAGATCGGCGGCGCGCTGGTGAAGGTGCCCGGCCGCGACCCCGCCGAGTACTCGGGCGACCTGGTTCTGGAGATCGAGCGGTTCGGGGCGATGGCCTTCGGCTCGTACACGACGGTGGGCGGCTCGCCGTCGCTCTTCGGGTTCCTGTTCCTCGACGTGCCGCTGGGCGGGCCCGGCTTCTTCTTCGTCACCGGAGTGGCGGGCGGCTTCGGCTTCAACCGCACGCTGCGCCTCCCCACCATCGACACGGTCCAGAGCTACCCGCTGGTGCAGGGGGCGATGGGCACGCTGGACGCCGGCGCCACGATCACCGCGCTGGACGAGTACATCCAGCCTGCCCCCAACGAGTACTGGCTCGCGGCGGGCGTGCGCTTCACCTCGTACGGGCTGCTGCGCTCGTACGTGCTGGTCACGGTGTCGTTCGGCACGTCGGTCGAGGTGGGGCTGATGGGCGAGTCCACCCTCGCGCTGCCGCCCGTGGGCGGCGAGGAGGGGGAGGGCGCGCTGGCCCCCATCGCCGAGGCGGACCTGGTGCTGCTGGTGGACGTGGTGCCGTCGTCGGGCGTGCTGGCGGTGGCGGCGCAGCTGTCGCCCGCGTCGTACGTGCTGTCGAAGCAGGCGCACCTCACGGGCGGCTTCGCGTTCTACCTGTGGTTCCCGCCGTCGCCCCACGCGGGAGACTTCGTGGTGTCGCTGGGCGGCTACAACCCGTTCTTCGACGCGCCCGCGCACTATCCCGCCGTGCCCCGCCTGGGGTTCTCGTGGTCGCTCTCCACCGAGTTGTCGCTCGCGGGCGGGCTGTACTGCGCGCTCACGCCGGGGCTGGTGATGGCCGGCGGCTCGCTGAAGGCGGCGTGGAAGGGCGGGGGACTCACCGCGTGGTTCACGGCCGAGGCGGACTTCCTCGTGCGCCTGCGCCCCTTCGCGTACGACGCGCGGGTGGCGGTGTCGGTGGGCGTCTCCTACACGCTGGACCTGGGCTTCACCTCGAAGACCGTCTCCGTGCAGGTCTCCGGCGAGGTGGACCTGTGGGGCCAGCCGTTCGGGGGGCGCGCGTGGGTGGACGCGGGCGTCGTCTCCTTCTCGTTCGACTTCGGGGCGCCGCGGCCCGGCCCCGCGCCCGACCTCTCCTGGGACGCCTTCCGCGACGCGTTCCTGCCGCCCGTGATGTCGTCGGTGACGGCGCCGGCCACCGCGGCCGTCCTGCAGATGGTCGCCTCGGAGGGCGCCCCGTCGCCCACGGCCACGGACTCGCTGGTGGCCATCCACACGTCGTCCGGCCTCCTGGGCACGTTCACCGACGGGGGCGACACCGTGTGGCGGGTGGACCCGGCGGCGCTCCGCCTGACGGTGACCACGCAGGTCCCCTCGAAGACCGCCTCCGTGTGGACCGCGTCGTCCCCGGCGGTGGAGGGCGCGTGGAACACGGCGTTCGGCGTGGGGCCGATGGGCGCCGCGCCCGACGCCGTGAACGTGACGCTCGCGACCGCCCTGCTGCGCGGCGGCCAGCCCGACGCCGACGACTGGAGCGTCGCGGCGGTGACGGGGAACGTGCCGGCCGGCGTTTGGCTCTCCACCGCGGCCGACATGGACGCGCCGTCCACGGTGGCGGGCGTGCTGACGGGGATCGAGCTGGTCCCCGTCGTCCCGCCGCCGGACGTCACCGTCCCCGTCGCCGTCTCCGTGCTGCTGGGCGACGACGCGCCGGTGCGCGCGCTCGGCTGGTCGTCCGTCGTCCCGCCCACGGGCGACTCGTTCGACCAGGGAGACGCGATGGGCGAGATGCAGCGCACCCTCGTGGACCCCGGCGTGAGCGGCGTCCGCGCCGACGTGCTGCGGGCGCTCCGGCTCCAGGGGCTCACCACGGCCGAATCGGTGGATGTCGCCGGATTCGCCGCGATGGCGCCCGACCTGATGACGTCGCCCCCGCAGCTGCGGCTGCTGGGCGAGACGCCCGCCCCCTCCGCGTGATCCGGCCATGAGCGACCAGGACGGCACCCTCCCCGCCGGGGCGGACGTCACCTTCGTCCAGTACCTGCTCCCCCCGCTGCGCAGCGGCGAGGTGACCGTCGCCGCCGCGCAGGTGGTGGAGGCGGCGGGCGCGGCGCAGACCTTCGTGACGGCGCAGCGGCTCTCCGTGGCCGGTGCGCGCTACCGGCTGGGGCCGGACGACGTGGCCGGCGTGTTCCCCCCGCCGGGGAGCCAGGGCGAGTTCGCCGACGTCCTGCCGCACGTCGTCCTTTCCTCGCCCACGTTGCCGTGGCAGCGCGCGGCGGACCCGGCGGCGCCTCCGCCCGCGGCGGGTGATCCCGTGGCGACGTGGCTGGCCGTGCTCCCCTTCCGCGCGCTGGACCCGCCGCCCGTGCCGCACGCGGTCACGGTGGGCGAGCTGGCGCCGTCGGGCACGGTGTTCTTCCCCCCGCGCACCCCAGAGGCGGGCGAGGCGAACGGCGATCCGGTGACGGTGATCGACGTGCCCGTGGACCTGTTCGCGGCCGTGGCGCCCACGGCGGAGGACCTGGGCTGGCTCGCCCACGTCCGCCGGGTGGACGTGCGCGCGCGCCCCGCCGGCGACGGGCCGCCGCAATCGGACTTCGGGGTGGTGATGGGGAACCGGCTGGGGCTGCCGGGGCAGGCGACCACGGCGGTTCTCGTGTCGCTCGAGGGCTGGGCACCGTACCTCCCCGCGGCGGACGGGACGCCGTCGTCCCTCCTTCCCGAGCAGGCGGAGACGGTGCGGCTCGTCGTCCTCCACTCGTGGACGTACAGCGCGGTCGACCAGCAGCAGACGTTCGCGGGACTGCTGACGGCGGTGAGCACGTCGCCGTCCGGCGTGCAGCTCCCGGTGGACGGCCCGGCCACGGGCGACGCCTCGGTGGACGCGCTCGTGGCCGACGCCGGCGCGATGGGCTACACGGCGATGGACCACGGGCTGGCGAACGGCGATCCCACCGTCTCCTGGTACCGCGGGCCGCTGCTGCCGCTGGGCACGCCGCGGTTCCTGGCGCCGCCGCACACGGCCGCCTCGCCGTTGATGCGCTACGACCCCACGACGGGGATGTTCGACGTGACGTACGCCGCCGCGTGGTCGCTGGGCCGGCTGATGGCCCTGCACGACAACGCGTTCGCCACGGCGCTTTACCGCTGGAAGCTCACCCAGGCGCGCTCGTCGGTGGAGGCGCTGGAGACGGCGCTGCTGGACGAGACGCTGGGCGACTTCCTGCCGACGGCGCCGGGCACGCTGGGCGAGGCGCGCCGGTCCCGCTTCGCCGCCGCGGCGATGGGGGTGGCCGCGCCGGCCGCCGCCCGCCTCGCCGCCGACTCCGCACCCTGAGGACGCCGTGGCCCGACAGCTTCCCCGCATCGACCTCCGCGCGCACTCGCTGCGCCTGAACGCGACGCCCCCGGTGGCCATGGACGACGCCCAGGGGAGCGACCTTGCGCTCGTGGTATCCTGGATGACGCGGCTGCACCTGCTGCACGGCGTGCCGTTCAACTACCTCGTGCCCGACGAGCGCATGCTGCCGGTGGAGTCGCTGCGCTTCTTCCGGCTGGACGAGAACTGGATGGACGCGCTGCTGGACGGCGCCTACTCCATCGGCTTCGCGGGCGTCGCCGAGCCCACGTCCCGGGCCGCGCGCTCGCAGGTGCTGGCCGCCGCCCGCGGCGGCGCGGCGCGCGTCCGCCCGGCGATGCTCGCGGCGTCGCCGCGGCTGGCGGCCACGTCGTCCGAGAACGTCGCGCGGGGCGAGACGAGCGGGGGAGGCGGCGCGGTGAGCGGCTTCCTGCTCCGCTCCGCCGTGGTGGCGGGGTGGCCGGGCGTGGAGGTACGCGGCTGGGCGGACGCGGCCGGCACGCAGCCGCTGGCCCTGCTGCGCCTGGAGGCCGTCGCCCCGTCGCTCCTCCTCTGCCTGTTCGACGGCGTGGCCGCCGCGGTGGAGCTGCGCGAGCCGGCCGAGGCGCTGCACTTCGGCGTGGAGGCGGTGGACGGCGGCTGGCGGAAGGAGACGCGCTATGCGGCGCCCGTGGGCGATCGCGCGGCGGGCGACTTCACCGGCACGTCGGTGGACGTTCCCCTGCGCTCCGCGGAAACGGGGGTGGTGGACGTGGCTGCCCTCGCCGCCGCGCTGCGGGGGCCGTCGCACGGTGGGTGGTCGCCGCCGGATGGCGCCGCGTTCACGGCCGCCGAGTTCGGGCTGGAGATGGTGGAGGGCGTGCAGGTGGTCCGCTTCCAGGCGGACGGCTGAGGCGCGCGAGCCGATCGACCGGGGAGGCCGCCGTCCGCGTCCTCCCGAGACCCCGTACCGGCACGACCCGGCACCCGAATGTCCGATTCCACGCTCCTCGTCCCCATCCGCGTCTCCGCCCTGTGCGTGGGGGCGCCCGACGCCCGGCAGGCCCTCGGCCAGGCGCCGATGGCGGACTTCGCGCACCTGCCGTACGTGCTGGGCGGCACGGTGCACAACCGAGGTCCGTACACGGCCGGCCGCGCGACCGCCGCCGCCACCCCGTTCGAGGGCGCAGCCGAGCTGCCGGCGGGCGTGCACCTGCACTGGTCGCTCCCCGAGGGGCTGTCGCACGCCGTGGCCTCCGGGCCGGGGGAGGGGGCGCGCTTCCCCGCCGTGCCCTCGCGCTGGCTGGTGGTACGCGTGGCCGTGGACGCGCAGGGCGACTACACGACGGCGTCGTGGGTGGTGGAGAGCGACCGGCTCTCCGTCTCGGCCACGGTTCCGCCGGGAATGGCGCAGCCCACCGTTCCGTGGGGCGCGCAGCCGGGGCAGGGCTTCCGCTACCTCGGCCAGGCGTTCGACGCGGCCACCTGGGCAGAGTCGGGCACGCCGGTGGACCGCCTGTCGCCCCTCACCGCGGTGGGCTACGGCGAGCCGGCCTTCGCCTCGTACTATCCCAACTGCAGCAGCGTCTTCGGGTTCCACGATCCCATGGCGTGGTACACCGCCGGCACCACCCTCACCTACTACGTGGCGGGGTGGTACGGCGACGCGGGCGACGATCCGCTCTCGGCCGGCGACGTGGCGCCCGGAGACAACCCGTACGGCTGGACGTGGACGGGCGGCGAGACCCCCACGCGCACCCTCTGCACGGGTGCCGTGGGCGACTTCGCCTGGTCGTCGGGGACGGCGTACCTGAGCCGGGCGCCGTCTCCCCTGACCGCCGCGGTGGCCGCGTCGCCGCAGGAGGCGCTCTCCGCGCTGATGGCGGACGCGCTGGCCGCCGCGCACCCGGACCAGGACTTCTCCAGCGCCGAGCCGCTGCTGAACGCGCTCCAGTTCGGCCTGCTGGCGGCGCCCGTCACGCCCGGTTCGCTGGAGGCGTTCGAGGAGGCCGTACACGCCGCCGGCTTCGGCGCGCTGGACGGCGGCGTCGTGTGGTCCGTCGTCTCCGCCGATTCCACGGACGACGACGGCGAAGGCTCGGAGGCCATGCTCCCCGCCGACCAGGGAGCGATGCTGGACGGCCTGAACGACCTCGAGTACCGGCGGTCGGACCTGGGACGCGAGCTGGCGGGCCGCCGCCGGCAACTTTTCGTGGACTGGCAGAAGTACCTCGTGACGGCGTACGAGCCCCTTCGCGCGCCGCCCGCCCTCCGAGTGCGCCTCACCGACGTCATGGAGTACCTGGAGGAGCAGGTCGCCGAGGTCACGGCAATTTCGGGCTCCGGCGGCGCGCTGGAGACGCTGCAGGCGCAGGTGGACGCGGCGAGCGCCTCGCTGTCCGCCGTGCTGGACCCGTCGCTGCGGCTCGTGCGCACCGCGCTGGCGCCCCGCTTCCGCCAGCCGGCCGATCCCGTGCTCGTCCTGTCCGGCGCCGACGTGGCGCCGCGCGTCCGCCCCGAGTCCGCGGGCGAGAGCGGCGGCCTCCTCCGCTGCCGCACCACGAGCCAGCTCGTGGACCGCCTCACGGTGGCCGCCGGGCTGGTGCCGGGAAGCGCGGCGGAAACGGTGACGGCGTCGCAGATGCCGCCCGTGCCCGTCCAGCCGGCAGCGGTGCCGTCCGACGCGTTCCAGGGGGCGTTCGCGGATGCGTTCTTCGTGAACCCGGGGCTCCAGGCGCGCGTCGCGAAGCTCGTGGACTACCCGGGCGGCTCCACCAACCCGGCGCACATGGACTTCGCGGCCACGGAGGCCGCCCTTCGCGCCGCCGCCGCCGCCTTCGTGGCGGGCGAGACGCCGGAAGGCGTCGTCTACACCGGCGACGCGCCGGCGCCCCGCGCCGTGAACGCGTGGTCGGGCACGCCGTGGGAGCCGCTCCTGCTGGAGTACGACGTGTCGTTCGGGCCCGTGCAGGAGGTGCTGCCGTCGGGCGGCACCTTCCAGTATCCGCCGGACTACCTGACCCGCAACTTCGCGTTCGACGAGGATTCCATCGACCTCGTCTACCAGGGCGCGGCGCCCACGGCGGGGCAGAGGTACGTGGGGAGCGCCGTGCTCTCGGCGGGCGCGGCCACGGACCTGGCGGGCGCGCTGCGGCGGTGGATCGCCGGCACGGGGAGCGACGACCCGCGCGTGGCCGAGGCGCTGGACGCGGTGACGCGGATGCCGCTGCTGGCGCAGGGGATGGCCGGCATGGGCGCGGAGATGACGATGCGCCGCCAGGCCCTCCAGATGACGGTGTCCGACCCGCTGGGGCCCGAGCCCGTGCAGTCGTTCGTGGCCCGCATGCGCGACGCCGTGGGCGGCGAGACGGCGTTCTCGCCGCTGCCGGAGGTGAGCTTCAACCCCGTGCGCGCGGGCACGCTCTCCGTCGTGCGGCTGCGGCTGCTGGACACCTTCGGGCGGACGAAGGAGTACGGGGCACCCCGCGTGGTGGTGGCGCGCGGGCTGGCGCCGGAGCCGGAACTCGGCCTCCCATCCGGCACCGCGTTCCTGCCGCCGCGCGTGGTGCAGCCGTCGCGGCTGCTCTTCCGCTGGATGTCGGCCGCCGGCGCGGCGGAGAGCACGGCGGCGCCCGCCACGTCGCCCGTGCTGGGGTGGGTCATCCCCGACTACCTGGACCGCTCGCTCGCCCTGTACTCGTCGGAAGGCGCGCCGCTGGGCTCGCTCGGCCTTTCGGCGGACGGGGCGACCGTGCTGTGGCTCGCCGCGCCCGGCGGCGACTGGCCGCTGGGCACGCCGCTGCCCACCGTGATGGCCGGGCAGGACGCGGAGCTGGCCGCGTTCACGCGGGCGCTGCAGGAGGGCGGCGCGGCCTACTTCACCCCGTTCTTCGAGGCCGTGCGCGAGGCCCTCTCCTTCTCCCTCCCCGAGCGCTTCCGAGAGGACGTGGGGACGGCCGTGCTCCTGGGGCAGCCGCTGGCGCTGGCCCGCGCCTCCCTCACGCTGTCGCTGGACGGTCCGCCGCCGGCCGACGCTTCCTGGGCGTCGTTCACGGCGGCCGTGCTGGGCGGCGAATCCGTCCCCACCACGCCGGACGGCGGGCTCACGCAGGTGCGCGTTCCCGTGCGCCTGGGCGCGCCCGGCCGCCTGGGCGACACTCTCGTGGGCTTTTGGACGGCGCCCGGCGGAAGCACCGACTGGGCCTCGTTCTTCGCCCCCGCCGCCATGGGATGGGACGGACCCGTGGGCCCGCCGGCGCTCGACACCGTCACCCTCGCGCCGCGGGCCGACTCCGCCGCCGACGCCGTGGTGACGATGCTGCTGGACCCGCGCGGCGCCGTGCACGCCACCACGGGCCTCCTCCCCGTGGACGCCCTCTCCATCCCCCCGTCGCAGTACGCCGACGCCATGCGGCAGCTGGCCGTGTCGTTCGCGGCGGGGCCCGTGCTCTCCGGCAGCAACGCGCCGGCCGACGACGGCGGGCCGCCGCCCATGACGCTCGTGCGCCCGCGGGTGGCGTCGGGCGCGTGGACGTGGGTGACGGTGGAGGGCGGCGCGTGGGCGTCCGTGCCGCTGGACGACGCGCCGAGCGACGCCGGCACCCTCTCGTATTCGCCGCAGCGCGTCTCCGACGGCTGGATGGTCCTCACCGGGCCCGGCACCTCTTCCTCCTCCTGACGCGACGCGAGCCCCGACCATGCCCAACCGCCGCCTCTACACGGGCACCCAGGTGCAGTCGCTGGCCGCCGGCTGGCTGAACGACGACGGCACCGCGACCCTTTACCTGTCCTCCGCCCCGGCCGACAACGCGGGGTCGCTGCTGCTCTCCAACCACACCACCGGACCCGTGGCGATCGCCGCGGGGAGCCCGGCGGCGTACGGGAGCGCGCCCGGGGGCACCGGCACGCTGTACCTCTACTTCAACGGGCTGCTCACGAACGAGCAGGTGCAGGCCGTCTCGGTGGACGCGCCAGGATGGGAGTCGGCCGTGTTCACCGACGCGGTGACGGGGCTCGCGTACCTGGCGATGGCGCCTTCGCAGGCGGTGACGATTCCCGTGAACGGGTCGCTGTCGCTGCCGCTGTCGGGCGTCACGGCCACGGGCTCGCCGCGCGTGGGCAACCTCACGCTGGCGATGGCGGGGCTCACCGGGGCGCCCGCGTACTCGTCCGTCCGGTCGATCTTCGTGAACGTGGCCGCCACGCCGCAGGGCGGGAACCGGAGGCTGGAGCTGCTGACGGAGTTCGTGGGGCAGGACTTCGTGTTCAACGACGGCTCGGCGAACGAGCTGCTGCTGGTGCTCACCAACCCGGCCGCGCAGCCCGTGGTGCCCGAGGGCGCGTCCGCCTGGGGCGGGGAGACGCCCACCTTCACCTTCTCGTTCGTCTTCGCCGACGAGGGGCAGAGCGAGGCCGGCGCCCTCACGGACCTGGGGCGCGCCAGCGGGCTGTCGGTGACCCTGACGGGCGACTACGGCAACGCGTGGCAGCCGGTGGCCAAGGTGACCGACGGCACCACGCCGGTTTGGGTGGCACAGCCGGACCCGAACGGCGGCGGCACGGTGCTGGGCACGGGCGCCAACGCCTCCGTCTCGTTCCGCATCTCCGGGCTGTCGACCACGCAGCCGAAGGGCGCCACCTACCTGTACGTGTCGTACGCGAACGTGCCCGGCTACGACGACGGCTACTTCGCGGTGGAGATCGTGAAGGTGCCGCCCGTGAGCGTGTACCTCGACGCGTCGCCGTCGTCGTTCGCGAACGTCGCCTCCGCGCAGCAGACCCAGCTCACGTGGAGGGTGTGGAACGCCACCTACGCCACCGTCACGAACACGTCGTTCGCGCAGGCGGTGCCGCTGGAGGAGGGGTCGGGGACGATCAACGTGACCGTGGCGGCCACCACCGTCTTCACGCTGATCGCCAGCAACCACTACACGGGACAGACGGTTGCCACCAGCGCCACGGTCACGGTCACCCCCGACCAGTTCGGCCTGCTCCCCATCGGCACCATCGTGATGTGGTCCGGCTCCGCCGATTCGCCGCCGCCGGGATGGCGCCTCTGCGACGGTAGTCACGGCACGCCCAACCTCGTCACCCGGTTCATCCTGGGCGCGGGCACGAACTCGTCCGACACGCACGTTGGGACGCAGGGCGGCTCGGTGTACCACGAGCACACGGGTTCGGCGAACGTGACCGTCGCCAGCGCGGGCTCGCACAATCACGCCATGCCCGACGCCTGGTACGGCAACACGGCCAGCAGCGGCAACCGGGTGACCATCGTGGATCGCCACGCGACCAGCGTCACCGACTCGCGCACGCAGTCCGCCGGCAACCACACCCATGCCGCGAGCGCCTCCGTCACGGTGGACAGCGCCTACTCGATGCCGCCGTGGTACGCGCTGGCCTTCATCATCAAGTACATGTGAATCCGGAAGTTGTCGATGTAGCTGCGGGCCCCTCCGGCCTGGACGGCGCGCTGGAGGCGGCGCTCTCGGCGCGGGCGGGCGGCCCGGTGCGGGCGACCGCGTGGGAGGGTTTGTCGGCGCGCATCTCGCCCGTGTGGCGGGTGCGCCTGGAGGGCCCCGCCGGCACGCCCGCGTCCGTCGTGGTGAAGCACCTGGACCCGCGGTGGTACGGTGCGCCCACCGGCGCCGACGTGCCCCGGGAGTTCCTGGAGGAGGCGGCCGTCTACGAGTTCCTGGAGGAGGGGTGCCCCTCCTTCCGCGACCGGGCGGCGCGGCTGGCGTGGCTGGACGGCGGCGCGCTGGTGCTGGAGGACCTGGGCGTGGGCGACCGCTCGCTCCCGCCCGCCCGCGCGGGCGACCTGCTGGCGGCCACCTTCGCGCGGCTGCACGCGGCCACGGCGGGGCGGGGCGACTTCCACCGCGCCGCCCGCCGCGCGCACGGGATCGACGTGGACGCGCCCGACCTGCGCTACGACGGCGACGTGGCCGCGGCGCGCCGCTTCGCTCGCGGGGCGGAGACGCTGGCGGGGTGGTGCGAGGCGCTCGCAGTTGCCCCGGCGGAGGAGACGGCCGGGCTGCTGGCGGCGGTGGAGGCGACGGTGACGCGGCCGGGCCCGTTCCACGCGCTGATCCACGACGACCTGGCGTCCGCCCGGCAGTGCGTGGTGCGCGACGGGCGCCTGCTCCTGCTCGACTGGGAGAACGCCAAGCACGCCCACGCCCTTCGCGACCTGGCGAAGGTGCTCGTCGGCAAGTTCGAGCGCAGCCTGGAAACGGGCGAGATGATCCGCGTCTGCCCGGAGATGGAGCCGGGCCTCGCGGATCTGTACCGCCGCGAGCTGGCTCGCGCCGGCGGCCCCGACGTGGACGACGCCGTGTGGGGCGAGGCGCTGGGCGCGGCGCTGCTCTACAACACGGTGGTGCAGGTCGGCGCGCTCGTCGGCCTGTACTCCGTGACGGCGGTGACGGGCCAGGTGCTCCCCAACCTGCGCGGCATCGTGCTCCGCATGGACGAGGTGCTGCACGGCCATCCCGGCTGGGAGGACCCGCGCCGCATCCTCGGACAGCTCGCCGCACGCATCGCCTTCGGAGCGGCGGCCTTCTGACACGAGATTCGAGAGCCTGGGCGGCCGGATCCGAACCTGGCGTCGGAGCGGTGCGCCCCTGCCACATGCGTGCCTCCTGCCATCCTCGCTCGGCCCTCCGCCCGGTCACGGGCACTCCTCCTCCACGTGGCGGAGGCCCTGGTCGAGAAGGCGGACCACGTGGTCGTCGTCGAGGGCGTAGTACGCCGTCCTCCCCTCGCGGCGGACGCGCACCAGGCGCAGCTCGCGCAGGGCCCGCAGGGAGTGCGAGACGGCCGACTGCGACATGCCCAGCCGCGCGGCGAGGTCGGTCACGCTCATCTCGCGGGCGGACAGGGCCACCGCGATGCGGAGCCGGGTGGGGTCGCCGAGGGCGCGGAATGTCTCGGCGAGCCTCTCCACCACGCGCGGATCCGCCCCACGGACGGATTGCGGCGCACGTTCCGTCCTGTTAGTTTCGGAAAAGCATGAGCGTTCGTTCATGCTTTCAGCATAGGCGGGCGGAGCGGGAATTGCAACCCGCGGCGCCGCCCGCCGACCGAAACCCCGGATCCGGCCCGCGACCTTGCGCCGTCTCGTCGCCCTCGTGATGCTCCTCGCCCTCACCGCCTCCGCCCTGGAGTCGGTGCTGGGCGTGCTGCGCGACGGAGAGGTCCACCACGAGTCGAACGCGGTGGCGGCCGTTCACGACTACCACGCGTCCGGCGACCACGGGCACGAGGACCGCTCCACGTCCGGGCACCCGGACGGGAGCCACTCCCACGGCCCCGGCCACCACCACGGGACCGCGGCCGACCACTGCACCCACCACCACGGGACACCGCTTCCCGCCAGCGTCGCGTTCGACCTGACCGGCCGGACGCTCCCCCTTCCTTCGTTCGAGTCCCAGGTCCGCACGGACGGGCTCTCCACCTCGCTCTTCCGCCCACCCCGGGCATAACCTCGCTGCACGGCCGCGAGGGCGCCTCCGCGCGCCCACGGCCACTTCTGGCGTAGTTCACCGAACCGATCCAGACGACCGTTCCCGGGCGACGTGCGTGCGTCCCGGTGCCTTTAGCGCACCGGGTCCGGCGCGGCGTCCGGGGGCTCAGCGAGGCACGAATGAAACGACTCCTGGCAGGTGCGGTCTGCGCCGCAGCCGTCTCGGTCGCGCTCCCGGGCGCGTCCGCGGCAGCGGCGCAGGACCCGATTTCCCCCCGGCGCGCGGAAGCCGCGGCCGGGGACACACTCACACTCACCCTCCCCGAGGCGCAGCGGCTCGCCGTGCGCCGGAACCCCGCCTTCCTGGCCGAGCGCCAGGAGGCCGCCATCGCCCGCGGCCGGCTCCGCCAGGCGCGCCTCCCCGCGTACAACCCCCAGGCGAGCGTGGAGCTTCCCGGCGCAGGCGGCGGCGGAGGCACCGACACCTACGAGGCAGGCCTCACGCAGGAGTTCGAGATCGCCGGGCAGCGGGGTCTGCGCGCCCGCGCCGCCGGGCAGGGCGTGAGGCGGGCCGATGCCGTCGTGGGCGACGCGGCCCGCCTCGCGGTGGCGGACGCGAGCGAGGCGTTCTACTCCGCCCTCGCAGCGCGGCGGCGCCTGCGGCTCGCCCTGGAGGTCTCCGACGTGAGCGAGCGGCTCGTGGGCGCCGTGCGGATCCAGCTCCGCGAGGGGGAGATCAGCGCGCTGGAAGCCAACCTGGCCGAGATCGAGGCCGGTCGGGCGCGCGCCCGCGTGCTGGCCGCCCGCCGGGAGGCCGCGGAGGCCGAGCTGGAACTCAGGCGTCGAACGGGGCTCCCCCCGGAGCAGCCGGTCCGGATCGCGGACGACCTCCCCGCCGCGCCGGACGGGGCTTCGCTGCGCGCCGATTCGCTGGCCGCGCTCGCGCTGGCCCGGCGCCCGGACCTCGCCGCCCGTGAAGCCGCGGCGCAGGAAGCGGCGACCCTCGGCACCCTGGCCCGGCGCGAGGCAGTCCCCAACCTCCAGGTCGGCGCGCTGGCCCGCCGGGAGGACGACGGCGGAGGTCCCCGCTTCGGGGTCGGGGTGGGCGTCGCGCTCCCCGTCCTCAACCGCAACCAGGGGCGCGTCGCGGAGCAGCGGGCTCGGACCGAGCAGGCGGAGTACGAGACCCGGGCCGCCGAACTCCGGGTCCGGTCCGAGGTGGCCGCGGCCGTCCTCGCCTACCGTGCGGCGAGCGAGGAGGAGGCCGTCTACGAGGCGTCCGTGCTCCAGCCGGGCCGGGAGAACCGGGCCCTGCTGGAGACCGCCTTCCGGGCCGGGAAGATCGGTCTTCCCACCCTCCTACTCGTCCGCAACCAGCTCCTCGACGCCGAACTCGGCTACTGGGAGAGCTGGCTCGCCCGCAGGCGGGCGCTCGTCGCCCTCCAGGCCGCCACGGCCGACCTCCCCGTCGCTGAGGCCGGACCCACCGAACCGACACGGGACGCACAGCCATGATCCATGGATACCGTACACCCGCCGCGCGCGTGGTCCGGGCGCTCCTGCTCGCCGCCTCGCTGGCGGCCGCGGCCTGCGGCCGGGGCGGCGCCGGGGGCGAGGGGACCGCGGAGAGGGAGGAGGGGCACGCCGCGGGAGAGGAGGGAGTGGTGGTCCTCGACCCGGCCGCCGCCGAGGCCGCCGGGATCCGCGTCGGCCGGGCGGACTCCGTCCTCACCACCGGGCTCCCGGTGACGGGGACGATCACCTACGACGCCAACCGAGTGACCCACATCGGTCCCCGCGCCGCGGGGCGGGTGGTGGCGCTGCGGGCCGACGTGGGACAGCGGGTCCGGGGCGGGGCGGCGCTGGCGATCCTGGAGAGCCCCGAGATCGGGCAGATCCGGGCGGAGGAGCGGGAAGCCGAGGCGCTGGTGCGCATCGCCCGGGAGAACCACGCCCGCGAGCGGAGGCTCGAGGAGCAGGGGATCACCAGCCGCAAGGAGCTGCTGGAGGCGGAGGCGGCGCTGCGCCGGGCGGAGGCCGCGCTGCGGAGCGCGGAGGAGCGCCTGCGCGTCCTGGGGGCCGGCCACGGGAGCGGGGGGCAGTTCGCGCTGACGGCGCCGTTCGCGGGGGTGGTGGTCGCGCGCGACGTGAGCCTGGGCGAGATGGCGGAGCCGGCCGACACGCTCTTCACGGTGGCCGACCTCTCCCGGCTGTGGATCGAGCTGGACGTGTTCGAGCGCGACCTCCCGAGGGTGGCCGCGGGCCAGCCGGTGTCCGTCACGGTGGCGTCCTATCCGGGGCGCGACTTCCCCGGGAGGATCGTCCACGTGGGCGACGTACTGGACCCGGCGAAGCGCACCGTGCGCGCCCGGGTGGAGATCCCCAATGAGGAGACCGCCCTGAAGCCGGGCATGTTCGCCAGCGGGAGGATCCGGGTGGGGGAGGGAGGACCCGTTCGGGCCGCCGTCCCCCAGGACGCCGTGCAGGAGCTGGAGGGCCGCAAGGTGGTGTTCGTCCCGGGCGGCCGGCCCGCGGAGTTCCGCGCCGTGCCGGTGGAGGTGGGGGAGCCCGCGGACGGGGGACGCGTGATCGTGCGGTCCGGGATCGCCCCGGGGGATCCCGTGGTCACGGCGGGGGCCTTCTCGCTGCGCTCCGAACTCGCCAGGGGCGAGATCGGCGAGCACGGGCACTGAGGAGGGATCGCCATGCTGAGGAAAGTCATCGAGTTCGCGCTCGCGAACCGGCTCCTGGTGCTGGGGCTCACGGCGCTGCTGGTGGGCTGGGGGACGTGGTCCGCCCTGCGCCTCCCCATCGACGCGGTGCCGGACGTGACCAACGTCCAGGTGCAGGTGAACACCAACGCCCCGTCGCTCTCTCCACTGGAGGTGGAGCGCCAGATCACGCTCCCCGTGGAACTCGCCATGTCGGGGCTGCCGGGGCTGGAGGAGGTCCGGTCGCTCTCCAAGTTCGGGCTGTCGCAGGTGACGGTGATCTTCGAGGAGGGGACGGACATCTACTTCGCCCGCCAGCAGGTGCAGGAGCGCCTGCAGGAGGCCCGGGAGGAGATCCCGGCGGGGATGGGCACCCCGGAGATGGGCCCCATCAGCTCCGGCCTGGGGGAGATCTTCCAGTACACCATCGAGTCGGAGACGGTGGACCTCACGGAGCTTCGCACGCTCCAGGACTGGGTGGTCGCGCCGCAGCTCCGGGGCGTCCCCGGCGTCGCCGAGGTCAACTCGTTCGGCGGCTTCGCCAAGCAGTACCAGGTGCTCGTCCGGCCCGAGGCGCTCGTCCAGTACGACCTCACCCTCGACCGGGTGCTGGACGCGGTCGCGGCCAACAACGTCAACTCCGGCGGCGGCTACATCACCCGGGGCTCGGAGCAGCTCGTCGTCCGCGGGGTGGGGCAGGTCCAGGACCTGGACCAGATCCGCAACGTCGTCCTCGCCAGCCGCGGCGGCACGCCCGTGCGGGTGGGCGACGTGGCCGAGGTGGCGATCGGCCACACCATCCGCCAGGGCGCCGTCACCCGGGACGGGCGCGGCGAGGTGGTCACCGGGATCGTGATGATGCGCATGGGCGAGAACTCCCGCACCGTGGTGGACGCGGCGAAGGAGCGCTTCGCGGGCGTGGCGAAGAGCCTCCCGCAGGGGGTGGAGCTGCGCGCCTTCTACGACCGCACCGAGCTGGTGGAGCGGACCATCCGGACCGTCGAGAAGAACCTGGTCGAGGGCGCGGTCCTGGTGGTGGCCGTGCTCTTCCTCCTCCTGGGCAACCTGCGGGCGGCGCTGATCGTGGCGCTGGCGATCCCGCTCTCCATGCTCTTCGCCTTCGGCATGATGGTGAAGGTGGGGATCGCGGGGAGCCTGATGAGCCTGGGAGCCATCGACTTCGGGCTGGTGGTGGACGGCTCGGTGGTGATGGTGGAGAACTCCATGCGCCACCTCTCCGAGCGGGACCGGGACAAAAAGAGCTTCCTGCGCACGGTGCTGGACTCCTGCGCGGAGGTGGCCCGCCCCATCCTCTTCGGCGTGGGCATCATCATCGTCGTCTACCTCCCGGTCCTCTCCCTGGAGGGGGTGGAGGGGAAGATGTTCCGGCCGATGGCGCTCACGGTGGTCTTCGCGCTGGCCGGCTCGCTGGTCCTGACCTTCCTCCTCACGCCGGTGCTGATCTCGCTGATGCTCCGCGGAAAGGTGGTGGAGAGGGAGGTGTGGCTCATGCGCGGGGCCAGGCGCCTGTACGAGCCCACGCTCGAGTGGACGCTCGGGAACGCGAGGAAGGTGCTCCTGGGGGCGGGGGCGATGGTGGCGCTGGCGGTGGCGGCCTTTCCGTTCCTGGGCTCGGAGTTCATCCCGCGCCTCGACGAGGGATCGCTCGCCGTCCAGGTGCTGCGGCTCCCGAGCATCTCGCTGGAGGAGTCCGTCCGCCAGTCCTCGCTCGTGGAGCGGCGGCTCGTGGAAGCCTTCCCGGACGAGATCCAGGACGTCGTCTCCCGGACCGGCCGGGCGGAGATCGCCACCGACCCCATGGGCGTCAACGTCAGCGACGTGCTGGTGATGCTCAGGCCGGAGGACGGGTGGAAGCGGGCCCGGAGCAAGGCCGAGCTGGAGGAGAGGATGGGCGAGGTGCTGGAGGGCATCCCGGGGATGGTATTCTCCTTCAGCCAGCCCATCGAGCTGCGCGTGAACGAGCTGATCGCGGGCGTCCGGTCAGACCTGGCCGTCAAGATCTACGGGGACGACCTGGAGGTGCTGAAGCGGAAGGCCGACGAGACGGTGGCCGCCGTCTCCCGGCTGGAGGGGGCGACGGGCTTCAAGGCGCAGCAGCTCACCGGGCTCCCGCAGCTCCAGGTCACCGTGATCCCGGATCAGCTCGCCCGCTACGGGATCAACGCCGCGGACGTGATGCGCACCGTGGAGACCATCGGCGGCACCGAGGCGACCACGGTGCTGGAGGGGCAGCGGCGCTTCGCGCTCGCGGTGCGCTTCCCCGAGTCCGCGCGGGAGAACGAGCAGACGATCTCCGACCTTCTGGTGAGCGCCCCCGGCGGGGCGCGCGTGCCGCTGGGACAGCTCGCCCGGATCGAGGAGGTTCTGGGCCCGGCGGACATCAGCCACGAGAACGGGTCCCGGCTGGTGATCGTGGAGGGGAACGTCCGGGGCCGCGACATGGGGTCGTTCGTGCGCGAGGTGGAGGCGCTGTTCGAGTCCGGCCGGATCTCCCTTCCGACCGGCTACCGGGTGGGTTTCGGCGGGCAGTTCGAGAACCTGGAGCGGGGGACCCGCCGGCTGATGCTGGTGGTGCCTCTCTCGCTGCTGCTGATCTTCACGCTCCTCTTCGCCACCTTCCATTCGCTGCGGCAGGCGGCGCTGGTGTTCACCGGCATCCCGCTCGCCACGGTGGGCGGGGTGCTGGCGCTCCTGCTCCGCGGCATGCCCTTCAGCATCTCGGCGGGGGTGGGCTTCATCGCCCTGTTCGGGATCGCGGTGCTGAACGGGGTGGTGATGGTGTCGTACATCAACGACCTGCGCGGGCAGGGGCACCCGCTGGAGCGGGCCGTCCGGGAGGGGGGGCTGACCCGCCTCCGCCCCGTGCTGATGACGGCCCTGGTGGCTAGCCTGGGGTTCGTCCCCATGGCGCTCTCCACCGGCGCGGGGGCCGAGGTGCAGCGTCCGCTCGCCACGGTGGTGATCGGCGGGCTGGTGACGGCCACGCTGCTCACCCTCCTCGTGCTCCCTCTCCTCTACCTGATGTTCGAGCGGAAGTCGGCCGAGGCCGCGCCGTCTCCGGCCACCGGGTGATCGTGGGGGCCGGCGCGCGGAGGGGAGGCCCGGATGCTTCCCCTCCACGCGCCGGCGCTCCCTCTACATCGCGCCCATCCCCATCGGCCCCATCATCATGGGGCCCACCATGCGCATCATCCCGCCCATCTCCGCGACCAGGGCGTCCCAGCGGGTCCTCTGGTCCGGGGTGAGGAGGCCGCGCGCCTCCTTCAGCGCCTCCAGGTTCGCCACGAGCATGTCTCCGTGGACGCGGGCCATGCGGTCGTGGGCGGTGCGTGCGGATTCCACGTCGATGCTGCCGGTGGCGGCTTCCATGAGGTCGGCCATCGCCCGCATCGCCTGGGGCATGAGCTGCCGCATGCTCTGCTCCTGCCCGGCCGCCAGCAGCTCCAGCCGCTGGACCTGCACGTCGGTGAGGCCGAGGGCTTCGCGTTGCGCGAGCATCATCGCCGGCCCCGGCATCGGCGTCCCCCGCATCATCGCGGACGGCGGGCCCTGCCCCCCTCGCATGGAGGACGGGTTTCCCTGGGACGCGAGGGGGCCTCCCGTGACCAGCAAGGCCACGGCCAGGAGGCCGAAGATCCTCCGCAGCGTTCGGCGTTCCATTTCCACTCCCTCCTTCCGGAAGTGATCGACCGCCGGCGTGGACGGGCGGCGTCCACGGGCAGCGGGACGGCGCGCACGTCGCGAGCCAGGCGGCCGCCCGGATTCGCCTCTCGCGCCGGCCCCACCGGACAGTTCCTGCCACCGGCACCGGCACGCCGCGGCGCGGAGGTTCTCCGGTCCGGGAATGGCGGGATCCGGGCGGGAGGCCGGGTCCAGGCCGTTTCGGAGGAACAAAATGGGGGGTGTCCGGTATTCGGTGCCGATTTCCCGCCGCGGCCATCCTGCTCCACCCGCACCACTCCCGGCCGCGGCCGACCGTCCTCCCCATCCGTTCCTTCCCGAGGAGACCCACCCGGTGAGATCCCTTCCCGTCCTTCCCGCGATCCTGCTCGTGGGCGCGTCCCTGCTCGCCGCGTGCGGCGGCGACGTCTCCGGATCGAAGCCGGCGCCGGAGCCGCCCATCGCCCTGCGCGCCGTCACCTCGTCCGTTCCCGTGGGCGAGATGGCCGTGTTCGTGAAGCCCGGCGGCGGGCTGTCCTCGGCGTCCCATCCCGGGAAGCTGGGAAGCGTCGGCGTGACCTTCGGCGCCCTCGACGATTCCACCCTCACCGTGCTGGTGCCGGCCTCGGTCGCGCCCGGGTCCGTGCTGGCGAGCGTGGACATCGGCGGCGGCAAGACGGGCGAGGCCCGGTTCTCGGTTTCGCCGGGCGTGACGGTGGCGGATCCGGCCGCGAAGGTCGCGGCGGCCCTCGAAGAAGCGTCCGCGGTGGTGCGCGTGCCCCGTCCCGCGGGCTACGGCGCCGCGTGGAGCGCCGACTCGGCCGTGGTGGAGCGCGCCATCTCCGACGCGCGCGCCGCCTTCGCCCAGCTCGGCCCGGACGACCAGCTGGAGATGGCGCGCACCTTCGGCTCGCTCACGTTCGGGGGGGCCGCCTCCCGCGCTCCGGCCCATGCGGCGGGCTCGCTGACTTCCGCCGACGCGGTGCAGGACGCGAAGTGCGCGCAGGAGCTGGTGGGGTGGGAGTCGCAGCTGGGCGCCGGGGAGCAGGCGGCCGGGGCCGCCGCCGCGGTCCGCTTCAACCCGCTCAAGTGGGCCGTCGCAAAGGCGTTCGCGATCACCACCTACATCAAGGGCGTGCTCACGGTCGGCCAGGTGGGCGTCATCTGCACGATGGAGCAGAACTTCGATGTGGCGGGCACGGCGACCGCGGACGAGATGGGCACCGCGGTCTCCGTGAGGGCCGACCACCGTACCTTCGTCGACACCGACGCGGCGCAGAACGCGGTCGCCGCGGCCGTGCAGCGCGCCCGGACCCGGACCCGGGCCCTCTTCACCGCCATCCGCTCCCTGTTCGGCGGGGAGGGGACCGTCTCCGGCCCCGACGAGGTCCCGGCGGGCGCGGTGGTCCGCGAGGACGTGTGGGTGGAGGGGGAGCGGGTCGCCCTGGCGACCACGGAGGTCGAGGGGACGGGCGGCTCGCGGGTGGGCCTCACGCTCGTGCGCAGCGCGGGCCAGGTGATCGTCCGCGCGACCGGCGACCTCCGGGCCGCCGTCGTCCGGCAGGTCCGCTTCACCGTCACCCGCCCCAACTACGCGCCGCAGACGGTCACGGCCGACGTGGTCATCCAGTCCGTTTGCATGGAGGAGGGGCAGCTCTTCCCCGGCTGCGTGGACCGGGTGGCCGTCACGCCCCGTGAGGTCTCCATCGGTCTGGGGAACACGGAGCAGCTGAAGGCGACGGCGTACGACGCCCAGGGGAAGGAACTCGCCCGCGAGATCTCCTGGTGGTCGGCAGACGAGAGCGTGGTGCAGGTGGGGCCGCAGTCGGGGATCGTCCGGGGCGACGCGGTCGGGGGCCCGGTCACGATCACCGCGAGCGCCGGCCGCGGACCCAACCGGCGTGAGGGTACCGCGAGCGTCACGGTGACGGCGGTGGACTCCACGGAGATCTATGCCGAGGCAGCCCTCGGCCGGTGGGGAGTCACCCTGCTGGAGAGCTCCAGCTCGTACACGCTCGAGCTGCGACCGGGAGGGAAGGGGGCGTACCTGGTCGCTCCCGACTCGTACGGGTACTGCCCCGGGCACGGCGGGACCCGGGTGGGGGACTCCTGCGAGTACCCGAACCAGTGGAGCATCACGCGGAGCGGCGGCAGGTACTTCCTGTGGGAGTCGGGCTTCTTCCACCCCGCCTACGGCGGCGAGCCGCGCGATCCGCTCACCTATCCCATCACCGGCTTCACCACCTACAGCAACTTCAACAACAGCACTCCCTCGCGGCGCTACGTGAAGCAGTGAGCGGGCCTTCCCGCCGACCCCGCCCGGGGTCGGCGGGGAGGTTCCTCGGCGGGAGCGTCATCCGGGAGGGCTGACGGAGCACGCGTCCGGCCCGGGGCGCGGGGGGGAGTTCCGTGGGGTCTCCTGCCGTTTCCGGGAGTGCCGGGCGTGAGGTCGGCGGGGGGAGGCTCCTCCGTCGGTGCGACACCCGAAGGGACTCGCAGAGCACTCGCCCGGCCGGCGGCGCGTGCCGGAACGACCGCGAGGGCTCACACATCGCACCTCCTGCGGAGCCCCCCCCACCTCCCGGCTCCCATCTCCGGCTTGCACGGATCGGATGTGAGACATTCCTTCCCCATGTTGTACCACTCCTGCCCCAATTTTAAAGTGCCCGCCGGGCGGCACCAGTGCGCCAGGCCGTGCGGTAAAGTTGGTCGATCCTGAGGTTGGATAGTGGGCCGAACCTGGTCCGGTGCATGGAACGCCCATTGCTATACGGGCGGCATCTCCCTCGGTGAGATCTCAATCTCCAGAGCAAGCCGGCGAGCACTCCTCGTAGTGCCTCGGCCATAACGGCCTTTCCGGCGTATCCCCGGATTAGTTGTAACGAACGTGGGACGGTGGATGACATTCCACCGTCCCGTGGTCTCCTGACCGGACAAAAAGTACCATCACATTTCAACCCACAGAGCCGTCGTGGCTCGACGCTGCTGCAGATGCAGGTCTCACTCCCAATCGGCCTCCGGGCGAGATCGGCGTCACGGAGACTATCGAGGATCAAAGTCCTGCCTCTCGACCTCGCGGTAATACACCCAGTCGGCAAGCAGCGCCGTGAAACTTCGCGACCAACTGTGTACGGCGGGCACTTCTTTGTTCGTAGAGGCTGGTATTCCCCCCGATGGAGGGGGACTCCGCTGCATGTGCTTCGCATGGTTCCTGGAGCGGTTTTGTCGACTCATTCGAACCTCCTGCCTAGCGAGTCTGCAGGCGTAGCCTTTCGTGATAAGTCTATTTCGCAAAATCCGTGACGCTGGCAGTTCCCTCAACCCATACGATGTGACAAGGAGGTCATAACCTTGAACGCAAAGCCTTACGAGGTCAGTGTGGAGATCGCGGCACCGCTTGCGATGTTCGCCCGGCCGGACACGGGAGGGACGCCTACCTCTTATCCGGTTCCCACCTGGTCCGCGTGTAAAGGGATCTTCGAATCCATCGCATTCTTCGCGCAGGGAAATGCATGGATCAACCCGGTGCGGGTAGAGGTCTGCCGACGGGAAGACCAGACCCCGGGGGAGATCCGCTGGCAGCGGTACACTACCAATTACGGCGGACCGCTGCGTAAGCGGGACCTGATCGGCGCGGGGAGCAGCTTCCAGCTATTCGCCACCGTGCTCGCCGACGTGTGTTATCGCATCCATGGAGAGGTGGAGGGGGAGGCTCCACGGAACCGACGCAATCCTCGCCATCACCTGCAAGATCTCTTCGAACGAAGACTGAAGCAGGGGCGCTGCTGGGTTACCCCTGCGCTGGGATGGAAGGAATTCACCGCTTCCTACTGGGGCTCTTTCCGCGAGGAGTACGTCGTCGACGAAGCGCTCGAACTGGAAATTCCCTCCATGCTGCACAGCGTATGGGATGGTCCGGGTGGAGCCTACGCGCCTGCGTTCCGTCAGAACGTCAAGGTGAGAAAGGGGGTGCTGAGCTTTGCTTAACGAACTACTCCAGGTCGGCCAGGCGCTGGCTGGCGCAGGGATCACCGTTTCGAAGCGGCATCCCGACATCAGGGAGGTGAAGAAGCATCCCACGCTGGCCGTCCATCTCGCTGCGGACGGCAGCGTCTGGAAGGTGGTTCCGCGAAGCGCGGAGGAGGCAGGGCAGCTCTGGACCCTCCGCGACGGAAACCACAACAGCTTTCCATATCACCAGATCAAGAAGCCGCTTCTTCGGGTCGCACCGGAGGACGAACGCCTGCAGATCGTCCATGGGAAGCGGGTCGACGATGCGAAACGCTGGGCCGCGCTGCTCTCCATCGCGGAAGATGCAGAGTTCGACGAGGAAGCGTTCAACGACTGGCCTGGCGAAGGCTACCTGAAGCGTCTCGCCGAGCGCTCCAGCCAGCTCGCTGGCCTATCCGAAACCGCGGCGGCCGGTGTTCCCGCCGCATTCGCGCGATTCGCGGCCGGTGCCGCGCAGCCGATCGTGCTTTTGCGTGGCATCGCGGACGCTCTCGTAACGGGGGTGCGCCGGGGCCGCATCTCGACCGAGCTTCCGCTGGTCGCGAGTCTCCTGACGGAGGGAGGAGGCTCCCTCTACTTCGAGGTGGACCGTGACTTCGAGCGCCTGGCAGGAGACGAGCGCAACCTCGCAGAGATCAGTCGCGCGCTCGACACCGGCACGGAAGAGGGGCCGGGCGGCATCTGCGCCCTCACCGGGATCCGGGCCGTCCTGGTCACCGACAAGTTCCCGCAGCCCACCCTTCCCATCCTGGGCCAGACCTACCTCTTCGCCCGCAACAAGGACGCGCCGACGAACGCCCGCTACGGCCGCACCAGTACCGAAACGGTAGCCATCGCGAGCGATTCGGCGTCCGCACTGCAGGCGGCGGCGGAAGCGATCACCCGCGAGGAATTGAAGGGCCGGACGTGGCGCAGCATTCCCGGCGAGCGGCCGAAGCAGTCCGACCTCTTCGTCGCGTTCGTTCCCGGGTCGGCAGACGTGCCGCTCGCCGCGCTTCTGAGCGAGAGCGAGGAACCAGTACCCGGCGCTGAGGGACGGCTGGCCTCCTTCTCCGAGCGTTTGGTGAAGGCGTTCGAGGGGAAGGTGAAGGAGCGCGCGCAGACGCGGCTGTCGCTCCTCATCCTTCGCAAGCTCGATCCCGCCAATCGGAAGGCGGTCTACAGTGATTCGATCACGGTAGAGAGCCTGCTGGAGGCTGCGCGCCGATGGTCGACCGGGTGCGAGAACGTACCCGATGCGATCCGGCTGTTGCTTCCCGAGGGACAGGGAAAGCCCGCGCGACCGTGTCCGCCGAGGGACATCACTCCGCTCAGCCTCACCCCGCTGACCCGAAAGCTCTTCATCCGGGGAGGGACCCAGGCACAGGAGGTCGTGGGCCTCCCTCCGGCGCAGGCGATGCGCTTCTTCCTCGCGCCTCCGGGTGCCGCGGACGCCTCCACCCGCTCGATTCTCCGCTCCGTACTCCACAGCCGCGGCATCCTGCTGGAAGGGGTCGGGCATGCCCAGGTCCGCGGACTCGAAGACCTGAAAGCGTTCGACCGGCGCGAGGCGCTGGACACCATTACCCTACTCGGCCTGTTTCTCCATCGGCTGGGTCGCACACGGGAGATCTACATGGAAGAGGTCGCGTTCAAGCTCGGCCGGCTCCTCGCCGCAGCCGACACCCTGCACGCCGGTTACAACGCCAGCGAGCGCGGCGGATCGGTGCTTCCCCCTCGCCTGATGGGCAATGCCGTGCTCCCGCTCGCCCAGGTGGATCCGCTCCGGGCAATGGAGGTGCTGGGGCGGCGCTGGGCCGTTTACCAGGGCTGGGCTCAGCGTAACGCCGGGTTCCGCGTGCCGGAGCAGAAAGACGGAGGCGACAAGGACACGAAGGCGCAGCCGGAGACCGCCCGGGCATGGCAGATCCGCAACGGGATCAACGCCGCCTGGCGAGCACGGCGGCTGGCGGAGGACCTGGCCGGGAAGCTTCCCGCTCGCGGCAGAGTGCCCGACCACTTCCGGGCGGAACTGCTACTCGGCTACATCGCCGGTCCCCCGCGTCCGGACGCAGCGGATACACAGAACCAGGACAACGATACCACCCCCCAACAAGGAGACAAGTGATGGCGCCCTTCAACCGTGGGACCGGACTGCTCGTGATCGAGGCTCGCCACTCCAACCCCAACGGGGATCCCGACCAGGAGAGCGAGCCGCGCACCGTCGACGCCGATGGGCGGGGACTCATTTCGCCTGTGTCCTTCAAGCGGAAGCTCCGCGACCTGGTGGCCGACAAGGCGGGGCCGGTCTGGCAGACGGCACAGGCTGCGCTCAGCCTGGGCGACGGCCGGGGTTATGGCATCCTGGAATCCCGGGGTCGCGACCGCACCGAGATCACGAAGATGGATGCCGACGCCTTCACCGGGGCCTTCTGGGATGCCCGAATCTTCGGCAACACCTTCCTGGAAAGCATGAAGGGGTCGGAGAACAAGGGGGACGTGTCCCACTTCATCAGCACGGGTGCCGTACAGTTCGGTCCGGGCGTCTCCATCTCGCCGATCGAGGTGGAGCGGATGACGACCACGAACAAGGCGGGGGTGCAGGAAGGGAAGGACCGTGGGATGGCGCCGCTCGGGTGGCGCGTCGTCCGGCACGGTGTCTACGCGATGCCTTTCTTCGTCAACCCGATGATGGCGGCCAAGACCGGCTGCCGGGAAGCCGACGTGGCGTTGATGAAGTTCCTGATCCCGCACGCGTACCGGAGCACCGCGTCCGCGGTGCGGCCGTTCGTGGAGGTGCGCCACGCCTGGTATGCCGAGCACAGATCCCCGCTGGGCTCATTCCCCGATTCGCGCATCATCGACGCCCTGACCCCCCGGAGGCGAGACGGGCAGGACCCGCGGGAGCCCTCCACCTCCGCCGCAGACTACGAGTTCCCCTCCGAGCTTCCGACGGAGGTCTTCGGACGCCTGGAATCGTTCGAAGACCTCGTTCTGCGGGATTGGGACGATGTCGAGCGGGTGGCCTGAGTTGTTCGCTCACTCTCCTCCGACTCACGATCCCGGTCGTGAGCCGCAGCCGTACCGCTGCCACGTCGCAGCGGTACGGGAGGGGGCCGTCCGTAGAGCGGAGTGGATGGCGAGATACGCGTCCGGCGCTCCGGAAGGTCTCCTCTCCGCCATCGTTCCGGCCGCGGTCTTCCACGACTTCGGCAAGCTGGATGCGGAGAATCAGGGGCCGCTTTCGACTGGCCGGAACAAATCCATGCCGTGGGACCACGTGGACGCCGGGGTCGCGCACTTACTCGGTGCGGAGAACGAGGCGGCGGCCTGGCTGGTGCGCGCCCATCACTCCCCCGGTCTCCCCTGCAAGACCCTGGAGGAATCGCTCCCCCAGCCGCTGCGCGGCGGTCGAAACCGTGATCCTGATGAGGGAGACCACGCACCGCTGATCGCGCGCGTGGATGCCTGCCTCACGGACTATCTCGCCAAGCACGAGAAGGCCTGTGGACATTACCCGGTGCAGGCGCTGGACGCCGAGGCGCTGCACGGGCTTCCGATGCGACTGGCCCTCTCCTGCCTGGTGGATGCTGACCACACGGACAGCGCCGCGTACGATGCAGGGGTTCCCGCCCCGATGCCGGGCGAGGATCGCGTAGCCCCGCGCTGGCGCGAGCGCCTCGCGCGGCTGGAGGAGGTGGTCGCGCACAAGGCGCGGACGGCGGAAGCGCAGGGCCGCGCCGAGCGGGTGCGGGACCGCGGCGACTTCTTCCGCGCGTGCCTCGACACGCCGGTACGGGATCCTCTCGCCACCTGCAGCGGGCCGGTGGGGATCGGCAAGACGCTCTCGATCACGGCCAACCTCGTCCGCCGGGCCGCCGACGAGGGACTGCGCCACATCTTCGTGGTGGCACCCTACACCAATATCATCACGCAGGCAGTGAAGGAACTGCGCGCCGCGCTCGTCCTTCCCGGGGAAGACCCGGAAGCGGTCGTGGCGGAGCACCATCACCGCGCCGACTTCTCGTCGCCCGAAAGCCGGGACCTCGCGACGCTCTGGCGGGCGCCCATCATCGTCACCACCGCCGTCCAGTTCTTCGAGACACTGGCCTCCAACGAGCCCGCCCGCTTGCGCAAGCTGCACGAGCTACCTGGCTCCGCGGTCTTCCTGGACGAGGCGCACGCGGCGCTTCCCGTGCGCCTGTGGCCGCAGAACTGGCGCTGGATGGAGGAGCTGGCGAGGTGCTGGGGCTGCAGGTTCGTCTTCGCATCGGGCTCACTCGCCCGCTTCTGGACCATCGACCGCATCGTGGAGAGTCGCGTGGAGCTGCCGGACCTGCTCGGCGCGACCGCGGAGAGCCGCGACCTCCAGTCACGGTTGGTGGAGCGAGAGGGAGACCGGGTCCGCTATGTGTGCCTCGGAGAGGGGATGACCGTGGATGCCCTCTGCGAGAGGATCGACTCGGCGGAAGGCCCCCTGCTGGTGATCCTCAACACGGTACAGAGCGCGGCGGTGGTCGCCAGAAGACTCCGCGAGAATGGCGTGGACGTGCTGCACGTTTCCACCGCGCTCTGCCCGCGCGACCGGGACCGTATCCTTCGCCGGGTCAGGGCGCGACTCCGGCTGGAGCGCATGGCTGGCCGGTGCGGATCCGGAGGAACCGATGGTGAGAGGTTACGCAAATGGACGCTGGTGGCGACGAGCTGCGTGGAGGCCGGCGTGGACCTTTCGTTCCGAACCGCGTTCCGGGAGCGGGCGAGCGCGGCCAGCTTGATCCAGGTGGGAGGGCGGGTGAACCGGCACCGGGAGCGTGGGGGCGGAATCGTCTACGACTTCACCTTCTTCCCGGGCGAGGCGGGCATCACGCAAAATCGCGAATGGAAGTACGCGCAGCACGTACTCCAGGAGATGCTGGACGACGACAAGGTGAACGACCGCGACCCGGCCGACGTCGTAACGGATGCCATCCGGTACGAACTGAACGCTCAAACCCGGTTCGTAGAAACACTGATCCAAGCCGAGCGGGCCCGTGACTATCCGTCGGTCGCCAAGAACGGTCGCTTGATCGACGACGACACGGCGCTCGTGGTGGTGGACGAGGAGCTGCGCGAGCGCCTGGAGCGTCGAGAGAAGGTAAGTTCGACCACCCTGCTGCGCCTGAGTGTGCAGATCCGTCGGGAGCGGGTGAAAAGCCTCGGACTCGCCGAGATTCCCAGCCGGAGGGAGATCTACGCCTGGGGCGGCCGATACGACCCCGAATTCCTGGGGATCATGGACGACATCCTGGCGCAAAAGCAGTTCGAGTCTCAGGGCTGCGAGGTAGTCTGATGTTCACCGAGGACGACCTCCTCCCTCTCTCCGCCCTGCAGCACCTCCGCTTCTGCGAGCGGCAGTGCGCGCTGATCCACGTCGAGGGGCTCTGGGCGGAGAACCGACTCACGGTGGAGGGCTCGCACCTCCACCGGAAGGTCCACGATGGGCCGGACGAGTCCCGGCGGGACGTGCGCACCGTGCGCGGGATGCCGCTCCGCTCGCTCCGGCTGGGGCTGGTGGGGCAGTCGGACGCCGTGGAGTTCCACCTGCGGACGGACGGGGACGGAGGCGCTCCGGGCGTGCGCCTGGAGGGCGCGTCCGGGGAGTGGGTCCCCTTTCCGGTGGAGTACAAGCGGGGGCGGCCGAAGCGCGACCGCTCGGACGAGCTGCAGCTCTGCGCGCAGGCTCTCTGCCTGGAGGAGATGCTGGGGGTGCCGGTCCCGCGCGGCGCCCTGTTCTATGGGGAGACACGGCGCCGGAAGGACGTGGAGCTGGACGGCGCGCTACGGGCGGACACGGAGGAGACGGCGGCCCGTCTCCACCGGCTCATCGCCTCCGGGGTCACGCCGCGGGCGGTGCGAGAGCCCAAGTGCGAGAGCTGCTCGCTCCTCGACCTCTGTCTCCCGGAGGCGCTGGACTCCGGCCGCTCGGCCACCCGGTACCTGGCGCGGGCACTCGCCGCGCTGGAGCCTCTTCCACCTGCCGACTCCTCTCCATGAAACGGCACCTCAACACGCTTTTCGTCACCACCCAGGGCTCGTACCTGTCGAAGGAGGGACTGGCGGTGCGGGTCCAGGTGGGGAAGGAGACGAAGCTCCGCCTCCCGCTGCACACGCTGGGCGGGATCGTCTGCTTCGGCCGGGTGTCGTGCAGCCCGTTCCTGATGGGGGCGTGCGGGGAGGCGGGCGTCTCCATCTCGTTCCTCACGGAACGCGGCCGGTTCCTGGCGCGCGTTCACGGCTACACGCCGGGGAACGTGCTGCTTCGCCGCGAGCAGTACCGGCGGGCGGACCGGGAGGAGGCGGCGGTCGCCATCGCCGGGGCGATGGTGGCCGCGAAGGTCGCCAACGCGCGCACGGCGCTCCTGCGCGCTTCGCGCGACCACCCGGAGAACGGGGATCCGGCGGCGCTTCGCGACGCGCTGATCCGTATGGACCGGTGCCTGTCCGACGTACAGCGGTGCGACTCGCTCGACGGACTGCGGGGCGTGGAAGGAGAGGCGGCCCGTGCGTACTTCGGCGTCTTCGGCCACCTGGTGACGAGCCAGAAGGAGGACTTCGCCCTCCGGGCGCGCAGCCGACGCCCGCCGCTGGACCGGGCGAACGCGCTGCTCTCCTTCCTCTACGCGCTCCTGGCGCACGACGCTCGGGCGGCATGCGAGGCGGCGGGGCTCGATCCCGCCGTGGGGTTCCTGCATCGCGACCGATCCGGGAGGCCGGGGCTGGCGCTGGACCTCATGGAGGAGTTCCGGGTCTTCCTGGCGGACCGGCTGGCGCTGTCGCTGATCAACCGGAGGCAGGTTCAGGCGGCGGGGTTCCAGGTGGCGGCGTCCGGCGGTGTGCGGATGGACGACGCGACGCGCAAGGCGGTGCTGGTGGCGTACCAGAAGCGGAAGCAGGAGGAGATCCGGCACCCGTTCCTGGGGGAGACCACGACGGTGGGACTCCTGCTCCACCTCCAGGCGCGCCTGCTGGCGAGACACCTTCGCGGGGACCTGGACGGGTACCCGCCCTTCATCTGGAAGTGAGGGTGCCCATGCGTATTCATTCCTGCGGGGGGGAGGGCGGATGTTCGTCCTGGTGAGTTACGACGTGGCGACGACCACGAAGCAGGGGAAGCGGCGGTTGCGGCGGGTGGCGCAGGCGTGCCTCGACTACGGGCAGCGGGTGCAGAACTCGGTGTTCGAGTGCCAGGTGGACCCGGAACGATGGACGCGTCTGCGCCTGCGGCTCCTGGAGGAGTACGACGCGAAGGAGGACAGCCTGCGGTTCTACTTCCTGGGGAGCAACTGGCGGAACCGGGTCGAGCACCACGGCGCGAAGCCCAGCATCGACATGGAGGGGCCTCTCATCGTCTGACGGGCTCCGCGAACCTGTAGCGCACATGAAAACCAGGGGAGGTTCGCGATTCCCACAAGTCGTTGCGGGAGCGGGGTGTCTGAATTTCCCCGCGGCGCCGAGCCTCCCTTTTTCGTGGGTTCGGATCGAGGTTCGCGGAAATCTGTGTGTAACTGTGGTTCTGGCAGTGCCCTGGATGCACTGCCGTCGCCTCCCGCGCGGAGGCGTGGGTTGAAACGCGGCCATCATCGCCAACGGGACGCTGGAGCCGGGCGTCGCCTCCCGCGCGGAGGCGTGGGTTGAAACATCGCTGGGAACGGAGTGAACAAGCCCAAGGGCTTCGTCGCCTCCCGCGCGGAGGCGTGGGTTGAAACTTCCTGGACCGGACCGCCGCGAAGCGAATGCAGGGTCGCCTCCCGCGCGGAGGCGTGGGTTGAAACACGCAGCCTCGCGCTCCCCGCTCCTGAGTAGGAGGTCGCCTCCCGCGCGGAGGCGTGGGTTGAAACAGTAGTTTCGCACCCACCCACCCCGCCGCGGCGCGCGGTCGCCTCCCGCGCGGAGGCGTGGGTTGAAACAAGGCGCAAATTAAACGTCGCGGCATGCCCTTCGTCGCCTCCCGCGCGGAGGCGTGGGTTGAAACGTGCGATGGGACGGGCACGCAGGGGTCCGGCGCCGTCGCCTCCCGCGCGGAGGCGTGGGTTGAAACTTCCCAGCGCTGGCCCGGCCCGAGCAGCGCATGATGTCGCCTCCCGCGCGGAGGCGTGGGTTGAAACCCGACCGTGGAGGAGCAGGGGGGGGAGCACATCCTGGTCGCCTCCCGCGCGGAGGCGTGGGTTGAAACACCTACGGTGGCGCGCGGGATCATTTCGGGGGGGAGTCGCCTCCCGCGCGGAGGCGTGGGTTGAAACTCAAAGACCTCGGTCTATCTCTCGGTGCCAATCGCGTCGCCTCCCGCGCGGAGGCGTGGGTTGAAACATCGCGACCGGAATAATCCAAGTAGCTCGCGTAGAGTCGCCTCCCGCGCGGAGGCGTGGGTTGAAACTTCAAGGGCCCGTTCTCCCGGAACATGCCCGTCCCAGTCGCCTCCCGCGCGGAGGCGTGGGTTGAAACACCGCCGGGGACGTGGGGGGCGTGACCGCCGTGGGGGTCGCCTCCCGCGCGGAGGCGTGGGTTGAAACACGCGCGCCGCGCGCCTGCAGGAGCGCGGCGGCGGCGTCGCCTCCCGCGCGGAGGCGTGGGTTGAAACCGCGTACCGAAGCTGCCCGGCAAGCCATGCGAGGGTCGCCTCCCGCGCGGAGGCGTGGGTTGAAACCGCATCGGAAAGGTCGTGCTCGTCGGCGTTCGCTACGTCGCCTCCCGCGCGGAGGCGTGGGTTGAAACGAGGCGTGGGCCGACCTGAAGGGGCGGCGCGCCGAGTCGCCTCCCGCGCGGAGGCGTGGGTTGAAACTTTTTCCCCTCCCCCGGAGGCGCACGTGATCGCCAGTCGCCTCCCGCGCGGAGGCGTGGGTTGAAACGCGTCGTAGTTGGAGCACGACGGGAACGGCGGCGGCTGTCGCCTCCCGCGCGGAGGCGTGGGTTGAAACCCCGGCCGGAAGGAGCTACTCGCGGCCGAGATCGAGTCGCCTCCCGCGCGGAGGCGTGGGTTGAAACGTCTTCGCCGTGGGCGACGACGCCCCCACCCTGTTGTCGCCTCCCGCGCGGAGGCGTGGGTTGAAACCCGGGCGAGGCCCCTGACCCGGTCGCGCTACAGGTCGCCTCCCGCGCGGAGGCGTGGGTTGAAACAACAAGCGCGTCCTGATCTACGGCACCGGGCACACGTCGCCTCCCGCGCGGAGGCGTGGGTTGAAACGGGTTTCGGGATCCCACCAGAACCGCTCCCGCCGCGTCGCCTCCCGCGCGGAGGCGTGGGTTGAAACCAAAGATAACGCCCCACCTGGAGATCCCGGAGGCGTCGCCTCCCGCGCGGAGGCGTGGGTTGAAACATCGCTGAGGAGGACGCCTGGATCCATCATCAAATGTCGCCTCCCGCGCGGAGGCGTGGGTTGAAACAACGTCAGGGCGGAAGGTGTGCCGAACGACGGATCGTCGCCTCCCGCGCGGAGGCGTGGGTTGAAACTCAATGCGCTTTACTACCGGCTGCGTCCGCAGTCGTCGCCTCCCGCGCGGAGGCGTGGGTTGAAACTTTGAGCACTCCCCGTTCACGGTTGAGGGCCAGCGTCGCCTCCCGCGCGGAGGCGTGGGTTGAAACATCGAGCCGCACATTCCGCTCATCGGGGGGCGGGTGTCGCCTCCCGCGCGGAGGCGTGGGTTGAAACGTGACCGTCCGGGCCGCGGGGGAGTGGCCCCTAGGTCGCCTCCCGCGCGGAGGCGTGGGTTGAAACAGGGACGCCGTGAGGCGGATCTGGAACGCCTGGGTCGCCTCCCGCGCGGAGGCGTGGGTTGAAACCGCTGGAGGTACTCCGACGCGACTCTCCCAAGCTCGTCGCCTCCCGCGCGGAGGCGTGGGTTGAAACAAGACCTCGCCCTCTCCGTGCAGATGATCCCCGGTCGCCTCCCGCGCGGAGGCGTGGGTTGAAACTACCTGGGCTACGACCGGGACCGGGGGGTGCTGTAGTCGCCTCCCGCGCGGAGGCGTGGGTTGAAACGGGTCGCAGATCACCCCGCGGCCACCGGCGGCGGGTCGCCTCCCGCGCGGAGGCGTGGGTTGAAACGCGGAGGTGGACGAGAGTACCCCCTGGACTCAGTCCGTCGCCTCCCGCGCGGAGGCGTGGGTTGAAACTTCGAGAACGGCGCTCCGCCCCTCGACATGGGGCGTCGCCTCCCGCGCGGAGGCGTGGGTTGAAACTCCGGGTCGATCCCCATTCCAGCGGCGATGATGTGTCGCCTCCCGCGCGGAGGCGTGGGTTGAAACGTGTGGTGCTCGTGCACCTCGTCCAGAATCGCGCAGGTCGCCTCCCGCGCGGAGGCGTGGGTTGAAACGCTACGTCACCGTCCAGGCGCCACGTCTGGCCCCAGGTCGCCTCCCGCGCGGAGGCGTGGGTTGAAACGCTTCGACCCGGCCCTCGCCGCTGCGGTGCGCGCGTCGCCTCCCGCGCGGAGGCGTGGGTTGAAACGGCGCGCGCACCGAGCAGGGGCGCGCTTCCGACCTGTCGCCTCCCGCGCGGAGGCGTGGGTTGAAACGCTGCCCGGTCGCGACGTCGGCCAGGAGTGCCAGGGTCGCCTCCCGCGCGGAGGCGTGGGTTGAAACCAGTGCGTCCAGGGGTGCAGCCGCCGCGGGCGCCTGTCGCCTCCCGCGCGGAGGCGTGGGTTGAAACAGGAGACGCGCCCTGGCGCGCCTCACCTCGCCGACCGTCGCCTCCCGCGCGGAGGCGTGGGTTGAAACGTCAGGGAGAAGGGGGCCTCCTCGGTGCCATTCTGTCGCCTCCCGCGCGGAGGCGTGGGTTGAAACTGGCTGGGGGATGCCTGGGACAAAAACGAGACAATGTCGCCTCCCGCGCGGAGGCGTGGGTTGAAACGTCGGCAACGACCTCGCGCCCCTGGCCGAACTCGAGTCGCCTCCCGCGCGGAGGCGTGGGTTGAAACAGGTCACCATGAACGGCGGGTCGA